>Ga0210408_10000075_pt1 | contig 155806 bp, 130 predicted proteins | sample IncBWH4MmetaG_FD_155471 | JGI IMG/M metagenome (GOLD analysis project Ga0210408, IMG submission 155471) | Forest soil microbial communities from Barre Woods Harvard Forest LTER site, Petersham, Massachusetts, United States - Inc-BW-H-4-M | ecosystem: Environmental > Terrestrial > Soil >... | reverse complement strand
GGCGCTAGGGTGGGGCTGGATTATCGTTTGGCCTGTGATCGTCGTCGCGTTGCCGGCCGCGATTTTCCTGCACGCGAAGTATCGGAAGGCGCCGCGTTCCTATTTACTGCCGCGGTCCGGGTGGCGCTTCTGGGTGGCATATATTGGGTTCGCCTGGCTCCCGCTGCTGTTCGCTGTCTTATTTTACATGTCTCGCTTGGCCGCCGGGAGGCACTGAGTGCCAAACACGTTCCGCAAAATATCGCGCGTTGGCAGTCTGACCGGGGGGACGAAGTGGTATCTGAGCGAGGATTGTTTGCTCGCCGCGAAGCGCGTGATGTACGCCGTCGAATATCGGCGATTTTATTTGCGCGACCTGGAATCCATTGTGGTATGGCCAAACCGCCTGTGGCTCTTGCGGCCGATCATTCCCGCCGCACTGTTTGTGGCGCTCGGCCTTTGGCGTGTTTGGCTGCGGCATTGGGAGATCGGCGCTTTGCTCTGGCGCTGGACGGATTTTACGGCCGGCGCGATCTTCGCCGGCGTGGGGCTCGCGTGGGCGCTGTTGGAACTGGCACTCGGTCCGACGGCGAAGGCGCGCATTCGGACCACAGGAGCGACGGTTGACCTGCCGTTGGTGAGGCGAACCCGGCGCGCTCGCAAAATCCTGTCGAAAATCGATACTGCGGTTCGCGCCGCTCGCGGCGGCGTGAGCGAGCGACCGACCGCTCCTGTCGGGGCAACGCAACCCGCTGAGCCCGCCTTCCAAACGACCTCCGAAACAGCTTCCGCGACCGCCCCTATTGAGGATCTCACCTAGCGAATGGCTCCCAACGCGCCAGCCGCGCTCTCCGGTATGCCCGCGGCAACGGGCTTGCGCCACGCGCGCTGTTTGTTTCATCCGCTACGCGAAGCGGCGGCTCGCTGCCCGCATTGTGGAGGAACGTTCTGCCGCGAATGCGTGACGGATGAGGACTCTAGGCTTGCCTGCCCTCCTTGTCTAAGGCGAATGTCGCGGCCGTCTGCCCCGAAGCCCTCCGTGGCGCGTCGGTTCCGGCAAGTCCTTGCCGGGATTTCCGCGCTTGCATGTCTCGCGGCGCTTTTTTTTGTGCTACTCCGGTGGCGAGTGAGCACGCCGACGGTACACCTGAACTTCGGCGGCAACGTGAATGATGGGGCGCCCGGGCAAAACCATGAGTGAAGTGGCTTCAGCTCCGGTCGTGGGGCAATTGGGACGCTTGTCGACCACCCGACCGCGTCGCAACCTCCTGAACCCGCTGGAAGCCCTGGAACGCGGATTCGCTCTATTTCAATCAACGTTTGCGCGGGAGGCGTGGCGATATTACGCCGGTGCCGCGCCGCTGGTTGTTTGCTTCATTCCCATGTGGGTGATCAACGGTCAGATTCGATTATCCAATGGCGCGCTGCTGACGGAGACGGCGCTCCTGGCCGCCGCGTATCTGCTGCGCGTGTGGATGGTTGCCCGGTACGTGCAAGGGGTGCGCGAGCATGCGTTTGGCGTACCTAGACCGAAGCTTACAGGCGCATTCGCACGAGCTGCAGCCATGGGACGCCTACTGGCGTGGAAAATCACGCTGAGTGCCGCGGCGTTGGCGACGCTAGCAACCGTCGCCGGGGCACCTTGGTTTTATACCGCGTGCGAATTCGCAGGTCTCGAGACGGAAGAGGACGCCCCCGAGCGGCATTCGCTTCGCGGCTGCCTAGCGCTCGCGGGCCAATGGTACGCAGGCAGCTTATTGCTGTTCCTCATGCTCTTCCCCATGTGGATCGCCGTCTGGCTGAACGGTTTCCTGCTGGCGATAATTCTCCCCCAGCTCCTGCACTCGATTTTTGGGGTGAATACGCTTCTGTCCACAGGAATGGGGATCTATGCGCTACTGCGTAGCTCCGCGTTCTGGCTTTCGCTTTTCGCGGGTGCCTGGCTGGCGCTCGATCCGATCGTCAAATGCACCTTCCTCGTTGTCTACCAGCACATGAAGTCGCGGCGGGAGGGCGACGATCTGCGCGGACTCATGGCGAGCCTGCCTCGCGCGCTGCAAAAGAAAGCAGAGATGATTGCCCCCGGCGAAGTTGGAGGCAGCGTGACGGTCGGGGCGTTCGTCCTGCTTGCGGCGATTCTGCTTATGGGTTGGCAAACGCCGAGCGCATGCGCCGCGCAGGTGCCCGTAAGCCTCAGCGCGGAAGTGGCAGCCGATTCCGAGCGCGAGGTACGCGTTCAAAAATTGCGTCAAGCCCTAAATCAAGAATCACAGCGCCCGATTTATCGCTGGCACGACGCTGAGCACACGAGCCCGCCAACCTGGTTTGAAAAACTGCTCTCGAAATTTGGGCACGCTATCAGTCGCGCCTGGGATGCGCTCGGGAAGCTGCTGCGCAAATTCTGGCCGCGGGGCCCGAACTTCTCGATGGGAAAGGACAAGGGCGGCGGCTGGAAACTGAAGGACGTTCGGCTATGGCTGGCGATGATTGCGATCTTGACGGTCGGAGTAGGAGGCTTGCTCTTTTGGCTTCGGCGGCGCCGCGAAGCCGCCCAGGTTTCCATTCCGATGGCTGTCGCGCCACTGCCAGATCTTAGCAATGCGGCGGTCGCGAGTGAGCGTTCCGAGGACGAGTGGTTTGCGCTCGCGGAGCGGCTCGAGGGAGAAGGCGACTTACGGTTGTCGCTGCGCGCGGCCTACTTGGGCCTGCTCGCCGGACTGGCACAGCGCGAATGGCTAACGATTCGCCGTGATCGCACAAATCGCGAGTATCTCGATGAGTTTACGCGGCGGTGGCGACGCCGTCCGCAAGCGGCAATGGAAGCGCACGGCGAAGTTCCCGAGAAATTGCGTGGTAGCCTGCGCGTATTCGATCGCGTCTGGTATGGATCACACGCGCTGACACAAGCGGCGGTCGCTGCGTATCGCCAGGGCCAGCGGGAGCTGCTCAACCATGTCTGACGTCCGCTCAGGCGAAACCGCTGTGCTGAACTGGCGCGGCCCTCTAACGGCGACCGCCATTTTCGCGAGCGTCTTTGGGATTCTGCTGCTGATGGCGCACCTGAATCAGTCGAAAACCAGCGACGAGGGATCCAGTTTCCGCCAGGACCCTCACGGCACGAGCTTGCTCTTCGACGCCTATCAGCACGCCGGGTATCAACTGAAGCGCAGCCAGGATCAGAAATCGCTCGCGGATGAGGATGCCACTCGGACGACGGCGTTCTTCGTCGGCGGCTACGAGTACGATGTTGAAACCCGGGACGGGAAGATTGTTAAAGGTGAGAAATTTCATGGCCGGTTGGAAGATTTTCTTGCGCGTGGCGGCCGCGTGGTCCTACTGGGACACGAACCCGGAGTCTCTGTCGCGTCGTTTACTGAGCTAGAGGGCAAGCCGAAGCCCAGCCCCGCCCCGTGGCGGAAAGAGAAGACTTGGGGAATCGAAAACGAGTATGACTCGAAAAAGAAACACGAGTCTAGCCCCGCCTGGGCAGCGCCGAGCTTCCCCGCGATGCCGGCAGGCAGCGAGAACATGTATCTCGGCGCTGAGGTTCCCTGGCTGAGAACAGACGCGCAGTGGATTGCGCTCTATGCGGGGCCGGTGAACGCGAAAAATGGGCCACCAGCTAACCCAAAGCCCGACGGCGAGTCGTCGGCGCATGTTTATCTGGCCATGAGGCGGGTCGGAAATGGCGAACTGGTCGTGGCGAGCCAGGAATCGTTCTTGCTGAACGAGGCGATCAAGACCCGTCCGAATCCCGTGGTGCTCGAGTTTCTCGCCGGCGGAAGGCCCGTGATTTGGGTGGATGAAACGTTGCACGGGTTGCATCAAGAAGAAGGCGTGCTCTGGCTCGTGCAGCGGTATCGGCTGCAAGCGGCGCTGCTGTTGTTCTGGGCGACTTTGCTGGCACTGCTTTGGAGCATGAGCGGCGATCTAGTGCGGCACCCGGCGCCCGAGCGCGGCGCGGAGATCATCCGCCATGGCAAAGCGGCCGGTGTCGCCGCGCAACGACTCCTGCAGCGGAGTATTGAAACAGAGCAGGTTGTGGCGGAATGCTGGGACCAGTTTCGGCGCCGCTCGCCACAGGATGCGAAGGCCATCTCGGCGGACCCGCGGTGCGGACCGCGACTGCGCTCCGCGCTCGCACAACCGCCACTGGCAGGGTACAAGGAACTGATGCATCTGATCGCGGAGCGGCGTGCCTCCGCAAAAGGCCTGGCGCGTGCTGATCGCGACGCTTCTAGCGCTCTCGCTTCGCCGAAGAAGAATCCTGAGGAGGCACGAATCGCATGAACGACAAACCAGTACTCGACGCAGACGGGCACGCGCAGCCCGCGAACGCGGAAACGCAAGCCCAAGCGGCCTTCGAGACCATCATCAACGGCGCGCGGCGCGTCCGAGAAGCGCTGGGCCGCGTGATTGTCGGCCAAAGCGATGCGATTGATCTCGCGCTGGTGACGCTACTGGCCGGCGGGCACGCGTTGATCGAAGGCGTTCCCGGCGTGGGGAAAACGCTCCTGGTGAAGGCGCTGGCGCGCGCGGTGGCCGGCGAATTTCAGCGTATTCAGTTCACGCCGGACCTGATGCCCGCGGATATCACCGGCACGAGCGTCTTCGACCTGAAGACACAACAATTCCGGCTGGTGCGCGGGCCGATCTTCACGAATTTCCTGCTGGCGGACGAGATCAACCGCGCCCCGGCGAAAACGCAATCGGCTCTGCTGGAGGCCATGCAAGAGCGACAGGTGACCATTGATCGCGAGACCTGCGCGTTGCCGCCGGTGTTCGTGGTTTTTGCCACGCAAAACCCGATCGAGCACCAGGGCACGTATCCGCTTCCGGAAGCGCAGAAGGATCGTTTTCTCGTGAAAATCCGCATGGGCTATCCGGCGGCTGCAGACGAGAACGAACTGGCGAGGCTGGTGGCGGTAGGCGAAGCGCCGGAGCGTCGGCTGGCCGAGGAGCTGCGCGCGCCGGTTTTGCAGCCGGGCGAACTCGAGCAGTGGCGTGCGGCGACGGCGCGTGTGCGCGTCAGCGAATCGATAAGCACTTACATAGTCAATTTGGTTCGCCAGACGCGGCAGCATGCGGCCGTCTGGGTGGGCGCCGGGCCGCGGGCAACGCTCGCATTGTTGTCGGCTTCGCGGGCGCTTGCCGGGCTCGAGGAGCGCGATTTCGTGCTGCCAGAGGACGTGAAGGCACTGGCTGGGCCCGTGCTGGAACATCGCATCATGCTCCGACCGGAATTCGAGATGGAAGGCGTCGAGCTTCGGGAAGTGATCAACGGAGTGCTGGAGACCGTCCAGGTGCCGCGATAAGCGGACGCGTCGCATTCAGCGCGAGTAAGGCGACAAAAGCGGGCGAAATTATGACGAGTGGGGCTCTTCAGACGGCAGCGAGTGTGGGTGCTTCGGCCTCGGCGGCTCGGGTTGGCAAGACCGAAGCGGCGACGGCGCGCCGGATTGCCCAATCGCGAGACAAATCTACGCAGCGGGTCGCGTTCCGGACGGCGGGGACGCTGTTCAGTCCCGCGGAATCACTTGTGTGGGTGCTGGGGCTGCTGGGCGTGGGAGCATGCATCGCGCCATGGGTGGCGCGCGGCTGGCTGTGGCTCGGCTCGATTGGTGCGGGTGTAGTGCTGGTGTTGTGTTATGACGCGCTGGCGCTGTGGCTCGGCCGCAAAGAATTCGCGCCGGTCCTGCTGCGTCCGGAAAAAGGCGTTCGTGGGCGTGAAGGGCAGACCATACAGGTTCCCCTCGCGCTCACCGCTTCCGGGCAGTGCCCAGTGCGCAGTGAAGTCCGCGTGGCGATCATGCCCGCTACGCAAGAGAACGAAACCGCGATTCGCGTAAAGAGCAAACCGCAACGGCTGAAACTCCAGCAGCCGAGTCCCGCGGACGGATCGACACCCGTCAGCCAAGCGCCGGTGCTGCTCTGGCCCTGGACGCCAGAGATCACTTTGCTTCGGCGCGGTGTTTGGCCTGGACCGCGCGTGGGCCTCGAGCGCTGTTCGCGGCTGGGAATCTGGCGCTTGCGGCAATGGTTTGATTTGCCCGAGCCGTTGCGAATCGAGGCGGATATGCGCTCCGGGCGGCGGGAGATTCTGCACAGCCCGGTTTACCGCGCGCTGGTGGCCTCGCGGCAAACGCCGTGGACCGGGCACGGGCGCGACTTCGAGCGCCTCCGCGAATATCAGCCTGGCGACAATTACGCGGAGATCGCGTGGAAGTCCACGGCGCGGCGCGGGACTCCGGTCACGCGGCTTTTCCAGTGGGAGCAGAAGCAGGAAGTATATTTCGTGCTGGACCAATCGCGAGCGTCCGCGCTTGCGCTCGATGCGGCCGGGGATCCTGATAGCGATGTGCCGCAAGCGCGCGCACCACGGCGGCTGCTGGATCTCGCTGTGGAAACGGCACTGGTGGGCGCGACGGTCGCGCTGGAACTAGGCGATGAATTTGGGTTGGTCACTTATGCCGATGAGCCGAAATCTTGGTTGCGCGCGGGAACTGGGCAATCCCACTTTCATCGATTCCGGGATCGCTTGCTGAGTCTCGAGCCTTCGCCGACTACCGCGGATTACGAAGCGCTGTTCAGCGAAATTCGGCTGCGCCTGCGGAGGCGCGCTTATTTAGTATTGCTGGCGGATTTGACGGAGCGTTCCGTTTCGGATTCGCTGCGCCACGGAGTTGGGCTGGTGCGCTCATTGCACGCTGTCTTGATGACCAGCATCCTGCCGGCACATGCGCGGCCGGCATTTTCGCAAGGTGAGGAGCCGCGCACGGACCGGGACGTGTACGCAGCGCTGGCCGGAGAAAAAGAAAACCAGCGCCTCGGCGCGTTGGCACGGCAACTGCGTCAACTGGACGTGCAGCTCCGGTTTGTTCCCACCGAAAACTTCTTGCGAACGGCGGTGGAAGGATATTTGGAAAGCAAGCGGGAGCAGCGGCTGTGATTTTGGACCTCGAACGATTTCAGGCACAAGCGCGGCCGCGCTGGAGCAAGCTCGAAGCGCTGCTGGCCGCGCTAGAAGCGCGGCCGGACCGCCGCTTGAATCCGTCGGAGGCCGAACAGTTGCAAGAACTCTACGCCCAGACCGCCGCGGACTTGAATCGCGTCACACACGGCGCTTTGGCGCCGGAGTTAAGACAATACCTGGAGCGGCTCGTGGCGCGGGCTTATGCGGAACTGTACTATGCTCCGCCGACGCGCTCCGAAGTCTGGCAGCCGCGCCGCTGGCTGCGAATTTTCACGGCGTTCCCGGAGGCCTTTCGGCGGCAGTCGCGCTATTTCGTGCTGGCGGTGCTGATCACGGTTTTAGGTTGCGCGCTGGGTGGACTAGCGGTGCGCTACGATCCTGCCTCCGTAGACGTGCTGTTGCCCGCCGATTACCTGCGCAATCCGGGCCAGCGGGTGCATACAGAGGAAAAAGGCCAGAGTCGGCATATGGACTCGGCCCAGGTCGAAGCCATGTTCTCCGCGGAACTGATCCGCCACAACATCCAGGTGGCGCTGCTGGCGGCGGCGCTCGGGGTAACGTTTGGCATCGGGACGGCGCTCCTGCTCTTTGAGAATGGCGTGCTGCTCGGGGCCGTGGCGGTTCGTTACACACAGCAGGGCTTCGGAGTTTTCGCGGCGGCGTGGCTGTTGCCGCATGGCGTGTTCGAGATTCCGTCGATTCTGATCGCCGGACAAGCGGGCTTTTACTTGGCGCGCTTGCTGCTGCGCCGGCGCGAGGAGCGTAACACGCGTCAATCCGTGAGCGAATGGTTAGTGCTCGTCGCCGGGCTGGCCATGATGCTCGTGTGGGCCGGAATCATGGAAGCATTTTTTTCGCAGAAGCACGCGCCGGTTCTGCCGTATGGGTTCAAGGTTACGGTTGGCGTCGCGGAACTTGTGCTGCTGACCATTTACCTACTCCTAATCGGGCGAAGAGACGTCGGTGCGGAAGTGCGCGCTCGGATTTCCTCGGAGAAGAAGTGACGGATTCTCAGCTAACCCGATTGCCGGCCACGGCCGAGCTGACCATTGCGACGCCAGAAGGCGTGCTCTTTCGATTGCCGCTGGCTGGCCCCGCTCTGCGCCTCTACGCCGTGCTGCTCGATAGCGTCATCGTGCTGGGCGCGGTGAACGGCGTGGGGTATCTGGTTTACTGGATTTTCGCGAAAGCACCGGGATTTGGGCTGATGCTGATCACGCTCGCGGAATTCGCGATAGGGTTTCTGTATGGCGCCGTGCTGGAAGGTCTTTGGAACGGTCAGACCGTTGGAAAACGCCTGTTCCACTTACGGGTGATTGATCAGTCCGGGCTTCCGCTGCTGATTGAACAGGCCTGGGTGCGGAATCTGATGCGCGTGTTTGATGCGCTGCCGTTTGCGTATCTTGTGGGAGGCGTTTCGGTACTGAGCAGCCGGTTAATGCAGCGATTCGGCGACCGCGTGGCGGGGACGCTGGTCGTGCGCGAGACGCCTTTGGGGGCGCCTGCCCAGGAAGCTTGGACTAGGCAGAAATACAATTCCTTCATGAACTATCCCGTGCTGGCGATGCGACTTCGCCGCGCGGCGACTCCGGAGCTTGCAAGTCTGATCCAGGATGCGCTGCGCCGACGCAACGAATTAGCGCCTTACGCCCGACGGGAGATTTATCGCGAGCTGGCGGGGTACCTGCAGACTGAAATCGCCCCATTCCCCGACGACCTGGTCGAAATGCTCAGCGACGAACAATACTTAACTAATGCGGCTGGCGTACTGTTCGGGGATCAACATCTGTCGAGACCTCACAGATGAGACGGACGCTTCAAAGCCAAGACCGTCACCAGACCTCCTGTCTCCTTTTTGTCGGGCTGCAAGAAGTTGGCCTTTCGTGTTGGAAGATGTTCCAGGCGATCCGCACCGCTTCGTCCCTTGATCCACAACAGGTCTTTAGGAGCCGACCTGAGTTTCTTCTCGCGAAAAGCGTCGCTTACCGAGCGCGTAAGCCAATAGAGGCAGATCTAAGAATCCAGGCGCAGGATCATCCCACGCAAAAATAGCAGACTCCCGCGGTTGTTTTAGGGAACGCAAGTACGATTTAAGGGAGAGCCGGCCTTTCATCATGTCATGCATCGCAATCGCCACATCGGCGGTCGTGTGCATCCAGCGAACGCCGGAACGCCCGCGGATGAGAGGGACAGCATGACCGTGCAACAGAAGCCAAAGAAGGTGTGGGAAGTCCACCCCAGCGCGCCTGGAAAGGGTATGCCAACCCCAAACTCGCGGATTAACATCGAGAATCTTAAATTCGCCGTCGCGGGGATCCTGCTTGAACTCGATTTCGACCAGCCCCGTAAAGCGTAACGATTGGAGGAGCCGAACCGCGGGATCAATAACCCTGGGTTCATCAACCGACTCAACGAAAGTGCTGAATTGACCAAAATCTCTGGGATACTGCCGCTTCTCTCTAACCACGATCGACGCGAGAGGATTTCCCTCGCAGCAGACGGCTGCATAAGAAACTTGCCCCTCTCCCGCTCCCGGCACAATTTCCTGAACCATTAGATTCTCAGCCCCCGCCAGTGCGGAAGCTTCGTCATAGCGTGCGAGCAACGAGGCACGATCGGTGACACGCCATGCCTTCGGTTGGGCAAGATTGTTCCGTCGCAGCCTGGTCGCCGGCTTGAGGATGACGGGAAATGGGCAGTCGAAGGCGCCGAGTTCTTGGCGGGTGCGCGGCCATGCGGTCCATGGCTGGTGAATGCTGAGTTCACGTGCGGTCTGGTGGAGCAAACGTTTGTCGCAGAGGAATTGCAATTGGTCCCAGGGGGGCACAGTGATTCTATATTGAGACGCCAGCAGGCCATGATGCCGGGATATCAATGCGACAGCATGATCATCCGTGGGAAAAAGTAACCAGTCTTTGAGCCCGTGCTTTTTGCCGAGACGGAGAAGGAGATTAACTTCCGTGCTGTCGTCCCGCGCCACCCACGGCACGTTGCGACGAACATACCGGGACGTAGCGGCCACCAGATGTCCGCCTTGCTTTAAGACCCACACTGGAATGCCTCGACGACCTAGACTTCGGACCACTCCCAAGCCTCGGTAGTCCGCCGCCATGACCAACGCGCCGACATTGCCGTGGTCCTTTGCCGTAGTGACCGTTGAGGTCGACATCGCGGATACAACTATGTCGGTCTCAGACATAGACTCCTTCTCATGGTGCGGCGCTGGGCTGGCTTGTGTCGGGCTGGTGAAAAACCTAGTTCCACAACTTTCTGGAAGAGTGTGCTCGCAGAGCCCCAAGACCGATCATGCGGCGGGCGGAGATGGTCGAGCCGATTGGAACTCAAGGAGAGTGCCGCGATCGGCAGAGGCAATCCCGTAGAGACGAAGTTTGTTGTAAAGCGCTTTCATGCTAATTCTCAGTTTTCTTGCGGCATCTTTACGTCTCCACTTGGTCTCCTGCAAAGCAAGCAAAATGGCCTCTTTCTCCGCTTCGGCCCGGACCGTTCGCAGCGACCACAGGTTATCGGGCAGCGATCGAGACCCAACCTCTTTGTCCCGCACGTCAGAGGCCTTTGCGGTCCTCCCCAAAATCGCAGGCACGAGGTCTTCGTCGCCCAGAATCAGAAAGCGTTTTACGAAATTCTCCAATTCTCGAACGTTGCCAGGCCACGCGTAATGCACGCACGCGTTGAGAACGGTGTCAGGGTAGGGTTTGGTTGGGCATCCCAACTGCGCAGCGAAGCGGTGCATGAAATAGCCGAGAAATATGGGAATTTCTTCGGGGCGTTCCCGCAAGGGAGGGAGATGAATTGTCAGGGCGCTCAGGCGGTAATAGAGGTCCTCGCGTAGCTGCTTGTTTGCGAGTGCCTGGGGAACGTTCACGTTGGTGGCGGCAAGGATGCGGACGTCCACTTCAATGAGCGAGCGGCCTCCGAGCCGTGAAAATTGCCCACCCTGCAATACGTGCAGAAGTTTCGCTTGCAGGCCTGGCGGCATCTCCCCGATCTCATCCAAGAGGATGGTTCCCTTGTTGCAAAGTTCAAACTGTCCGGGTTTGGCGCGGTTCGCTCCGGTGAAGGCCCCAGCCTCGTATCCAAAGAGTTCGCTTTCCAGTAGCTCCGCGGGCAGAGCAGCGCAGTTCACTTTCAAGAATGTCCGCTGGGCTCTGTTGGACAGCGCGTGAATCCGCCGAGCCACGACTTCTTTGCCGACGCCACTCTCTCCCAGGATCAGAACGGGAACATCCACGCGCGCGACCCTTTCGATGGAGGAACGAATCTTGGCGGTCAGCGGGCTAATGGCGGGCAGAACGTAGCCGTTGCTGAGCGCCTCCGAGAAATCGTTGTCGGTGTGGGTCGAAACTTCCCGCGGGGGTATCGTTAAGTTCCTGCCAATGAGCATCCGCCTCACCTCGGTGGTAAACAACCATCTCCAATGACCAAGCGAAAGGCTTCTTTGGCTGGAAAAGAAGACCTCAGAACAGGTTTTGCCGCAGCGTTTCGGCACAAACCTAACTAATACAACGACGATGATTCGCCGACGTAAGAAAGTGTTATCAGACCGTTGTCGGGGTCATGCCCCTGTTATTTGCTTCACATAATGACCACTAGTGCGGCCACTCCGGGCGACAAATCAGCAGATTTTTGCTCCTCCGGGGACAAGCGGCGAGCAGCTCGAGAGAAGCGTCAAGAGTCCCTCACGAGCCTTGGGTAAACTAGGCAATCGCTCTGTAAGGCGCAATACAGCGCTTGCTTGAGTCCATGTAGCGGGAAATACTTACTTTGTACACGATCGCTCTCGCTTGCACCGAGAATAGACCTGTAAATTCGCCGCGCTGCAAAGTAGTCCGAGAGGGACGCTCACGATTATTCCGAAGGAACCATAGGGACTTTCGTACCGGTTTCGTGTACCACGGTGCTGCCTATTTTTCTTCAGTGGAGAGTTCAGCGCTGAATTCCCGCAGCTTAACCGCAGGTTTGTTTGTGGTGAACTAATTGCAATAGATTCGCGCGCTCGGGAGAATTCTAGCCGAGTCATTCCAGCCAAGCCCCAGCCGATGGGACTTTTTGGGCGGTAGCTCCGACACGGGATAAAGAAGTGAACCATGTTGGTTGCCTGCCTCGCCACCACCACCGCCTCACGAATATTGGCCCCGATGTTCCGCTCTGATCGGATGGCAGCGATCCAAATTCTTGTGGCCGCAGAGAAAAGGAAAAGCCAAGAAATGCAAGGAGCATCATGCTCATGAAGGGTCTGGCGGTAGCGACTACAGTCCTTGGGCTTACTGGCCTGGGATCGGCAACGGCACGAGCGCAGAAGACGGACGCCAAGGCCGCAAGCGTTCAAGAACCTAGCGGGAATCCCGCCGGAACGGGCAGCGGCCGGCTGCCCCTGCTTCAGCACCGCAATCAGCGGTATGCACTGCATTCCGCCGATGTTCTCGAGTTGACCTTTCCTCTTACGCCTGAATTCAATCAGACAGTGACGGTCCAACCAGACGGTTACATTACTCTGCGCGGCGCGGAAGATATTCGCGTTGAGGGGCAAACGCTGCCGGAAGTTTCCAATTCGCTGCGGATAGCATACAGCCGGGTGTTGCACGATCCGGTGATAAACATCGGGCTGAAGGATTTCGAAAAGCCCTATTTCATCGTGGGTGGCGAGGTCGGGCATCCGGGAAAGTTTGATCTGCGCGATGACACCAGCGCGGCCCAAGCCGTGGCCATCGCCGGAGGGTTTAAGGACTCAGCCAAGCACTCGCAGGTGTTGCTTTTCCATCGCGTACCGCATGGTTGGATGCAGGCCAAACGGCTGAACCTGAAGAAAATGCTCAACGAAGCGAATCTAGAAGAGGACGCTTACCTGCAGCCCGGTGATTTTCTATACGTGCCGAAAAATACCTTCTCCAAAATTCAGCGCTTCATACCTACGTCGTCGATGGGTATGTACGCAAGCCCAGTGCTCCCCTAGCACACCCCGCGGAGAACGAGGCTCCGAGCTATGTTCCATAGAAATCTGCAAGAACGTACCGATGAAAACAGTCACCACGCCACGACTCGCGACCTGCTGGCCATAGGTTTCCGCCAGCGCAGGCTGATCACTACAACATTCCTTACGATCTTCGCAGCAGTCATCCTCATCACGTTTTTGTTGCCGAAGCAGTACGAATCGCAGATGAAAATCCTTGTAAGACATGATCGTGCCGACTCGGTTGTTACGGCGGAACGCGAAGCACCTCAACAAGTGAGGACGGAGGTGAGCGAGGAAGAACTACAATCGGTGGCAGAGCTATTAAAGTCAAAGGACCTGCTCACGAAAGTAGTCACCACGTGTGATCTTCAGAAACAAGATGAGCATTCTTTTTCAGCGTGGCTGTCTCGCAAGATCAACTCAGCCAACGACGACATTCCCGGCGTTGCGGCTGACGAACAGATCGCGCGCGCAGTTCTGGCGCTGGAAAAAACCATCGACGTCCAGCCCATCAGGCTGACAAATCTGATCAGTGTCAGTTACAGAGCAACCGATCCGCGCCAAGCGGTGCGAGTATTAAACACTCTCTCCAGTCTCTATCTTGAGAAGCATCTGGCGATGCACCGGGTGCCTGGCGCCTTTGATTTTTTTCATCAGCAAGCTGAGCAATATCGCAGTGCCTTAGCGGAAAGCGAGGCACGGCTGGCGGACTTTGGAGGTCAAGAAGGGGTTGTTTCCCCGATGCTAACGCGGGAAATCACGGTACGTAAGTTGAGTGAATTCGAAGCGGCAGAGCAAGAAGCTCAGGCGACGATCCTTGAAACCAAGCAGCGCATTCAAACGCTTGAGACGCAACTGGCTTCTCTTTCTCCTCGCCACACGACACAAATCCGGACCTTGGACAATCCGCAACTCATGGAGAAACTGAAATCCACCTTGTTAGAGCTACAGCTGAAACGAAGTGCTTTATTGACAAAATTCGAACCGACTTACCGGCCCGTTCAAGAAGTCGATCAGCAGATTGTGCAGACACGTGAGGCTATCGTTGCGGCCGAGAAGGCGCCGCTCAAGGATGAAACCACGGATCGCGACCCCACATACGAGGCTCTTCGCGCGGAACTTGCGAAGGCCAACACCGAGCTCGCAACCTTGCAGGCACGCGCTACGGCGACCTTCGGCATGATTCGCTCATACCGAGCTGAGAGTCAACGACTGGATCACCAGGAAGTCCTTCAGCAAGACATGCTTCGCGCCGCCAAGGCGAATGAAGAAAATTACCTGCTCTACCTCCGCAAGCAGGAAGAAGCGCGCATCTCCGACGCCTTAGACCGCCAACGGATTTCCAACGTTCTAGTAGCTGAAGCGCCAACGGTGCCGTTCAAGGCTAAGAGCCGGCGGCTGCCGCTCGTGATCCTGGGCATGCTGTTCGCGAGCTTGGCAAGCGTCATGGCCGGGTTCGTCATTGACCGTTGGGACCCATCCTTCCGCACGCCCCAGGAGTTACAGGATTTTCTAGGCAGCCCAGTGCTCGCAGCCTTCCCAAAGAGCGGTGAGTGACCTCATGTTCTTAGACTTTTATGGACTGCGAGAACAGCCTTTCGGAGTTAACCCCGATCCAAGGTATCTATACTTCAGCCCAGGCCACCGTGAGGCGCTGGCCTCTCTGTTCTACGGCATCGAGACGGGCCGTGGTTTTCTCGCCTTGATCGCGGAACCCGGAATGGGCAAGACGTCGCTCCTATTCCAGTTACTGGAGCGTTTGAAGGGCTCAATCCGGAGTGCCTTCTTGTTTCAGACCCAGTGCGACTCACGAGAGCTTCTTCGTTACTTATTGGAAGGTTTGGGAATCGACAGCCAGGAAGCCGACCTTGTGCAATTGCACGCCCGCCTCAATCAATTTCTCCTAGCCGAGGCGAGGGCAGGCAGGCGCGTCGTGGTTTTTATCGACGAAGCCCAGAATCTTTCCGACTCGGCGTTGGAAACCGTGCGCTTACTCTCCAACTTCGAGGCCACAGATCGAAAACTATTCCAGATCGTGCTGGCCGGACAACCGGAATTGGCGCGCAAGCTGAAAAATCCGCGGTTAGCGCAATTAAGCCAGCGTATAGCCGTGCTTACCGGGTTGAAACATCTGACCGCCTCGGAAACCTCACAGTATGTTCGTCACAGACTTGAGATCGCCGGCTACGAGGGGCCCGAAGTGTTTACGTCCTGTTCTCTGGCACTCATCACAAAGGCTAGCCAGGGTATTCCGCGGAACATAAACAACATTTGCTTTAATGCCATGTCACTGGCCTGTGCCATGGGATGCAGGAGAATTGGACCGGAGATCGTGCAGGAAGCACTAAACGATTTGTCTCTGGATTGCTTTGTTGCGAAGTCTGGAATGTTGCGTCATGGGACTCCCACGCTTACCGCTGCGCCGCGCTTTTCTCTGGGATGGTTAAGAGACAAGGTCTTTAGCAGCCGGACGGTTCAGACTGCCGTTCTTTCCGCCCTGCTGGGCGGCCTCGCTACATACCTTGGCGCACACACCGCCACCGGGGTTACTCACTCTTCTCCTGCTGGGACTCTTGGCCCGGAATCCGCAGCGCAGAGGTCGGCAACCTTGGCCGCTACCGAGCTTGTTGGATCTGCACGCACAAGCGGAGATGCCGACTCGTCGAAATTCTTCACGTACGTGGTGAAACCAAATGACACCGTTTGGAACCTCTGCGTATGGTCTCTGGGCCACTATGACGAAACCGCCGTCGCCGAACTGCGTAAGCTCAACCCCGACCTGAGCGATGTAGACCGCATCGAGGTGGGGCAGGAGATCCGCCTGCCTGTGCGTCACTCTCGTTAAGCGCGGGCGTAACTAAATCCGACTTCGCAATCTGGGCTACTTGAATTCATGAGCAAAAATTTCGCGCTCCTTCGAAAAACCGGCAAGGCACAAGACTTGTTTCAAACATCGGGTAGTCCATCCGCACTCGTCCCTACTCTCGACCCTCCCGCCAAGGAGATCATACGCCCGAGTGTTGGGCCTCAGGAGGTGCCGCCGCAGACGCCCTCCTTGCACATTTCCCGCTTCGACGTGGTTAGGGAAAAAGCCAGAAATGTGGGGCAGGAAATCCCCAGAAGAACCAAGCAGCAGAGTGATTTGGAGGTGATCCGATATCGAGAGGAAGTGAAGCTAGTGCAGCGAATCTTCCCAGTGAACGCTCAAGCGTCGCCGCAATTGGTGTTGTTTTCCAGTTTGGAAAACGAAGTCGACGCTTGCGCGATTAGCGCTCGCTGTTCCGAAATATTGGCGGCCCGTGCGGAGGGACCTGTCTGTGTGGTTGACGCGAATCTCCGGTCGCCAGTTCTCCATAGTTATTTTGGCGTCGAGAACCGGAGAGGTCTTTCAGAAGCCGTTCGTGAATCGGGCCCGGTACAAGATTTCACCTTGCATCTTGCGAAGAGCAACCTTTGGGTGATGCCGGGCGGTTCTGCAGGCTCGCAGCTGAGGTCTCCCCAGGCTTCGGAGAACCTGAGATCAAGAATGATGGAGCTGCGAACGCTCTTCAAATATGTCGTTATCAATTCTCCGTTGTACTTGGATCAAGCACCAGCCTTACCTAGCTTTGCTGCAGACGGAATCGTGTTGGTCGTGGAGGCGAACGCCACCAGGCGCGAAATAGTTCGTGAAGTTATGGAAGAGCTTCGAACTGCCGGCACGCAAGTGCTAGGAGTCGTCTTGAACAACCGCACGTTCCCAATCCCCGATGCAATTTATCGCAAATTCTAGAAGTCGATTTCCGCTACGACATGGCAAACCCGGAACCGCAAGAGCGAGCGAACCGAGCGCTTGGCAAACAACTGCCGCGACAATTGCGGCGCATTGGCGTTCTCAGCACGCAAATCGGGTGGCGGAAAGCTTGCAGAACTAACAAAGATGATTTACGTGCTCCCCACGCGCTCGCAGGTGAACTAATGGCGGTACCGCAATCGTGGCAAGGATCAAACCAGGTCACTCTCTCCGCGGAAGCGTCGGAGAAAGAGATCTACTTTGTGTGCAAACGCTGTGCGGATCTGTGCCTGTCGGCGGTGCTCCTGATTCTTCTCCTTCCCTTGCTGCTACTGATCGCAGTGCTGATCAAAATAGATTCCTCCGGACCAGTTCTCTTCACGCATGAACGCGTGGGAGCCAAAAGGTTGCAGGTTCGGGGGCAAGCCCGGTGGGTCGTCGGTAATTTTCGTATGCATAAGTTCCGTTCCATGGTTCAAGACGCAGACTCCGCGATGCACGAAGCATACATTCGGGATTTCGTCGAGGGTCGGGTGCAACCCAACGAAAAGCAAGGCGGAAAATTCAAGCTGACCAACGATCCTCGAATCACGCGAATCGGCAGGGTTTTGCGTCGCACAAGTCTGGATGAACTACCTCAGCTGCTCAATGTATTGAAAGGGGAGATGAGCCTAGTCGGGCCACGTCCGGTTCCCCCTTATGAGGTGGCCTGTTACCGTCCTGGCGATCATAAGCGATTGGCAGCGCTTCCCGGGATTACGGGCCTTTGGCAAGTAAATGGGAGATGCCGAGTATCCTTTGAGGAAATGATTCAAATGGACCTCGAATATATTCGCAATGCATCCCTGTGGCTCGATCTTGAGATTCTCTTGCTAACTATTCCAGCCGTATTCTGCGGAAGAGGTGCCGAATGAATTCCACAATTCTACCGCTGGGAGTGCGCGCAATACCCTCCATTGCGCATCCCCTGAGAATGGCGGTAGTCGGTTGCGGCTACTGGGGAATGAACTATGTTCGAATTCTTAGCGAACTTCTGGAGTCGCGCCTGGTCGCCATCTGCGACGGGCGACCCGACCGGTTGCGCGAGGCCGGTGGGCGATTCCCCGGGGTACATCTGACAACGGATGTAGAAGATATAGCGTCGCATCCGGAAATTGACGCCGTCGTGGTGTGCACCGAAGCAACAACACACTACGACGTGACGCGTCGCATCCTGTTGTCTGGAAAGCACGTCCTTGTCGAAAAGCCGCTCACGACAACGACTGCCGACGCCCAGGAATTAATCGCCTTGGCCGAGTCAAAATCGGCCGTGCTGATGGTCGGACACACGTTCGTATTCAATGCGGGCATCCAGAAGGTGAAAGAGTACGTGCAAACGGGCCAAGGCCGTGTCTATTACCTGTATGCGCGCAGAACAAACCTCGGCCCGATCCGCCACGACGTAAATGCGCTTTGGGACTTGGCGCCCCACGACATCGCCATCTTTAACTATCTCCTGGACAGCGTGCCCGAATGGGTAAGCGCGGTAGGCGGCAAGGTCCTGCGGAATTGCCGTCATGATGTGGGATTCATTTCGTTGGGTTACCCAGGCAACATCATCGGGCACATTCACGTCAGTTGGGCCGATCCGGACAAAGCGCGCGAGGTGGTCATCGTCCGGAGTGACAAGCGCATCGTTTTTGACGACCTCAACGGCGTTGAACAGGTGCGAGTGTTTGAAAAAGGCGTAAGCACGTCCGAGGAGGAGCCTCTAAATTATGGGGAGTCTCGCTTCGAGATTCGCGACGGGGACATTATCAGCCCGCGGATCAAGCCCACGGAGCCTCTAAAAAACCAAGTCCGCCATTTCCTGGAGTGTGCGCGGTTGCGGCAGCGACCAATCAGCAGCGGCGTAGAAGGCCGGGACGTCGTACGTGTTCTCGAGGCCGTCAATCGGTCCATTGAAAGCAAAGGACAACAAGTAGAGTTGGAAAAAGACGATCAATATGCAAACACAGCAATCACAAGTACCGTTCGTTGATCTAGCCTCTCAGTACCGCAGCATCGCCGCCGAGATCGACGAGGCGGTGTCACGAGTAATCAGGGAAACGGACTTCATCCTGGGCCGCGAGGTCGGTCGGTTCGAAGAGGAGTTCGCTTCGTTCTGCGAAGCGAAGTGGGCGGTCGGCGTTGACTCCGGCACATCGGCGCTCGAGTTGGCTCTTCGCGCGTATGAGATCGGACCGGGCGATGAGGTCATCACCGCGGCGAACAGTTTTATTGCTTCCGCACTGGCCATTTCTCATGCTGGAGCAACTCCGGTGCTCGTCGACGTTGATGCTGATACCTACGCGATCGAGGTCGCCACAATCGAGAGAGCTATTACCTCGCGCACGAAGGCCATTATCCCTGTGCATCTTTACGGTCATCCAGCCGACATGGAGCCGATTATGCGACTGGCTCAGCGACATGGTCTGGTCGTTATTGAAGACGCTTGCCAAGCTCACGGGGCCCGCTACAAAGGCAAGAGAGCAGGTTCACTGGGGCATGCGGCCGCGTTCAGCTTTTATCCCGGAAAGAATCTCGGTGCGTACGGGGACGGTGGCGCGGTGGTAACGAGCGACGACGCTATTGCGAAACGCCTTGGGATGTTGCGAAATTACGGGCAAAGGGAAAAATACCAACACATGTTCCGGGGCTACAACCGCCGGCTCGACACGCTACAAGCAGCGGTCTTGCGAATAAAATTGAAACATTTGGAAGAGTGGAATGACGCGCGCCGACAGCACGCTAAGACCTACTGTCGTCTGCTAGGGCAAACCGGAATTGGAGTCCCGCGCGCGGCGGCGCACTCCGAGTCAGTCTGGCATCTCTACGTCATTCAGACCGATCAGCGCGATGCCATGAAAGAATATCTTGCCAGTCGTGGCATCGGTGTAGGTATTCATTATCCGATTCCTATTCATCTGCAGCCGGCTTACCGGGATTTGGGCTATCGACCGGGAGATTTTCCGGTCACCGAGGAGTGTGCGCGCCGAATTCTTTCGTTGCCGATGTATGCGGAACTTACACCCGAAATCGTAAATAGAGTCGCGGAAACAACAAACGAGTTTGCCGCCGCCAGTCAGGCGCCAGTTACGTACTCAAGGTTTCCGCAGGTACGCGCGGGTCACTTGGTCTGATCCGTAGCAGCTTCCTTCTCTGCGTATGCAGCACATCGTAACCAATCGTGCCTTAATTTTGACGAGGGGTCACGCGCCGGGGTCGAACGGCAGTTTAATCGAACGAGCGATCGAATGCTGAATGCTATCGGCACCATCTCTCTTGCCCTGGTCCAGCATTTCAAGACCGGTGGTGTCATTGTCAATGAACACACACTGAATCCCGAGGAAACGCGCCGGCATGTCGAAGTGTTTGGTCGGTGGTTCGATTTCATTGCGATGAACGAGCTGCCTGAACGCTTAAATCGGCGTGGAAATCGACCGTTCTGCCTGCTTACTTTTGACGACGGCAAACGGAGCAATGCGACCATGGTGGCAGCGGAGCTGGAGAAGCTCGGAGTGCCTGCCGTATTCTTCGTCGTTGCGAGTTCGATTGGCTGTCAAACGCCTCTGTGGTTTGATCGTTATAAGGCTCTTAGGAAGAAGCTGGTCACCGTTCCGCCGGATTTGGAATTGCAAGTCCTGAAACAGCTTCCTTATGGTCTTTTGGTTGAACGGATGGAGCGAGCGTGCGCGCAATACAGCGTCGAGGCCGATCTCGGCAATGATGATGTTGCTGTCATGTCATGGGAACAGGTTCGGAGTCTTCATAAGCGTGGCTTCAGCATTGGAGCTCACGGGTTTACTCATGCCATCTTGCCCCGCGAAACGAAGCCTGCGGCACTGGAAAACATCGAAAAAAGCATCGCGAAAGTTCGAGAGGAAATCGGCGCGCCGTGCACCAGCTTTGCGTTCCCGAATGGGAACTACACGGCGGAACTCGCCCAACACGCTATCCGGTGCGGCGTCAAAATGGTGATGACGACCGAACCAACATGGGCTGACGAAAGCTTCCCGCTGTGGCGCTTGCCCCGGTTGCAGTTCTTCGGAGCAGACAGCCCTGGAAAGATTAAGCTCAAGACGGCCGTCGCCGCATCGGGCCTGATTCTCAATAATCCGGACGGTACGGGCAAAACCTATAGAGTGATTAACCGCCTTGCCAGGCGAAGGGACAGCTGTAATCCCATAGCCCACGAAACCGACCGTCTCCCGGTCAAGTCCCACAGCCGAATCGAAGCTTGAATCCATGACCCAAGTGATTGAAGAGCTGGGCTACCAACAGGGCGGCTCACCGGATGTCGTGCGTCGCAGCTTCGGCGATGTACGCATTGCCATTCGACGCCAGCCTGAATCCGCTCTCTCTTGGCTCGTTTTGGCGCTCCTCAGCCCTTACCTGGCCCTGAGGGTTGGACACGTTCAGAAAGTGCTTTTCGCGATTCTCATACTTGATATCCCCTTTCAATTGGGGACCCATCTTTTCTACCGTGACGCTGACGCCATCTCTGGCGCTTTAGCGGGATTAAGCATCTCGGCAACAACGGTAGCTCTATTTGGGCTGTACGCGTCATGGTTCATTCGTGCGCTTGAGAACCGAAGTCACAAGTCCAGTTCGTCCACCAGATTCAATTTGCCGCTGCTATTTTACCTGGGATTCGTCGCTATAAGCCTGCTTGCGGCGCGAGACGTGAGGCTTTCCTCGTTCGAGTTGTTCCTGCTGTTGCAAATGTACTTGGTGTTCCTGTACGCGGCCAACTTCGTTCGCAGCCGGGAAGATCTGCTGTTTGTGGTGTTCTTCCTCTTACTCGGTTGCTTGATGGAAAGCCTGGTAATGATTGCGCTCGGCTCTGCCAGCGTACCCTCTGGATTGTGGGGACCTGTTCATATCCGCGTCGATACACAGGTGAACGGGGAGTTCACGCGCGTTGGCGGAACAGTGGGGTCGCCTAATGAGGCTGGAGCCTATCTCAGTCTGATGCTTTCACTGGCGATCAGCGTGCTATTCACCCCTGCTGAACGCAAGTACAAATTGTTGGCAGCGGCGGTTCTGGCATTTGGCAGCGCTGCATTGATCTTCACGTTTTCGCGAGGCGCTTGGATATCCTTGGTCATAGCGATGGTTTTGTTCTGCTTGTCATTGTGGCGCCGGAACGGCTCTTCCCTAAAAGCTCCGGTTGCGTTCTTCGCGATCCTGTTGCTGTCATATCTACCATTCCACAACGCGATCAAGACCCGCCTGTTTGCCGATGATAACGGTTCGGCAGAGTCTCGCATTCCCCTGATGAGCCTGGCGTTTCGCATCATTGCGGACAATCCGATATTAGGCGTAGGCAGTAACAACTTTTCTACTGTGATGGACGGCTACCTGACACCTGAGTTCCGTCAGGGATTCTTATACACAGTTCATAACAAATACCTGCTCGTATGGGCCGAGATCGGATTTGCAGGATTGCTGGCCTACCTTGCGTTTCTCTTTGGCGCGTTGCAAAAAGGGTGGGCATGCTGGAGGCAGAATGATCGCCTCCTATCGACCCTCGCTTTGGGTCTCACAGCCGCCATAGTCGGAAATATCGTGCACCAGGGTGTGGACATTTTCCATGATCGCGCGGTTACGCAATCACTTTGGCTGGTGGCCGGTCTGCTCTTTGCGATGCACGGTATCTTACGCGCGCCGCCTACCTCTTTCGATACTCTGTCGTCGATCACCTAAAGCTCTTCACCGGCCACAACTGGTCTCTTTACCGAACGTCACTAATTCAATGATGCTCGCGGACAGGATTTCTCAATGAAAGTGCTTATCGTGACGGCCATCTATCCCACAGCCGATAATCCGGCATTTGGGTCCTATGTTCGCACGCAAGCGGAATCACTCAAGGCCGCCGGCGTCGATGTCGAGATGCTCGTCTTGAACGATCGCTACCGGAAACTCATCTATCCGAAAGCGATCTTTCAATTGCGGCGACGTCTAGCTAACGGCTCGGTTGACCTGGTTCATGCCCACTACGGCTTTGTGGGCATGGTGGCGCGTACACAGTGGCAAGTACCGGTCGTGGTGACTTATCACGGCAGCGACATACTTGGATGGATCAATAGCAGGGGCGAGAGGGAGCGTTTAGGCGCACTGATCGCCGGCGCAGGTCGCATGCTCGCGCGATATATCGATGCGGCGATTATTCAGAGCGACCAAATGGCGGCCACACTTCACAAATCGAATGCGTACGTTATCCCGCATGAAGTCGATTTCAAGATCTTCCACCCCACCGAGAAAAAGCAGGCCAGAACAATGCTGGGACTGGAACCCTACAAGAAGTACCTGCTCTTTGCTGCCAACCCGAAAGTTGGAGTTAAACGCTTTCCCCTGGCCAAAGCCGTAGCCGAGCGCCTCGCCAGTCAAGATCCTTCTCTGGAACTGCTGGTAGTTTCCAGGGACACTCAGCAACGCCTCGCACTCTATATGAGCGCTTGCGACGTCTTGGTCTTTCCGTCCTATCAGGAAGGCTCGCCAAACATCGTCAAACAGGCCATGGCGTGCAACCTTCCCATCGTCTCCACGAATGTCGGTGACGTTCGTCAAGTTATTGGCTCCACGAAAGACTGTTACGTTTGCAATCCAACCGTGTCGGAATTTGCCGCGCGAGTCAGCGAAATCCTGGTGCATCGACGGAGAACCGATGGCCGGGAACGCATTCGGCATTTTGAATCATCCTCCGTGGCACAGAGAGTGATCGAGGTCTACGAGGAAGTTCTGAGAAAGCAGAAGCGGCAAGCCAAGGTGAGGCGGCCGCGCTTTGCTGATCTGCTGAATGTACTGCGTCGCCGAGACACCCGTAGTCGGGAAGCGGTAGAGACAACAAATGAGAGTTAGTGTATTCGGCTTCAGCTATGACGCTTGTGCTTCCGCCGCGGGCCTGGCGCGCAACGGGCACACAGTTTTCGGCGTAGATGCGGAGCCTCAAAAAACGGCGGTCGCTAGCGTCGGACGCGTCCAAGTTCTGGAGCCTGCCTTGGATCGCTTGATCGCCGAATCCACCGGTTCGCAGAAATTCCCCACGACGGTCGATGCGCGGTCCGCTGTTCTAGAGAGTGATGTCAGTCTCATTTGCGCCAGGACCTGGAGCAACGACAATGGAAGCCTCAACCTGCGTGACCTCGACCGCGTTTGCAGGCAAATTGGAACGGCGTTGGCTGTTAAGAAGGAATACCACTTGGTCGTTGTGCGCAGTGCCGTGCTCCCAGGAACGGTCGAAGGCAGGCTCATGCTGCTCCTCGAGCAGCACTCCGATCGTAAAGCGGGCGACGATTTTGGAATCTGCGTGAATCCGGCGCTGTCGAGGGACCGGAGCGGAATCGAAGACTTTGACCCTCCAAGTCAAATTGTACTCGGCGAACTGGACTCGCGGAGCGGCGACACCGCGCAGCCACTCTATCAGAATATGGATGCACCCATCGTCCGCACGACGATCCGGATCGCGGAGATGCTGAACTATGTGAATAACGCCTTTCATGCGGTCAAAGTCACCTTTGCGAACGAAATTGGAAATTTGTGCGCGGCACATGGAATCGACGCCCAAGAGGTGATGGAGTATTTTTGCCGGGATCGGCGCCTAAACATCTCTTCTGCGTATCTCAGACCAGGGTTTGCTTTTGGCGGGCCACGTCTGCCAAAGGACTTACGGGCCCTCATTTATCGCGCCAAGGAACAAGACGTAGACTGCCCACTCTTGAACGCGGTGTTGCTAAGTAACCAAAAACAGGTCTTTCGTGCAATTGAGCTCGTCGAAAGAACCGGCAGATCAAGAGTCGCGATTTTGGGCCTCGGCCTTAAAACAGGCCTTTCTGATCTGGTTGAGAACCCAATCGTCCGTCTCGTCGAAATATTAATGGGCAAGGGGTACCAGCTAAGGATCTTCGACGAAAACCTACACCGAACTCGATTCACCGACACAAACACACTCCCTGAAGCCCAAGACCTCCCCCACGTCTTGAAACTCACCAGCTCCTCCCTTGAGGAAGTTATCCGGGAGTCTGAGGTCGTGGTGATTGGAAACTACTGCAGTGCACTCCGTGATCTTCCGAAGCTGTTGTTGGATGACCAAGTTTTGATCGACCTCGCTGGAGTCACTCGCGACGCCACACGGCGGCAGCCGGAAGTACCTGCAAGCCTGAATGAAGGGAATACCCGTGAAAGCATCCGCAAATAATCGCGTGCTCATGCTGCTTGAGAACCAGCCTTATCCGCAGGATCATCGTGTTCGCCGCGAGGCCATCGCCCTGGTGGCCGCGGGTTACCGCGTTTCGGTTATCTGTCCTTCCTCACCGGGGCAGCCTTGGCGAGAAGCCGTGGAGGATGTTCGCGTTTATCGTTTCTGGGCATCATCACCAGTGAACAGTTTTTTCGGGTACCTCTGGGAGTACGGCTATTCCACGGCTGCGGCGTTTGCCATGTCACTGCTAGTGTTCTTCGCAGAGGGATTCGACGCCGTGCACGCCCATAATCCGCCCGAAACCTTTGTATTTATCGCCGCTTTCTACAAATTGTTCGGCAAGCGGTTTGTGTTCGACCATCACGATCTGTCACCGGAGATGTACCGCGCACGTTTCTCTGATGGCGGTTCCACGCTCGTTTACCACGCCCTGGTTTCGTTGGAAAAACTCACTTGCATTGTCGCCGACCACGTCATCGCCACGAACGAGTCCTACAGAAAAGTTGAGATTGAGCGAGATCACGTGCCTGAGAACCGCATCACCGTCGTGCGCAATGGCGTGGAAGTGCAGCGCGGTCGCCTGATTCAGCCGGACGCAGGCCTGCGAAAAAAAGCGAATACAATTATTGGTTTCATTGGTGTGATGGGATTTCAAGATGGCGTGGACTACCTTCTGCGCGCACTGCACCACTTGCTGCACGACCTCGGCAGAAAGGATTTTTACTGTGTTCTCATGGGCGATGGAGACGCTTGGACGAGCTTAAAAGCGCTAGCGCAGCAATTGCGCCTTGGCGACTATGTGTGGTTCGCCGGGCAGGTGCAAGGCGACGAGAAGTTCCGCTATTTATCTGCGGCGGATATTTGCGTGGATCCCGACCCCTCCAATGCCTATAACGATCGTTCTACGATGATAAAGATTATGGAGTACATGGCCTTCGCAAAGCCGATTGTCGCGTTCGATCTGCCCGAACACCGCGTCACCGCGAAACAAGCCGCGCTGTATGTGACTCCAAACGATGAGCACGAATTCGCGGCCGCCCTGGCGCGACTCATGGATGACCCCGTCAGGCGAAAGATCATGGGAGCGTTTGGACGACATCGCATCGAAACCGAGTTGGCTTGGCGGTTCTCTGTTTCCAATCTTCTTGACGTTTACCGGAAAGTCTTGCCGAATTCCGGGGTCGCCGACCACTGCGTTATTTCAGAAGCGCACGAACTTCGTCCGCAAGCCATGCGCTCCAGACAAGTTGCAGTCTGAGAGCTCCGCTTCGATATCCTTCGCGGCCACACTATACGATTTTCCCTCGCGGCTGTTTCAAGACGCTCTCAACCCTCGTGCTCGACGTGATGATGAAAGGCCACACACGATGAAAATTGCCCGCGTAGATCCTCGGACCGACGCGATCTGGCGAACGCTGGTCAACCGAACTCCGAGTAGTGTTTTTCATTCTCCTACTTGGATCCAGGTGCTGACCGACACGTACGGTTGGGAAGCCTCGGCTTATGTAGTCCTCGATGGTCGTGGAGAACCACAGGCGGGCATTCCTTTCTGTCGCGTTGCCGACATGATGGGAGAGCGCATCTTGGCTTTGCCTTTCTCGGATTACTGCGATCCTTTGGTTACAGACCCGCAATACTGGCAGATCTTGGTTGACTGCCTCTTGCCCGAGCGCTGCCCGATCAATTTGCGTTGCCTACACAACAGCCTTCCGCTTGCCGACGAGCGCTTCACGGTCGTTAAGCAAGCCAAATGGCACGGCCTGGATCTGACGCCTGACCTCGATGATTTGTGGCATGGAATGGAGGACTCCACGCACCGGGCCATCCGAAAGTCCCAGCGTGAGGGCCTGGTTGTTCGGATCGCCAATTCGGAAAACGAACTGCGTGCATTTTTTGAAATGCACCTTAAAGTCCGCAAGTACAAACTTGGCCTGTTGGCCCAGCCCTTTCAGTTCTTCCAGAATATCTGGCGCCAGTTCGTTGATAGGCAGCACGGCTTCCTTCTTCTGGCTCTTTATCAGGATAAAATCGTGGCCGGCGATTTCTTTTTGGAGTGGAAGGACACCTTGTATTACAAGTTTAACGCGTCTCTTCCTTCGGATCTCTCCCATAGGCCGAACGACCTCCTGATTTGGGAAGGCATCCAACGCGGGAAAGCACGGGGATTTGAGTCTTTGGATTTTGGTTTGAGCGACATCGATCAGGAGGGCCTCGTGCGATATAAACGGAAGTTTGGTACAGAAGAAAAGACCATCTCTTTTCTTCGTTCCACACTGAATGGCTCGGCAACGCTAGCCGAAAAGTTAACCCGCGATCTGCTCGCTCAGCTGACCCACCGATTCACGGACCGAATGGTACCCGACCCGGTAACCGAGAGAGCGGGCGAGGATCTTTATAGGTTGTTCACATAAATCGCCAGGACTGCATCGACGTGAACTGCGATTAGCGTGCGGCAAGATGTGTACGCGGCGTCACGTTCTAGCGAACGGGACTACCGCTGATAAGCCCCTAAATCGAAAGGTTCTCCTGGCGGCCGCGCGGTTCCGTTGACATCAGTGTAGACGTACTTCTTCAAGTCCATGATCACCGTTTCCGATAAGTTTGGCAGCGTGGCGGGATCAATACCCGCACGAAGCGCAGTACTGCCCGCTACAAGGGAGAGGCGATTGCCAAGCAGAGCGGGACTCAAGGCTTTATCGTATTCGCTTTTGCCTTTCAGTTGGAAATATGGAGGACTGAGGAAGCCTGGATCTGCCTGGATGAGCTGAGCGGGATCGGACCAACTTGCATCGCCTGAGCCACCGAAACACATGTTCCGATAGTAGTGAATATTTTTAGTGACATTCTCCTGGTCGTAGCAGCGGCTAGCTGTGCTCCCGGAAACAGTGATGTTATTGACCACATACCCGTCGTGAGAATTATTGACATTAATTGCGCTCGAGCGGCCGACCCGAGAATCCAAATTATTTCTATAGCATGTGTTGTTCACAATCCAGAAGTTCGAGACAACGTATGCTTCAATGCATCGCCCACCGTTGCCGTAAACCACATTGTTGACGACTAACACCGGCGGGGTATTGGCCGAACTGTAATCGTACGTCCGGTCGCTGAGATCAAGAATGATTCCGTTTCCGTCGGAGCGCTTCTCACTCTGGTCCATTTCACCGGTGACAATATTGTTGGAAATGATGTTGTGAAAACCGCTGTAGGAGTCGTACCACTGATTGCTGTTGAAAGAGATTCCGCTGGTCCAACTGTAATATTTGGCGCTGCTGCCCGCATCAGCCGGGATGTAGCCGTTGTGTTCGACTATGTTGTGATCGGCCACGAGGTAGTCGCACTTGATCGTCCCAATGCCAGACCCCCCGGTATTGCTGATGCTGTTGCCGATGAAGCGCAGATGATGGGAACCGCGACAGAAAAAGCCATCGCCGGCCTTGCCACCGCCATCCAGATGGAGTCCGCGGAATTCCAGGTAAGCCGGATTGGACGGAAAGCTGCCCCCATTCATATCAAACATCGGAGACGCATCTGCCCTGCCAGTCCAGATGAATTTCACCGGGGCATCGCCGAAAGCTGTGTAGGTTATCCAGGCTGCAGGCGTGCCGCTGTTCGGAGGCTTAAAGGTGGAACTTAGTAGGTACGTTCCACCCAGCAGACAGACTACCGACCCCGGCCGAGTCGCCCCTGCGGCACCGAGAAAAGTCTTGGGGGCCATCCGCGTTGCTCCAGAATTCTTGTCGTTACCGCCTGGTGAGGCATATAGAGAGCAGGGCGCCGAGGTGGAAGGATGTTGACTTTGGAGAGCGCTTGAATCGGTGGAATCGATCGTCCCGCACGCGAACAATATCACCAATGCCAACAGACCCGCGTGGCCCGCAAGCCCTCGTCGTCTGGAACGGCAGGGAAATGCATAAAATGCTTCCGCTACTCCCTTGCCCTTTACCAACATATCCCGCTCCTTCTCGCTACGCGACCCGATAACCGGAAATGCCTCGATGATCCTAAACTTGCGCACCGCCGGCGGCAACGCACTTTCGATCCTATCAAGCGACGTCATGAATCGTGCGACCAGCTTCGTGATGTACGCCTTGGTCGCTCGGCACCTCGGCGCACAAGACTTCGGACAGCTCTCCCTGGCGTTCTCGCTGTTCTACTTGTTCCAGGTTTTTGCCATCGCCGGTTTGAAAGTACTTATCATCCGGCAGGTCGCAAAAGATCGATCACAAACCAATCTGTATTTCATCAACGCGTGCATGATTGTGATGACCTCGTCGTTCACGTCCGTCCTAGCTCTTTTCGCTCTCGTTCGCTTGATGCATTACCCGCCGGGCACAACCTTGGTTGCCTTGCTTCTTTCCATTGGCCTGTTTCCGACCGCAATTTCAGCGGTTTGCGAGGGCATCTTTCAGGCCTGGGAAAAAATGCATTTCATCCCGTGGGTCAACATTCCGGTTAACCTCGCTAGAATCGTCGGTACAATCCTGCTCCTCACCACTGGCCACGGACTTTACTCGGTTATCTTGCTTCTTTTGGGTTCCTTCTTTTGTATCGCTGGGGCAGAGACGTGGATCGTTCTCCGGCAATTCCCCGTCCATCACGCCTCGATAAACTTGGCGTTTTCACTCCAGACCCTTCGTTCTGCCGTTACTTTTCTTGGCATCGACGGCACGCTTGCCATCGAAGGCAGCGTGAACGTCCTTTATCTCTCCAAGCTCGCGACGGTAAGCGAAGTGGGCTTTTACAGTGCGGCCACACAAGTGATGGTCCCTTTATTCCTGGTGTATCAAAGCATCGCCCAGAGTATCTTTCCTCTCATGTGCCGGAACATCGAGGCCGGCCTACACACTCTAAAGCGCATTGCAATGCAGGCCGTTGAAATATTGTTGATGTTGGCTTTGCCGGCCATCGCCGGCATTTCTTTCCTCGGCGAGTGGATACTTTCAGTTCTTTACAAGAATCCGGCTTTTCTGCAGGCGGCGCCGGCACTGCGCATTGTTGCCTGGACGCTGATCCTGCAAGTCTTCTCAAACATACTCGGCCAAGTGTTGCTGGCAACTCACCGCGAGAAAACGACGTTGCGGATTGTCATGGTGAATACCGCGATCAGCCTGGCCGTGGGCTGGCCTTTGATCAAGCTCTTTGGCTTGCGCGGCGCCGCGGTTACTCTGCTGATGAATAGACTGGCGGGATTCATTCAGCATTACATCCCTGTCTCGCGGCTTCTCTCAGGCATCCCGCTCGCGAGAGTTGTCTGGAAGCCGATCAGCGCGGCGGCTGTTATGACCACTTACTTGGCGATGCCCTCGAATCAACCGGCAATATGGCGCGGTGTTTCGGCAACTCTGATCTATGGCGGAACATTGCTAGCTCTCACCATCTGGCGATCGGGAGGTCCGCGACGCTTTAAGGAAAGGTACCTTGTTCCGCTGTCGCAGAAGACCTAAAGAGAAACTCATGCTCACCAGGCACCGTTTGCACGTCGCTCTGATTTCCACTAATTTCGGTGAATACTGTGTTCGCCTGGCGAACGCGCTGTCTCGATATGCCGACGTCTTGTTCGTCGCGCCTGATCGGCTTGTTGCTCCTCACGCGGACAAGTTAGATCGCGGCGTACGGCTTTTTTCCTTTCGAAGCCCGAGACTGCGGCAGCCTATTGGACAGCTTCAGACGATTCGGAAAGTCTTTCGCGAGATACAACACTTCGCACCGGACGTGGTCCACTATCAAGGTTTTCATCCCTGGCTCGACTTAGCCTTGCCGTTGTGGCACCGGTACCCGCTTGTATGCACCGTTCATGATTTTCGGCCTCATCCCGGTGACAAGCTCTCACAGAAAACGCCGTTTTGGGTTGAAATGTTCGTCCGCCGCCACGCCGATCAGCTCATCGTGCACTCCGAGCACGTTCGCAGGCTAATGGTGAAACAGTTGCGGGGCGCCGGAAAGCACATTTCCTTGATGCCTCACATCCAGATCGGACAGGAACTCGTCTCGTCGCTGGCAAAAGAGGAAGAGCATTTGATTCTCTTCTTTGGTCGCATTTGGGGATACAAAGGACTGGAATACCTGATTCGCGCCGAGCCACTGATCAGCGCACGCGTACCGGACGTCCGCATCATGATCGCCGGTCAAGGTGAAGAATTCTCACGCTACACGCGCAGCATGGTTCATCCGGACCGCTTCATCGTCCACAATGAATTTATTTCAGAGGAGCAAGCCGCCGAATACTTCCGGCGCGCCAGCATCGTCGTCTTGCCCTACGTCGAGGCTTCCCAGAGCGGGGTGATTCCTCTGGCGTACTCGGCAGCAAAGCCTGTGGTCGCTACCACGGTGGGCGGACTTCCGGAGATGGTCGAACATGGCCGGACTGGCTACTTGGTTCCTCCTCGAAATGAAAAATGTCTTGCAGACGCGCTGGTACGACTTCTCCTCGATTCGGACCTTCGCCGCAAAATGGGCGCCAATGGCAAGCGTAAAATCGAATTGGAGTGCTCGCCAGAAGACATTGCCCTGAAAACCCTCGACGTTTACCACCGGGCCGTTGCAAATTCTCAAGCTCCGCCCTGCCCAGAAATCGAATCTCCGACCGTGGCGCTCAGCCAAGATAGTGCATCAGCCGAAACCCAGCACTAGTTCCCCGGCGAAGCCCTTCGCCTCCCTCTCCTTTACCCTTTCCCTCTAACTCCTCACCCTGCCTCGCTAGAACTGGTACGCACCCAAGTCGAGGCTTCCTCGCACCCGTGTCTTCCCATTGATGTCCGCGTAGATGTACTTCTGTAAATCCGTGACGATAGCGGCCGGTACATTCGTCAGTGTACTGGGATCGATGCCCTTGCCTCTCGCGGGACTACCGGAAAGTACGTTCAGCCCGTTGCCCAGCAACGAAGGTGCTAGTGCCGTCGCATATTGCCCGCCACTCAAACTCGGTGGACCAACAAATAGTGGATCAGCTTGCAAGAACTGCGACGGGAACGAAGATGCGAACGTGACAGCACTCCCGAGGTACAGGTTTGCGTAATAGTGAAGGTTCGTGTTCGTTCCCTCTTGAATGTAAGCCGCATTGTTACCGTCCCACGCGACAGAAATATTGTTGATGAAGTACCCGTCATGAGAGTTGTTCGTGCTGATTGAGCCGGCGTTCCCCAACGTAGAGTCCAAATTGTTCTTGTAGCAGGTATTGTTCACAATCCAGAAATTCGTCACGATGAATGCGTGAATGCATCTTCCACCATTTCCGTACACAACATTGTTTATCACCAGGGCCGGTGGGGTATTCGCAGTGCTGGCGGTATAAGACCCGTTGCTCAGGTCCAAGATGATGCCGTTGCCGTCGGTATGATTAACAGAACTGTCGTACTCGCCCACAACGATGTTATTAGAGATGATGTTGTGGAAGCCGCCATACGTGTCAAACCACTGGTTGCTGTTGAAGGAGATGCCGCTCGTCCACCCATACCACTGCGGCACACTCGTAGCTGCGGGCATGTAACCGTTGTGCTGAATAACGTTGTGATCAGCCGTAAGGTAGTCGCACTCTCGCGTGCCAATCCCCGACCCCCCAGTGTTGCTCATCGTGTTTTCGATAAAGCGCAAGTGATGCCCGCCTTGACAGAAGAAGGCATCACCGGCGTTGCCCCGGCCATCTAGATTCAGCCCGCGAAACTCTAAATATGCGGGCCCCGTGGGAAAACTCCCGGTTCCCAACCGGAACATCGGAGAGGCGTCTGCGGCGCCGGTCCAGACAAAATTGACACCGCCATCTCCGTACTTCTTATAGACAATCCACGATGAAGGTGTACCGCTACTCGGAGGACTAAAAGAGGAGCTGAGGTTATAAGCACCGCCGTGCAGGCAGACGACGGAGCCGGGTTTTGTGACCGCGGCGGCACCCGCGAAGGTCTTCGCGGTCGTCGCGGTGGTTCCCGAATTAGCGTCGCTTCCCGAAGGCGAGGCAAACAGCGTGCAATCCGCGGCAAGCGCGCCATTATTCACCGTCACGCTGACAGGTGTACTGCTCGACGTCATCCCCGCCACATCGCTTACTTTCGCAGAGATAGTATGAATACCATTTGCGAGCGAATTAGTGTCGATGCTGGCATTCCAATTATTGGTTCCCGCTGCGCTGACGTAAGTTCCGCCGTCTACTTCGACCTGTACCGACGCCAGGTTCACACTGTCGGACGCGGTACCTGTCACGCTAACCCGGCCCGCGATGGTGGCGCCATTCGCAGGCGAGCCAATCGTCACCGTAGGCGCCGGCGTCACGATGTTAATGCCAAGGTTTCGAGTCGCAGAATTCCCCGCCGCATCTTTCACCTGAACCGTAAAACGAAAGTCTCCCGCGCTCCTGGCACTGCCGGAGATCACGCCGCTACTGCCTAGCACCAGCCCAGAAGGCCATGCTCCGCTTGACGCGCTCCACGCATATGGCGCTTTCCCTCCGGTTGCGCTCAGCGCGGCGGCGTATGGACCTGCAACAGTTCCTCCCGGCAACTGAGGAGTGACAATTTGCAGCGCCACGGGTGCAGTCGTAGCCGCGAATACGACGTCCACCCAATAGTTTGAAGAACGATCTGTATTCTTGGGAAACGACCTTCCGCTACTGTAGCTGTAAGGCCCATCAGGGGTTCCATTGACGTTCGACAGAGCGTGCAGCGGCGCGCGGTTTACTCCTGAAGTTGCGAAGAAATATCGCGTGACGCTTTCGTGACCGACGCTCGTGTGGTACGAAGCGACATACACAGCGTTGGCCGTGATCGCCACAGGTCTGGAAAAATTGACCTGCTGCCAACCGGAAGAACTCTCTCCGCTGAAGGTGGCACTCGCCAATAGAATGCCCGCATTAGTCCACAGGTGGGCTGTGTGCGTGCCAGTGTTGCGCGCACTCTTGTAAAATCGAATGCCCGTGATGTAGCCGTTGCTGTCGGCTTTGAAAGTTACTCCAAGTTCTATCGCCGCATCGGGACCCGCGTCCACGATCGCCGGAGTCGCCGTGCTCGGCCAGATGCTGCAGGGGCAGGCCCAAGCCTCCAAAGCACCCGACAACAAGAAAAGAAACGTGAGCAAACATTTGACTTTCATAGCGATCTTCTCCTGATATTTTTTGTTCATCGCGATCGCTGTATTTCCAAGCCTCCGCGGAATTGCGGAGTTCTTTTCCTGTTCGTTCCGGCAAATCGTGGCAGTGAGGAAAGCAGAACAGAACCGACGGGCGACCAGCGTTTTCACTTATCCGCGGCTGGTTACTCGAATCGGTCAAACAGCCTTCGCTTGCAATCCGACCTCACCGAACAAATACAATCGACGAGCGCGCTCGCGCGACCGTACAGCGCGTTCCCAATCAGGAATTTTTCTTCCGGCGTTGATGAGGAGGAATAAGAACAGGGCAAACCGGAGCGGTTTGATCAGCCAGCCCGCCTCTGGCTCGAACTCCGACCGAGTCCGAGTAACCAGCCTAGTCAGGGAAAGGGGAGGCGGCTACTGGCCAAAAGACCAGAAAAGGTACGGCTATTTCTGTCCCTGGGCCAGTGCTCTATCTGCGCTTCGTACGAATGTTGATCGCCTGAGCCCGACCTGGGGAAAATTCGTATCATTCTGGAAATGCGTGTGTTGCATTTCCACATGCGTGAGCACAAGACCGGGGGCGTCCCGACGACATCGATCTCAAATTTTTAGTAATCCGGCCTTCCGCTTCGGAAATGTCTTCAAGCCGTCGCGGCTAGTATTTGCCGCAGGTCGGTTTCGGATTCGGAGGAAGTTCCGCGGGGAGTTCCGGGGCCGATGGCCAGGGCTTGGTTGTGGCCCTCGAACCACACCAGAAACACAGATTGATTCGCGCCGGGGAGCCGCTGCTGATTGAGCCAGTTATAGTAAGCGCCCATGTCGCCATCGATCAATGATCCCACCGGGTCGAGGTCCGCGCTCTCCGCAGTCGCCGCCAGCAATTCGTTCATCGGCCTTTGCCGTTGCCGCGGAGCAAAACGCACCAGCAGCGTAAGAGGCTGCGCACGCCGCAGCGCTTCGCGCGCGGTCCATTGCGCGAAGGTGGTGCTGAAAATTTGCGTTCCGGACCCTTCCGTGAGCATCTTCACGCGAAACCGGTCCAACACCTCGTCTCCCTGGTGGAAGCCGAGGTCGGCGGGCCGCAACTGCGCAAGCCGCGTGCGCAGCGCTTCCGGGCCCATCCCCGGTCGGTCGATTTCAGCGCGCATTTTGCCCAGCAGCGCGGCGCGGGCAGGTTGTAGCTCCGCGTACGACACCATTGTCAGCGCCGCGTCGTGCTCTTCATGTTGGCCGCCATCGATATACCAGTGCGCATAACGCGCGGGATACGCTTTGGCCCTCGAGGCCACAGCATCGAGCAGAACGCGCAAACCATTTTCCGGATGGACACGGCTGTAATACGCACCGTGCGCACGCAGCTTCCGGAAAAGTGGCGCATCGTACGATGCAACGCCCTGGCCGATTACCGTGATCCCCAGTCGCGGCGCGGACGGCGCCTCTGGCGGCACGGCCGCGCGCAAGCGGTCGGCATAGGTTGTGGCCGCGGCACGAAACGCGTCAAGCTGGTGCGTGGTCCACAGATGTGACGAAAGCTGCTCGACAAATTGCGCCGGCGCGTTGACCCAATCAAAATTCTCCAGTGTCGAGGAAACTTGAATCTGCGCGAAACCCTGCATCCATTCTTTGAACTGTTCCGCAGACAGCGAATCTAGGTTGCCCAGTTCCCTTTCCAGCGCCTTGCGTTCCACCGGAAATTTGTAATCATACTCAATCGCCTCCCGCAGCAAACTGGGCAGAAAACTCAGCGGCAGCCGCTGCAGCACCGCGATGTAATGGACCACAACCCGCTTGGCTTCCGCAGGATAGCCATTGAATAGTTCCGGTTTGAGGTCGCGCGGCTGCATCGGCGTTACAAAAGCTCCGCGATGCGCTGGCCCTGTGCGAGTGATGGAGAAAAACCAAGCATCGCGCCGAGCGTGGGTACAAGGTCGGTCGACTCCATCGCCCGATCGTAAACCACGCCCTCGCGAATCCCGGGCCCCATCGCCATCATCCACGTTGTCCGCGAAAGCGCATCGCCCGTGCGATGATGCTGAAATCCATTGCCGCCCGAGTCGTCATCCGAGTCTCGCCCAAAATCCGGAAGGATGAACAGCGTCGTGTTGCCCGCGTATTCCGGTTCGCTCTGGATGGCCTTCCACATTTCCGCACACAGCCGGTCGGTACGGCGTATTCCCTCGATGTACAGCGAGTACGCGCCCGCGTGCGCAATGTCGATGTCGTGCATGGTGATCCACAGCAGGCTCGGCGCAAGTTGCCGCATCAGCCGCCGCGCGATGTACACGCTAAGCTCATCCGGACTCGACAACGTCAGCGCGTGCGACTTGAAGTCGTCCACCGACAACTTCAGCATCATCTCCAGTTGCCGCAGCTGAAATTCATTGCCGCCAAGGTCCGGCGCGAACAGCGGGCTCTCGTAGTTGTCGCGCAACAAATGCTCGTAGTCCGCCGTCCGGCCGGACATCGCCGCCGTCAGCAAATGCTTCGGCAAAATCACGCTGGCGCCGAGTCCTGGCCCGTATCCCCGGTTGCTGCTCTCTCCAATGCGGTTGAAACCGTTGCTCGGTGCCACCACCCACGCATCTGTGGAAGGTCGCCTCAAGTCCTTGCGGAAATACTCGAAAACCGTAGGATGCTCCGGCGGAAGCGAAGCAAAATTGTTGATCGTCTCGTACACCCCGGTAGCCAGGCTGGCGGTTGCGACGTAATGTCCCAGTATTCCCCGATTCACCACCTGGGTGAAAAATGTCGACCGCGGAATCAGCTCCCGCATCAAATGCGGAATATTTTCCTGCCCCTCCGGCGCAAAAGTCTCCTGGTCCCGCGCCCCCCCGCCAAACGTAATGACAACCACTTTCCGCTTCTTCCCAGAAATTCCGGCAAGCGCGACCGGGTTTCCCATCAACGTGCTACCCAACGCCATAGCCGCGCCAGCCCGCAAGAACTCCCGCCGGTTCCAAGCCAGCTCCTGCGCCAATTCATTGTAGGAACGCGCTCCAGCGCGTTCCAGGCGCGTACCACCTGTTTTTGTAGCTCGCGATGGAGAATAGGAATTCATGGAAAATTTAGCGCGGTGCCAAGAAAGTACGACGCGCCAGCACCTAAGTCAAGAGAAGCGCGCCACGCTCGTGGGCCCCAATTCTGCGGCGTGCGACTATGTGCGTCGCGATTTTGCGACTTTCTTCGGCTGAACTGTGATTTTGAGGCCAAGAGTATTTAGCACTGGGATTAGACTTGCGAGGCGAGGATTGCCGTTCTCAGAAAGCATTCTATAGAGATTTTCCCGGTTGACTCCCGCTTCGCCGGCAACCCGGGCGATCCCTTTGTTTGCTTCCGCGACATCTCGGAGAGCCACCAAAAATGCATCTTTGGAGTCTGCGATGGCTGCGGACAGATACTTGGCGGCATAACCTACGTCATTTCTTAGGTCGTCGAGAAGGTCCGCCTTGTAGTCGAGTTTCCTTTGCATCTTTTTTGGTGCGCTCCTGTTTCATTCGCCGCTTGTAGTCTTCCCAAAAACTTCTAGCAAGTTGAATATCCGTGCTCTGCGTGGATTTGTCTCCAGCAGCAAGGAGAATGACGTCATGGCCATCCATTCCGTAATAGATTCTGTACCCTGGGCCAAAGTCTATCCGGGATTCAAGGACGCCGCTGCCGACGGACTTGGAATCTCCGAAATTTCCTGAGCGAAGCCTGGCAATCCGTGCGTCGACCGCTCCTTTGAGATTGCCATCTGTGATTCCCGCGCGCCAGTCGCGAAACGGAGACCGTCCTGAACCCTGCTGATAATATTGAACGTTTCGTTCACGTGCTTCCACGTTAGCCGATCCGGAAGCGCCTGTAGCTTATAAGCTACAACTAATAGCGTACTACCTTGCTTCCAGCTTGTAAAGGTGTAACGCCTGTTCCGAAGCTTCCCCGATCCGTCCCATTCGGCGGTAAAAAGTAAGAATTCATAAGAATGCCGCGCGATGCCGGGAAAGTACGACGCGCCAGCACCTAAGTCAAGGCGTCCCGCGCCGCTGGATCTGGTCGCGCCCAACCATTAAGACGACCTTGTCCGGCCACATCTTCCAACATATACTCTCGCTGTTTACCATCAATCTTGGAGCTTCTGCGAATGAATGGCCGCCTCTCGCTTCTGTTCGTAATCTTCCTATGTGCAGCCTTGTCCTGGGCCCAATCCGGAGCCTCCCCTTCCTCCCCAGCCGCTCCCACCTTTGCTAGAGACGTAGCTCCCATCCTTCAAAAGAATTGCCAGGTCTGCCATCGCCCCGGCGAGGCCGGTCCCTTCTCCATGTTGACCTACCAGCAGACCAGGCCGTGGGCCATGGCCATGAAACTTGACGCGCAATCGCGAAAGATGCCGCCTTGGTTTGCGGACCCTCGTTACGGCAAATTTTCCAACGCCATGGGTCTCACCGCTTCCGAAGTCGAAACGCTGGTAAAGTGGGCCGATGCCGGCGCGCCCGAGGGTGATCCTAACGACATGCCCAAGCCCGTCGACTGGGTCGAAGGCTGGGGCATCGGCAAACCCGACGCGGTCTACCAACTGCCGACCGCCTTCGACGTTCCCGCTTCCGGCGTCATCGATTACCAGCACGTCATCGTCCCCTCCGGCTTCACCGAAGATAAATGGGTTCAGGCCGCCGAAGTCCGCCCCACCGATCGCACGGTCGTTCATCACATCATTGCCTTCGTTCGCGAACCTAATTCCAATTGGTTCCGCGGACAAAAAGCAGGTGTGTTCTTCACCGCGCCTCAAGTCAAAACAAAGGAGCAGCCTGACACTAGCGCCCTTCCCAGCGATTTCCTCGTCGGCTATGCGCCCGGTCAGCCAGCCGAAATTCTTCGCCCCGGGCAAGCCAAGCTCATCAAGGCCGGCTCAGACTTTATTTTTCAGGTCCACTACACGCCCCACGGCCATGCCACACGCGACCAATCGCGGCTCGGCATTATCTTCGCGAAAGAGCCACCGAAAGAACGCGTGCTCACCCTCTCCGCCACCAACGGCACCTTCAAAATTCCACCCGGCAATCCGAACTACCGCGTGGACGCCAGCTTTGAAGTGGCCACCGATGTGAAGCTTTCCGGCTTGCATCCCCACATGCACGGCCGCGGCAAAGATTTTGAATATCGCATCGTCTATCCGTCCCGCGAAACCAAAATACTTCTCAGCGTCCCGCACTACGATTGGCACTGGCAGAATTGGTACAACCTGGAAGAGCCCATCGCCCTCCCCAAAGGCACGAAAATCGATTGCACCGCCCACTTCGATAATTCCGCCGCCAATCCCGAAAACGCTGATCCCACAAAAGAAGTCACCTGGGGCGAACAAAGCTGGGACGAAATGATGGTCGGCTTCTTCAACCTCGTCTTCGACGCCAAAATGCCTGTCGAAAACCTTTTCCCGGACAAGAAAAATCGCGCCGGCATCTCCAGCAACAGCAACTAGACTTGACAAACAACGAGGGAAGGAATTCCTGGATATGATCGGCACGAAGCATATCGCGGCACTCGTTGGAAAAAATATCGAGCTAGTGTGCTTCGCCCAGTACTCTCTCTATATCCACCTTGAAGACAGGATCGTCATAACCGTCGAATCTGGAATCGAGCACGTCCATAATGGAGCACGGCGCGTATGTCACCTTTCGTCACCACCTGCCGACTGTAGCGTGCTGACAATTCTAGAGAGCACCGTTAACTCTGCGGTCGTCGAGCAGAACGGCGACCTTCAGCTGACCATTTCCAATGGAGACAACTTGCGCGTATTCAAAGAACCCAAGTACGAGTCGTATCGGGTTAAAATCGGCGAGGAGGAGTTAATAGCGTAACCGCGTAACGGGACTTTTCGTTTTGTGCGGTATGTCTCGCTGCGGGCCAGCTGCACTTCAACCGTCCCTCCGACCAGTTGTCCCCGCGTACCCCTCCTGCTATCGTTTACCCCGAGTAACGTCGAGGGGTCGACCTCGACGTTTCCACCGATGCCTCGCACTCGCGCTCTTCTAACTTCCCCCGCCACCATTCCGTCTTCGCACGAACCGCTCACCGTTCGATTTTTATCACCCTTTGTTTTCAGAAACTTACAAATCCCTTCGCCCGCAACTCCTTTATATTCACATCCATACAAATCCCCCGGGGTGTCACCCATCAGGATTTCCTCAGCTTCTGTGTCTCTGTGCCCCTGTGGCAAATCGCGTTCTTTCAGCAGCTTGCGCACTCTTTATCTCTCTTGCAGCTCTTTTTCGCACCTCCGCTCTTTGTTTTCAATCGTTTGCGCACTCTTCGACAAAAAACGGGGCGTGGTTAACACCAGATGTTCTCGCATTCCCTATTTGGAACGTCGAACTCAAGGCTTCGACGGAGCAGGATCTTTTCTCGGAGGGGCGTCCTTTGCGGCGTAGACGAATTGGCGAACTTCGGCGCGCTGTTTCTCCAGGTCCGCAAGGTGTTGCTCGCGAATTTTTTGGTAGACCTCAAGCTGTTCCTGCGCGCGCTCTTTTTCCCCGGTATGCACATACGCTTGGCCCAGGCGATAGTGCGCGTCGGCCAAGTCGACATTCAATTCCAGTGAGTGGTGATATTCAGGAATGGAATCGCCATATTTCTGCTGGTCGAAGTAGAGATTGCCAAGTTGCAGATGCGCTTCGGCCAGCGCCGGATCGAGCGCAATCGCTCTCTTCAGCAGCGTGGCAATTTGCGTCAGGTCGAGACTGGGATCCTGCGCGCGCTTCCCTTTCCACAGGCTCATCGCGTAGTAATACTGCGCGCGGCCGTTCCCCGGCTGTGACTCCGCGAAACGCCGGAATCGCGCGATGACCTTCTCAGCCTGGCTCGGCGAGCTGTCGTAAGCGCGAGAAAGAAAAGGATAGACCCGCGGGTCCGCAGGGCTCAGGTCCGCGGCATGCAGCAACGACTTGACCGCATCGTCGTAGTTGCCGCGTGAATAGTAAGCGATGCCCAGGCCGATAGCCACGCGCGGCGAATTCGGGTACCGCTCGGCAGCTTTCTGAAAAACGGTGATGGCGGGATCGAGTGTTCGGTGCAGCAGCAGTTCGCTGCCCCAGTCGAACAGGTTGCTCTCGCTGGGGTCAAGGTGCGCAGCCAGTTCGTATTCGTTAGCCGCCTCGACGAATTTGCCATCCTTCTCTTCGACTTCGCCGAGAAGATTGTGCAGTTCCGCCGTGTCCTTTTGCTTCAAAAGCGCGCGGATGAGTTGGCGAGCGTCGGAGAACCGGGTGGTGACAACATAGGCCAATGCCAGATCGTAGCCATTGTCGTAAGAGGTGGGATGAATCCTTTGCGCTTGCTCAAGGTAAGTAGTTGCTACGCCGACCTTTCCGGCGCGGACGTACAACTCGCCAAGGTTGTGATTGGCTTCGTAGTTCTTTGGCTCTAGCTCGAGGGCTTTCTTGAACTCCGCTTCGGCCGGCTGCAATTTCCCGAGCCGCACAAGGTTGATCGCAAGATTCATGCGCGCGCTAGCCGAGTCCGGCTTCAAGTGCACAGCCTTCTCCAGGTGCGCGGACGCCTTAGTGTCCAGGGATTCCGCGGAGTAGACCAAGCCAAGCAATTCGTGGACCTCGAAGCTTTCGGGGACTTCGCGCAGCAGCGATTCCAGCGCCGTAGCAGCTTCTGGAAGCCGTCCGGACTCGTAGGCCGCCACGGCACCCTGAAACTCGCGGTCCAGGCGCTCGTTAGAGCTTGCAGAGGTACCTTGGGCCTGCACCCCGGCAGCAAGAGCCAGAAGCACGATACACAACAGGCAGAGTCTTGGAATCACGACTCTGGAATTTTAGCATCGCGAGCGGAAGACGCCGAGCCTTCAGCGCAAAAAAAGGCAGCGGAGAGACCGCCACAGTGAAGAAACGGATACAGCTCGGAAGGTCTACAAACGGAGAGACGGGCAGCCCAAAAGAAAAGAGGCGCTTCTTGCGAAGCGCCTCTTCCGGAATTCCCAACTCGGATTAGTAATACAACTTCAGAGCGAACTGGATCTGCCGAGGATCATAAGGAGCATCGCGAGTGGATCCGATTTCACCGAAGTGGTTGTTAGTGAAGTCGGTCGATCCGGAGATCGCCACCACACCGTTGCCTCCGAATCCGGGAGCATTGAAATTCGGATGGTTAAGGATGTTGAAGATTTCCGTCCGGAACTGCAGCCGGAAACGTTCGTTGAATACAAAGTCTTTGAAGACAGAGAAGTCCAACCTGTGGAAGCCGGGGCCCGATACTTGCGTGACGCCACCCAGGCAGGCAGCGCTCCCACCGGCAGTGCATGCCGCAGGCTGACTGAATGCGCCAGGGTTGCCAAACCAGCTGAGCAGCCCGTTCGCGTCGGTGTGCAATCCAAGTTTCACCGGTTGTCCGGTGAACAGGTCACCACAACCGAGCCCGGCCGCTGTGCCACTGGGGCACCTAAGCTTTATGGGCTGCCCACCTTGCAGCGTGCTGCTCCACACGATGCCCCAGCCGCCCACGGCCTTGTCCATAAATCCCGATGCATCGGACAGGAAGCGCTTGCCCCTCCCGAAGGGAAGCTCGTAGCCGCCGCTGAAGTGGAAGACATTGCGGATATCGAAGTTTGCCAAGCCGTAGTCGAAGGCCATGCCCAGACCGGGAACGCTCGGCGCACGGAAACCCTCGCCAACGCCGCCGTTAAGCAAGTCACCAGCATCGGTCATGGTCTTGGACCAAGTGTAAGTAGCCAGGAAGTTCAGGCCATTTGAGAATTGCTTCTCTAGTTTGGTCTGCAAAGAATGGTACGCACTCATACCAGCACTCGCCGCATAACTTCCCCCATTTCCAAAATCGGGGAAAGGTATCAGGGCGCCAACATGGTTTGCACCTACGCCGGCCAGAGCAGTGCCCGGTGGAGCGATCGATGTGGGGTTATTGGATCCCGGAAACGACTCTAAGTGCCTAGCCAGGGAAGTCACATAACCGGCTTGTACGGACATAGAGGGTGTGAGCTGATATTGCACGGTCAAGTTCGCGCCCATGGTATACGGCGTCTGGTAGTCGAACTGGATGCCGCGCAATTGCAAACCGGCGGCATTCACAAGCAACGGGCTGAGTGGCGTGCAGGTAAAGCCGCTCTCGAAGGTTGCGGTCCCACCAGGACCCGCCGTGGCGCATGTTGGATAGGGCGTATTGCTGGCCAACATTGGGCTCACGTCGTTGGGAGGAGAAAATGAGAAGTTGAACTGGAACGGATAGTTCTCTCCGATATTGGGTGAGAAACCACGATTCTCAAAGCCGTTGTAGAAGATTCCAAATCCGGCCCGAACAACAAGCTTAGGATCGACTTGGTATGCAATGCCTATGCGGGGTGCAAAGTTTTTCTTCTGCGAGTTACCCAGCCCTTGGCCGTACCGGTTGGTGACGGCGAGGGTAATGCCGTCTTGCGGAAGCAAGGTGAGGAAGCTTGGCGACAAATTGCTGGAGTTCTTCCCAACCGGAATGATGTACGTCGGCGAGCCGGTCGGCGGGCCGGCGGGTACGAAGTTGGCCTGGTTCTCGTGGTGCTCGCCAACTAAGCCGAAAAAGTCATAACGCAAGCCCAGGTTCAGCGTGAGCTTGGGGGTCAGCTTCCAATCGTCGTTGACGTAACCGCCGTAATAGTCCTTGCCGTTATCGGTCAGGGAAATGTTGGACACGAATACCTGGCTCGAGCCACCTATAGGGCCTACCGGGGAAGTGCTCGGAATCAACAGGAAGTCCGCACGGCCTGTGTTGCCCTTGTCGGCGGAATCGCAGTTGGTCTTGTTCACGCACCCTGTCGAAGGAATTTCCGTGTACTTACCGTCATAGTCAAATTCACCGCGAGACCACGGTGGTTGCAGTGTGGAAAACTTAACGTGCTGCCACTCGAATCCCATTTTGAATGTGTGCTTACCGAGAATGCGCGTAACGTCATCCGTTAGTTGGAACGTTGAGGTCACTTCATCAGAAGGCAAAAACGCGTTGCTGCCCAGCGTTTGCAAACCGTTGATGCCAAAGGCCGGCAATCCGCCATTCAGCGAATCCTGTGGAATGCCCTGTATGCCGAATTTCGACGGAATGTTGCTCAGGTCGTTGGCCGAGGGCGAAAAGCGGCTGGTATGCAAATAATTCAAGCCGGCACGGAGTTCATTAATCAAGTTCGGGGAAAATGTGTGGGTGTAACCAAGAGCGCTTTGTTCGGCGATCGCGGTTTGCGTTCCCTGCTGGAAGCCGCCGCCGTCCGCTACGCCGCCGAAAATGCCCGGAATGAATTGCGGGTCGTCGACGAGGCTGAATCGGAAGAACAATTGATTCTTCTCGTTGAAATTGACGTCCATCCGAGTATCGAAGGCATTGCGATGCTCGAAAAGATGAGGTGAATTAGTGAAATTGGAAAAAAGCGACCCGGTCGCATTGCTGGTCGGAGCAGGATACAAATTCAAAAGAGCGATTGCATTGGAATCCAGCCGATTGGCAGGAATAATGTTTAGACCACAGCCCGCTACCGTAAACGCAAACCCGGCAGCGGCGTTCCCGCATGTGCCAAAAGGATCGCGGACGTACACTCCCGGAGAAATCAGGCGCGTAGTCGCCGGGTCCAGAATGGTGCCCTGCGGCATTGTCCGCCCTAACGCATCTGTGAGCGTACCGCTCTGACCAGCAATGAGATCCTGGAAGTTGGTGTAACCGCTGCTCCGTTCCGCCGCCGAGGGCACCGCGCCAGTGAGAACCGTGCCCTGAACGCGACGCAGCCCTTCATAGTCGCCGAACAAGAAAACTTTGTTCTTGCCGTTAAACAGTTTCGGTATGTACAAGGGTCCGCCAGCGGTGAAGCCGAACTGGTTTTGGCGCAGCTCGCCCTTGGGAACGCCCCCGGAATTCTCGAAGAAGTCCGCGGCGTCAAGCTTGTCATTACGGAAAAATTCCCAAACATCTCCGTGGAATTCGTTGGTGCCCTGCTTGATTGAGGCGTTGAGAATAGCCGCGCCGGACCGCCCGAACTCCGCGCTGAAATCGGACGTTTGCACTTTGAATTCCTGAACGGCATCAACGGGCGGCAGAACCACGTAGTTGGTTCCATTCAGAAAGTCCACGGTGTCTGAATTGTTGTCGATGCCATCCAGCAAGTAGTTATTCTGTGCGGGACGCCCACCATTGGCGGAGAACGCGCCGCTGGCGGCATTGCCACGAGTGTCGGCCTGCGGCGTATTGACGCCGGCGGCCAGCTGCGCGAGGAACGTAAAATTGCGCCCGTTCAGCGGCAGATTATCCACATTGCGGCGGTCCATCACCTGACCGACGGACGCGTCCTGGGTCTCCAGCACCGGAACCGAGGATGCAACCTCGACTGTTTCGGATACGGAACCAGGTTTGAGGGCGAAATTAACGACCAGGTTCTGGTCGACGTTTACGGTGATATCGCGCTGCTCCACCGTCTGGAAGCCTTGCAGGGTGGCTTTGAGCTTATAAACGCCAATTTTGACCGGCGAGAATTTGTATTCCCCGTCGGAACCGGTGGTTGTACTAAGCGAGGCGTTCGTGCCTTGATTGGTGAGGGTGACGGCGACACCGCTTACGGTGGCTCCGGAGGCGTCGGTAACAGTTCCCGAAATGCTGCCGGCGTCGACTTGAGCACGAAGGGGGGCCGAGTTGAACAACAATACGACAAGGCAGGCCAGGGCCAGCAACGTCGTCCGGCCGAACAATCCAGAAAGAGCCTTTCCGTTCATCGCCTTCCTCCCGGGCCCTTGGGGGGCCCAACCTCTGCAAATCCCGGACAGCAAGCGTCCAGGGCGGCGAAGGCCGCCCTAAGCGCTCCTCGACTCATATAAATTTTGCGGACAGAGGTCTGATCGAAACGCGCGGCAAGATGCGCCCCACGACATGAGCGTTCTGAGAATCTGGCACCCCAAGCCCGGAAAATGCATGTAAACCGTTTAACCCTGATTTACGCACCCAAGCTACTTAACCGCTTAACCTTGTGCGCAAGGTAATCTCACAGCTCTTTGGATGTTGTCAAGCACTTTTTTTAATCTATACTGCAAGCCGTTTTCCGCTTGAAATACAAATTCGTCCGGAGTTAATTGCATCGCTGAGAAATTTTACCTATGGCGCTAACTATTCGCGATGTTGCCAAGGCCGCGGGAGTCTCCACTGCCACGGTTTCCAACGTACTGAACAAGACCGGAAAGGTAGGACCGCGCACGCACCGCCTGGTATTGTCCGCGGTGAAGCGCCTAGGTTACTTTCCCGACGTGCACGCGCGGCATTTGGCCTCGCGCGAAAGCCGCACGCTGGGGATTATCGTTTCCGACATCGAGAATCCGTTTTTCCCGGAAGTGATCAAGAGCTTTGAGACACGCGCGCGCGCGCTTGGCTACGACGCCATTCTGAGCGACACCAACTACGACCCGCGCAGAACGCGGGAAGCCGCGGAGCGCATGATGGAGCACAAGGTGCGCGGCGTGGCGGTGATGACCTCGGAAATCAGCTTGCGCGTGATCCACGAACTGGCGCGCCGAAGAATTGCCGTGACGTTTCTCGATCTTGCTCCGGTGCGGCAGTACGTGAGCAATTTGCGCATTGACTATCATTCGGGGATGCGGCAGATCGTGGAGTATCTCTACAAGAATGGGCACCGGCGCATCGCTTTCGTCGCCGGAAGACCTCGACTGCGATCGAACGTGGTGCGCCTGCAATCCTATGAAAAGTGTATGAAAGATTTAGGTCTCGAGCCCGGCCCGGTCTTGCCGGGGGATTTGCGCTTCGAGGGAGGCTTGAGCGCGGGTCTTGCGATCGCGAAGCTCGATCCCAGGCCCACGGCGGTGATGGCCGTCAACGATCTCACCGCGGTCGGCGTGATCAAAGGACTGCTGAAGTCCGGGTGCCGCGTGCCAGATGATATTTCCGTGACCGGTTTTGACAAGACTCGCTTGGCGGAATACAGCAATCCTTCGATTACTACAGTGGATATTCACCGCGACGTGCTCGGCCAAATGGCCGCCGACGCGCTGCACGAACTCTCCTGCTCCGCGGATCCGCAAGGGCGCGAATATCAGATTACGGCCGAATTGATCGTTGGCGATTCCTCCGGTCCGGCTCCGGACCTTACCACTTAAGGTTAGATATCGCAGGCAGCTTAGCGTTTGGATGAGCTCTGCCTGGGTGCTAGCATGCGAAGGCGAGCGGTTGGAGGCAGGCACTTCCGGATGGCGCGTTACAACGACGAAAAGCGCATTTCGCGTCGAATTTTCCTTCGGAGAATGCGCTGGGCTCCGGTGCTTTTCGTTCCCGCTCCGATGCAGGCCTGGCCTGCCGGCTTAAAACTTGCCGCGCCTCCGCGAGCTGTTCCGTCCTTCCCTTTCGCCGACCTTCGAGTTACACCGCACTATCCGGCGAAATCTCCGCTGGACGATGTTCTTCGCCTTGTGGCGCCTGGCAGCGACGAGTTCATTACGGAAAAACACGCGTTTGAAATTGGCCGTCTTCTGAACGAGTGGAGCCAAGCGCTCAAGGCAGCGCCGCCCGCGCTCCAGGTGCTTGCGACTTTTCTCGATCCTTCGCTGCGAGCGACTCCGCTCGGTTCCATTCAAGAAAGCAAAGTGCGCTCTGGTGGCGGCATCGAGGTCACGCGCCGGCATTTCCTGGCGAGCCCGGCGAGTGTTGGCGAGCAATTCCTGGACGAAATGAAGAAGTATCTGTCGGTTTTCGCGCGCGTGGAAACCGCGGAGTTTGAAATCACGAGCATTGCGGAAATCGGCAATTCCCCGCTGAGCGTGCAGAGCGAAATTCGCTACAGCCTGGCCGGGACCGGCTTCGATCGCGCTCGCGAAGAGCGTATCGGAAATTGGTCGATGCGTTGGAATCGCGATAATTCCAATTTGTGGCGGGTCGTGCGTTGGGAAGCCAGAGGAGAAAGCGTGAGCCGCGCCCGCGAGCCGATTTTCGCGGATGTGAGCGCGCAAGCCCTGGGCCACACAGAATCGTACAGAGAGCAGATGCTGCATGGGGTCGACCACTGGCGCACGGTGCTCGACGGCGCCTGCGGTATCGATGTGTACGGCAACAACGGCCTGGCCGCGGGCGACATTGATAACGACGGATTCGATGACCTGTACATCTGTCAGCCTGCGGGACTTCCCAATCGGCTCTATCGGAATCGCAGCGACGGCACTTTCGAGGACGTTACCGAGCGAGCCGGCGTCGGAGTGCTTGACGCTACGGCGTGCGCGCTCTTTGCCGACTTCGAAAACAAGGGCGTGCAGGATCTTCTTGTCGTTTGCGGCAGTGGCCCGCTTCTCTTTCTTAATGACGGCAAGGGCAAGTTTTCTCTCAAGCGCGACGCGTTCCAGTTCGCGCATCCACCGCAAGGGACCTTCACGCACGCGGCGCTGGCGGACTACGACAATGACGGCCGGCTCGACATCTTTTTCTGCCTGTATAGCTATTACCTCGGTTTGGACCAGTATCACTATCCGGTTCCCTACTTCGATGCGCGGAACGGACCTCCCAATTTTCTGCTGCACAACGAGGGGAACGCCACGTTTCGCGATCGCACGGATGGAGCCGGGCTCAACGTCGATAACGATCGCTACAGTTTCGCGTGCGCCTGGGGCAACTACGATTCGAGCGGCCATCCAAGTCTGTATGTCGCCAACGATTTTGGCCGCAGCAATCTTTATCGCAACAACGGCGATGGGACCTTCACATCCGTCTCGACGGAAGCTGGCGTAGAAGATCCCGGCGCGGGCATGAGCGCGAGCTGGTTCGATTACGACAACGATGGCAAGCAGGGCGTGTATGTCTCCAATATGTGGTCGGCTGCGGGCATTCGCGTTGCGGAGCAGGAACGATTCCATGCGGGCGACCCTGAGAATATTCGGGCCCTTTACCGGCGGCACGCGCGCGGCAATTCGTTGTATCGGAATCTGGGGAACGGGAAATTTGAGAATGTCAGCGAGAAAGCCGGGGTCGAGCTCGGCCGCTGGGCTTGGTCCTCCGACGCCTGGGATTTCGATCACGACGGCTATCCGGACCTGTACATCGCCAATGGTTACATTTCCGGGCCAGACTCGACGCGCGGTGCCAATGAGGATATTTCCAGCTTTTTCTGGCGGCAGGTGGTGGGCAAGTCTCCGCAGATTGCGATGCCCTCGGCTCATTACGAGCAGGGTTGGAACGCCATCAACGAATTGATCCGCTCAGACGCTACCTGGAACGGCTACGAGCGCAACGTCTTTTATGCCAACAATCGGGACGGCACATTTTCGGATATTTCCGGGGCGAGCGGATTGGATTTTCTTGACGACAGCCGCGCTTTCGTGCTCGCCGATTTGGATCGCGATGGGCGCCTCGAAATCGTTCTCAAAAATCGCAATGCGCCGCAGCTTCGCGTCTTGCGCAATGTAATGAAAGAGCTCGGCAGTGCGGTGGCGTTTCGACTGCGTGGGGCGAAGAGCAACCGCGACGCGGTGGGGGCGGCGGTCACCGTGGAATCGGGAGGGCACCGGCAGACGAAATTCCTTCAGGCCGGGTCGGGATTTTTATCGCAACACTCGAAAGAGCTTTTCTTCGGGCTGGGCAACACGAAGGGGACTATCCGTGCGACAGTGCGCTGGCCGAGTGGCTTGACACAAACATTCGACCGTCTGCCTGTTAGTCAGCGAATCGTGCTCGAGGAAGGGTCGCAGGATTTTGCGGCGACACCGTTTGCGCCTACGTCCGGCGCGTACGGCGGAGCAAGCTATCCTGTGAAATCAGATTCTTTACCGGCGCATTCGGAAACGTGGCTCATTGAACCTTTGCGTGCGCCGGATTTTTCCCTCCCCGACGTCGCCGGAAAAGTGACCGGCCTCGGTTCTTTCCGAGGCAACTCTCTGCTACTCCATTTTTGGGCGACCGCTTCGCCGGATGGCGGCGGGCAGTTGCGGCCTTTGCAGAAAAATCACGACGCGCTGAGCCAGCGCGGCCTTCGCATCGTCGGAATCAACGTGGACCAGCCCGCCGACGCGGTCAAGGGCATCTCCTTCCCTACCCTTGCAACCCTCTTCGCCACGCCAGAAGTCATTGGTATCTACAATATTCTCTACCGGTATCTGTTCGATCGACGCCGCGATCTACCGGTGCCATGTTCCTTCCTCATCGACCGCGAAGGAATGATCGTGAAAATCTACCAGGGCGCGATCACAACCGAACGCCTCCTCGAAGACATCACGTCGCTTCCGCCGACAGCCGAGGAAGGAACGCGGAAAGCGCTTCCGTTTGCGGGTACGCTCTATGAAAAAGACGCTTTCCGTCGCAACGACTTTACTTATGGCGTCGCGTTGTTCCAGCGCGGTTATCTTGAGCAGGCCGCAGCGTCCTTTCAGCAGGTCATCGCGGCCAAGCCGAATGAGCCGGAGGCTTACTACAACTTGGGAACACTGTATTTGCGCAAGAATGATCTGGCGAAAGCCCAACAATATTTGGAGCAGACCGTGAAGTTGCGGCCGGTCTATCCGGAGGCGTGGAACAACCTCGGCATGATTGCGGCGCAGCAGGGTCGAGCCGACGATGCGATTCACAATTTCAAAGAATCGCTTGCGCAGCGGCCGGACTACGCCATCGCGCTTCTTAATCTTGGAAACGTGTACCGGCGGCAGGGAAATTTCGTTGAATCGGAAAAGCTGCTGAAGCGGGCGCTGGAGCTTGAACCCGAAAACCCCGAAGTCCTTTACAACCTCGGGATGCTCTACGCGCGGCAAGAGCAACTTTCGCTGGCGTCGGGATATCTGCGGCGCGCCGTGACTTTGCGTCCGGACTATCCGGACGCGCTCAACAATCTCGGCGTGTTCTTCGTGCGCGAAGAACGCTACGCTGAAGCCGAAGAAAAATTCACGACGTGCATCCGCGTGGCGCCAAATTTTGACCAAGCCTATCTGAATCTCGCTCGTCTCTACGTCGTGCTGAAGGAAAAAGACAAGGCACGAGAGGTGTTGCAAGCGCTGCTGCACCAACAGCCGCAGCACAAGATGGCTCAGCAAGCTCTGGAGATGCTAAATTAGTTTTCAACTGGATGGAACGCACGTGGGGATGTGCCGGCGATGATTTTTGATGCCACCTGGCGACCGAGGCGTGCTACCGCAGCGCTTTGGGGAATTCTTGCGCTATCGACGCTTACGCTGCCGATGAGTTTCTTTTGCGCCGCGGTTAGCGCCACGCAGCTACCTGCTGAAAAACAAACCGCTCCGAAGCGACCCGCGAAGCCGACATCGCCGATCGTCGCTGAGGCGCAGGCGCTTATTCAGGATGGTCGCGTAGCGGAGGCTAAGAGCAAAATCCAGGAGGAGTTGCAGCGAAATCCAGCGAACGCCGAGGCGTATGATCTGCTCGGCGTCATTCACGCCAGCGAAAGGGATTACCCCGGCGCCCTGGAGGCGTTTCGGCACGCGCTGAAGCTCGCGCCGAACTCCGCACGCACGCATAACGATCTTGGGAACGTTTACGTCGCGCAAGGCCAGCTTGAACTTGCCGCGCAGGAGTTTCGAGCGGTGCTACGCTCTACGCCCGCCAATCGCGACGCGAACTACAACCTTGGCTTGGTCCTTTTGGCCCAGGGCTCGCCGGCGAAAGCCATTTTTTATTTTCAGCGCGTACGGCCGGCCAATCTCGAAACCAAATCCAATCTCACGCGCGCGTATCTTCGCGCCGGCAGAACGGCCGAAGGCTTGAAGTGCGCGGCGGACCTGTCCGCCGAGAATAAGGACGACGTGCAACTTCATTTCACGCTGGGCGTGTTGCTGGCTTCGGAAAAGCAGTATCGCACCGCGCAGCTTGAGCTTGAAAAGGCCAATGCGCTGCAACCGGAGACGTTCGAGATTCTTTACAACTTGGGCATGGCCTATCTGCGCTCCGGCGAATATGTGAAAGCGGAATTGGCATTGAACCGCGCGCTGAAGCTGAAACCGGACTCGGCTGAAACGCTCTACCTGTTGGCGCAGGTCGATTCCGACCAGAAGAAATCCGTCGACGCCTTGGACCTTCTCGTACGCGCCCACAAGCTGGCTCCGCAAAATACGGACATCATCTTTCTTCTCGCACGCATCAGCATGACCCAGAATTATTTCGAGGACGCTATTCCCCTGCTCGAATCCGGATTGCAAATCGCCGCGAAACGCGCGGACCTCCGCGCCGCGCTCGGGGAAAGTTATTTCATGTCCGGAAAAACGGAAAAGGCCATTGAGGAATTCAAAGCGCTGGTCGCCCTGGAGCCGTCGGCGGGCTCTTACGCATTTTTGGGCCTTTCGTACCGGCATCTCGGGCGCTTCGACGAAGCCAAGAAATATTTTAGTGAGGGCCTCAAGCTCGACCCGCATAATGCTTCGTGCCTGTTCAACATGGGCTACATCGACGAGCGGCAAGGAAATCACGCCGCCGCCGAAACATTTTTTTTGCAAGCGCTCAAATCCAATCCCGATTTTTCCGAAGCGCTGCTGGAGCTGGCCAATCTGCGCGCCGCCAATAAGCAATTTGAAGACGCCGCGGCACTTCTGCGCCATTATGTGAAGGTTAGCCGCGATCCTGCTTCCGGCTATTACAAGCTCGCCATGGTGGAGCGCAGTCTGCATCAGACCGAAGCGGCGCAGCGCGACTTGAACGTATTTCAGACGCTGTCCAAGAACTCGTCTACCGGCCCCCAACCTTACCAGCGCCTTTTCGATTATCTGGACAATCGCGCGACCCTCTCCCCGCGCGAGCGCACGCAATTGGACCAGACCCAGCTCATCGAGCAAATTCAAAAACACCCGGACCAGCCGCAGGACCTTTACCTGCTGGCCGAAACCTATTTGAAGCTTGGCAAAACGGACGATGCCCGGAAGACCATCGCGCAGCTCGACCAGCTCAGCGCCAATGACTACCGTACGCAAACCGGAATCGGCGTTCTGCTGGCGCGCTATCGTCTGTACGATGAAGCCATTCAGCATTTCCAATCCGCGGCGCGCGCGAACCCTGATTCCGACGACGTCAAATTTGATTTGGCCGACGCTTACTTTCGCAAGGGCCTGTTCCGCCAAGCGCTGGACTCCGCGCAGCAAGTTTCCGCCGCAGGTCAACAGGATGACGCATATCTCGCATTGCTCGGCGACATTCAAGCCCATCTTGGGGACACGGTGCGCGCCACGGGAATTTTTCGCGACGCCATTCGCCGCAATCCCGATAACGACCAGTACTATCTCTCGCTGGCCTTGGTGCAGTTGCGTAGCAACGACGTTCGCGGCGCGACAGATACGCTGCAGCAAGGCGTGGCGCGCATTCCTGCGTCCGGAAAAATCCTGTGGGGCCTGGGCCTGATTTCTGTTATTGAAGGCAATACCGCGCAAGCCGCCGAACGCTTTGAGCGCGCCGTGGAACTGTTGCCCGAATGGGCTGGCAGCTACTCGACTCTAGGGGTTTTCTACTACCAAACCGGGCAAATCGAAAAAGCTCGCGAAGTCCTCAATCGCTTCAAAGGCAGCAACGCAGCCGGCGGCCTGGACGTAAACCGCATCGAAGAAGCTCTCGCGCGCGCTCCCGCGCAGTCTTCCTCCACCCGCGAACCCATGCCTCTCGTCGCTCGCCAGCAATTACTTCAGCTCGCGTTGTCGCTGGCCGAGCGCACCCTTTGATGTCTCCTTGCGCTAGAATCGTCCTGACGAGTTTGAAATATCAGCCCAAGTCCGAGAACATCTCTAGAGGACCGGGTCTCGCCACAAACCTCGCTGTTCTTCTCGCGCTGACATCCGTACTTGGCACGGCCGGCCACTTACTCTTGGCAGCGCAAGCGGCAAAATCCCCGCAGGCGGCCATTCCGGTGCGCTACACCGACGTTCGCAAAGAGGCGGGAATCACCTTCCTACAGGACGCAACGCAGACCGAGGAAAAATATTATCTGGAGACGATGGGCACCGGCGTGGCCTGGCTCGACTACGACCAGGACGGGTTGATGGATCTGTTCTTCGTGCAGTCCGCCGCCACCGACATCTATAAGCCGCAGCATCCATTGAGGTCCGCGCTCTACCACAACAACGGCGACGGCACCTTCACCGACGTCACCGAAAAATCCGGGCTTGGCGGCGAAGGACATTACGGCCAGGGCGTAGCCGTCGGCGATTACGACAACGACGGCTACGCGGACATCTACGTCACCGGCTACGGCCGCGCCATCCTTTATCACAACAACGGCGATGGCACCTTCACCGATGTCACTGCAAAAGCGGGCGTCGCCGACGAAGGGGGATGGTCCACCAGCGCCGGATGGTTTGACTACGACAAAGACGGCTGGCTCGATCTCGTGGTGACCAACTACATCGAGTGGTCGCCGAAAAATAATCTTTACTGCGGGGAACACCGCCCGGGCTACCGTTCCTACTGCCATCCGGGAAATTACAAAGGCCAGAAGACCAAGCTCTATCACAACAATCACGACGGCACGTTCACCGACGTCAGCGACGCCTCAGGAGTCGGCAAGCCTGAATCGAAAGGCATGGGGGTGGTCCTCGCCGACTTCAATAACGATGGCTGGCCGGACATTGCCATCGCCAACGACTCCTGGCCGAATTTTCTTTTCATCAACAAGCACGACGGCACGTTTCAAGACGTCTCACTGGTTTCCGGCATGGCCGCCAGCGAAGACGGCCGCTACGAAGCCGGCATGGGCATCGACGCCGCCGACGTGGACGGCGACGGCTGGCAGGATATCTACATCACGCATCTCGATTTCGAATTGAATCGCCTTTACCACAACAATCACGATGGAACTTTCACTGACGACACATATCGCTCCGGCGTCGGCAACAAGGCGATCTTGCTAAGCGGCGTTTCCATGAAATTCCTCGACTACGATAACGACGGCTGGCCCGATATTCTGCAACTCAATGGTGCCATGCTGGATAATGTGCAGCTCTATCACAACGAAGTCTCGTACAAAGAGCCGCTGCTGATGTTCCGCAACCTGGGCAAAGGCCAATTTGCAAAAGTTTCAGACTCGCTCGGCCCCGATTTCATGCGCCCCATCGCGGGGCGCGGCCTGGCCACCGCCGATTACGACAACGACGGCGACATCGATATCGTCACCAACAATCGCGGCGACTACCCTTCCCTGCTGCGCAATGACGGCGGCAACGCTAATCACTGGGTCGAGATTTTGCTGATCGGCACAAAATCGAACCGCGACGGCATCGGCGCATCGCTAAAGTTGACCTCCGAAGGAATCGCGCACGTAGAGCAATCCAAAGGCGGCATGAGCTACATGTCCGCAAACGATCCGCGTATTTTCTTCGGACTCGGCAAGCGCACCAAAATCGAATCCCTGGAAATTACCTGGCCCAGCGGCTTGGTCGAAAAACTGACAAACGTGCCGATCGACAAAATCAGCGCCGTAAAAGAAGGCTCCGGAATCGTGCCGCATACCTTTCCGAAAATTACGCCGAAGGCGAGCCGATGAAATTGCCGCGGCGCAATTTTCTCGGCTCCTCCGCGATCGTTCTCGGCAGCACCCTGCTGGATGCGCTAGTCACTCCGCTCTGGAAATGGAAACGCTCGGCGATATTGCAAGCGGCAACGCCGCAAAACGTAGCGGCGGGCTTCAGCCCGGCGCATCCGGCCGCGCAAGCGGCGTCCCCGGTGACTTTTGTCGACGTAGCCAAAGAAGCCGGGCTCAATTCCCCAAATGTTTGGGGCGGCGTGGATCATAAACGCTACATCATAGAAGCGAAAGGCAGCGGCCTCGCCTTTTTCGACTACGATCAAGACGGCTGGCTTGATATTTATTTGACCAATGGCACGCGCCTCGATGCCAAATGGCCGGAAGGAAAGGCGCCGACTTCCCATCTCTACAAAAATAATCGCGACGGCACGTTTACCGACGTCACCGAAAAATCCGGGCTCGCGCGCACCGGCTGGCAAACTGGCGTTTGCGTTGGCGATTACGACAACGACGGCTGGGACGATCTCTTCTGCTGCTTCTGGGGCCACAACATTTTGTTTCACAACAATGGCGACGGCACCTTCACCGATGCGACCAGGAAAGCCGGCGTCTACGACGAAAAATATCGCTGGGGAGCGGGCTGCACATTTTTAGATTACGACCGCGACGGCGACCTTGACCTTTTTGTTTGCAATTACATTCGCCTCGATCCGGAAAAAGCGCCGTCGCCCAACGATCCGCTGTGCCAGTGGAAAGGAATTCCGGTGATGTGCGGACCGCGCGGCATGCCCGGGGATACCAATGTTCTATTTCACAACAATGGCGACGGAACCTTCACCGACGTTTCCGAAAAATCCGGGATCCTGAAACCAGGGCCGAAATATTCCATCACTGCCGTCTCCTACGATTTCGATAACGACGGCTGGCCGGATATTTATGTCGCGGTCGATTCGCAGCCGAGCATTTTATTTCGCAACAATCATGACGGCACGTTCACCGACGTGGCGGTGATTAATGGCGTGGCGTACAGCGAGAATGGCCACGAGCAAGCCGGCATGGGCATCGGTGTTGCCGATTACGATTGCGACGGCTGGTTCGACATTTTCAAGACCAATTTTGCCGATGACACTTGCAACCTTTATCACAACAACGGCGACGGAACTTTCAGCGACGTTACGTTTGCGTCGGGCATTGGCATCAATAACCAGTATGTCGCGTGGGGCTGCGCGTTTCTTGATTACGACAACGACGGCTGGCCGGATATTATGCAAATCAACGGGCACGTGTATCCCGAAATTGACGGCCAGAACATCGGGCAAACGTTCAAAAATCCGCGGCTCGTTTACCGAAATCTCGGCAAGGGGCAGTTCAAAGATGTTTCCGCGGAGATGGGGCCGGGAATTTCGGAACGATTTTCCAGCCGCGGCGCCGCCTTCGGCGATTACGACAATGACGGCGACATCGACGCGGTGATTTTAAATATGAACGATCTCCCTTCCCTGCTGCGCAACGACGGGGGGAACAAACAAAACTGGATCAAGATCAAATTGATTGGCACGAAGTGCAACCGCACGGCGATTGGCGCGCGGGTGCGCGTGGTCACGGGAAGTCATGCGCAGATCGACGAGGTGCATAGCGGGTCGAGCGTGATGTCGCAAAGCGATTTGCGCTTGCACTTTGGCGTCGGCAAAGCGCAGACCATCGACGCGATCGAAGTGAAATGGCCGACCACGCAAAAGGTTGAACGGTTCAGCGCTGTGAAGGCCAATCAGATTGTAACGATTCGCGAAGGTAGCGGAATTATCTCCGCGGCTCCGCCTAAATTGAAGTGACCTCCTCTCTCTGCGCTTGCCACTACCGATCATTTATTTGTTTCGTCCTTCTTGTCTTTCAGAATAATTAAGAATTGGCGAATTTCGCGGCGCTGCTGCTCGATGGCGGCGGTTTCCGCTTTGTCGGTTTGCTTGTAGAGTTTCAGTTCTTGCTCGGACTTGGGGTTTTCGCCTGCGCGTTTGTAGACGAGCGCGAGGCGGTAATGCGCTTCGGCGGATTGCGGATTTGCCTCCACGGCTTTTTTGTAGGCGGCGACCGCCTCCGCAGAATTGCCTCGCGCAGCATAGAGAGCTCCGAGTTGCAGGTAGGCTTCGTCTAATTTGGGATCGGCGGCGACTGCTTTCTGAAGCAGTGCTTCGACTTGCTGAAGCTTGAGGGAATTTACGGAATTTTTTTGAGTGCTTGCGTCGGCAGCTCTGGATTCTCGCCAGATGGCGACAGCGGAATAATAGTTTGCTAAGGCGTTGCTGGGCTGGTCGTGCGCAAAGCGTGCGAGCCTTTCGGCGGCGCACGGCAGCGCGTCGGGCGCGGCCTTCTCCATTTTGCCGAGGAAAATATATGGAGTTGGGTCGGCGGGTTGCAGATCGGAGGCGGCACAGAGGTGGCGGGCGGCGGTTACGTAATCGCCGCCCGCGTAAAGGGCCGCGCCCAGACCAGCGAGCAGTCGAGTGGATTTGGGGTGGACGCCGGATCCCTTCTCGAAAACTTCGGCTGCGGGCCTGATGGCGCGGTGAAAGAGCAGCTCGGCGCCCCAGGCGAAATAGTTTTCCTCGCTGGGATCGAGATGGACGGCCTGTTCGTACTCGCGGACAGCGGCGAGGGGGTCGCCGGAATGCTCAGCGCGATCCCCGGCTAAACGATGCGCATCGGCGGCGCCGGGCGATGCGGTGGAGGGCGCTGACGCCTCCACAGGCGCGCTTGATTTGAGCGCGGCGGTTTCCTTGGCGAGGGTTTCGCTGGTGCGCAGCTTGGTGTCGGAGCCGTGGCCGCCTACGTTAGTCCAGTCGGTGATGCCGGCGACGGTGAAGCTGGGCTTGTCGTCAAATTGCATAGCGTTGGAGTTCGCGTCGGACTTGTGGTGGCAGCCAGAAGCTGACTTTTCGTTAGTAGCGGCGAGGTTGCCTGATCCCGGACTGAGGACAAGCTCGATTTGTCTCTTCTGGCCCCACGATAACTCCAGCGGATCGCTGACGGCTTCGCGGAAGCCTGCTTCTTGCGCGCACACAAGATAGATGCCAGGGTGAGGCACCCTGAATGAAAACGTGCCGTCATCGGCAGCTTTCGCCTCCACGGATGCGGCCGTCGCTTTTTCCTCAAGAACAAGCACGGCATCCGCGACGACAGCGCCAGAAATATCACGCACGACGCCGGAGATGGCAATGGCGCTTTGCGGCTTATCTGCGGGAGCCTGCGCGAAAGTCACGGCAGAAAAACGCAGCAGCAATATAGCAGCGGCGCAAGAGACTAGCATTCTCCCGGCGTTTCTTGACAAGTCGCTCATTGCTGGCATTTTACTCTTGCGAGGCCTTACAAGGATGGGTTGGTGGAAAATGCGCCTCGTGGACCGTTCTTCGCCAACGTGTCGGTTCGCGAGGTCACCCAAGTGGCTGCGGAGATACGCTTGTCGCAAAGACGCTACGCACTCAGACTAGTGGTGGATTCAAGGTGAGATGGAAGGACATTACACTGCTATGAACAAACGAAACCGGCGCGCCTTTCTTCAAACCTCAGCGGGGGTTTTAGCATCGAGCCTGAGGCCCGCGGGGTTCGCCAAGCTGAATCTTGGGTTTATGTCGGAGGACATTGCGATGGAAGCTGACACAGTACAGACCGCTCAACCCGTAGCCTCCAACGAGGGCAAGAAACCACTGCGTCTGGGCCTGATCATTGGCGTTGGCAACGACCCTGATTCCTCCATGGCCAAGGTCCACGATTTGGGCCTGCCAACCTGTCAGGCGTTCGTGGACGATTTCAAGCCGGGCCTGGAGGAACGCCTGCGTAAGGCCCTCGACAAGCATGGAATAGAAGCTACTTCGCTGGTCGTCGGCGGACCTGGAAAGGAGGTATGGGATTTTTATCAAGGGCCGCTGACGATAGGTCTAGTTCCACGGGAGACGCGGGCAGTTCGCATAGCGCACATCAAAAAAGCCTCGGACTTCGCCAAACAATGTGGCATTCCGGCGGTCCAAACACATTGTGGATTTATTCCCGAAAACCCTAATGACGAGGCATACCGAGAGACGGTGACGGCAATGCGTGAAGTGGCCGCCTATTGCAAGCGAAACGGGCAGGATTTCCGTTACGAGACCGGGCAGGAAACTCCCATCACCTTGGTACGCGCCATGCAGGATGTTGGAATGGACAATCAGGGTGTCAACTTCGATCTTGCCAATCTGATTCTCTACGGCAAGGCCAACCCCGTCGATGCCATCGAATTGCTCGGCCCGTACGTCCAGGGAATTCACGCCAAAGACGGGCTGTGGCCGACAAACCCGAAGGAGCTGGGCGAAGAAGTGCCGATCGGCAAAGGCAAGGTGGATTTTCGGCGCATTATTGCGCGCTTGAAGGAGCTGAAATACAGCGGCGCGGTCACTATCGAGCGGGAAATTTCTGGCCCGCAGCAAGTGGAAGATGTGCGGGCTGCGAAGGTTTACCTGGAAAGATTGATTGGCTAGTTCACCTGCATAGCCGGATGAGGATTGGATTTTCATGCAGCAGCGCTTTCCTTCGCCGCCATGCAGTCGCGACCGCTGATGTGTTCCTTTTCGGACAGACGCTTAGCTCTTTAGGAGCTAGTCTAGTCACAGATTTCGATTTTCCAATCTTCTTCTGCCCTCGCCCAGAATGGTAATCACAGACGCGAAGAGCGTCGATTTGAGCATTATAAAAATGCAAGGTCAGCTGGAGAAGAATCGCCATGTCGCAGGAAGTCGATGACTTTACGATCCCTTTGCAACGCTCGACCAACATGGGCGCTTGTGACTTGGAGGTTTACCGCGATCTTGCGCGGCTGTGGCGCATGGTCGACAGATACAAGATGACGCCTCCCATCTCGATCCGCATCGTGGATAGCAACGACGCGTGCATTCGGGCAATTTGCGGCAAACACGATCATATAACTGGGTGGCACCTGAACGACGAAGCGTCGGTTCTGGCTCCTGCCTACGGGCCTGAATTCCCACTCACTCTGCGCGTGCGAGATGCCCGTGGGAACATTTTAAAAATGAGACTTACCGCGCGAAGTCGCGAGGCCGAAGGCGCACTCAGGGAAAAAAGGCTGGATCAATAGAAAGCGGAAACTCTATGACGATGCGTCGGAAAATAGGTCTAATCCTAGTCGGAAGTGTCGCAATACTATTGCTCGCTCTTGTTTTTGTTGCACCGCGTCTCATCAACGTAGACCGCTACCGGCCCCAGGTAATCTCCTATCTCCAACAAGAAACCGGAAAGCAAGTCGAAATTGGTCGGTTGTCGCTCACATTCTTCCCGATGGCGATTCACATTGATCATTTTGCTGTGAGAAATCCCCCCATATTCCCGGCTGGTTATGTCGTGCAGGTGGCTCGGATCGATGCTGAACTTAGCGTCGCGGCGCTTCTGCATCGGCAGATAGTCATCAAGTCCATCGCTTTGGAGCAACCAGTCCTGAACATGACCTCCGATCCGGACGGCCCATGGAATTTCGAGAACCCGAATTCCCAGGCCGCCGCGAACACTTTCCGCCTCGGAGTGATTACGCGGGTGCAGATCAACCGCGGCCAGTTGATAGCATCGAATCTTCTGCCCTCGGACGCGGCAGGACCGGTCTTTTTCGAGGCCCACGAGATCTCCTGTGACCTGGAACAGGTGAACCTGATGGGCATTATCAATCCCGCGTCTTCTTCGACGGATGGACGGGGCAGCCTGAAGGCAAGCATTCTGCGCTTCGGCTCGGTCGAGGCCAGAGATCTGGAATCCAAATTACTCCTTGAATCGAGACGTGTTTCTTTCTCAGACCTGAAAGCCCAAGTCTATGGTGGAAAGGCTGCGGGCGAGCTGTCGTTCGATTTGTCGGGAAAGAACACAAGTTTCAAGACCCACGCGCGATTCACCGGAGTCAATGTTGCCCAACTGTTAGCGGCCTTCCAGAACGGCGGCGGTCAGATGACCGGAAAAATGGAGGGGGACGTAAAGTTGGCCGGAGATATTGAACACTCGGCCCGGCCGCTGGCTGGAATCCACGGAGCCGGACACGTAACAGTCCGCAACGGACAGGTGCCGAGTCTCAAGCTCAACGCGAATTTGATGAAGCTGGCGCACTTCAACGATCTTGGCCCGGCAAAAAACGATCCTTCCTCCTTTAACTTGATCACCACCGATCTGGAGCTGGCTAATCAACGGATTTCGAGCAGAGTCATAGACATCGACGGATACGGCGTGGATGTGGATGGTTCCGGCAGCGTCAGTGTGTCTGGCTCCGATCAGTTGGATTACCGCGGACTAGCGGAGATTACGACCAAAGAGAGCTTTTTCACCAACACCGTTGCAAGGATGTCCGGAGCCTCATTGAAAGACGGCAAGTTGCAGTTTCCCTTTCGCGTCGGGGGAACGATCGACAGCCCGATCTTCACCAAGGGCAAGGGCGACGAGGACGTAGACGCTGTAAAAAAACAGCGTCGAGAATAGAGCGTCTCCTCTGATCTGGCGGTCGTGACGGTAATCTTAGAAGAATCCAATCTCGGCGTAGCAGGCGTTGCAGACACCAACTTCACCCAACATCTTCCGTGCGACTGTCCACAAGCGGACATTTTTAGTAGCAGGATTACTGCATACTCACTCCGCCCAGAAGTTCCTGACGGATCTCTGAGCCAGGAGGAAGTCGAATATGCACCGTAATCATCGATATTTGTTCAGTTTCTTTGTGCTCACCGCAGCCCTTGCAGCACCCGCAGCGATACGCGCTGCGGCCGGACAACAAGATGAGCGACGACAGGAAGAAAACCGCCGAGATGACAAGGACCAGAACCGGGTCTACGACCGTTATCACAAGGACTACCACAATTGGGATAACAACGAAGACCATACCTATCGCGGATATCTCCAGGAGCGCCACAGAGACTATCGACCCCTGGCTGAAACAAAACAGAGGGACCAAAAGGCGTATTGGAACTGGCGCCACAGTCACCCAGATCGCGATCAGAACGACCGCCAGAGGTAACATTTTCAATCAAAATCGAGCCCTGCACGCGCATGCGAGGGAGCGCGACGTGCCGCTCCCGCCTTTTTCGCTCCGGTATCATTAAAAGCACCTAATCTTCAAAGTGTCTACAACACGACAGATTCACCTTTCTCACCTCCGTACGATTGCCATAGGGGGCATTTCCTAGCCGCCCCAGAGGTCTGTTCCATTTCAGGACAGATTGTGTTCCGGCTATGGCTTCGATTTCAAAACTGAGTCAGAACGAAACACACCTAGGTCACCGGGCCCCTGGCTCGGTGGGCGCAGCGCATCGACGCCGGCCACTGCGCGCCCTCTTCATCCATCGTGACGCGGACGCGATAGATTGCTCCGTGCGGGAACTTGAGAAAGCACAATTCGCCGTAAGCGCGGATTTTGTTTTGAACCTGGAGCAGTGTGCCGAACGCCTTCATTCTCAGTCCTATGACGTGGTCGTTGCCGAGTACCCTAGCCCGAGTTGGAAAGGATCGCGGAACTTGCAGATCCTCCAGCAAACCCTGCGGGAGACTCCTCTCGTTTTCGTGACCACGGTCACGGAAACGGAATCCATCGCGGAATTAGTGGCGCATGGGGCTTTCGACTATGTGGAGCAAGAACATATCGGCCAGCTGCCCATGGCCATTCGCCGGGCTCTGAATGAAAAAGACTTGCGCGCCGAACTGGAGGCAGCCGGAAAGGCCCTGCGACATTCGCAATCCCTGTATCGTGCGCTGGCCGACAATCCGACCTACGGTATATGCGTTTGCGACGCGCGCGGCAAGTTCCTCGAGGTAAACCACGCCCTCGCGACCATGCTGGGCTACGAAACTCGAGAGGAAGTCCTGCTGGCCAACCAGGCCTTTGAAGTACAGCTTGATCTCGGTTCAGCAGCCTCACCGCCCGGCCGCGCTAACGAAAAAACGCGTATCGAGCCAGTCGAAATGGAGTGGAAACGCAAAGACGGAACAAACCTCAAGGTTAAGGTCAGCGGCCGCGGTGTTTATAACGAACAAGGGGATTTTGTTGGTTATGAAATCATCGTCGTTGATATTACGGAACAGCGGGCGCTGGAAGAACATCTGCGACACCAGGCCTCGAGTGACTCTCTTACCGGGCTGGCCAATCATCGCCGTCTCTTTGAAGTTCTGCACGCAGAAATCGGGCGGTCCAAGCGCACCGAGCGAGAATTTTGTTTGATCTTGCTGGATCTCGACGGATTGAAAAAGATTAACGACCGATCGGGCCATCTCGCCGGAGATCGCGTCCTTTGCAGACTCGCGCGCGTCCTGGAGGACTGTTGCCGATCCGTTGATACCGCTGCGCGGCAAGGCGGCGATGAGTTCGCCCTGGTTCTCCCGGAAACCAGCCCCTCCGATGCCGCACTGGTTGCGCGGCGGATTTGCGATCTTCTTACCAAGGATGCGGAAGAGCCGATGCTTTCCGTTAGCGTCGGCGTTGCCAGTTGCCCGAAAGACGCGGATACCGTTGCGGCTCTTCTTTACGCCGCGGACAGGGCCTTGTACGCGATGAAGAACAAGCAGGAGAAAGCTGCACGGAACGGCCACGCTTGAGGGCCTAAAGCGCGCATGGGTCTATAGGAATCGGAAGACGACGTGGAAAAGAGGCACTCATGGCTAACGATTATTTCTCCTCGCGGGACCGGCTACCAGTGCCGTCACCAAGTCGCGATTCTGCAGCCGAAGTTCAGTACTTATTGAGAGCGGAAGAACAACTTCTCCACGCGATCTCCGCCCGTATTCCTCTTACCGAGATGCTGCGTAAAATTTGCAATGCTCTGAATTCCGAAATGGGCAACATGGTCTCACTTGTTTCGCTGTCCAATGATGACGCCAACTTCCTTGCCGGCATCGTCAAGAACGCCGCAATTCTCGGCTTGTACAAGTTCTGTTCCGCGACAGTTGTAGGCGGCAATGATGAAAGGCTTGGCTCGATCGAGATGTATGGTTGTGTTCCTCGGCGGCCCTTGCTAGGCGAGGTTCGCCTGATCGAACGCGCGACCTGCCTGGCGGCAATTGCGATCCATCGCCATAATGAAACCGCCAACGGTGCTGGTCGCTGCGATTCCTACATCCCTCTCGTCAGGCGAGAACCGGCGTCTACCTCAGTCGTGTAATACGACACTCAAGAGTGATGTATTGACTTCGATCCCACCGTTGTAGTGGACAAAACCCAGCTTCTTGAATTTGTTCATGAACAAGTTGACCCGCGTGCGCGTGGTTCCGATCATCTCCGCCAGCGTCTCTTGCGATACTTTTGGTAACAGCCTCTGCGGCTGCTCCTGTTTGCCGTATCGCGCCAGCAATAGCAGCGTGCGCGCCAGCCTTTTTTCCGTCGAGTTGAATAGCCGGTCGACGAGGTCTTCCTCGATGCGAATGTTTCTAGTCAGCACAAAATTGATGAACAGGTCGGACAGCTCGTGCTCCTCGTGTAGCACATGAGCCATTTCATTCTTCTCAATCACCAGCACCGTGCTGGCCATAATCGTCGTGGCGTTTCCTACCCGCACCGGCTGACCCGCCATGCACCCCTCGCCAAAAAAGTCACCGACGTGCAGGATGGCGATGATTGCCTCTTTCCCAACGGCGCTAAGCGCGGTTATTTTGACAGCGCCCTCTTGGATGTACATGACGCTATCGGCCGGCGAACCCTGCGAAAAGATTATCTCGCCCTTCTTGAAATGTTTGACTTTCTTCGCCACGCCCGCCGAATCCAAGAAAGCTTGCGCGTTAAAGCCGTTCTTTTTCTTGGGCAGGCCCTTGGTTTTTCGTTTGCTGGGATTCATGGATATTTCTATGACTCCTCCGCCAGAAACTCGGAAAGGTCCGCTGTAGATGGCTCTTCCATCACCGCAAATGTTTTTTCCGGCCGCTCGTTTTCGATTGCGTCCTCGGTTACTGCTTTCCGTCGGACTTGCTCTTCGATTATCCTTCTTACTGCCTCCAATGGAACTTGGTCGTAATGTGTCTTGCATTTAAGCATCGGAGCGCCCTCGCACACCTGAACGGTATCAGGCCGCAAGTCATACGGGTTGTATCTTTTACAAGCCGGACTGCGGTACTAGACGGCTCGCTTGCTGAGGCTAAGCGAGGTCGTACCTTCGTAACCCTCCTCCCGCATTTTTTACGCGCAGGCCTTGCGTCGAAGTTTTTACTTGCAGGACTCGCTACGATGGGATACGTTAACGCATCGATTCTTTAACGTTTCCTCCGAAAGGGGGTCATATGGGGAGCGCTCAGCTGAAAATCGGGCCCATGCACTTCAAGACCATGGTGCAGGCGGATGTGCCACAAGGTCGCAACGGAAAGCATCAACTGATTGTGGCCACCGTCCTTAAGGATCTTGATCGCCTAAAGGCTGGTTCCGCGATCAAAATTCCCCTGGCTGATTTGGCACAGTCAAAAGAGAAAGTTCGTTCCGCGCTGAACCGTGCCACTCGGAAAGCGGGGCGTAAGGTTGCCACCGCCAGCGATACCACGTTCTTGTACGTGTGGAACGTCACCGAGTAACAATACGTCGGACGTTCCCGGATTCCATTTCTGCATAGACGGGTCGGTTTGCGTCGCCTTCCTTCATTTCCCAGAATAAAAACTGCGAACTGTATACAACAGCACAGACACGCGCCCCCCACAACGTCTACGATTCACTACGCAAGCTAACGCGGTTAGTCCGCCATATCGACCCTTGGCCCCTTCGTTTGCATCAGGTTTCATCGCGTTTTCACCCTGAGAGTGCGCGGAAATTCCCGGGGCCAGCAGCGTGGAACTGTCTCGCAGCAAAGACAGAAAGGAAGTCCGTATGCCCCTTCTTCAGATTCTAGTGGTGCTGATCGTGGTCGGTGTCCTTCTCTGGTTAGTGAACCAATTCATCCCCATGGCAGGCAGTATCAAGTCCATTTTGAATGCGGTCGTGGTCATTTGCGTGGTGCTTTGGCTCCTCAACGTATTTGGATTGTTCCACTCCCTCTCCCGAGTGCGCATCGGATAGCCAGGCCGCATAGCGGCGTCAAGATCGAGAATCGAGCCCGAGTAGAAAAGACTGCGGCGGGTGTAGGAGTGCAAGTCAATGGAGATCAAAATGTTGAAATCACTCTTCGCTACATCTGCTGTGCTCCTGCTTCTCGGATGCGCTGTCCCGGCGGATTCACACCAGGATCAACAGGACAAACCCAAGAACCAGGAAAAGCGGCAAGAACAACCTGCGAAACAAGAGCAGCCGCAGGCCAATAGGCGGCAAGATCAGCAGCAGCCCGAGCAACAACATCAGCAAGCCAGAGGGCAGCAGGATCAGCCACGGCAACAACAGCAACAGCAACGCGACAACTCGGCGAGGCAGCAAGCCGGAGGGCAACATCAGCAGCAGGACAATTCCGCCAAACAAGATCAGCAACAATCCAAGCGCCAGCAAGATCCGCAAGCGCCGCAACAACGTCAGCAGCAGAACAACTCTGAGAGGCAGCAGCAACAATCCAGAGGGCAGCAGGATCAGCAAAAACAGCAGCGCGACAACGCTGCACAACAGAACCAGCAAGCCAAGCGACAACAGGATCAGCAACAAAACAATTCTGCAAGACAGCAGCAACAGCAACAACAGCAATCCCAGCGGCAGCAAGGACGTCAGCAGCAGGACAACTCCGCGAGGCAACAGCAGCAAGCCAGAGGGCAGCAGGACCAGCAACACAACCAGCGTCAGGAGCAAGACAACAGATCGGCACAACAACGCAGCCCAGAGCAGGTACGCCAGCAGCAGGTTGCGTGGCGGGGCGATCGAGCCCACAGCTGGCAGTCTGAGCATCGCGACTGGCAGCAACGCGGCGGTTATCACGGCTATCGCGTTCCCGATGACCGTTTCCGTGGCTACTACGGCCAGGATCACGAATTCCGCATCTACAGTCTCCCAGTGGTATACGTTGGCGGGCATCGCCGCTTCCAGTACGGAGGCTATTGGTTCGGCCTGATTGATCCATGGCCGGAATACTGGTCAAGCGATTGGTACGACAACGACGACGTGTACGTGGATTACAGCGACGACGGCTACTACTTGTATAACCGCAGATATCCCAGCGATCGTATCGCCATCAGCTTCTATGTGAACTAAGCGGTCGACGCCTGAATTTAAGAAGGAGAAGAACAATGCTTGGAACAATTTTGGTGGTTTTCCTGATCCTGGCGCTCATGGGTGCGCTGCCGCGGTGGTCGCACAGCCGCAGCTGGGGCTACGCTCCGACTGGAGGCGTGGGGCTCGCTTTGCTCATCGTCGTCATTCTTGTGCTTCTGGGCCGCATCTGAAATCTTGCATTGAATCACCTAGGTCTTGAACGGATGAAACGACAAACCTTTATGAACTCAGCTCATAAAATCAGAATCACGTTCGCTCCCACGGTTGTCGGGGGTTGGCTGCGAGGGAGCGCCCGGATCGTGACGCTGTTCCTGTTCGTGCTGCTATCTGGCAGCGGCGCGTCTGCCTACTCCGTTCTCACCCACGAGGAAATCATCGATCTAGTGTGGGCCAATGAACTCAGCCCGCTTCTTCTTCAGCGATTTCCCACGCTCACCGAAGACCAGCTCAAGGAAGCGCACGGTTACGCCTATGGCGGCGCCGTCATCCAGGACCTCGGCTACTATCCCTTTGGCAGCGCGGAATTCAGCAATTTAGTGCACTACGTGCGCAGCGGCGACTTTGTTCGCGAGCTGCTGCTGCAGAGTAAGGATGCCAACGAGTACGCGTTCGCCCTGGGCGCGCTCGCGCACTATGCTTCGGACATCGCCGGCCATCCTGCCGTCAATCAAGCCGTTTCCATTCAATATCCGAAGTTGCGCGCCAAGTACGGTAATTCCGTAAGGTATGCGCAGGACCACACCGCGCACTTGAAGACGGAATTCGGATTCGACATGGCGCAAGTGGCCAAGAATCGGTATGCCTCGCAGCAGTATCACGATTTCATCGGCTTCCAAGTCTCCAAGCCGTTGCTGGAGCGCACTTTTCCCATCGTTTACGGAGTAGAGTTGAAAGACGTGCTGAGTCACGAAGATCTCGCGGTCGGTTCATACCGCTTCGCCGTCAGCCGCATGATTCCGGAGATGACCAGGGTCGCCCTGCGCACGCACAAGAAAGACTTGATGCGAGAGACCCCAAATTTCGCAAAACGCAAATTTCTGTATCGCCTTTCGCGATCCGACTATGAAAAGGAGTGGGGCAAGGACTACAAGAAAGACGGATTCAAGACTCGCCTGTTTGCAATACTCTTGCGATACATGCCGAAGATTGGTCCCTTCAAAGCACTGGCGTTCAACAATCCTACGCCGCAGACCGAGGACCTGTATTTCAAGAGCATCAACACCACGGTCGATCAGTACCGCATTTTCTTGCAACAAGTTCGCACTGAATCGCTAACACTTGCTAACGTCGATTTTGACACCGGCAAGGAAACGAAAGCAGCCGAATATTCATTGACAGACGACACCTATGCGAAGCTATTGGGCCAATTGGCGGGGCGGAAGTTCGATATGACCTCCCCTGATTTGCGTGAAAATATCCTCGCCTTCTATGCGGACCTCTCTCTTCCGCTGGAAACCAAGAAGGATACGAATCACTGGCAGAGCGTACTCACTGCCCTCGATCAATTGAAATTGATCACTCCCGCTCCGGTTGTCGCCGCGAGCCCTGCAAAGTAACGCTGCGGACTGAAACAACACCGCAGCCTCGGCCAAAGGTTTTGCGTAACCAAGAAGAGAAGGTGTGCTCAAGTGAACAGACTTACCACTTGCGGCTAGCTAGACTAGAGCCTGTGAAAATTGCGAAGACAATATGAAACCAATTATGTGGATTGGAATTCTCTTAGTAATTCTGGGCGCACTCGGGCTCGCCTATCAGGGCTTCGGGTACACCCACCAGAAGAAAATCCTCGATGTCGGCCCTATCCACGCCACCGCCGAAGAGCACGAGCGAGTGTCGATTCCACCGGCACTTGGCGGCCTTGCGCTGGCGGGAGGAATCGTCCTGCTCCTCGTTGGTGCCAAAAAGAATTCTTAGCTCGAAACTACCAAAGTGCCCCGCCTGAGAGTCGGGTAACGCATAGCCCTCTCGTAACTTGCACCGCGTTGAAGGTCCTTCAGCCAGCAATTTCAGAAGCAAACGTCAGCAAGCGAATGTTTGACCGTGGAGGTCAGCAATGAAACGATATTTAGTAGGCGCGGTATGTCTTACCCTGGTAGCAGGCGTGGTGTATGCCAGAAAATTAAACAAGGAACAAGACCGCTTGGAAAACTGCGGTGTTGTCATGCAAGAAGTGCTCAACATCCCGGATAATATTCCCACCGAACTCTTGGAAAAAGCCGAGTGTGTCATCGTGATTCCATCCGTTCGGAAGCTTGCTCTTGGCGTAGGCGCAAGCTATGGACGCGGCGCGATGGTGTGCCGCAAGGGCGAGAAATTCAACGGCTCTTGGGGTGCTCCTGCGATGTACGCGTTAGAAGGTGGCAGTGTCGGCTTTCAAATCGGTGGAGAGGCCACCGATCTGATCCTGCTGGTGATGAATGACAGAGGCATGGAAGCTATTCTCAGCAGCAAGGTTAAATTGGGCGCGGACGCTTCGATTGCCGGAGGCCCCAAAGGACGTGATGCTTCTGCGGATACCGACGCTTCTATGCGAGCCGAGATCCTCAGCTACTCGCGTTCCCGCGGTGTATTTGCCGGCGTCTCCTTGGAAGGATCTACGCTTCGTCCCGACGATGAAGCTAGCGAACAAGTGTATGGACGTGCCATCAAGGCGAAGGACATCGTGAGAAGCGAGACGATGGGCGTGCCAGAGACTGGCCGTCACCTGGTCAACACGTTGCAAAAGAACGCGCCACACAATGAATCGGATCGCGCTTCGACCAAGTAATTGGTAACCAGCTTGCCGGGATTTCTTTCATCTCGGCAAGCTGCGAATCTTCAGATGGCGGGGCCAGCTGCAAAGGTATAGTTTGAACTATCCTTTGCGGTTGGCCTTTAGCCTTTTCAAATTGTCGAATGTCAACGACCCCGCGAGGGAAAACTATAAGTGTGTAATGAAAACCTTGTCTTGGTGCTGCGAAGGGGTCACTTGTGACGCCGGTCGCCAGTGTGTTCTGAATGCCCGTTGGCGTCCAGCCAGCTCAAGAGACTACGAATGCTTCCGTGCGCCAAAGCAATACTTGAATCGGCTGCGCCGTAGTAGAGATTGATGGTATCCCCATCCGCCCCTACCGTGTAGCCGCACGGAAATACCACGTCTTGAACATCTCCATGACGCTCGTACTCCGCCTCGGGCGCAAACATCCACGAATCTCCGCGAATCAGACACTTGTCCGGCTGTTGAACATCGAACAGCGCCAGTCCAAGCCTATAGATGGAGCTCGAAGGAGTCCTTCGCACACCGTGGTAGATCATCAGCCAGCCTCTTGAAGTTTCAATCGGCGGCGGAGACATCCCAATCTTGTTTGCATCCCACCAGGCGCCGCGGCGGGCCTCTAGCATGAGCTTGTGATTTCCCCAATGACGCAGATCGGGAGAGTAAGAGATCCACACGTGTGCGCCAAGAGGCGTCATCGGCCGGTGGATCAACGCCCAGAACCCATTAATCCGGCGCGGCAGTAAAGCGGCGTCCTTGTCGTCCGGCGGCATGACCACGCCGATTCTTTCGAAGGCCCGAAAGTCCTCCGTGAGGGCTAAAGACACTCCGGGGCCACCGCGCGAATAAGACGTATAAGCCACAGCAAATTTCTTGAGCTCGGGCATGTAAGTGATGCGCGGATCCTCAATTCCCCATATTTCCTCGGGATATTGGTCTGGATTGGGTAGAAGCGTAGGCTCACGATCGATTTGCCAATCATCAATTCCATTCACAGACCGCGCGGCACACAGGTGCGATAGCCCGCGACGGTCTTCCACCCGGCAAAGCAGCAGCGTTGAACCATCCGGCAGAAGCGTTGCGCCAGCGTTAAAAACACTGTTGATGGAATAGGGCCAATCCCTTCCCGTCAAAATGGGATTGGCATCGTGCCGGTGAAACAACGTTTCATATTGTTGCACCACTGCTTTCATAGAGACTTTCACGGCACTCATTGAATTGATTTCTCCGCTTCTGCTTAGACTAGAAATAGCGCCCTATCTGTCACAGCTTGTTCCCTGTCCCATCTGATTCTTCCAACTTGCGTATTTCCAGGAGGGCCATCAAAAACGACAACGTGGATTCCGCTCCTTGATTTTCATTAGCTCGGTCGGGATGCAAACCGTCTCGACAACCGCCGGTAGTGGAATCGTATAGAGCAATCTGAAGATCGTTATCTCCCAAAAACCAGTTCATCGCCGACCAAGCCTCTTTCCGCCAGCGCCCCTTTCCCGTAGCACGATAAGCCTGCAAACACGCCGAGACGACCGCACAGGCTTCCACCGGTTGTTGATCGAAACGCGCCTTTTCCGTTTTCTTGGAATAGAAACCCTGCGATCCGATGGGTACGAAATGACCTTTCATCTCGCAACGCTGAATGGTGACCAGCCAATCCAACGCTTCGAGTCCGGCCGAGACCATCTCTTGGTTTGCGGCACGCATTCCTGCTCGAATAAGCGCCTGCGGCAATCGCGCATTCGAATACGCCAGGCTATTTTCAAACCACGGCCAGTCATCGGAATGGTGGACCTGATAGGAATTCAGCAAGCGATTTGCCAGGACATCGGAGCCACTGAGGGCGGCGCGATCCCCGGGGAAAGAATCGAGATATTCCTGCAGTCCGAGTAGGGCAAAAGCACAGGCGCGCGGACTTTTAAATTCGATCGCCGCGGGAACCGCTAGTTCAAACATGCGCCCCGCCGCTCCTCTCCATCCCGCATCCTTCGATCGCCCCAGAACTGTCCCCACCGCCCACAGAGCGCGCCCGTGACTGTCTTCCGAGCCTTCCGGCTCCTGCCATTGATGTTCGTAACTCAAGCAGTTTCTGAACCGTTTGGTAGCGTGGTCGAGTGCGAGCCACAGGAAGGCCAGGTACCTGGAGGCCAAATCACCCCAGCCTGCGGGCGCGCCCGCTCCAAGCTGTTCCAGAAGAATGATTACGATCAGCGCTCGCGCATTGTCGTCCGTTGTGTAACCTTCCGGAAAGTTCGGCACCGCAAAAATCGCATGTTCCAGGATTCCGGTGTGGTCCGTCATTCGATAAAGGTGATCGAGCTTTATGGCGGGAAGCCGGTCAAGCGTCTTTTCGGTGTTCTGCGCTGAAAACGTAGCGCGCGGGTTTCGCAGGCGCTCGTTGTATATCCGTTCAAAGCTCTTCATGTACTTCTGCGCCACGCGCTTCCACACCATATCTCTGGCGTGCAGGTAGGCGCGCTTCCGCATGGCGTGCCTTGCGGTGTTGTCGTCCAGAAGTTCAATTGTTTTTGCCGCGATCGCTTCGGGATCCTCAAAAGGCACCAGCATGCCGCGATCGCCATTCAAAAGCTCGACCGCGTGTAAGTAGGGAGTGGAAATGATTGCTTTCCCAGCGCTCAAGGCGTACGCCAGCGTGCCGGAAACGACCTGCGCTCTATGTTTGTAAGGCGTGATGTAAATGTCCGCCGCGCCAATCAGTTCAACCATCTCTTCCGGACTGACGAAGCGATTTCGAAATACTACGTTCGCCTCAACTCCGAGGTCGGCGGCCAGCTTCTGCAGGGACGCGCGGTATTTGTCGCCTTCGCGCCGCAAGATATGCGGATGAGTGGCGCCGGCAACCATGTAGATAACATTACTATGACAGGAAAGAATTTTTGGCAGTGCCTGGATGACGTTCTCGATGCCCTTATTTGGCGAGAGCAGGCCAAATGTGAGCAAAACGTCCTTCCCTTCCGTTCCGAACGCATCCTTGTAGAAATTGGGATCCGTGAACGGCAAATCCGGGATGCCGTGCGGAATCAAATCGATCTTATCGATCGGAACGCGAAACACTTCCTGCAGGATCTCAGCGGAGTGCTGGCTCATCACGATCATGCGGTCTGACAAGGCCGCAATCTCCTCCATCACCGCGCGTTGGTCCGGATTTGGCTCGCGAAGTACAGTGTGCAACGTAGTTGCTAGAGGCATGCGCAGCCGACGCAGCAATTCGAGGATGTGGGCGCCCGCCGGTCCTCCAAAGATTCCGTACTCGTGCTGCAGGCAAACCAGATCGATGTTGCTAAAGTTCAGAAAGTCCGCGGCCTGCCGGTAGGACGCCAGGTTATCTTCAGACAGCTCGAACCGCACTCGCGCGGGATAAGAGTAGCCCTCCTCGGTATCGTTTACCGGGAGTGCCAGTAACTCCGTCGCGCCGTATTCGTCGTGGATCGCGTCACATAAATCCGTTGTGAACGTCGCGATTCCGCAACGTCTCGGGAGGTAATTTCCTACGATCGCAATTCGATTGGGGAGTGCGGGACGCACCAGTACCGGCGTCAGTGCGCTTGTCTTCTCTTCCAATACGAGAGACTGCACTTCAATCAGCGCTACGGTTTCTGTAAGGGCCATGATTTTCGGCGGCGGCAATCGCTTTCCTGTGAATCCATGACTTGCGGAAGAATCACCGCGTGATTATTGCCCAAGAACGACTCACCTTGGATGTACTCTGGGATCGGGCTTCTCCGCCGAAAAGGGAAATAGCCCAAGTAACAAAACTTTTGCGCCCTTATTCGTGCAAAACAACGGTCAGCAGTGACTTGTTAACCTTGATTTTCCCGTTGTACTCGATGAAGCCCAGTTTCCTGAATTTATTCATGAAGAAATTTACGCGCGACCGCGTAGTCCCGATCATCTTCGCGAGCGTCTCCTGCGAAACTTTCGCCAGGATGCGGTCCGGTTGTTCTTGTTTTCCGTAACGCGCCAGTAGCAAAAGAGTGCGCGCCAGGCGCTTCTCGCTTGAGTTGAACAGTTGGTCGATCAGATCCTCTTCTACCCGGATGTTGTGCGATAGCATGTAGTTAATGAAGTAATCCGACAATTCATGCTCCGCGTGGAGTACGCGCAGCAATTCATTCTTGTCGATGACCAGGACAGTGCTTGGCGTAATCGCCGTAGCTGAACCCATTCGGACGGCCTGGCCGGCCATACATCCCTCGCCAAAGAAATCATTCGGACCAAACATCGCTACCACGGCTTCTTTCCCGGACTCATTCACCACAGTGAACTTCACGCCGCCCTTCTGAACGTACATCACGCTGTCCGCGGCCTCGCCCTGCGAGTAGATTGATTCGCCTCTCCGGAATTCTGCTATTTTTCGCGCCACTCCTGAGGTGTCGAGAAATACTTGCGGATCAAAGACATTGACCTTCTTCGATTTTCCCAATTTTATGGTCTTCATCTTTATGTGGGACGCGGTTCTTTCGAGTTCGTCGCGCACCCGCTTGCAACTGTAGCAAGACGGTTCTGCCCGGGACTGTCTGGAACACGACACTAACGTTAAATCCCGCTTGTTCTGCCCAGGCCGACAAAATTTTCAAGTCCTTAGATTCCTGCCCTGCGCGCCGTGGTCGGTGTCAAACAATTCCCGTTTCCTCAAATGAAATCGATTCCGTTCCAATTTGGTGCGGAGTCGATTCGTAAAGCGAAATCACTTCTGGCGTGCACGACGAACGCAAATTGTTGTCCCCTTTGGAATCAACGTTTTAGTGGCGTAGGCCGATCGAGAATCAACATGGGTGCGTTATGTATCTGCTCTGGCAGTGGTTGTGCATGGTCTCTGTCAGAGGAAAGGGCTTCGACCAACAGAGCGGAGACATTACGCAGAAAAACGCGACACCGAGAGCAGAGCCTTGACCTCGTATTTACCTAACTTTCCAGCTTGAGCCCTTGGCATACGGCCTAGAGCACGCTGCAACTCTCTTGAGTCCCCAGCGAGAAATTGCCGCAATGCAACTCGGCACGGAAGGTATGGGTATTGGTGCCAGAGCACAACTTGAAAGATTTAAAGACTCTAACGTGCGGCAGCCAGTGAAATACGACAAAGGAAGCGTAGTCGGCGGTGGAACAGGAGAAACTGATGCATAAAGCAAAGGTTATTAAAATTTGGATCTCGGCGTTCCTGCTGGCTGCTCTGGGGGCCGGATGCGGCGACTCGGACAAGAATGGGAATGCCGGGACCGCAACCGCTCCCACCACTCCGCCTACCGTGCTCTCGGTAACTCCGCTAAATGCTTCGACGGGCGTTTGCCCCAACAACGGCGTCGTCATCAGCGCAACCTTCAGCAAGGCCATGAATCCCGCAACGATCGACACAACTACCTTCACTGTCACTGGGTCCGGCGGGGCGAGCATAGCTGGCACGGTCACCTATATTACGACCACCGATGTTGCGACCTTCACGCCCTCGGGCGCTCTCACCGCGAGCACCACGTATACCGCCACCATCACCACTGGAGCGAAAGACAATTTCGGTAACGCCCTCGCAGCCAATTTCGTGTGGACCTTCACAACCTCTCCAACCTGCCCGCCACCAGGCGGGGGTGGGGGCGGCGGGGGCGGCGGTCTCGCGTTGGGAGCGGCATGTACTTTCGGAATTCTGGCCGCCACGCCCGTCGTTAGCAGCGTCGGTCCCACCAATGTCACGGGGGATGCTGGCGTTTGGCCTGCGGCCTCCATCACTGGATTTCCGCCAGGGACGATAACCGGCGCATTTCATCGCGGTGACGCCGTTGCCATGAGCGCCCAGGGCGCGTTAACCACGGCCTACAACAACGCTGCCGGAGCCGCCGGTGGCGCCGTTCTCACTGCGGACATCGGAGGGCAAACTCTCGCCCCCGGCGTCTATAAGACCACCAGCGCGCAACCCTCGCTAGGTATAACCGGTATCCTCCATCTCAGCGGCCCCGCGAGCGGCGTGTGGATCTTCCAGATCGTCTCTTCCCTCACCACCGCCGTCGGTCCCGGTGCCAGCCAAGTCCTCATGTCCGGAGGCGCCACCTCTCACAACGTGTTCTGGCAGATCGGAAGTTCCGCGACCCTGGGAGGCGGTTCAACATTCGCCGGGACGATTATGGCCAAGGCGTCCATTACCCTCGGTACAGGCGCGGTTCTAAATGGCAGAGCGCTCGCCGAAACTGGTCAGGTCACATTGGACAGCAATCCGGTCAATGTACCTCCATGTCCATGAGGCACTCGGCGGGGAAGACAGCCTCTGGCTCTTTCCCCCGCGGTTCAGGCTCGATAAACGGATTTCAGCTTGGTGCGGTTCGGAGGAATATTCGCATGTTATCTCAATCAAAGAACCATTCCGCGCGGATTCTGGCGATGCTGCCGGCGGTGATCGCCGCCATTTTCGCATTCGCCAGCGTCGCTGCGGCGCAGGAAGCGCCTCCCCCGAAATGGGAGCTGTTCGGCGGATACTCCGTCTTTGATCCTGGCGCGGACGTTCACGGCGAACTCCCCGGAGCCGTGCTCCCATTGAGCAGCCGCCTGGAATGGAATCCGCGCGGCGTGGGCCTGAGCGGCACCTATGATTTCAATCGCTGGCTCGGACTAACTCTCGATGTCAGCACTCACTGGGGCAGCGGTGAAAGCACTCTTTTTCGTCGATTGGATGACGCCGCGTTCTCCAACGTCTCATTGGGGCCAAGGGTTACCTTCCGCCACAAATATTTCACTCCGTTCCTCGAAGTATTAGTCGGTGACCATCGCCTGATGCCCGATGCTTTTCATGACATCGACAAGCTTGGCTTCATGGCCGGCGGCGGTCTTGACCTCAACCTCTCCAGGCATTTCGCTCTGCGCCTGCTTCGCGCTGATTACGTCTACTCGAATTACCAGTATGGTTCCGCCTCCGTCACTCCGCGCACCGAAATCCGCGGCCTCAGATTGCAGGCCGGCGTCAACTTCATGTTTGGTGGGAAAACCCCGCCTCCGCCGCCGCCTCCTAACCGTGCGCCTGCCGCTTCTTGCTCGGCGGATAAAAGTATGATCTACGCCGGATCGGGAGAGTTCACTATTGTGCGCGTAAGTGCCAGTGATCCCGACAATGATCCTCTGACATATTCCTGGACAACAACCGGCGGCACCGTGGAAGGCACCGGTCCCGAGGTCCGCTGGAACTCTGCTGGCGCGGTTCCGGGAACTTACACGACAAAAGTTCGCGTGAATGATGGGCGCGGCGGCAATGCTGCCTGTTCCGCGGATATTCGCGTTGAATCACGCCCCAATCGCCCGCCCACGATAACCTGCTCTGCGGACCGCAGTTCAGTGGTCATTGGCGAGCCAATCCAAGTCTCGGCAGTCGCCAACGATCCTGACGACGATCCTTTGACCTACTCCTGGAACCCCAGTGGCGGCCGCATTCGCGGCACCGGCGCTTCCGTGAAGTTCGATACTTCCGGTCTTACTCCGGGCCAGTACAGCATCGCAGGCCGCGTGGACGATGGGCGTGGCGGCACCGCCGATTGCTCCTTGTTTGCCCAACTCCGGGCGCCGCTGCCACCACCAGAGATGGTGGAACTGGAGGCGAGACTCGCCCTTCACAGCATTTATTTCCAGACAGCTCGGCCCACCGCGACCGATCCCAACGGAGGCTTGCTCGACAGTCAGGAAAAAATCCTGCGAACCTTGGCTGCGGACTTTGTTAGCTACCTCAAATACAGCCCTGATGCCCACCTGATCCTCGGCGGCCATGCGGACCCGCGCGGCTCGGCGCAATACAACAAGGGACTTACCGAGCGCCGCGTGGAACGCACTAAGCACTACCTGGTGGAACACGGAGTACCCGCCGGCCACCTTGAGACGCGGTCTTTTGGCGACGAGAATCCTCTGACCACGGAACAGACCAAAGAACAGATTGCGCAGAACCCCGAGCTGACTGGGGCCGACAAGCAACAGATGCTCGGCAATCTGCGGGTCATGGTTCTGGCCAACAACCGGCGTGTAGATGTCTCCCTGAACACCACCGGACAGCAGTCCACTCGTCGCTACCCGTTCAACGCCAAAGACTATCTGGCGCTGATCAGCACCAAGGGCGGCGAAAAGAAGCCGCCAGTCAAGAAAAAGCCCTGAGGCAAGGCCCCGTATCAGAGAACCGTCTTCGGACTCGCCTCGGAAGGCGGTTCTTTCTTGGGCCCAGCAGTTCCGGCACCAATGACTCTCGATTGCTAAATGCTGCTGGCATTAAAGGGATTTTCCTGCGCGTCACGAAGACCCCTCGCAGCGTGCACAAAGCAGGACGGCTAATTATCTTGAACGCGTCTACGATGTCGCTAAGGAAATCTTGAATCCACTACGAGCAAGCCTTCATCTGCCGCAATTCTCCTGGTTAATCCTGGGACTTGGCTTGTATTCCTACCGGGTACGCGAACTGCTGACCTGCTGGGCGGCCTTCACATTGCTATTTGTCTGCTTGGCGCTGGTCGTTCTAGGCGCCGTACTAGCTGTTTATGCGGGAGAACACCTCACTGGTTGGGTGCGCACCGCCGCCGGAATGACGCCGGTGCTCGCGCTCGCTCGTGCGGACCTTCCCGTGAAGGTTACCTCCGGCGAAAGAAAACTCAAGTAGCCCTTGTCCCGATACGTCCGTCGGCCGCGAGCCCGTTCATTTTGCGCTTTCCTTGGTCGAAAACGAAAACCAAGCGATTCACCTAAACGACCGGCGGTTTCGAGGCATAGAAGCCGCGTGCAGCCTTTGGTGCATGGACGTCGCGGTACTCGGCAAGTTCAGCCTCGCTAATGCGGTAATGCGTTTGCGGAGGATTATTGGAAAAAGTAGCCAGCTCCCGGTGAAGCTTAAGCGAGCAGATGTCGGGACCATCCTGATAGCTCAGGCGATGGGAAGTAAACACCTCGTTCACGATGGTTATTGCAAATTCGCGGGTCTCGCTGGCGGCTTGCCGCACCAGAAAGTTGTATTCGCGGACGAGTGCTTTCGATTCAAAACCAACATATTGAACGTTAACGTTCTCCGTCATAAGAGCCTCTTGTCGGACGACCGGCCTTTCGGTTGCGACGGAATCAACACTTTTTTGTGTGCCGCTTGCGCCACGCGAAAATGGAGCGGGTCCCGGAAGCTTTGTAGTTCCCGGTAATAATAGAGCGCCGTTGGGCGCTTTCCGTTAAACCTCATCCTCTTTAACAGCTCTATTTCTTCCGTGGTGGCCGTCCCGCTGAAAGAGCGATCCTTTAGGAACTCTTGGAACCCTGGCTCAACGTCCGGTTGGTCGGGTCCCGTTTCCACAAACGCAAACTTCCTCGGATCACCCGAAGCTATCCTTCGGTTCAACACAATTTCCATCGCGAACGTTGTTAGATCAACGTCCCAAGACGCAATCAGCGGATTCAGGAAGGAAACGCAATTCTCCGGCGAAAGGCTGAAAACATCCGTATCAAGGAACTCGAGAAGCGTAACGCGCAGTTGCTCGTAGCTTCGTCCCGCGAGCCGGGCCACCACGTGCAGCCATTTTTCGCTGTTCAACTCTTCTTTGGCGACCTTCTTGATCACATCCAAAAGCTTCTGCGTAACCAGGCGTTCGAGCTCACCAAAGGGCTGCTTCTCAAAAATCCCACGTACTTGTTTGCGCTTGTCAGGAACGCACTTGCGCAGAATCAATTCTCGGGTTTCTCTGAACATCGGCGCCGGAGGACCCGCCAGGTCTTTCTTCAGTTCCTCGATGCGCTGCAACTCGGCTAGCCGCGAAAGTCTGTCGCCCGGAAGCTTCAGAAATTTCGCCATTTTCTCGTAGATATCGGTTCGCTCCGGCGCGGGCGGCAACTTCTTGCGCGCCAAGAGCTGGGAAACATAGGACTCTGTAACTTCGGCGGCGGCCGCCAGGTCTTTCTGCTCAAGCCCCAGTTCGTCCAGCCGCCGTTTAATCACCAGGCAAACGTCCACGATGCCTCTCCATTCGTCTTAACTTGGCGAGTTAATCCACTACAATTGTCTCACATTTTACTTGACAATTAAAGTTAATTAGCCCACTATCGCTACAAGGCCGCTGCTGCCGCAGCGACCTGCACGCCCGCGTCCTCCCTTTTTGAGGAGCTGTTGAGTCCTCCGGCTGTCCCCCCCAACCAAGACGCAGAGTTCCACGGCAGAAGGCCTTTTTGCACCGCGACTCTAGGAGCATGAAAATGAACACAATGCGTAATTCGATTCTGTGCGGCGCCCTGCTTCTTGTGGCACCAATCCTCCGCGCGCAGGATTTTTCCAAGTACCGTAATTTCTCGCTCGGCACAAACTTGGCCGCCGTCCTGAAGCACACGGACCAGAGGCTGGTCGATGTAAAGGCCACTCACGATGGTTCCGTGCTCTTTCAGGAGTTGACCTGGAATCCGGCGAACGCTATGGGAGTTGCGTACCGCTCGGAGAACGTTGACGAGCTTGTTTTTTCGTTCTACAAGGGCGAGCTCTACAAGATGGTTGTCACCTACGATCGCGCCTCTACCGAGGGACTCACCGCCGACGACATGGTGAAATCGATTTCCGCGAAATATGGTCCGGCAACAAGCGTTGCGTTGGAGATTGACTCTGCCGGGAACGAGCAATATGAACTGCGGCAAAAGCCCGTCGCTTCCTGGGAAGATTCGCAGTATTCCTTCAACCTCGTGCGATCTTCGTTCTCCAATGCCTTTCAGCTGGTCATTTATTCCAAGCGAGTGAACGCCGACGCCGATGCGGCGCTTGCGCAAGTAGTCAAAGTGGACGAGCTGGAAGCCCCTCAAAAAGCAGTCCAGCGTCAGAAGAAAGAAGCCGATGAAATCGAAGTGACTCGGCAAAAAAACCAGAAAAGCTTTCGTCCATAGTTCTCACCTCGGATTGTAACCAGCGATCCTCAAGCGCGCTAAACACACATTTATGCCGATAGCCGTGATCCGTTATGCGCGCTAAATGTGTGCCTTTCTGGACAGACGCTTCGCTATCCGATGCACTACCCTGTTCACGGATCCGATTTCCCCGGCTTCCTCTTGTTACAGTCCAAATGGTGATCACGGCAAAATCCGGTGTGCACATACTCTTGCTCATGACTGCGGCTTCGGCCGCGCTCTCGGCGCAAAGCGGCGGTCCGGATACACCTCGGAATCAGGCAAACATCGTCGATGCCCGGCAGGTCGTGCTCCCTTCCGTCTTGGCCACTGAACGCAGCTGGGCGATGCGTGACCATTACACATATATGGAGCGTGATGACGATCGCCGCTTGAACTCGCTCGGGCAGGTGAAATCGGAAACTGTTGACGTAACGAGAATAATGGTCGTCAATGGCGCTCGCTTCGATCAGCTTGTGGAACACAACGGGCAGCTTCCATCGGCCAAGGAACAAAAACAAAGTGACGACGATCTCGACAAGCTAAAGCACGAAACACCGGCCGAGCAGACGGCGCGACTGCGCAAGGACCAGGAAAACCGCGCTTTTCTTCGCGACGTGCTCGAGGCTTTTGACTTTCGCCTCGTCGGCGAAGAGGTAGTAAACGGCAGGCCGGCCTATGTGCTTCACGCTACGCCTCACCCGGAGTATCACGCGCACGGCAAGTACGCCAAGATGTTCTCCAGGGTAGAAGGCAGGCTTTGGGTGGACAAGCAAGACTTCGGCTGGATCAGGGTCGATGGCCAGGTAACGCAGTCGTTCTCGTTGGGGCTAATCCTGGCGCGTGTGGAACGCGGCTCTCACATCATCATGGAACAGACGTGTGTAGGTGAGTCTGTTTGGGTGCCGAAACGGATCGAAATCCGCGCTACGGCGCGCATCCTTTTCTTAAAGAGTCTCGACATCCAAAGGACCCTTACTTACACCGACTACCGCCCGGCGTCCGATGGGCCCTATTCCGTGAGTAAGTAGCGGTCGAATTGCCTGGGAGAATTTTTCATGAAAATCTCTGTAGCGGATGTTTTGAGCAACCAACTGAAGCCGCTCTGTTCGCGTGACAATCACGTTATGAATTACGAAGCCGGAGGCTCGCGCTCAAATATCGGTCTCCAAGCCTCATACCATTGCGGTTTCGAAGGGTGCAGTGTTCGGTACGATGCAACCGACGGATATTACATGTTGATTGGAATGCCTGATCACGCTAACCCGGTCGATGAGCCCGGCGTAAACACCACGAAGTGCCCTAAACATGGCAACTGGTTGTATCGCCGAAAAAATATTGACCGCGAAATCGGTATCGACTGGTGCTGCGGCGTGAAAGACTGCGACTTCGGGCTCAAGAAAACTCACGTAGTCTCTACGATTCAATCTAATAACTGAGCACCGGCAAGGTTTGCGCGAACAGGTTTCGTGTTAGCATTCCAACTCCCGTGAGTGCTCACTCGTCTTCTGGACGTGCCATCGTTCCGCTTGCGCTCGCAGGATCGTCACTTCCCCCTATCCGGGGTCTTCCGGAGAGAATCGTGTTCAAATTCAGGCTGCTGTCGCTGCCCCTGCTCTTCCTTACATTACTTCCCCAAGGGAACGCGCAGTTCGCGCACACGGACCACAAACAGATTGTTGATGCGGCCGGCAAACCGCTGCTTCTTCGCTCGATAAATCTGGGCAATTGGCTGGTGCCAGAAGGTTACATGTGGCTGTTCGACGGTGGCCCGCAATCTCCCAGTGAGATTCGCGCGCTGGTGTCGGAGCTCCTTGGACCTGAAGGGTCGGCCGCATTCTGGCAGAAGTACCGCGAGAACTACGTCACACGTGAGGACCTGGCCTTTTTGCATCGCGCCGGGTTCAATGCCCTTCGCGTGCCTTTGCATTACCAGCTGTTTGAGAGCGATGACGCGGAAGGTTTCAAGCTGCTTGATCGGTTGATCGCCTGGAGCCGCGCCGAGAATCTGTATGTGGTCCTCGACCTCCATGCGGCGCCGGGTGGACAGACCGGCACGAACATCGATGACAGCGGTGGATATCCGTGGCTGTACCAGAGTCCGCAGGAGCAAGAGCACCTGATCGCCATCTGGCGTCGGCTGGCAGCACACTATCGCGAAGAGCCAATCGTACTCGGTTACGACCTGCTGAATGAGCCGATCCCGCATTTTCCGAAGCTAAGGCCGTTGAATTCCTTGCTTGAGCCGCTTTACCAGAAAGTGTCGGGCGAGATACGAAAAGTGGATGCTCGGCATATTCTGTTTCTCGGCGGCGCGCAGTGGGACAGTAATTTTTCGATCTTCGGCAAACCGTTCGATGCCAACGTCGCCTACACGTTCCACAAATATTGGACCGCGCCGGATGAAAGCGTGCTGCGCGACTACATCGATTTTCGCGAGCGCTACGATGTGCCCATCTGGATGGGCGAGTCTGGAGAGAATACCGATGAGTGGATCGCGCAATTCACGAGATCGCTTGAGAAGAACAACATCGGATGGACTTTCTGGCCCTACAAGAAGATGGAGAAATCGTCGGCGGTCGTCACCATCATCCCACCCGCGGATTGGGGCAAAATCGTGGAGTTCGCAAAGCTTCCGCGGGGCACCGCGAACGCGGAAGAACGGCTGAAGGCCCGGCCTGAGCAGGACACGGTCACTCGCGTTTTCGCCGAGTTGCTCGAGAGCGTCCGCCTGCAAAAGTGTCGCGTCAATGAGGGATATCTAAAAGCGCTTGGGATGAAATCCAACATTGCGGTCAGCGCGGCAGGACCGGCGAACTGAAGGACCGGCGAAGGGAGCGCATCTCCCCACTGATTCGCGCGTTATTTACGTATGACTCCAGCGGGTCGCCACCCTTTAGTCTTCCAGGGTTGGCAGCGTCTTCAGCACTTCCGATGCGATCGGACGGCTTATGACGGCGTCATCTTTACGGATTTTGCCGTCGCGGAAAATGAGCACACGTTTGGCGAACTGGGCGATGTCGTGCTCGTGAGTGACCAGGACAATCGTCAATCCCTTATCATTCAGATTCTGGAAAATCTCCATGATTTCCACGGACGTGCGGCTGTCGAGGTTCCCGGTCGGCTCGTCAGCCAGCAGAATCGATGGACGATTTACCAGAGCCCGCGCCACTGCAACGCGTTGCTGCTGCCCTCCCGACATCTGCGAAGGAAAATGATGGGAACGATCCGCTAGCCCAACCATGGCCAGCGCCTCAGATGCGCGCCGCCGCCGCTCTTCGTTGTCAATCTTTGTGTACAGCGTTGGCAACTCCGTATTTTCCAGCGCGGTCGTGCGTGCCAACAAATTGAATCCTTGAAACACAAATCCGATTTTCAGATTGCGGATCAGCGCCAGTGCTTTCTTGTCGTGCCGTGAAACATCCGTGTCTTCGAGCAAATAACGCCCCGAGCTGGGCTTATCCAGGCAGCCCAGAATATTCATGAACGTGGATTTACCGCTGCCGCTCGCGCCCATGATGGCCACGAACTCGCCGCGCGCAATTTCCACGCTCACACCGCGCAGAGCATGCACGCGCGTCTCGCCTAATTCGTAATATTTGTGAACGTCTTCAATTTGGATTACGCACTTTGCCGCTGGATCTGGCGTGGTTTCGATAGGCTTCATGACGGGAGAAGAAGAGTGCATGTCCAAATGTGCTTGCGCGCCGATTGCTAACGGCGCAGCGCCCCTGGCCCTTGCGTCTTAGGCCCCACGGACCGGATGATCACATCGTCTTCCGGCTTGAGCTCGCCCTTGAGAACGGCGCGCACTTCCGTGTATGCGTGGTCCGTGATTCCGATAGAAATCTTCACCGGCTCGAGCGTATTGTCCGCATGTAGCTTCCACACAACGGCACTGTCTGGTTTAGGCGCCCGAGAAACACCAACCCCTCCAGGAGGAACATGTGCCGCTGCGGCAACTTCAGCGCCATCCGACGCCTTTGCGTCGGCGTCGATTCCGTACTGCTTGTAAGTGGCGAGAATCTGTTCCGGGGGCATCGGAGGTTTGTACCGCAACGCGGTGTTCGGTACTTTGACTACGTTCTGCACTGTGTCGACGGGAATTGTGACGTACGCGGTCATTCCCGGGAACAGCTTCAGGTCCGGATTCGCAAATTCAATGATGGTGTCGTAGGTCACCACGCTTTGCACCATGGTGGCATTCATGCGCACCTGGCTGACGACGCCGCGAAACGTATCCTTGGGGAAAGCGTCTACTTTGAAAGTGACGGGCTTCCCTACTTTGATGTTGCCAACGTCGGACTCGTCGGTTTTCGCGTACACCCACATTTTCTTGAGATCCTGCGCGATGGTAAAAATTGTCGGAGCTTGCAAGGACGCGGCAACCGTCTGGCCCACGTCCACATTGCGCGCCACTACCGTGCCGTCAATCGGCGAGCGAATCACAGTGTAATTCAGATTGGTCTGCGCTACGGTCACCGCCGCGGCCTTCTGCGACACTTGCGCCTCGGCTTGCGTCACGTTGGCGGCGGCGCCGTTCGCAGCCGCGGCTGCAGAATCAAAATTTGCTTTCGCCAGATCGAGCTGTTGATCGCTCATTACGCCCTCTTTGGAGAGCGCAACGGTTCGCGCATAGTCCGCTTTCGTTTGTATCGCCCCGGCTCTTGCTTTTTCCACATTCGCTTTAGCCGCCACGAGGTTAGCTTTGGCATTCTCCAAGTCGGCCGTCGCTTGCAGCAGCGCTCCTTCAAACAGAGCGGGATCAATCAGCGCTACGATTTCGCCTTTGTGAACGCGGGAATTGAAGTCGACATTGAGCTTCGCGATCGTTCCTGAGACCTGCGAGCCAACCTGCACGGTAATGACCGCATTGATTGTTCCCGTAGCCTCGACGACGTCATCAATCTCGCCGCGCTCCACCTTCGCGGTAAAGTGCTGCACTTGGCCGTTGCGATTCAGTCCAAAGGCAGCTGCCAGTCCAATCACGACCACTAGACCCGCCAGAACCAGCCATTTGTTTTTTGTTTTCATCCCGTTTTCGTCAGAGTGCGTCGGCACGACCGTCCGTCACGATGCTCACTCGTATCGCAACGCCTCAATGGGGTCCAGCAAGGACGCTTTCCGCGCTGGGTAATATCCAAAAAACACGCCCACGGCGATGGCGAAAAACGCCGCGACCGCCACCGATTCGAGAGACATCTCCATCGGCCAATGCAGCGTCTGCCCTACAAGATAGGAGCCAAATATTCCAAAGAGCACTCCCGCGGCGCCACCCACCAGGCTCAGCATGATGGCTTCTCCCAGGAACTGAAGCTGGATAGCCTCTTCCGTCGCTCCGACCGCCACGCGGACCCCGATCTCGCGCGTGCGCTCCGTAACGGAAACCAGCATGACGTTCATGATTCCGATTCCTCCAACGATCAGGGAAACGGAGGCAATGGCAATCAGGAGAATCGTCAAGGTTTTGCTGGCTTCGAGTTGCGCTTGAATGATGTCTTCGGGATTGCGAATATTGAAATCGTCTTCCTCTTCCGGGCGCAAGTGATGGCGATCGCGGAGTACGGCGGTCGCTTCCTGGCCGGCCATCTTCACGGCGTCCTGAGAAACGGCGGAGCAGAGAATATCGTCAAGCCAGGTAATTCCCTTCAGCTTCTTCTGCGCCATGGTATACGGGAGGATGATGGTGTCGTCCTGATCGCGCCCATCCAGCGACAAGCCCTTGGGGTGCAGCGTCGCCACTACTTTGCAGGGCAGATTATTGACGCGTATTACTTTTCCAATGGGATCTTCCACGCCAAAAAGCTGATCGCGCACGGTGCGGCCAATGGTGCAAACGTCTGCCGCGCGGTCCATATCGTCCTGCGAGAAAATCGCGCCCTGATCCACGTACCAGCGCTTGATGTCGAAATATTCCGGAGAGACCCCGCGGTATGAGGTGTGCCAATTCTGATTGCCGTAGACGACCTGCACGGGATCGTCCACGTTCGGCGAAACGCTTTTGATCAGCGAGATCTGGTTCTTAAGCGCGACCGCATCGGCCATGACTAACGTTTTTGTGTCGTGCGTGCCGGTGCGCACGCCGTTGACGGCGCGGCCTCCGGCCTCGACCCAAACGAAGTTGTCACCCAGATTGTTGAGTTGCTGCTCGACGCGCGCTTGCCCCGCCTTGCCGATGGCCACCACGCAGATCACCGCGGCAATGCCGATGGTGATGCCCAGCACGGTCAAGACGCTGCGCATCTTGTTCCTGAGCAGCGCCACTAAAGCGGACCGCAGCAATGCCGCGCGATTCACGGATCTCTCCTCACCTTATTCTTGGCGTTCACAGATAAACCCTGGATAAACAAGGGCGCATAACGCTTGCGCGACGCGTTCAGGATGCTTCAATCGGCAGCGGGCGCGGGCGCTTGCGCTTCCACTCGTAATCTTTGCGCAGGCGAGATTGATGCTTTTTGACTTGTACCTCAAGCTCCGTAAACGCTTTCTTGCAGCTGGCGCGAACGTTCTCGCCAGTTCCCGTCGCGTGCAGCGTCCCGGTGGGCATGGAAAGGTTCAGGGAAAAGGAGTGCTGCTGGTTGTGCGCATTTTTTGAAAAAACTCCGTGCAGCTGTATCAGGTCCGGCTGGTAACTCTTCAACAGCTTCGACAATTTTGCAATGTGACGTTCGGCCTGTTTCTCGGCCGTTTCGTGCCCGTCTACGTGCTTGTACGTAATGGAAAATTTCATGGATGCACCTATAGGAGTGTTTTCTGGAAGGGACAACCGCGACGCAGATAGCGTTTCCGCACCGCATTGTAAGCAAAGCATAGCAACTCGCGCACGCCACGGCAATCGGGTGCGCGATTTAACCTGGTGGGCTAAGATCGAAAAAGCCGCAGGGCTCCGCGGCCCCCTCGCTGCGCTACCTTGGAGCTACATTCGAGTACTTATGGGAGACATTCGCATTGGTCCTGCCGGCTGGTCGTATTCCGATTGGGCGGGCTATGTGTATCCGAGCCCGCGGCCAAAAGGTTTCCATGAGGCCACGTACCTGGCGCAATTTTTTGACACCATCGAGATCAACACTTCTTTCTACCAACCACTGAACCCGGAACATGCCAAACAGTGGCTCGATCGCGTTTCCGCCAATCCGCGCTTCGTGTTCACCGCGAAGCTTTGGCAGAAATTCACACACGATCCCAGCGCCACTTCCGAAGACGAACGCGCGGTGCGAGCGGGGTTTGACGTGTTGCACAAAGCCGGCATGCTTGGCGCAGTATTGCTGCAATTCCCTTTCGCGTTTCACCGCGCAGCGGAAACAACCGCGTACCTTGAGAAGCTACTGACACGTTTCGCAGATTATCCGCTCGCGGTGGAGGTACGCCACGCGACTTGGAACGATCCCGAAGTCTTCGCGCTGTTGCGCGAACATCGCGCGGCCTTCTGCAACATCGACCAGCCGGTGATTGGCCGGTCGCTGGAACCGTCCGAGGAAACCACCTCTGCAATCGGGTACATCCGCCTCCACGGCCGCCGTTACGACACGTGGTTCAGCGACGATCCGGAAGTTCCGCAGCACGAGCGCTACAACTATCTTTATTCACGCCAGGAGCTGGCGCCTTGGGCCGATCGCATCAAGACCGTGGCAGAAGATGCGCGCAACACCTTTGTGATCACCAACAATCACTACCTCGGAAAAGCGGCGGTCAATGCGCTGGAATTGATTAGCATGCTCAAATCCAGCAAGGTCGCGGTGCCTGACGCGCTGCGCCTCCGTTACCCTGAACTCGAAACCATCGCCGCCGACCCGCCGGAAGCCCCCACACTGTTTGCGTTGGGAAGCGGCGAGTGATTGGCTTAGCCCCTCCCCCCACTTTTTTGTAACTGCGCATTCTAAAGGACTTAGCGGAGGGGTGGTCTGTAAGTGCAGATTTTAATGGAGTTACCAGGCGGGCTTTTTCGCGAAAACAGACGGTGGCTTGTATCTGCAGAATATAAGGGAGTTAGCGTGTGCGTTGGGCGCGAAGATTCCAGGGTGTAGAGTGGCACAGCTTGAGTACAATGTCAAGTATTTTATCACTTCGTTATCCAACCGAATGAATCGGAAGGCTTTAGGTGCTGGCTAGCACTCGTAAGGCCAGGGCTTCGACGGACCGAATCGCGTCTTCCCTGCTTGGTCCATACGCGAGCACACCGGGAAGTTCCGGGATTTCGGCGATCCAGCGGCCATCCTCTTCGCGATCCGTTTCAATCTGGAAGTTGTAAGCCATTGCCGTGATTATATCAGCATTGCGCGTACACCGACGCGGGAATGCTTAACACCGAGTTCACAGAGAGGGAGCACAGAGGTCACTGGGAAGCCAAGGCCGGAGCGGAAGTAAGCGGCGTCATGTGACGGGCTGAATGGAGACGTACATCGGGCCGGCGCCGAGGGTGCCGACTAGAAACCACGTGAAGCGGCCGACGCGATTGATGGTCTGGAACTGGAGGTGATCGCCGGGGGCGACGTCCAGATCGAGCGTCTTCCAATTCCATGTGTTATCGACGCGTAGCTTATGCCGGCCGGGTGTGACTGGAATGGTGATGGAGTCACCGTACATGAGTTCCGCGACGCGTTTTCCGTCTAGCTCAACGATAACTTGGCGGAGTTGGGCATCGTCAGGCGAGGTTCGACGGATGGTGACCTGCGCGTCGGGAGCTTGTGCGGAGGCAGAACTCATAGGAGGGTCGGCACGCACAGCCATGATGGCTGCGCCACTAGTCTGCCACGATTTGCCGTACCAGGAACTATTTCTTGAAGAGGTTCTCGAAGGCCTGGCGGGCATCGTTGTGCCGCGGCGGGGGCGGAGTAGCGGCGGTAGTTCCCTTCTGGGCGTAGGAGGTGGGGGCGGTGTCTTTTTCGACGGTGGTGCGAAATTCGTAGAACGTGCAGTTGTTCTTGGCGTCCTTCGGGGTGATTCGGTCGGGGATGGGCTGCGTGCACTCGAACTGCGCAGCGCTGTCGAAGAAGCGGCACTGCTTACAGCTGTGCAACTCGAAAGCGCACTTGGGACACTGACCGTTTGGGTCGAAACCGCCGGTGAGCACCGCGCCACAATTGGAGCAGCGCGCGCGTGTGACGGTGCCGACCATACGCGGTGTGCGCGGGCCGAACTGATCGGCGCGCGGACCGCCTTGCGGCGGCTTGCGGTCGTGCGAGCGGTCCTTCTTGTCTTGCTTTTCCGCGTCGCGGTAACCGCGGTGATTATATTTTCGATCCACAAAACCTCCTACAACATGGCGGCGAGACGGCTAATGAGAGCGCCGCGCGGCGCTGGGATGCGCTAAAGCGCACCCCTACAATTGCGTCGCGGTGACTAAATTTTCGATCCACTGAACCTTCATAACGTGCGGGTGTGCGCGACAATTCACAAGGAGATCACGCGCCTCGGCGCTTGAACTAGCCAGGCTTGCCTACGGCAGACAGGCCAAGTCCCGGCCTTTAACGCTACTACTCCGAACTTTTATCCAATCGGATTGCTACACTCGACCTTTTAGCGCAATCTTCCCCAGGGTTTAACGAACGGGATCGCCGACGTCGAGCAGGAGATGGGACATCTATGTTTTTAGTCCTGTGGGAGTTCGAAGTCAAGCCGGGCCGCGAGGAACGTTTTCAACAAGTCTATGGCCCCGGCGGCGACTGGGACTCCCTGTTTCGCACCGATCCGAATCATGCGGAAACCCGACTGTTCCACGACACGACGCGGAGCGGCGTCTATCTCACTGCTGACTACTGGCTCTCCCGCAAATCCTACGAGGAATTCCTGGCTCTCCGGAGAAGCGAATACAAAGCATTAGACGCTGCCACCGAAAATTTGACGCTGAGCGAACGCCACATCGGTTCTTTTGAGACCGATGAGGCCGTCAATTTCGAACCCACAGAGCGACTAAACCGTCGGCGCCCAGATCCGGTCTGACGAATTGATGCGGCCGGCCCTCCCTGCGGAGAACGGCCTCAGCCGCCAGATATCCGCTGCGAACAGCGCCTTCCATGGTCGCGGGCCAACCGGTGTCGGTCCAATCACCCGCGAGAAACAGATTCCGCACACTTGTTTCCTGCTTGGGACGCCAGCGGTCAACTCCGGGTTCCGGGGAAAAGGTCGCTGCTGCCTCTTTGATGACGGTGGCCTTGATTAGGTTGGCGTCACGCGCGGCAGGCAATGCCTGGCGAACTTCCTTCAGACAGAGATCAATGATCTCCTGCCGGGGCTTCTGCAGCAAGTTATATGATGCGCTGACTACCAGTTGTAGGTACTGCCCCTTTTCAGATTTTTTGGCGGCACCGGTGGAGGGAGCGTACAGAGCTGTTTTGTTGAAAATCCATTGTGTGGTGGTATCCAGCAGGGTGAGGAACGGCTCGGTCATGACTTCGCGATCGAACCAGAGATGCACGCCGGTGATCGGAGCGGTCTTCAGCATGGCAAGGTTTCGGAAGGCGGAGTCTTTGCGCTTCGCTTCGTCCGGGAGCAGGTCAAGAACGGTAGTGTGCGGGACGGCAAGGACGAAAGCGTCAGCGCGTTCTTCGCGGCCCTCATCAAATTGCACCGCAGCGAGGGTGCCGTTTTCGATTTGAAGGGACCTAGCCGTGGCGCGGAGATTTACCTCGCCGCCTTTTTGCTCGATCGCGGATTTGCATCCCTCGTAGAGATCTGCGAGAGGAACGGACGGAACGCCCATGTGGTAGCCGGTGCGATTGGACAAAAACGCTTTCCAGAAGACGTCGATGCCATAACGAGCGTCGGTTTTCTCGAGTTCCTCATCCAGCGCGCTGACCAGCACGACGCGCCAGAAGCGCTCGATAGCGCCCTTGGTTTGACGGCGGCGGCGCAGCCACTCGAGCATGGAAATCCCTCCGAAGCGATCAACGTCCCACGTGCGGCCGTTGGTCTGCAAGATGTTGAGCATGGCCCAGGCGATGGAAAGCTTGTCTTTTAGGTTAAGGGGCGCGAATTTTGCGAACGCTCCCATCATATGAAAAGGGGCGGGGAGCATGCCGGCCTGCATCTCGCCGCGGCGCCCCTGCGGATCCAGGAATAGGAGCCGATCGAAGAATTGAATTTTGCCGGCGGCACCCACGCGGCGATAGAAATCAGCGAGATTGGTGCAGCAGCCGAGAGTGACGTGCTGGCAATTGTCGACATGCTCGCCATCCGGCAGGACATAGGATGTTGCGCGGCCGCCAAGGAAGGGGCGCTGCTCAAAAATGCGTACGCGCCAGCCGGATTCAGCCAACGCGACGCCGGCGGCCAGCCCCGCCAGCCCGCCGCCGATGACGATCACGTTTTTCAAGAATGTTCTCTTCCGTCAGGCGCGAGAAACGCGCCTTAGCGATAAATACAAGTTTTTCGGCTTTCGAGAGGCGCACACGCTCGGTGAAAACGGCGAAATCCAGCTCTTCCATGCGGGCCAGCAAAGCGCTGTAGGTATGCACCAGAAGCCAAAGAGCTGGCCGGCTTTCTGGCTCGATAAGATTTAGCAACGCGGCGCCTTCTTCATAACATTGCCAGGCGCGCTCGGCTTCGAAGCGCAAGAGTTCGCGAACGCCGAGCGTGGGTTCATTGCGCGCGAAATCCCCGGAGTTGACGCCGTACTGCGCCAGGTCTTCCTCGGGAATATACACGCGCCCGATGGAGTAATCGTCGTGAACATCGCGGATGATATTGGTGAGCTGAAAGGCCAGGCCAAGCTTCTCGGCGAGGTCTAGAGCGCGCGCATCGTGGAATCCGAAGACGTGCGTGCAGGTAAGGCCGACCGTGCCGGCGACGCGGTAGCAATATTCACGAAGGCGGTCAAACGTCGGATAGGAATGTACAGTCAAATCCATTTCGGCGCCGGAGATGAGATCGTGGAGATAGCGAGCGGGAAGATGGTAACGGCGCATGGTATCGACCAGCGCGGGCAAGACTTCGGCTGCGCCGGGTAAAGCGGATGCCGTCGCTACGCCATTGGCAATCACGGCCTCGTCGAGAGCGGCGCGCCATTTGGCGAGACCGCGCTGCTTGGCGGCGAGGTCATGGCCTTCGTCAGCGACGTCATCGACGAGACGCATGAAGGCGTAAAGCGCGGAGAGACCGTCGCGGCGCTTTCTGGGCAAGAGGAAAAAGGCGTAGTAGAAATTACTGTGCGAAGCGCGAGCGACGCGATGACACGCTTCGTAGGAGCGCGCGACAACATCGGCGGATTGTTCCTGCGCGTTGTCCGCGGGCTTCGCATCCTTCGCAACCAGATGCGTGACCAGCGCGCGGCCCAGAAGACGCACTTGCTTGCCCTTCCCGATGGATGGGCGATTGTGGAGCGTGTCGTAACCCGCAGCTTCGATGGCGTCCAGCACCGCGAGTCCGCCGCGGCTGAACATATCGAGATCGATGCTGAGGCGAGAATCGACCAGAGTGGCTAGCGGCTTGCCTTCAGCAAAAAGGAGACGCGTGCGGCCGATCAAATCTTTCATCAGGCTTACGTAGCGATCATCAAAACGGCGTTCGACTATGTCGGCTTCGCGGAGACCGTGCGCGGCGGCGATGTCCAGCGGAATATAAATCCGGCCCTTTTCGAGATCGCGGGCGACGTCTTGCCAGAAATTTGCCAACTGGAGCGCGGTGCAGGTGGCGTCGGAAAGCTGCTGGCGCTGCGCGTCATGATAGCCGCAGAGATAAAGTACGAGCCGGCCGACGGGATTGGCGGAATAGACGCAATAATTCAGGACCGCATCCCATGTGGGGTAGCGCTTCACGGTTTGATCTTGACGAAAGGCGCGGAGAAGATCGGCGAAGGGCTGCCTAGGTATTTCTTTCGCGGCGACTGTTGCACGGAGAGCGATGAAAACGGGATGCGACGGATTTCCTTCGTAGCAAGCGTCGAGTTCTTTCTCCCACCAGTCGAGGAGTTCGAGCGCGCGCTGCGTGTCGGCGATTTCGTCGCCCAGGTCGTCGGCCCAGCGGCAATAGGCGTAGACGTTGTAAAAATGCTGGTGCAAATCTTTGGGGAGCAGCCAGGAGACTACGTTGAAGTTCTCGTAGTGATGCGTCGCGAGCCAGCGCGTGTAGTTTTGCGCGGCTTGCAACGTGCAGCCCGGCGCAGGTGCGTTTGCGGCGATTTCGAGTTCGTTAGGGCGCAGCATTTATCTGTCGTGCAACACCAAAAAGCTTTTGCCGCTCACAATAGCCTTGCAAGGCCGCGCACGTTGAGATCCTTCGGCCCGGCCGAAATGCGCCGGGACCTCAGGATGACAACAGGCTAGCGTTAACGCCGACTTCTGCAGCGGCAAGGTACCGAACAATTTATGGGCGGACGGCGAGCTTGATTTCGCCGCTACGCGATTTCATTTTTTGAAATGCGTGCGGTAGATCCTCGAGCCGAATCTCTTCGGTAACGAAATCGTGAGCGAGAATATCGCCGCGGCGGATGGCCTCGAGCGCTTCGCGAATGAAACGCGGCGTGTGATGGAACGGGGAGATGAGTTTGATCTCCGCATAATGAATCGCGGCGGGCTCGATCTCCACGCGCGTGCCGGATGGCAAGCCGCTGAAGAAATTCACCACGCCGCCGCGACGCACCATGGCCAGCGCTTGTTTCCAGGTGGCGGGATTTCCGGCGGCTTCGACGACGGAATCCGCGCCGCGTTCGTCCTCGGTGAGATTCCGGACCGCGGCCACGACGTCACGAACTTGCGCGACATTGATGGTGGCAATCGCGCCCATGCGCCGGGCAACCTCGAGCGGCGCAATGCGCCGCGCCAAGGCAATCACGCGCACGCCGCGGCGCGAAAGCATGCGCACATACTTCAAGCCAATCGGTCCGCAGCCGATGACGACAGCGGTGTCGCCGGTGCGCACTTCCATTTCGTGAATACCGCGCAACACGCAAGCCAAAGGCTCAACCAGGGCGGCGCTGCCATCGTCGACAGAGTGCGGCACCTCGAGCATGTTCTCCATGACGATGCGCGCGGGAATGCGCATGTACTCGGCGTAGGCGCCATTGTTGAAGAGAAGATCCTCGCAAAGATTTTCCTGGCCACGGCGGCAGTGGAAGCAACGCAGGCAGGGTGCGGAATTGGCGGCGATGACGCGGAGTCCCAGGCGCCACCGGGAGTCGACGCGCTTGCCAACGGCGGCAACTTCGCCAACGACTTCGTGTCCGAAGACCGCAGGCGGCTGGATCATCTTGGCGTGATAACCGCGCTGCCAAACTTTCAGGTCCGTGCCATCGGTGAGAGCAAGGCGCACGCGGAGCAACACTTCGTCAGAGGCCAGCGGCGGGACATCGATTTTTTCCAAGCGCAGGTCCTCGCTGCCATAAAGCACGGCAGCCATCATCTTGGAAGGTACCAGGGGGGCGCGAACTACCGCCGTGGCCTCTTCGCCGATGACTTCGGGTCTCTTGGGCGTCGTGGTTCTCATAAATGTGTTATCAAAATCTTTAGAGACTGAGCCGTGGGCCGCGCTGCGAGTTCCAGCGCGTCTTGAATCTTATCCAACGGAAAGCGATGCGTGACAATTTCCATGACCGGAAGTTTCTTTCGCAACACCAGCGCTGCCGCGGTTTCTTGGATGTCTACCGCGGCACTGTAGCTGCCCAGGATCTCCTTTTCGTCAATTCCCACCGCCGCGGCGGGAAATTCAATCTTGGTTACCGGATCGTTCGCGGCAAAGAGCAGAACACGTCCCCCGGGGCGCGCAGCGGCAAGCGCGTCAATCACCAGGGCGGGATGCGCGACCGCGACTAACACCGCATCCGCTCCCCGTCCTTCAGTCTTGGCCTGTATTGCATCTACTAGCTTACCATTTGTTGGGTCAAAGGACTCTATCGCGCCAAGGGTGAGGCTTTTGGCGCGGCGCTCAGGGATGGGATCGCTGGTGTAGAGGTTGGCGGTTTGCAGCTTGCTGACCATCAAAAGCTGCAAGCCGATGGGGCCGCAGCCGATCACGAGGACCGTTTCGCCAGGCGCTACACGGGCCTTTTGCACGGCTTTGACGATGGTATTGATGGGCTCGATGAAGGTGGCTTCTTCAAAGGAGACGTTGTCCGGAAGCGCGATGATGCCGCGCTCGGCGACCCAAGGCATGGCTTTCACGTATTCGCCGAAGCCGCCGCCGTTTGGAGTGAAGCCGCCGGTGAGGCCGGTCGCCTTATATTGCTTACATTGAGAAAAAAGGCGCTTTTGGCAGTAGAAGCATTCGCCGCAGGGCGTGTGGTGGAAACTCATGACGCGATCGCCGGGCTTCCACTTGGTGACGCCCGCACCGACAGCGACGACGGTACCAGCGAGTTCGTGACCGAGGATTTGCGGCGGTTCCACATAGCGCTGGAAGATTTTTTTTATGTCCGTGCCGCAAACGCCGCAGGCGGCGACTCTGATGAGCACCTCGCCGTCGCGGACTTCCGGGACGGGGACTTCCTCTACGCGGACGATTCCCTTCTCGCGGTAGACGCCGGCGCGCATGGTTTTGGGAATGGGGCCGAGGATTTTGAGGGTGTCGACAACTGTGCCGGTCCGGCTCATCGGGCGGCCACCTCGCTCAGTTCGGCCGGCGGCCATCCGTGGGTGCTGAACGACAATTTCTTGATGAACGCTTCCAAAAAATGCGCCAGGGCTTCAGCGGCAGTTCTGCTGTCTCGGCCGAGGCGAATCAACGCAGGCAGTCGTAGGGGATGGCGGGCGATGTAGCGGATAACACCGGCAATTTGAACCTGGCCTTTGTCGTCGACCATTGTGGAGACGGCGACCGGAACGTCGCGTCGGACTGAGTCCGATATTACGCGAATCGCGACGACAGATTTTTTGTGATGCTGAGCGGCGCACAGAATCGCGAAGCTTTCCATCTCAACCGCATCGGCGAAAGGCGCCAACCGGGCTTTCTCCTCCGCGCTCGAAATTACTTCGGCGGAGGTCAAAAACATTTTGACCTGTTTAGCCCCGTCGTCGCGTGCTGCGTAAACCAAATTCCTGCCGCACTGCAAAGTCTTGGATTTTCCCAATTCCTGCACGGACTCTGCGACCAAGATATCTCCAACCGAGTGCTTTTCACCTAACGCGCCCGCAAACCCGGAAGTCACGCAGAATTGATAAGGCTCCTTCAGAAGAGCTTCGGACACTTTGCTTGCGTTCTCCATGCCCATGCCAGTGATGACGAAATCGACTTGAGCTCGCCCGATATGCGTCTGGTACACACTCAGGTCGCCTATTTTGATTTCGCGCAAGTCTCGGAGGCGACGCCATGGTGCGAATTCGGCTTCCACCGCAAATGTGACGAGAACCTTCATGGCTAATGTTCAGATGCCGAGCGAAAGCTTCGCACTACAAGAGCTAATTGCCACGCATCACAAAGATGCTGCCGCATGTACGATGCGGCTGGCGCGCCTTGCGGAGACGTAACCGTTGGCTTCGTACCAGCGGACGGCGCGTTCCAGAGCCGCAGCCACTGAGCCGGGACGAAAACCAAGTTCACGTTGCGCACGGGAGCAATCCACAAACATGTTGTGGCGCGCGATTTTCACGCCCTCGATGGGAATTTGCGGCTCGCGAAAGGTGAGCCGCGAAAAAACCGTGTTGGCGTAGGCCGCGGTGAGGGCCAGTCCGTGCGGAATCTTCATAGTCGGCGCGCGCAAACCGGTGATGTTCGCCAGGATGTCGAGCACTTGCTTGAGGGTGAGATTTTCCGCGCCGAGCAGATATCGCTCGCCGACTTTGCCTTTTTCGGAAACGAGCAGATGGCCCGCGGCGCATTCTTCGACGCCGACGAAATTCAGTCCGGTCTCGACGTAGCCCGGCATTTTGCCATTCAGGAAATCGACGATGATTTTGCCAGTGGGCGTGGGCTTCCAGTCCCAAGGGCCGACGGGGGTCGTAGGCATGGCGACAATCACCGGCGCACCGTTCTTTGCCGCGTTTAACACTTCTTGCTCCGCCAACCACTTGGAACGCTTGTAGTGTCCGACCATTTCGTCCAGGCGCGATTCCGTTGATTCGTTCGGTGGCTCCGGGCGGTCGACAGCGATGGTTGCAACCGTGCTGGTATAGACGAATTGCGCGACGCCCGCGCGCTCGGCGGCGGCCAGAAGATTCTTGGTGCCGCCCACGTTGGATTCGTAAATATCTTTCGAGCGCTTGGCCCATAAGCGGTAATCCGCGGCCACGTGAAAGACCCGCTTCACACCTTTCAGGGCGCGCTCAAGCGCAGCGGGATCGCGCAAATCCCCGGTGACGTATTCCAGGGAGAGATCGGAAATGGCGCGATTGTGACTCGAGGCGCGTAACAGGACGCGCACATCGTCGCCGCGAGCGACAAGCTGCCGCGCAATGTGGCTGCCGAGGAAGCCGGACGCGCCCGTGACCAGGGTGGTCATGCGCTTGGCTAAAACCCGCTACGCAGGCGAAATTCGCCGGGTTGGAATGTGAGCGCGCAGTATTGCTGCGCTTCTTGCGCTTGATTGCGAAAGCGCGACAAGGCGTAAAGTGGAAACGAATTTCGGTAAAGGTGATACTTCAAGTAAAAGACGCAGGGGAATCCGGTGCCCGTGAACTCGTCCTCGCTCCACGAACCGTCCTCATTCTGCTGCTCGACGAGGTAAGCCGTCGCCCTCTGAATCGCCGGATCGCTCGTGTCGGAACCTGCAAGCAGACCGATCAGGCCCCAAGCGGTTTGCGAAGCGGTGCTGTTGCCTTGGCCTTTGGTCGCAGGCTCATGATAACTGCGCAAGGATTCGCCGAAGCTGCCGTCCGGCTTTTGCACGGTGCGCAGCCAACGCACCGCGCGCTGGCAGTATTCTTTCGCAGTGAGGGAAACGGTTTCGAGCGCGCGCAGCACGCCGCTCGTGCCGTAGACGTAGTTGACGCCCCACCGGCCGAACCAGGAGCCGTCTTCGCACTGATCTTGCAGCAAAAACTTGAGTCCGCGCTGCACTGCCGGATGATCCGCGGGCCAGCCGTAGCGACCCAGGCATTCGAGCACGCGCGCGGTGACGTCTGCGGTCGAGGGGTCAATCATGGCATTGTGGTCGGCAAACGGAATGTTGCACAGAAACGCTTTGTTGTTGTCGCGATCAAACGCGCCCCAGCCGCCGTCGCGGTTCTGCATGCTGATTAGCCACTGGATACCTCGGCGCACCGCGGCTTCCATGCGCTTGGGATCGGGAAATTTCACGCGCTGCAACGCCATCAAGACAAAAGCTGTGTCGTCCACGTCGGGATAAAAATCATTGCGAAACTCAAATACCCAACCGCCCGGTTCGGCGTCCTTATTTTTGACCTGCCAGTCGCCCGCACCGAGAACCTGCTTCGACAAAATCCAGTCCGCTGATTTCACGAGCGCCGGATGATCCGGGGGCACACCCGCTTCTTCAAGCGCGACCATGGCGATGCACGTATCCCACACCGGCGAAACGCAGGGTTGCATACGAATGGTTTCGCCGTCTTCGATCTCGAAGCGCGAAAATTCGCGAATTTCCCGGGCGGTCAGTGGATCATCCGGTCCGTGACCAAGCGCTATCAGCGCAAAAATCGAATTCATCATTGCCGGATAAATCGCGGCCAAGCCTTCCGTGCGATCGATGTGCTCGAGCAGCCAGGACTTCGCTTCACGAAGAGCGCGCTGGCGCAGCGGCTTCCACGGCAATTTTTCGTAGAGCTTCAGTCCACGGTCCAACGCGAGGAAAAAATTCCGCCAGGAAAGCAGTTGGTCGTCCCAATCGAACGCCGCCTTCTTACGGGAAATATCGTAAAAGAGTTCATTCACATGCGCGCGTTCCGGCAAGCGCCAATCCGGCCGCACGGCCGACAAAATCGCCATGGGAATTACGATGCCACGCGTCCACGAAGACATCTCGTAGATATTCAGATAAAACCAGTTCGGGAGCAGCATCAACTCCGGCAGAATTGCGGGAACGAGCTCCCAGCCCACCGCGCCGACCAAAGCCAGGTAAAAGCGCACATAAGAATTGGTGTGTTCCAGGCCGCCGAGGCGGTGCACCATCTCTTTCGCACGCACCATGTGGGGAGAATCCTGCGCGTCGCCGGCAAGCTTCAGCGCAAAATACGCCTTGCAGGTGGCGTTCAGCTCGGAAGGGCCGCCAGGATAAATGCTCCACCCGCCGTCGGGCAACTGCCGCTGGCGCACGTAATTTGCCAGCTTGGCAATACGCTCGGGATCGGCTTTTCCCAGCACGTGCAGATAATAAATGTAGTCAGATTCGAGGGTAGTGTCGGCTTCGAGCTCGCCGACCCAGTAGCCGGCCTCCACTTGCAGAGACAGCAGGTGATTCGCGCCCCGCTCGATGGCTTGCTCGAGGCGCTCCAGGCGTTCCTGAATTTCCGGAAAGACCGGAGCTCCGGAGGTGACCGGACTTTCCAGCCCGCGCGTGCTCGTTGCCAAGGCAAATCCCCCAGTGCGACTTACGCCCAAAATAAGGACGCCGGGCGCAGATTCTAGCGAGCGCCTACTGTTTTGCGGATGGCGTCTGTACTACTAAATTATCGCTGGGGGCCAGGCAGGGGTCAACCGCTAAGATGCGGCAGTGTTTACAACAAGACGCCTTCCGCGTCACGGATAGTGCCCCGCACCTGACTGAGCAGGGCTGGCGGCAGAGCTTCCCCTTCACGCTGCAAAAACTGTGGTTTGCCATGCACGAGTTGCAGAGGCAAACGCGCCCACGCGTCTGCGTTGTTGCCACCCAGCAAGGGCTGGCGAAGGACAAAGGCAGAAACCCGATCCAGTTGCAATCGAGCGGAATCCTTGAAATCCGCTTTTGAGGGATCGAGGACCACCAAGTACAGCGACGGCTTTAGAAATTGCAGCAACGTGTTGCTTTCCAGGATGATACGCGCCGGGCCACCCTGATCGCTGTTGTGCAGATCGGTCAGCGCTTTGCGTAACAGCGGCATGCCTTCGGCGAGAAATCCCTGCTTGGTTCTCAACCAAAATGATCGCCGCGCTCCTGCGGCCAAAAAACGGCCGCTATCCGTATCGCTCGCCTGCTTCTCCCAGCTGATCGCGCAAACATGCTCGTCGGGAGCGCAATCACAATTCTCGCCATTCTGCGCGCAGACTCCGTGCCCGTACTGCGTTATCTTGCCGGCAATCCAGTTCTCCTGCGGGAAAGCGGCGATCAAATCGCAAACGAGTTGCGTCTTCCCGATACTTCGCGTGTGCCCGCCGACAACAATTATCTGCCATCTCATGCCCGGTTACTTTCCCGTCTTTCTCTGTGCCCTCTGTGCCCTCTGTGGTGAACTCTTGCTCTTTCCTCGCGACGCGATTTTGGCCTCCATCTCTTTGATGCGCGCCCCCAACTCCGGAAGGCGCCCATACCAAGCATACGCTTCTTTGAATTTGCCAATCTCTCGCGCCGGCGTGCCCCAGACCGTTTGCCCCGCGCGAATCGTTTTCCCGGTGGGAATGCCCGCTTGCGCCCCGGCGATAGCGCCATCCTGCAACGTGCAATGATCCGCGATTCCCACCTGCCCCCCGACGACCACATGATGCCCCAGTGCGCTCGACCCGGAAATTCCCGTCTGCGCCGCGATCACCGTGTGCGCCCCGATCTGCACGTTGTGACCTACATGCACAAGGTTATCGAGCTTGACGCCTTCGCCGATACGCGTATCGTCCAGCGAGCCGCGATCGATGGTCGCATTCGCCCCGATCTCCACGTCATCGCCAATTTCGACGATCCCCACCTGCGGAAATTTCCAGTAATGCCCATCGCCGTAAACATAACCGAAGCCGTCCGCGCCAATCACTGTTCCGGCGTGAATCTCAACGCGATTGCCGACCCGCGCGCCGGCATACAAAGTCACGCGCGGATGAATCCGGCAGTTTTCGCCGATCCAGCAGCCCTCGCCGATCACACAATGCGCTCCGACCTGCGTGCCATCACCTATGCGCGTATCCTCTCCGATCACTGCGAATGGGCCGATGCCGACGTTCTTCCCCACACGAGCCAGCGGAGCCACAATCGCGCTGCCATGAATTCCTACCGCGATAGGCGTACGCTCGAGCAAGAGCGCCGCCGCTTTCGCGAACCCGACTTTCGGCTGCGCATGCCGCAAAACTGTTTTGCCACGGATGCGTACTCCCTCGCCGGCAATTATGCAGCCCGCGGAAGACGACGCCGCGCGCTCGGCATGTTTCGCCGACTCGACATAAATCAAATCGTGCGCACCCGCGCGTTCCGGCGCCGCCACGCCGCGCACTGCAAAATCCCGGTCGCCCTGTAACTCCGCCCCAATCGCCGCCGCCAATTCCCCAGCCGTCTTCGCCATAATCAATTCTCCGCTCTTCTCCGTGGCCTCTGTGCTCTTCCCTCTGCGCGCTGTGTGTTAAGTTTTTTCTTGGTCGTAAAGAAGTGCCTCGCCAGGAGGCCGCGTCTTCCACCGTGCATGCACCCACACCCACTGCTCCGGATGCTTGCGAATGATCCCCTCGATCACCTTCGCAAATTTCTGCGTATTCACAAACACGTCGCGCTCGGTGTCTCCCGTTCGGATCAATTCAACCGCCGGCTCAAACCGCAATCTGTACTTCCCGATGCCGTCATCCCAGTACGCGTAGCCCGGCACCACCGCAGCATCTGTGTGCAATGCAACGCGTGCAATCCCCGTCGTAGTGCACGCGGACTTGCCAAAGAAATCCACAAACACGCCCTCTTCCGGCATGGTGTTCTGGTCGGCCAGAATTCCCACCGTTCCCCCTTCCTTCAATATCTTCAGAAGCGCGCGCGCGGACTCATTCTTGAAAATCGGTTCGTTCCCCGACAAACATCGATAGCGATTCACCAGCGCATCGACCGGCGCATTGTCCAACGGCCGCGCCATATAGTGCAGCGGAAATCCATACAAGGCGTGGGCAAATGACGAGAGCTCCCATGCACCGATATGCCCGGTGAGGTACAGCACGCCTTTGCCGCGGTGCTGCCCCTTCAGAAAATTCTCGTGCCCTTCAAGGACAACCACTTGCTCGATATTTTCGCGCGTGTACCGCGCAAAGCGCGCAAACTCCGCAGCCATCCATCCCAGATTTCGCACCATTCCCCGGACGACCGCGTTTCGCCGCGCTGTATCCCACTCAGGAAACGCCAATCGCAAATTAAACCCCGCAGTGCGCCGCAACTTCGGCAGCATCGTATACAACGCGAATGCAACGGCGGCAGCAAGCCCACGTGCGAGCCCACGAGGCAAGGCGCCTAGCGTTTTTAGCACCGTCCACACCGCCGCGTATTCAAGCCACTCCCGCATTCGCCTCCCTTCAGAATCCGACCAAGAGCGCGCCGACCCAGTATCCTACGCGCTGACGTTCGCCCGCACCAATGCTAGACTCACCTTGCGTGACGACCTCGACGGAAATTGCCCCGACAAAAAGCAGAAAGGAACTTGCGGCCCGCATCGGCTGGCTCGTGCTGGTTTGCGCCACGCTCTACGTCTGCTATTTCAGCCATCTCGGCGCCATCGGCTTCGTCGGACCCGACGAGCCGCGCTACGCGTGGATCGCGCGCGACATGGCCGAAAGCGGCGACTGGATCACGCCGCGCCTCTACGGCAAGCCGTGGTTCGAGAAGCCTCCGCTCTACTACTGGGGCGCCGCGATCAGCTTCAAATTGTTTGGCGTAAGCGAAGCTGCGGCCCGCCTCCCCAGCGCGATCTCCGCGCTGCTGGCGACGCTGGCAATGGCCTGGCTCGCGTGGCGCGTGTACGACGCTGAAACCGCGCGCTGGCTCCTGCTTCTGCTCCCGACGACTGTCGGCATGATTGGCTTCTCCCACGCTGCGGCAACAGACATGCCGTTCAGCGCCATGTTGACGATAGCGATGGTCTGCGCCGCCGTTATCGTTGGTCTCGTACCGCAGCGATCCAACCAGGATGGGGCGCAGCATGCTGCGCCCCTACGCGATGAACGAGACGCCGCGCCGCAACGACGATGGCTAGCGCCAATTCTATTCGGATTCTTCCTTGGACTCGCGGTACTCGCTAAGGGACCTGCCGGCGTCATTCTTTGCGGCGGCACAGTCTTCTTCTGGGCGTTTTTCGCTAAGCGCTGGCGCGAGGCTCTGCGCCTTCTTCATCCCGCTGCAATCGCCCCATTCTGCCTCACTGCTCTGCCCTGGTACATCCTAGTCGCTCGCCGCAATCCTGATTTCTTCCGCATCTTCATAATCGAGCACAACTTCAGGCGTTACCTGACTCCCGAATTTCAGCACATCCAACCATTCTGGTTCTATGTCCCAATTGTTCTTGTAGCGTTTCTTCCGTGGACGCCGCTGCTCCTATGGTCCATTGGCATCGGCGTTACTCGCGCTGTACGCTCCCGGAATATTTCGCGATCAACCGGTTACTTTCTGGCTTGGGCTCTTTTCTGCATCGTGTTTTTCTCGATATCGCAATCGAAATTACCCGGTTATATTCTTCCTTCGATTCCCGCGATTGGAACCCTTCTGGTTCATTCGTGTGTCGCCATTGCTCCGACCGCCGCGAGGTCCTTCCGTCTCACGCTCTTAACCGGGGCACTCGTCTTCTCAACAATCTTCGCTTTCGCGGAATGGTCCGCCTTACATCTATCGCGCTGGAACGAAGGATTTGGGATTGCTGCGGGGCTTTTGGCTGCTGCGCTGGCAATTGCCGACTTCACTTTAGGCATCGCCTTCCCGCTCGGCCACAAGCACCGATTCTATCGACTGGCAGCCGCGTGCTGTGTCGCGCCGGTGCTCGTGACGCTGTCACTCGCTGACAGAGTTTTGCCAGCATTTTTTATCTTTGACCCATCGGGACGCTCCATTTCAAGGGAGCTTCAGTTGCGAAAGATCCCAAGTAAGGAATTGTCAGTGTACGCGATGGGTCGCGGCCTGCATTACAGTCTCAATTTCTATTTACGGGAGGAAATTCGAGACTGGGATCGCGCTCATCCACAGGAGGGCTATGTTCTCCTGGGCTCGCACAATTGCAGGTCATTAGCCGAACCTCCACACACATGCGAACAGGTTCCGTTTGATTCGGGATACAACACAGGCAGATTTCTCTATAGGATCAGCACTGGGAATTCACCGGTTAACCCGCCGAGTAGCGGGAAGCCGCAATAAAAAGTAGCTCACCACGCGATTCTCGTAGGCGCGCTTGTCCGCGTCTTCCATATCCACAAAATTCCCACGCGCGAGCGTGACTTGCTCTTTCGGTTCCGGCGCATTCTTGAACATTTTCTGCGTGATCCCCGCCAGCTCCGGATCGTCCGCAGCCTCAATAAACAGTTTCGGCACGCCCGTCAAAGCGTCCAACTTCCAGCTCAGCGGCTTCTCCCCGCTATACTTGTGATTGATCCAGCCGAAGCTCATCTCTGCCGACCGCGTCATCAGCGGAATGCGCGCCAGCCCTTGTTTTTCCACGCCGATCTTCACCATTTGCTCCGGCGAATCGTACACGGAATCCAAAATCAACGCGCGCACACGCTTGTCGCCTTCCGCCTCGCGCAACGCGGCGTAAGCGCCCAGGTTATAGCCCCACAATCCAAACCGGCCAGGATCCACATCGCCGCGCCGCGCCAATTCATCGATGGCCGCGCGCACCTCGTCCGCTTCGTGATAACCGAACGAAGTAATCCCGTCGTTCGCCCCATGCGCGACGAAATCGAATACAAACACGTTGTACTGGTGATCCTGCAACGCGGAAACCAACGTCAGCAATTCGCCGCGGCTCGAACCATAGCCATGGCACAGCACAATGGTGGGCGCTCCCACCAGCCCCGGGAAGAACCAGGCGTCGCGCAGCCCCGACGATCCCGGCACGGAGAATTTCATGGCATCGGGACGCCCGGGAAAGCTGTCCATGTTGATTTCGCTGCCGGAGCGTTGCGGCTTCACGATGCGGTACACCAAGAATCCGGCAATCGCCGAGGTGGCCACCACGCCAAAAAGCAGCATGGCCAAGACGGCCATCAATAGCTTCGTATACCACTGGGTTGGAAAGCGAAATTCGTCAAGAATGGACATTCGTGACCTGCGCCACTGGGTTGACGCACAGCGCCGTGGTGAAACCCCTCATTAAGACAATGCGCATGGTAGCACGCGGCTTCTTGCGCCCATTCCGCAATGCGCGAGCCTGTGTCGCATCAGTAGCAGCCGCGGCGCAGCTCTGCCTTTCGCGCTCTCCGCATCGAATCGGCTATCATAAAGCTGCGTGCCGTGCCGCTTGCGATGAATATTCTCGACCTTCGCCAAACCAGCGTCCGCCAGCTTGAGCCGCTGCTCGAGGAAGAAGCTCGCCATTGGCACGACGAGCTGCACTGGGACTATCGCGGCGCCCTTGATCTCATCAAGCGCTTCCTCGAAGCCCACGCGCTCTGCGGTTGTGTGGCCTTTGAAAACGGCTCCGCTGCCGGCTATTCCTTCTACGTTCTGGAAGAGCAAAAGGGCCTGATCGGCGGCCTCTACGTCTCCGCGCGTTTTCCGCAGGCCGACATCGGGCGCCGTCTGCTGGAGGAAATGCTCTTCTCCATGCGCGCCCTTCCGCAACTGTCGCGCATCGAAGCGCAACTCATGCCTTTCGGCGGCCCCGTCGATAATCCGCTGCGCGAGCAGGGCTTCAAGCTCTACACCCGTCAATTCATGCTCCTCGACCTACAAACAGATTCCGATGGTCACACCGGAGCCTCCGCGGGTATGCGCCTCGACCGTTGGAGCGATCGCTTCTTCGAGCCTTGCGCGAAACTGATTTACTTGTCCTACGCCAACCACGTGGACGGCGAGATCAATGATCAATACCGCAGCCGCGCCGGGGCGTTACGCTTTCTGAAGAACATTATTCTTCTCCCAGGCTGCGGCCAATTCGTTCCCGGCGCCTCCTTTGTTCTGCGCCAGCCGGGCAGCGATGAACTCATCGCCGCCGTGCTCACCAGCGAAGTTTCCCCCGGCGTGGGGCACACCACGCAAATCTGTGTGCTCCCCGGCTATCAGGGGCACGGCCTCGGCCGCACGCTCATGCAGACCTCCGCCGACGCGCTCCGCGCCATGAAATTTCGCGAACTGACATTGACCGTGACGTCGCAAAATCGCTCCGCCGTTCAGCTCTACGAGAATCTTCACTTCACCACGATTCGCAGCTTCACTGCTGGCGTCTGGCCGCGCTAGGGAAGCATTGGATTAAAGAGCGAAATTGTCCTAGCATAGCCGCGCGTCTTTCGAGAGCGCGTGGCATGCCCAACCAACCAACGCAGCGCCAAAGCACTTTCACCTGCATTTTCACCGACATACATTTCTGGGTGCCCCTTGCGGTGCTCATCGCCGGACTGCTTCTCTTGCGGTCGCTTCGCTAACGCATCGATATGCATTCCACGCTAGCGCCCACGCTCTCTTCGACGCCGCAACAAATTTCACGCGCCCGCAAACTGCAACTTCTCGGGATTCTCTGCGGCTTCACGGCTGGCGCGTGGCTGGGCGCAGCGGAAGCACCCACAAAACTCGTTTCCATCGGCCTCTCCCCCATCGTGATATCGCTCGTCATGGTCGTTGGTGTTTTCCTTGCGCGCTGGAGCGTCCCCGCGCTGATCCTCGGCACTTCTTCTGTGCGCGCCGACGTGCGACGCGCGCCGCACTTGATTATTTGGGCCGTGCTCGGGGGATGCCTCTGGGCCGTCGCCAATACCATGACGATTTTCGCGATTCGCGATGTCGGCCTGAGCATCGCGTTTCCGCTGTGGAACTCCAACAGCCTGCTCGGGATCCTCTGGGGATTTCTTTTCTTCAACGAATTGCGCCAAGCGGGCTGGCGGCGCTGGTTCGGCGTTGTTGGCGGAGCACTGGTGATGTGCGTGGGCGCCGCGTTGCTGGCCATCGCTTCATCGAGCGCCGCTCCTGCCGCACATTCCATGCGCGGCGTCTGGGCCGCGCTCGGCGCCGGCGTTCTCTGGGGCACGATGTACATCCCCTACCGCAAAGCCTATCTCACCGGTATGAATCCGCTTTCCTTCATCACGTTCTTCACGTTTGGCGAACTAGGCATGATGTCCGCGCTTGCCGTCAGCTACCTTGGGGTCACACCTTTGCTGCATGAACTGCAAGGCGCACGCGACGTGCTCTTCTGGCTTATGCTCGGTGGCTTTATCTGGGTCATCGGCGATCTTTTTCAGCAGTACGCCGCAAAATATGTGGGCATCAGCCGCGGCATTCCACTCTCCAACACAAACCAGTTCTGGGGTCTTCTCTGGGGCATTCTCGTTTTCGGCGAGCTGCACGGCCGCACTCATTCCGTCTACGCGCAAGTAATCGGCGGCTCTTTGCTAATGATGGCGGGCGTGGCCGCCATCGCGCTCTCCTCCGCCACCAGCTCCGAGCAAGCACAGTGGAAGCAAGCAGCGCATCGCGAAGGCCAGCGCTATTGCATCGATAGCGACTACGTAGAAGCTCGTATGGACGGCCGCCAGTCCGCGAGCGAAGCCAAACCTTCGCGAACCGCGATTGACTGGCTCCTCGTTGGCGTTGCCACCGCAGTCTTCCTCTTTCTCGGCGCCACCGCCCGCCTCCCACAAATTTCTATCAATTGGCCATCGGCTCTCGTTCTCAGCGCCGCCAGTCTCGCCCTTCTTCTGATCTGCGGCCTAACTCTCCACCGCACCACTCGCTTCCACTAACCGTGACACAGCCAATCTTGGTTATTGAGCATTTCCCCATCTCAAGTTTCCGCTTAGCGCGCTTTATCAGGAGTTAAAGGCGGAGGATACTCTTAGGCCGATAGAAACTCCTTTCCGGAATTTTAGGCTCTACTGTGCGTTAGACTGATTTCGAGACGGAGAATTCCATGCGGTCTGCTTGCACGGTCCTGATTCTATCGGTATCGCTCGCGGTGGTACCCAGCGTATTGGCACAGAAGTCTACGGAAACGTTGCCAAAGGTCGTGCAACACAGGGAACCCATGTATCCTCCTCTCGCTCGTCAAACGCGCATCCAAGGGGAAGTAAGTGTTAAGGTCAGGACCGATGGTGAATCGGTCTCTGAGGCTATAGCTGAAACGGGGCATCCTTTGCTGCGCAAGGCCGCTGAGGACAACGTCAAAACGTGGAGATTCGTCTCGCACACTCCGAGCACCTTCAACGTGACTTTCCTCTATAAGTTGATGGACAACAATTCGGAAGTGGAGTTTCTCCGATCAACTAACATTGTCGAAATACTGGCGTCCCCACCAGAGACGAGCATCTATTACGCCAACCTTGGGCTTGGAACATGGAGAGCCCAGATAAAGAGCGTTCACGGTATTTATTCGCGCTTGTTCGAGTTGTCGTATACCGGCGCAGATGGGGACTGGCTAAACGCTAGAACAGTGAACTCAAACGGCGAGAGTGAAGAAAGTGATTTTGGCCACAGAGTAGGAGATTTTCTATCTTTCACCGTAACGCTTAGTCAGCCCGACAGGGAGCACGTGAAGACATTCTTTGTCGGGAAGATCACTGGAAGCAAAATTGTTGGCACATTTGTGGACGCCAACGGAACAAGCGGCAAGTGGACAGCCGTCCGGATTCCTGACGGTTCAAAGTCCTAATAAGTCGTGCCGGCTCAGCGGAAACTAGCGGCTGTTGCATTTCTCTTTGCATCGCCGTCCACTTCCCTTACATTTGGCACCGCCAAATGTCCGCCATCTCTAAAGTTGACGTGGTCGGTGTCGGCCTGAATGCTACTGACACGCTTATTCCCGTTCAGCACTTCCCTGCTGCCGGCTCTAAAGTTGAATTCCGCTCCGCCAACGTTCTCCCCGGGGGCCAAGTCGCGACTGCCATGGTCGCCTGCCAATCCTGGGGACTGCGCACACGCTATGTCGGGAAAGTGGGCGATGACCTTGCCGCGACCTTGCATCGTTCCGAGTTCTCCAACCACGGCGTGGAAACCCATCTGCTCACGGCGCAAGGCTGCCCCAGCCAGCAAGCCTTCATCCTGGTGGACGACGCCGGTGAGCGCACCGTCCTCTGGAAACGCGACGACCGCCTCGCACTCCAACCCAGCGACTTGTGCCGCGAATGGATCGTCGAAGCCCGCGCACTTCACCTCGACGGCCACGACACCGCAGCCGCCACGATCGCTGCCACTTGGGCGCGCTCTGCGGGCATTCCGGTAGTCGCCGACCTCGACGAGCTTTATGCAGGCGTCGATGCCCTGCTCCCGCTGATCGACTTCCTCATCACCAGCCGCGACATTCCCGGCCGCATCTCTGGCGAAAGCGACCTGCGTAAGTCTCTTCCCGTAGTACAGAAGCGCTACGGCGCGCGATTCACAGCCGCTACGCTCGGTTCCGAAGGCGTGCTGGCCTACGATGGCGCGCAGTTTCACTATGCGCCCGCGTTTCGCGTTGACACCGTCGATACCACGGGCGCCGGCGACATCTTCCATGCCGGTTTCATCTACGGATTGCTACAAGGTTGGCCGCTGCCGCGCCAACTCGAATTTGCCTGCGCTGCTGCCGCCCTTAACTGCACCGGAATAGGCGCGCGCGGGCACATCGCTCCGCTCGCTGAAATCGAGCACTTGATCGCCACGGGTCCTCGCTACCCCGCTACTTTCCACTTCTAGCTTTGAATTGGACTCAATATTCTGAGGCTATCGCCGCACTCCAATCTCAAGGTTTCAGAACGAAGTAGTAGTGGTTTTCCCCTTCGTCTGTGTCTTCGCCCGTCAAGTCCAGACCTTCCGCGCGCAAAATCTTTTGATAAGCTTCCCATCCCAGCGAGATTGATTCCCGGCCGGTCAAGGCGTCCTCCCACGCCACTTGCTCTCGAGGTGCGGTGAAAAGAAACTTACCGCCGCTGCGCAATGCTCTGCCTACCTTGGCGATGACCATTGCCTGTAAATCCGCGGGCAACAAAAATAGCAAGCCCCAGGCAACCACTCCATCAAATCTGCGGTTGAAGAATTTGGAGTCCTCGACTCCCGAACATTCTGCGTGAGCCTTTGGGAATCGTTCCCGGAACGCAGCGATCATTTTCGGCGAAGCATCCACGCCGTAAACGCTGAACCCGCCCTCCGCAAGCGCCTCCGAAATCGGCACGCCATGACCGCATCCGAGATCGAGTATCGCGGAACCGCGCGGAAGAGGTCTGCTCCATTCGTGCACTATTGCCGCACCTATCGATGGGTTCCGCGTGGATAGGAACGTCGCAGCGATATCCTCGTAGCCATTCGATTTATCTCGCGGAACGCTCTTTGCCATAGACGTAAAGATCTGCCGCAGCATCGCCACGCTATTCATAACGCAGCGCCTTCATCGGATCCACCCGGCTCGCCCTTAGCGCCGGCAAATAACCCGCCGCGCACGCAACCATCGCCAACAATCCCGTCGCTAATCCCAGCGTCCATGGATCATGCGCTTCGAGGCCGTAGAGTTGACTCTTTACTACCCGCGTGAGCAAGAGCGCTGCCGGCACGCCAACAGCGACGCCGATCGCAATCAGGAAGAACACTTCGCGCATCACCATACCGATCACCTTGCCTTGCTCCGCGCCGAGCGCCATGCGAATGCCGATTTCGCGCGTGCGCTGCGCCACGCTGTATGACATCACGCCGTACAAACCGATAATCGCGAGTACCGTAGCCACAAATCCGAACACGGTGGACAAGCTCGCAATCATGCGCTCCGTCGATAATGAATTGCTGATCTGCTCGTCCATCGTGCGCATGGCATAAATCGGCAGATTCGCATCCATCTCGCGCACCTTCGCGCGAATCGAAGTCATCAACTGCTGGGGTTCTCCCACGGTGCGGACATAAATCGTCATACCTCCCAGGTACGGACTATTCATGTACGGCACATAAGCCTGTATCGGAATCTCATCTCGCAGATTCGTGTACTTGGCGTCTTTCACCACTCCAATGATTTCCATGTCCGTGTGTGTTCCCGGATCGGTTCCAAATCCTAGATGCATGCCTACGGGATTGCGCCCGGCAAAGAACTTCTGCGCAAACTTTTCATTGATAACCACGGTTGTAGGCGTGGTGTCGAAGTCGTCGGTTGCATCCGCGCGTTTGATTACCCGGTTATCGGTGAGCCGGAAATCCCGCCCCGCAACAATTGGCACGCCTAGCGTTGTGAAATAACCAGGTCCAATCTGGTTCATGTAGGCCTGCGGGTGGTCGTCCGGCTTTGTCGGCGAATACCCTTCCGCTGTCAGCCCGCTGTCCCACTCGTTATCTTCCATGATGCGCATGGATGCCACCGCTACGGATTTCACGCCCGGTATCGCGCCGAGGTTGTCGGTCAACTGCTGATAAAACGAATTGAGCCGCTGCGATGTGTAGCCATTCAGGGACGGATCGATGTTGAAGCCTACCAGCCGCTCGGCCGAAAATCCCGGCCCCAGGTTGCTCAAATTCTTCAAACTGCGCAAAAAGAGCCCGGCGCCGATCAGCAACAACAACGACAAGGCCACTTGCGTAACCACCAGCGCGTTGCGCAACCGGCCGTGCCCTCCGCCAACCACCGCGCCGGCCTGATCCTTCAATGTCCGCCCCACGTCCGGCCGCGTCGATTGCAGCGCCGGGGCCAGCCCAAAGACCAATCCGGTCACTACTGTCACCGCCAGTGTGAAAAGCAAAATTCGAAAATCCGGCGCGGTGGAAATTTTCAGATTGCCCGAATCCGATGGCAGGTACAACGCCATCAGCGCCTTGTCCGCCCAAAATGCCAGCGCCAGTCCCAAAGCTCCGCCCAATGCCGAGAGCGAGAGCGTCTCGATCAGCAACTGCATCACGATGCGCCCACGCGTCGCGCCCATGGCCAGGCGCACCGCAATTTCTTTCTGCCGCCCCGTTGCGCGCGCCAGCAACAGATTCGCAATATTGGCGCACGCAATCAGCAGCACCATCCCGGTGGTGGCCATCAGCACCCACAATGGCGTGCGCAACTCGCGCCGCAGCGATGCGCGCCCCTGCGAGCCCGGCAGTACATCGATCCAGTTCTTCAGGAATTGCTCGCGGTCGTACGCCGAAGCATTCCGAAACGCCGCCTCGCGCACTTCCATTTCCAGCATCGAGTGCATGAACGGCTGCAGCGCCGCCTTCGCCTTCTCCGGCGACACTCCCGGCTTCAGCCGCCCAAACGCGTTCACCCAGCGCGACCGCCGGTCGGTCAACATCTTCATAGGTCCGATGATGATCTCCTTCTCCATCATCACCGGAATAAAGATTTTCGCGGAGACGCCCAACTCGACGCCATCAAACCCTGGCTGCGCCACTCCGATGACGGCCATCTGGTAGTTGTTCACCAGCACCGTCTTCCCCACAATTTGCGGATCGCCCCCGAAGCGCTGCCTCCAATAGTCATAGCTCAGCACTACAACCGGATGTCCATCCGGCACCCGGTCGTCCTCGAGACCAATCGCGCGCCCCAAGACCGTTCCGACGCCTAAAACGCTGAAGTATGTTCCAGAGACTAATTCGCCTTGCGTGCGCTCCGCTTGCCCGCCATATGTCATGCTCACCGGTTGCGGAAACCGGCAGAACATCCCGGAAAACACTTCATTGTGATCCTGAAAATCCCGGTACATCGGATAGGAGATCGCGTTGCCGCCCCAGTTGTTTCCGTAATGGCGGCCGCGCATGGTGAGCAGCACTAACTCCTGCGGATTCTTCACCGGGAGGAGGCGCAGCAAAACTTGATCGAGCAATGTGAAGATCGCGGTGTTCGCGCCAATGCCCAGCGCCAGCGTCAATGCGGCGACCGCGGCAAATCCACGGCTGCGGCGCAAAGTGCGCACCGCGTAGCCAAAATCCCGCCCCACCATCTCCAACCACCCGCGTATCGTCATGCCACCCTCCGGTCAGACCTCTCCCTGCAATACGCAAAGACGAGGAGAGGGTTCCCTTGGTCTTGCGTTGAGGGGCGGGAGGAGTAGCCACCCCCACCCGGGTGTTTTCGTGAAAGAGCGTGCAAGTGCTTGAAAACAAAGGAATGCGACATCAAAGAGACGACAAAGAGTCTGCAAGAGTATCGGGGTAAAAGAGATAGCTAAAGATGAAGACACAAACACCAGGACACCGGTGAGATTTCGGGGAAGAAGCGCGACGATCATGGCCGAGTGTACTCAAAGCGGCAAGATCGCCACAACTGACTTAGAGTACAGAAGCGCGGCCTGGACCAAAAATGACCCAAGAAGTCTTATGGCCAGTCCTGGGTCTCCTTCGACGGTAATCCTGCGTTCGATCTTGTGTTTTTTGGCGTACCCGAGGAAATAGTTACTTGCCCCAGAGGCGCCACTTGGATCTTTTCTTGAGGCAGAGACAGCTGGGCGAGTATTCGGGGGCTACGACGGTGACGTGGTTTGGCAAATCGTAGGTGACTTGCGCGTTGAGTTGCGCGGAGGCCTTGGATTTGTCGATGCGATATTCGTACTCAACGGTCAGGGGAAGCGGGTTCTCGGACTGGTTCGAGGCAAACGTCCACGAACACAAATTTTCCTTGGCTGCACTGACTAGCGCGGGCGGCCCGACGGGCTCCTCGGCAAAACCGAAGCGACCATCCTTGTGCACCAGAATCTTTAACACGACCTTTCCGTGCACCTTTTCCTGCCACGCCAGCTCCGGATAACTTGGGGCCTGGAAATGGGTGACGCGCGGCAACTCCGTCACCAATGGCGCATCGGCAGTCACTGGCGTGTCAGCCGTGACGGGCGTATCGGCAAAAAGCAAAAACGAGAACACCAATGCCAGAAGGGAGTTCATTCCCAACCTCCAATGTTTCCTGCGGACTCTTTTAGCGACGCGTTTAACCGCTGCGCGATTCAATTCTTGTGCGGGAGAGCCATTTCTGGCTGTCCAGAACGGAACAGGGGACATCAACAGATCAGTTCCCTGCTTCGCTCTTCTTGCGCGCCGCTTCAAACTCGTCGCCGGGCTGCCAGCCTTGCAACTCCGGCATCATGGCCGCTTGCTGGCCGAGCATAAATCCGAACTGCGCCATTCTTGCCAAACCGGCGAAATTCCATTCCGGGCGATATTCGTCGCTCGGTTGATGATAGTGATGGTCCACGTAATCCTGCGCTTGCGCTTCGCCCCACGCGGCATCGTGGCCTTTGTACTTTAATCCCTCGCCGATGGAGAAGGAGGGAACGCCGACGCGCGCCATGCTGAAATGATCGGAGCGGTAGTAATGGCCGGCCTCCGGCCGTGAATCCGCGCGAAACGCCAGACCAAACGTTTTAGCCATCAACTCGACCACCGGATAGAACGTGGTGCGTTCCGCCCCGCTCACTTCCACTTCTTCCGGATCACCGATAGGAGCGAGCGCATCGTAATTCAAGTCGAGGGTGATTTTCGAGGGAGGAATTGGAGAATTTTTTCCGAGGAATTCGGAGCCGAGCAGACCCTGCTCTTCGGCGGTGACGGCGGCAAAGAGGATGGAGCGCGGCGGTCGCACTTCGGAAACGGACCAAGTGCGCGCGAGCTCGAGTAGGATTCCGCAGCCCGTGCCGTTGTCGACCGCGCCGTTGTAAATTTTGTCGCCGGCCAGATTGGGATTGATTCCGAGATGGTCGTAGTGCGCTGTGTACAGCACGGCCTCGTCGGCGCGTTTCGGGTCGGCGCCGGGCAACTTGGCGATTACGTTGCGCGAAACGAAGGGCCGAAGCTGGCTGGCTACGTGGGCCTTCAAGCGCACGGGTAATTCGATGGGCTTGAAATCGCGCGACTGCGCTTGCTGAAACATCTTGTCGATGTCCTGCCCGGACATGGCGGCGAGCTTCTTCGCGACATCCAGCTGAATCCAGGAGGCGGCTTGCAATTTCGGCGTGGCGTCGCGACGCAGATGCGATCGTTCCGTGCCTTGTGAATTTCGGATCACTTGCCAGCCGTAACTGGCCAGGTCGGTGCGATGGATGATGAGCGTGGCGACAGCGCCGTGCCGCGCGGTCTCCTCGAACTTGTACGTCCAGCGGCCGTAATAGGTAAGCGCTTTGCCTTTGAAAAACTTCGGGTCGTCAGAAATCGGCTCGTTTACAAACAGGAGCGCGACTTTGCTTTTGAGGTCTACTCCTTTGTAATCGTCCCACTGATATTCCGGCGCGGTGATTCCGTAGCCGACGAAAACGATGGGTGCATCGATGTCAGCGCTTTCTGTCTGGCTTTCATTGTTGGTGACAAAATCGTCGAGGTTCTTCAGCGGCAAAGATTCGCCGTTGTCGGGAACCAGTGCAAAGGACGTCTCCGGGAGAGTTTTTACGCCCATCAGCGGGACGTCTTGGAAATAGGTGCCATTCGCGGCGCCCGGTTTGAGTCCATACAGCTCAAATTGCGTGGCGATATATTCCGCGGCGATATCGCCGCCGCGCTGGCCGGTGCCGCGGCCTTCGAGCAGGTCGCTGGCCAGAAATTTTACGTGGGCGCGAATTTTTTCCGGATCGGGCGCTTCGATGGTAAGGCTGGTCAGGCGACCGGACGTGTGCGTCTTCTTCTGGGCGGCGAGGGCAGTGCCAATGAGTGTCGCCAGTACAATCAAGAAAATGGAACTTGCTCTTCGCATGCTTCTTTGGTCCTTCTCCATTTCCATTTCCATTCCTTGTTACGCGAACAGCCAGAAATGACTGTCCCACTTCAACGGACTCGCTTCGCTCGCTGGGTCGCGCTAAAGCGCGGCCCCTACAATTTCTATTTTTTGGCGCGATCCTTTAGCAAATTCTTCAGTTCAGACATGAATTCTTGCACGTCCTTGAAGTCCATGTAGACAGAGGCGAAGCGCACATAGGCGACTTTGTCGAGCTTCTTGAGGCGATGCATGATCATCTCGCCGATTTCCGTTGTGGTCAGCTCGCGCTCGGTGGCTTCGTGCACCACCCCTTCGATTTCGTCTACGATTGCCTCGAGTTTGGGCGTGGGCACCGGCCTCTTCTCGCAAGCTTTCAGCAAACCCTGCAAGATTTTCTGGCGTTCGAATCGCTCCCGACGCCCGTCCTTCTTGATCACCATGTACGGAATTTCGTCGATGCGTTCGTACGTGGTGAAGCGGCGTCCACATTTGAGGCATTCGCGGCGGCGGCGGATGGTATCGCCAGTGCGACCTTCGCGGGAGTCAATCACCTTGTCGTCGATGTGCGCACAGAAAGGGCACTTCACTCGGCAATTTCTCCTGGAGCACTGGCCGGCTCGGCAGCTTTTTCAGCCTCGGCCATGTGACGCAACTCGCCGAGCGACCAACCTTCGCGAAACAGCAGCGGCACACCCACAAGGGTGCACATGGCGAAGGATATGAGCCAGAGCACGATGGCGGCGGCAACGGCCGGCTCCATTTCTACTCCAAAGATCTCATGGTACGCAATGATCGATCCCGCTTGCGAACCACCTCCTACTCCGGGGACTTGCACGGCGGAGCCTACCAGCGTGAACGCCAGGACCAGCATGGCGTCGCTCAAGCTGATGGAGGCGAGCCTTCCGCCGAAACTGTGCGACACCCACAAATACACGAGTAGCACCAGAAACCAATGGACCGTCGAGTATAGAACTGCCAGAGCCAGTTGGCCCCAGGAGCGGATGGTCTGCACGCCACGCACAAAACCCAGGACGATGGAAGCGAATTTTGCCTTCCAGCCGTGCGCGGCAACGACATGTTGCAAGCGGCGCTCCAGCAGGGCGCTGCCATGCAGGCGTAAGTACACCAGCATCGCCACGGCGGCGAGGACGCCGGCAAAGAGCAGCAGGCCGGTGGTCTTGGCCGCGGCTTGCAGCCGGGCCGTGGTTTCACCAGCCTGGGCATGGGATTGAAACAGCAGAAGGCCGATGGCGGCGATTACGGCGGTGCTGGCAGCATCGAAAAGGCGCTCCAGAACGTAGATTCCAAACATGTCAGAGACGGGGAGCTTTTCTTTGCGGGCCAGGAGGAGGGGGCGGAGGGGTTCGCCAGCGCGACCTAGCAGGAAGACCGCGGAGAAACCGGCCAGAGTCATCGCGTAAATCGCCCAGAACCGCGAGGGGCCGAGGTTCTGCTGGAAGACTTGCCAGCGCAGAGCGCGCAAGGCATAGCAAGTGTAAATGGCTATAACGGAGATGGCGAGAAGGAAGAGATTGGCGTCGCGCAAGGCGTGAAGAAGCTTGCCGCCGCTGAAATCGCCAAAATGAAAGAGGCCGCGGGCACGATAAGCGACAAATCCCAGGACACCGAGACCGATGATCGCGAGTAGAAGTTTCCTCGACGAAGCACGCATGAGCCTGCCAGCCTACTGGTGGAGGTTATGCGCGTCAAGGCGGGCATCGGGGGAAGGCAGCACGCTGCTTGGGGAAAGGCGTTGTTTCAATCGACGAGGAGATCGCGGAGTCGCGCTTGGGTGGCGCGTAGGGCGGGAAACAGGCAGGCGGCTAGAGTGACCGAGGAAAGAAGGAAGAGCGTTATGGACATCGAAAGGAAGTCGACGCCTGGGGCGCGATAAAGGAAATGGCCATAGGCCTGGAAGGCGGCCAGAGACAGCGCCAACCCGATGCATTCGCCAAGGAACACGGAACTCATCTCGCCACGGGCGATGAACACGAGCACATTGCGTGACTGCGCGCCTAAGGCCATGCGAATGCCGATTTCGCGCCTACGCTGCAGAATGGAATCCGATACGAGGCCGTACACGCCCAGCGCGGCGAGAAAGGCAGCGAATCCTGCGAACACGCTTAGCAGCAAGATCGAGAGACGCGGGCCGGCTTTGGCGCCGGCGACGAGTTGCTCCATGGTACGGACTTTGGAGACGGGCTGATTTTTGTCTATGGATCTAAGTTCTTGCCTCAGCACGGACACAAAGGATTCGGGATTCGTTTTCGTGCGTATTACAACGTAGCGAAGGGGAACATTGGTTTGAAGGAAAGGGAGAAAAATGTCGTGGCGGACGGTTCCTATCTGCCGGTATTGGGCGTCGGCGACAACACCAATCACCGTGCACCATTTTCCCTCTTCCGTTGGGTCGCCCATCTTGATCTGTTTGCCGATGGCTTCGCTGACGCTTCCGAATCTTTCTTGGGCCAAAGACTGGCTCACGATCATCACGGATGCGCTGGCGTCGTTGTCATGCGGCGTAAAGTCGCGGCCGGCTAGCAGCGGAGTTCCGATTGCGGTGAAGTAACCGGGAGTAACTACCTCAAAATTGGAGATGGGATTTCGCTTTACGTCGTATGCATTTTGGCCGCGGGCTTGGTATTCCGAATCCCATCCGACGGTTCCTTCCAGTGGTCGAAGCAAAACGGCTCCCGCTGCGCGCACCTCGCCGTGACTTCGGAGTCGATCTAACAACTCGATGAAGAAGGCTTTTCGTCTTGTGGAATCCAGATTCGCCAAGGGAATGTGCGCGGTAAGCACGTTTCGCGGCGTAAACCCGAGCGGGATTTGCTGGAGATTGTGAAAGCCATGAACGGCCGCACCGGCACATACGAGGAGGAGCATGGTGACCGCTACTTCGGCAACGATGAGGAGCTTGCGAAGGAAGGTGCCGCGGCGGCTCACGGCAATTCGGCTGGTCCCCTCGTTGAGCAAATCCCGGAGGTCCCTTTTCATAATAAGGAGTGCCGGAGCGAGACCGAAGGTGAACGCGATTCCGACGCTAATGGCGCACGCGAAGAGGAAAGAGAATACATTTAATTCCACGGAGTCCAATCTGGGGATACCCACCGGCGCAATGCGGATCGTCACGGCAAGGAGAGCACGCGCGAGCAAACATCCCCCCACGGCGCTGCCCAATGCCAAAATCAATCCCTCGGCAAGAAATTGCCTGAGCAGATTTCCGCTTGTGGCTCCCAGGGCTACTCGCAACGCGACTTCCTTTTCGCGGACGATGGCGCGAGCGAGCAGCAGGCTGGTGATATTGGCGCAGGCGATGACCAGTAGTAGGAGCGAGGCGCCCCAAAGCAGGAAGATGGCAGGCTTGCTGTCTCCGAAGATGTAGTCGGAAATTGCGCCGAGCACCGGAAATTGCAAGTTGTCGGAAATTTCGGGATGCTGCGAGCGAACGAGCGCCATCATGGCGGTGAGTTCCGTTTTCGCCTGCTCGAGCGACACTCCCGGGTTGAGCCGGCCTACTACTTGGAGGAACGTTGCGGTGCGATTATCCCAAGCGCTTTCGTTCAAACCAAGCGGAGTCCACAACTCGGCGCCTGCCGGAAAATCAAAATCCGAAGGCATAACGCCGATCACGGTGTACGCCTTGCCACTCAAAGCTATGGCCTTGCCGACGAGCGAGGCGTCGGAGTGAAAGCGATTCTTCCAGAGCGAGTAATGCAGGACGACGACGGGGGCTGCGGAGGGATTGTCATCGGAAGGCGCAAATGTGCGGCCCAGTGCGGGTTGCACGCCGAGAAGAGAGAAGAAGTCCGCTGTGACGGTGCCGCGTTCTAACTGCAGCGGATCTCCGAATCCAGTTAGGGCGACAGAGTATCCGTAAACCGTGGTGGGCATGGCAGCCAGTTTCTCAAAGGCATGTGAGTGCGACTGCCAATCACGGAACTCGGGAGCCGATAATTCTCCGATGTAGCCGGGATCTTTGAAGTCGCCTTTCCAGGCGACGACCAGGCGGTCTTGCTGCGGGAATGGGAGGGGCTTCAGCAGGACTCCATAGGTGAGGCTGAAGAGCGCGGTGGTCATGCCGATACCGAGGGACAGGACGAGAGCTGCAAAGAGAGAAAATCCGGGATGACGGACCAACGCGCGAGCGGCCTGGGAGAGATCATCGGAGATTCTCGAAGAAGCGCGCATGAGGTCGCCAGCGTACTGGTTGTAGAGGTCAGCGTCAACGGAGTGGGAAGGGATCAGCGCGCTGGGTGAGGATGCTAAAGTCCGTCACGGTCGCGCGCGTTCCTTAGATCTTGGGCATCACCAGACCTCGTTCGCTCCCGGTTTACCCCAGTCCGTCTTGCTATGCCGATTTTCGTCGGTTATACGAGCGATCAGTTCCTCAAGAGTTGGGTTTTATCCGCAGGATGGGCCACCGTATGGCGGCCCCAGCCTATTCTGTAACATCCACTCGAAGGATCTGACCCAGTCCCGGTGGCGCAGCGCCAAAATTCGAAATATAAATTGCACCGTCTGGCCCGATGGTCATTGCCGTAGGGACTACGAGTCCGGTAACTATATCCTCCACTTCGCCGGATGGGCTGATCCGAACAAGCTTGCCGGAGCCAGGATTGGGAAACCCGGGCGCGTCCGACAATTCAAGCACGTACAGCCGGTCGCGATGGTCAAAGGCAACTCCAACCACAGTCGTGAGTCCCGCGTCCCGCACCTTGAAATTGCCGCTTGGCGTGAGTTTGAAAACGCTCGAGCTCCCCGGATTGATTGGGAATGGTGCAAGGTTGCCAAAAAAGAAGTTGCCATGGTAGGTGATCCCGGTAGGGCCCACCCACACTTTACTACTGGCCGATACGTCCACGATAAGGTCGACCTTGCCAGTGCTTGGGGAAACGCGGACAATCTGCTGGTGGTTTGGCTCGGTTGCGTAGAGATCGCCGTGCACAGCGACCATGCCGTACCAGGTCCCATCGGGTTCCCAATCGTCAAGCGACGGACCCGGATTTGCCACCGGAGTGGCCTTCGAAAATGCCGACAGATCGGCGACATATCGCCAAGTGCCACGATCGACATCCACCTGGATCACCCCGTTTGGAGCTTCGGGATTTCCGTGCGAACACCCACCACCGGCCAGGATTCCGAAAAGCGTGCTGCCGACAAAAGCTACATCGGCAACGCCCAGTGTGTCTCCTGACGGAAGACTGCTCTTGCCCGAAGGTAGGCCATCGACTACCGTGGTTACCTGTCCCGAACCACTGATTTTTGAAATTCGCGCGGATGGACCACCGTGGTATGGTCCAACCGGTGAGGGAACCTGTTCGCAGCCGGAGGTAGCGTTAGGACCGCCTCGTCCTGCTTCAGCGACATAAAGGGCACCATCCGGGCCGAACTTGAGACCTCGCGGGCCGTCCAGGCCGGAGGCAAATACAGTAACGCTTTGAGCGTCCGTTGGTGGTGCCCAAGCCGCGAGTAAGATCAAGAAAAGCAGGATGACTACGTTGCAGCGATGTAGCTTCATTTTGAATCCTCCAAAGAGTCATGAGGCCAAAGCCAGCGCTTGCTGGTGCTCGGGACACGCCTCCGACCGTCTCTCATAGCGTGCTAAGTTGACTTGGTGGCCGATGCCGGTCAATCCTCGCCGCCTCACATTCATCTCTCATGGTTCTCACATCCCGTAAAATGAAGCAGTTATCGCGCTACAGGAAATCTTTTCCGAAGCCTTGAAAACATATAGACTTTGGCAACCTTTTTGGGAGTGTCATGGCGTCGTCGCCTACCTCAGTGGAACTTGTCCGGTTCGGGGAATACGAGGCAAACCTCCGCTCGCGCGAGCTCCGTCGTGCTGGGGCTACCATGCGGCTTCCCGACCAGTCGTTTGAGATTCTCGCCATGCTGCTGGAGCAGCCTGGTGCGTTGGTTCCCCGCGAACATCTCCGAAACAGGTTGTGGCCAGCCGAAACCTTTGTGGACTTCGACCACGGACTGAACAATGCGGTGAAGCGGCTGCGCGATGCGTTAGGTGATTCGGCCGACCTACCGCGGTTCGTCGAAACGTTGCCCCGACGCGGCTACCGATTTATAGGCAAGATCGACCACACGGAACCGGACGCCCCGGTCCAAATCCAGAAGCAGCGCTCCAAGGCCTCGCCACGCTATCAGCGAGTCATAATCTTCCTTCTTTCTGCGGGCCTGGTTACAGCGCTGCTGTTTTTCTTCCTCCGTAACATGCACTGGAGCGGATCACCTCAACCCCCACATCCGATGATGTTGGCCGTACTACCCTTCCAGAACCTCAGCGGAGACGCTTCGCAAGACTATTTCAGTGACGGCTTGACGGAAGAGCTGATTACCCAACTGGGAGAACTGAACGGAAACCAGTTGGGCGTCATCGCGCGAACCTCTTCCATGATGTACAAACACACAACAAAGGATGTCGGCCAGATCGGACGAGAATTGGGCGTCGATTATGTGCTCGAGAGCAGCGTGCGCCGGGACGGCGATCAAGTGCGCATCACCGTGCAGCTCATCGACACCAAGACTCAAGTACACCTTTGGGCCCATAGCTATGATCGCGAAGTAACGCACTCGATTGCCGTGCAGGAGGAAGTAGCCAGAGCGGTGGCACAGCAGATCAGGGTGAAACTCGCCACTCGCGAGGCCGCTCAGCACCCACTCAATCCGGCAGGGAACGAGGCGTACTTGCGGGGCCGATATTTTTGGAACCAGTTCACCGAAAACGGATTCATCCAGGCTGCTTCCTATTTTGACCAGGCGGTCGCAGCGGATCCCAAGTTCGCCTCCGCTTATTCCGCGCTGTCGGATTCCTACGCGTTCCTCATAATCACGAACGTGATTCCGCCCAGCGAAGGGTGGCCCAAAGCGCGAGACGCTGCGCAAAGGGCTGTCGAACTGGACGGCGCACTATCGGACGCACGCCTTTCTCTGGCTCATTTCCGAATGCATATGTGGGATTGGAAAGACGCCGATTTGGAGTTTAAGAAAGCGCTTGCCCTTGACCCGAGTAACGCTGCAGCGCACCGAATGTATGCGGCGTATTTGGTCTCTCTCTCAAGACATCAAGAAGCCCTTGAGGAGATAACCCAGGCGCACCGGCTGGATCCGCTCTCGTTGACCAACAATGCCGAGATCGTGCGCGCCCTTTATTACGGGCGGCAGTATGAGCAAGCCACGGAAGAGGCACGCAAAATGCAGCTGCTCGACCCCGAATTTCCGCGGACCCATTTCTGGTTAGGACGTGTCTACGCGCAGATGGGCAAGTATTCCGAGGCAATTGCTGAGGCGGAGCGCGTAGGACCGTCGCCCGATTCGACTTTAAGAGTGACGGAGATGGCATACGCGTGTGCGAGAGCCGGGAAAAGGGCCGAAGCAGGTGCGTTCCTCCGCGAGCTGCAGGAGCGATCGAAACGGGGCTACGTCCCCGCTTACGACTTGGCCGTAGTCCATCTTGCCTTGGGAGAAAAAGAAGCGGCTCTACAATGGCTGCAACGAGCCTACGACGAGCATGACTGGGGGCTAGTCGTGCTGGCGGTCGAACCCCGTCTTGATCCCGTGCGCTCTGACCCGCGCTTTCAGGCGCTGCTACGCAAGGTTGGCCTGCAGGAACGATAGGTTGGCTTTCGTGGCGAAACCTCAGAACCCCATTCTGGTTCGTGGACCTTATCAGGCTCAAGTCTCAGGGGCATCTCCAAGTCCGTGCCGGAGACCCGAAGGGTGCCGAAGGGCAGTTAGGGTTTGAGAATGGCTACGCAGTAATTCTCGAGTGAGCCCCTGGGGGCCCTCCCCCGGTTCTTCATAAGTGTTCATTCTAAAGGAACTTAAACTCGTTTGTTTTGAGACACTTTTGGAAGTGTTGATTCCAAAGAACTTGGATTGCACCAAAATTGTGCAGAATGTTCGCCTGTGTCGCCAGAATGGAAGACCAGGAGTTAGGCCAACTGGCGGCCTCCAGAAAGCAAAAAACGCCAGCAGTATGCTGGCGCTACCGGGTGCTAGACGCGATATTACCCACTGTTAACTATACGCTCCGACCGAGGATTTGTCAAGGAAATACGACCGAGAGGTCAGGCCGGTCCTTGGCTGGCCTTAACCAGCAGGCAAACGCCTCCAATGTAGGAAAATTTCACGAGGCCGGTCGAGGGAGTTCTGCTTTTAGCTTTTGACTCTGGGACTAGGGTATTCACCGGTCGATAATTTCGAGAATTCCCCGGATGGTATTTCCTTTCGGCCGTCCATAGTCTCTCGGCGAGATGGGTGTCAGGCCCCGCGCACAACGCTCTTGAAGTTATGTTCGCAATTCTGAAGCAGCGCTCGACGTACGTCGCACGTCGTTTCAAGAGATTCCCAGGTGTCGTTTCCCAGGTCTTTTTCCAGCCTTTATAACACTTCTAAGGAGACGCCATGTCCGCAAGTACTCTCGAATGTCCGTCGGCCCTTGGCTTGCGAGGGCTCGCGCTCGTTGCTATTTCGGCTATCTCGCTGGCCGTGATCACCGCGCAAGCATCAGCAGCGACGAATCAAAAACACTTCTTTTGGGCTCCAGGACAGGCACCGAACCCCAGTTCCGTCGCGAATGACCTGATTTATCACGGTGGCAATGCCGGGGCGGGAGCCATCGGCGTAGAGACCACGCCAGGGGTGTATTTGATCTTCTGGGGAGCTGAGTGGGGGAACGGCTTCACGACCACGGACTCGAGCGGAAAGCAGTACACCAGCCAGCAATTACAGAATTACGTGACATCGTTCTTGAGCAATCTCGGCGGCACATCCTGGGCGGCGATCCAGACGGAATACTGCAACAATGTCCCGGCCGGGACCACAAGTTGCGCTAGCGTCAGTGGTGGCGGGTACGTCACCGATCCGAGGAAACAACTCAAGGGCGTGTGGACGGACACGACGGCGGTGCCTAGCGACATCGTCGCGCTGGGCTTGGCTGAAAACGTGGCCGATGATCCGCTGGCTATGGAAGCGATACGCGCATCGGCTCACTTCAAGTACGATCCGCAAGCGACATATATCATCCTTACGCCGCCGACAACCATTGCCACTGGGCAGCCAGTCTATTGTGGATACCACACGCAGACGAGCACCCTCGATGGCCTTGGCAATCCATACCGGCTGCAATACGCCTTCATCCCGTTCCTCAATATGAACTGGCCGGGGCTCGGCACCGGCGGCTGCGGAATGAACTCGGTGAACGTGGCCAGCGATAGCTTTGGCCACGGGGTCTTCGACGGCTACAGCATCGTCACTGGGCACGAGTACGCCGAGGCGGTCACTGACCCCGACAATTTTGCCAGCGTCCAGGACGGCTGGAACGACGCGCAGGGGAGCGAAAACGGCGACAAGTGTGCGTGGAAGGGCCTTGGCAATGTTCCCATGGATAACCACACTTCGTTCGCGGTGCAGCCGCTGTGGAGCAACAAGGCATTCGATGTGACCGGCGACGGCTGCGTGCGCTCCGCCCCGACCAATCCACATGCTATGCCCGCGGTCGGCATCACGCCGCCGGCGATTGACATCTGCATGACTCTTCCCACCTGCCCGCCGGGCGTGGCAGCGGGACAGCCCATGCCGGTCAACATGGCGTATTTCGGCGGGCATGTCCAGGTGAGCCCTAAGATCTACCTCGTCTTCTGGGGGTGGGGACAGGCGAATGCATTCGATCACACCGGCGTGGGTAATCCGGCAAGCGATCCGGATGGCGCCGGGGCGCTGATGACCAGGTTCGTCTCCGGCATGGGCGGCACGACATGGGGAGATGTTGCCACGCAGTATTATCAATCGAATTACAACGGCAACTATTCGACGATCGGGAACCCGCGGCAGCAGTTAGTGGGTGTGTGGCACGACGACACTAATCCCATTCACGACAATATCGGCCCCATCGACCTTGCGCGCGAAGCATCGCGGGCTGTGCAGTTCTTCCACGCGACGGACCTCGCCGATTCCAATTTCGTGATCGCGACACCGCAAAAGTTCAACGATGCGGGCTTCAATCAAAGCCAATACTGTGCGTGGCACGATTACACGACGCCGACGGGTTATCCGGGGGTGCAGCAAGGCATCGCATTCACGAATATGCCTTATGTGCTGAATGCGGGCGGCGGATGCGGGAAGGACTTTGTCAATCCAACGCCGACGGGAGATCTTGACGGCGTAACGATTGTGCTGGGTCACGAGATCGCGGAAACCCTCACGGACCCGGGCGCGGAGTCGTCCACCGGCCTGGTACAAAACGGGGGCTGGTTCGACTACCAGGGCTGGGAGATCGGCGACAAATGCGCTTGGGTCGGCGACGGTCTGCAGGTCCCGGGCGCGCCGTTCAATATGATCGGAAACGACGGCCGGGCATACCCGGTGCAGACGTTGTGGAGCAACAAGAGCCTAAGCGGAGTTGGCGCCTGCTCGCAGGGATTCTAGAACGTGTCTCTGCGATAACCCCGTCCGTTCAAGAGTTCAAGAAATGTCGGCAAGAACGCTGGCCTTCGCATTCAGCTCGTCACTGGCCGTTAGTCGGCTAGCCGGACGCAGGGAGCAGACTTGCCTGCCGATAAGCTGCCAGCCTCTGATTATTCCGCTGATCGGAACCGAGGCGTAGACTTCATCGAGCGGGGTTCCGCAATGAACGAGGTAAAGCATGGTGTCGTGGAGACAAACGGGATTCGCATGCACATCGCTGAGAGCGGGGCAGGTCCGCTGGTTCTGCTGTGTCATGGTTTCCCCGAGTCATGGTATTCCTGGCGCCATCAGTTGCAGGCGCTCGCAGAGGCTGGATTCCACGCGGTGGCGCCTGATATGCGAGGCTATGGCCAGACGCAGCGTCCAGAAGAAATTGATCAGTACACCCTCCTTCACTTGGTCGGCGACATCGTCGGCCTGCTGGACGCACTAGGCTCAGAGATGGCCGTGATTGTCGGGCACGATTGGGGCGCTCCCGTCGCGTGGTACGCTGCGCTTCTTCGGCCCGATCGCTTCCGTGGCGTCATCGGCTTGAGCGTGCCGTTCATTCCGCGACGACCCGCTCGTCCCACCAGCGCAATGCCGCAGACCGAGGACGCGCTCTTCTATCAGCTCTACTTCCAATCCCCGGGGATCGCCGAGGCGGAGTTCGAAAGCGATGCCCGTCTGAGCATCCGCAGCTTCCTCTATTCGGCTTCAGGGGATGCGCGGCGCCCGGAAGGGGGTGAAGGTGCTAGCAGCGGGGTCAGTATGGTGCCGCGCGGAGGTGGCTTTCTGTCGCGCTTGACGAATCCGGCAGCGTTGCCCCATTGGCTCACCGAAGCGGATGTGGACTTCTACACAAGCGAGTTTACGCGCACGGGATTTCGCGGGGGGCTGAACTGGTACCGCAACATCGACCGGAATTGGGAACTCCTCGCGCCCTTATCTGGAGCGCGGGTGACAATCCCGGCGCTCTACATGGCCGGAGACCGCGATCTCGTGTTGGCGTTTCGCGGGATCGATCAAGTCATCGCAAACCTGTCGAAGTTTGTTCCGCAGCTTCGGGGAACAATCTTGCTGCCAGGTTGCGGCCATTGGACCCAGCAGGAGCGGGCTCAAGAGGTCAACCAGGCTGTGCTTGATTTCGTCCGGCGACTGTAAGCATCGAAACGCTTTACCAGTCCCCAGGGACAAGCATGTAGAGTTAATCGATCAACTAAGGTCCGCACAATCGGAAAGTGGCCCAGCACTCACGCGCGGACATTCGTTGTGTTTCTTCCTACGGGTGAGTAAGATGCGGCCATTCGTTCCGGCCACGGAGTTGGTGCCTAGGGGAACATTTCGGAGGCACTTTTCGTTCCATAGTATGGCAGGCCGAGATAGGCTGCTCACGGTTTACAAGAAATTGACCGAGGGTAGTCGCGCATGTCACCGTACCAGGATTCGAGGCTGATGAGACGTTGGAGCGGGATGCCCAACTGGTCCAGCAATGCCTCCAGGGCGACGGTTCGGCCTGGGAGGAGCTTGTGCGCCGCCATTCGCGCCGCATCTTCAATATTTGCTATAGGTTCACGGGGAATGGCACGGAGGCGGAAGACCTCTCGCAGGACGTTTTTCTGAGGGTCTACCGCACGCTGGCAAGTTATCGTTCGGCGCATGGCGGATTCGCGACCTGGGTGACGAGCGTGACGCGCAACTTGCTGATCGATCACTACCGGCGGAGCAAGCGGGAGCGCGTGACGGATTCGCTGGACGATGCCATGCCGGCGGTGGAAAACAAGGAATCGACGGCGCGGCGGCCGGACCAACTGGCCCTGCTGGGTGAGTTGAGCGGGCAGATACAGTCGGCACTTACGAAGCTTTCGCCGGAATTGCGAGAGGCTGTGATTTTGCGGGACTTGCAACAATTGGAATACGGTGAGATACAACGGGTACTGTCGGTGCCCGAAGGCACGGTAAAATCAAGAATTAACCGCGGACGAATTGAATTGGCGCGCATTCTGCAACAGATGGGAGTGCGGCCATCATGAGAGGTTCCGCGGCAGGGCTCTGGAGCACGGTATGAGTTGGACTTGCGAACAAACCGAAGCGCGGCTTAGCGATTATCTCGACGGAGTGCTTAACTCCGCTGAGCTTGCGGAGTTTACCGCGCACGTGCCTTCTTGTGCGCGCTGCGCGCCGCTAGTGGCCAGCGTTTCTGATTTAGTGACCGGGCTGCATGGGATGGAGCAGATCGAAGCGCCACCTCGATTGGTGTACTCGATTCTGGACAAGACATTGGGCCCGCGCGAAACGCTTACCGGCTGGCGCGCGATTTTGGGCTGGGTGCGCGGAGTAGCATCGGTTCGGTTTGCGTATGGCGCGCTTTCCGTGGTGGCTACGCTGATTATCTTCGTTACCGCCGCGGGACTGAATTGGCGGCATCCGAAGCTGGCGGACCTGCGGCCGGCGACGATTTATCGCAAAGCGGACCGCTCGGCGAATTTGGCGTACGCGAGCAGCGTGAAGTTCGTGAACGATTTGCGCGTGGTGAACGAAATTCAATCGCGTTTGCGCGATGAGAATGATCTCCGCGCGAATCCGGAGAGCACCATTCCGGAATCGTCTCCGCAGAAGCAGCCTGGGCGCACGGATGGGTCAAAGCCTGCAACGCCGCGGCAGCAGAACCGCGCGAATGATTTGGCCCGGCATATAGAAGTGTTGGCGATGGGGCTGCCGGCGGTTTGCGGCGGGCCTGGCGCAATATGATTTTGAGGAGCGTGCTATGAAGTGTGCGGTTCATCCCGATGCGGATGCCGTAGGGTATTGCCGGAATTGCGGCAAGGCGATGTGCGCGAAGTGCGTGCGTCTGGTGCGCGACATGCTGTATTGCGAAGATTGCCTCGCGAACGTGATGGGTATTCCGGCGACGCCATCTTCTGGTCCTGGCGCTTCTGTGCCAAGTATGGGAGGGCCGGTGACACCGGTTGCTTCCGGCCTTGGACCCAGCCCGGTGCTGGCATTTTTCCTGGGATTCTTGCCAGGGCTCGGCGCTTTCTACAACGAGCAATACGGCAAAGGAATTATTCACCTGGCGCTGTTTCTATTTCTCTTCATCATGGGCGTGGACGGGGCGGTAAGCGGCGGAGCCGAGGCGGCGCTGTGGATCTGCATCGCGGCGCTGTGGGTTTATATGCCGATCGACGCGTATCGCACGGCAAAAGCGCGGCTCGCCGGCCAGCTCTTGGATGATCCTCTGGAAACCTTCAGCAAGGGAAAGCCCGTCGGACCGTTCCTGATCATCGGCGTCGGGATTTTACTGCTGCTGCATAATTTTGACTGGTTCCCGTGGTGGAGAATTCAGCAGTTCTGGCCGGTGCTCTTGATTATCGTGGGGATTGTGATGTTCCGAAACCGCCTTGGGAATCGGTAAGACGAGCATGGCCAACGAAATTCGCTGCCGGTGTCCACGCTGCACGATTCGCGGACTGATGGGTCCGGCGGTGCTCATCACAATCGGCATATTGTTTCTGCTGCACGAAGTTCGCGGCGATACGTTCGATTTTTCCAATACCTGGCCGTTTATTTTAATTGTGATCGGCGCGATACAACTGGGTTCCTCGCTGGCACCGATGGATGGCCATGTTGATTCGACCATGGTGCCGCCCCCTCCCGCTCCACCGGCAACACCCGGCCCCGCGCAGAACTCGCTGCCGGGCCAGGGACAATAACCGCTCATGTCCAGACTTCGCCCTCGCGGCAGCAGCGTTTTCGGCGGACTGCTTCTTATCTTCGTCGGGTTGCTGTTGCTGATGCATAACTACCGCGGCTTCGACCTGACGGACATTTTTCTCCGTTGGTGGCCGCTGATTTTGATTTTCTGGGGGGCCATCAAGATTTATGAACGGACCGTGGGTGCGCGAACGTCGCCGCCGGGTGCGGCGCGCATTACGGGCGGCGAAGTTTCTCTCGTGCTGGGGCTGCTGGCTCTGGTCGGCATCGTCGTCGCGGTCGATCAGGGACGAAGGCACTTGTCGGGAATGGATATCGAGCTTCCCGGCGAAACCTTTGAAAGCAGCATCGACGTGGCGCCAAAGCCAGTTCCGCCGAATGCGCGGATCACCGTGCGCGGTGCGCGTGGCAATATCACCGTTCGCGCTTCGGATGAGCCAGAAATTCGCGTGGCCGGCAAAGTGAATGTGAAGAGCTGGAGCGAGAGTGCGGCCAAGCGGCTGAGCGAGCAGGTTTCCGCGGAGATCGTGCAGAACGGCGACGGCTATGAAGTGCGGCCGACCGGTGGGGGGAATGCTCGTGTGAGCGTCGATTTGGACATCACTGTTCCCAAGAAATCCCTGCTGACGATTCACAGCGAAAAGGGCGACGTAAGCGTTTCCGACATGGCTTCGCAAGTGAGCATTGATAACGGCAATGGCGACATCGAAGTGCGCGGCACCGGTGGCGACGTTAGCGTGGACATGCGCAAGGGCGACGCCAAGATTTCGGACACCAAGGGCGACGTGAAGATTTCCGGGCACGGGGGAAGCATTGAAGCAGTGAATGCCAGCGGCAGCTTCACCATCAACGGCGAATTTGTCGGGCCGGTGCGCGCGGACAAAGTGGCCAAAGGCGTGCGCTTTGTATCGCATCGTACGGATTTGACGCTGACGCAACTTTCCGGGCACATGGAAGCGGGGTCGGGGAGCCTGGAAGTGGTGGACGCACCGGGGAACCTCATTGTGCGATCGCGTGATGAAGACATCAGCATCGAAAATGCCGGCGGCAAAATCAAGATTGACGATCGCAACGGGAATATTCAAGTGCGCTTCTCTTCGCCCCCGAAGGAGGATATTGAAATCACGAACGCGTCCGCACCGATAACACTGACGCTGCCGGGGTCGTCGAGTTTTGAGATTTTGGCGGACTGCCACTCCGGCGATATCGAGTCCGAATTCGAATCCGATACGTTGAAGAAAGCCTCGACGGAGTCTGGCGACTCGCATTTGGAAGGCAAGTACGGGCGAGGGCGTGGGCCGAAAATCACACTGAAGACCACCTACGGTTCGATTTCCATACACAAAACCAGCTAGGCTGATAGGATCGACTGCGCGACTTCTCACTACGATGCGCCACCCGGTCTTCATCGTCTTTCTTTTCCTCCTACTGGTCCCTCCTCTTGCGTTGGCGCAACAACCGCTTGCAGTTTCTCCCGCACAGCAGAAATTCCTTCAGAAACTGGTCGAGGCTGCGATAGAACGCACGCACCTCACCGTTCGCTATGATCCCTCTTACGTCCGCATTCCCTACCCAAACGGTGACGTCCCTGCGGAAACCGGAGTTTGTACCGACGAAATTATTCGTGCATACCGCGCTGTTGGCGTCGATCTGCAAAAGGAAGTTCATGAGGATATGCTGCACAATTTTTCGGCGTATCCGAATCAACGCCGATGGCTGCTTGCGCACACCGACACCAATATCGATCACCGGCGAGTTCCTAACTTAATGGCTTTCTTCACACGAAAAGGCGAGTCTCTGCCAGTCACGGCGCGGAACGAGGATTATTCTGCGGGCGATCTCGTGACCTGGGATCTCGGCGGCAATGTGCCGCACATCGGTATTGTGGTGAACCGCAAGTCAACTCGAACGGGACGCTACCTGGTTGTGCATAACATCGGGCGCGGACCGCAGATGGAAGACGTCTTGTTCAGCTGGAGAATCACCGGCCATTACCGGTACTTCGGGCCATCTCACTGACGCGAAGTCTTGTCGATTCCGTCGAACGGTTTTCAGCGTGTCACCAGGTTCATCCCGATCAACACCGGCGCCTTCTCCGCGGCAGTTACCTGAAACATCGGACGCGGCTTAAATCCAGCCATAGAGGCCAGCAACGCATCCGGCATCTGACGAATGCGCGTATTGAAAAGATTGATGGCGTCGTTATAGAACTCGCGGCGGTCGGCGATCTGATTTTCCAGTCCGGTTATGCGTTCCTGGAGTTCGAGGAAGGTCGCGTTGGCCTTCAGATCCGGATAGCTCTCCGCAGTGGCGAAGAGCCGCTGGACGGAGGCGCTGAGAGCACTGCTAAGCTGCGTTTTCTGGTTTACGGTGACTGCGGCCGCGTACCTGGCCCTGGCCTCGGTCAACTGCTGCAGAGTCTCGCGCTCAAATTGCATGTAACCCTTGCAAACATCCGCCAAGCGAGGCAGCTCGTCGTGCCTTTGCTTGAGCACAACGTCGATGTTTGCCCACGCCTTGTCGATGTCGTTGCGCAACGCAACGAGACCGTTATAAAGCGTGCCGAGGTAAATCAGCAGCCCTGCTGTCACGAACGCGAGCACGAAGAAGAAGATCAAACCCATGTCCGGCTCCTATGTGCTCCTACAACCATCCCCAGTAGACCAGCAGAAAATAGATGCACGCTAACGTGAAGACCGGGCTGCCCCAGATGTACAGCATGGATTTCCAGGCCAGCGCCTGCACGACTTCGCGCTGGCTTTGCGACGAAATCGTGAACGGATCGCCTCGCTCGCCTTTGCCGATGGCGACACGAGGGTGGAGGTCGAAGGCCGCCTTGGGTGGGGCGACTGCCGCGTGGCCTTGATCTTCCGCGTTATGGGTCGCAATCTCGCTACTCGCATTCGGTGTGTTCTGTTCAACTACGGCGATGCCGCTCGATTGCTCAAGGGCTACGGCTGCCGTTCCCAACTGTGAGGATTCGGGTAACACAGGCAACGTGAGAGGCACGCCCAGTCGATTTAACTCTTGGACGATGCGATCGGGAAGGACAATAGGACCGCTGCCTGTCGTCTGCGTTTCAATTCGGACGTTTTTACCGCCGGACATTTCGTGCATTAAATTCATCGCGACATCTGTTCCGTCCTCTCCGAGTGCAAATTTAAAGTTAAGCGAGCGGGCGGTGGGGCCGAAGCCGAAGAGGACGCCCGGGCGGGTTGCATGCGGTGTCGGCGTCCAAGACGTCTGGCCAGGATTCTCGCCCAGGGTGCCAAAGACAAAGAGAGGAAACCCGGGCTTTATGACCCGCTCTTCCAACCGAATTTTATCTGCGGACAACAACCCGCGCAGAGCCACAAATTTCCTGATATTTTCGGGAATGATGCCGCCCTTGTCAAAACGCGACGTCTGCACTTCATCCGCAAAGTTGCGATGCACGTCGAGCTCGGCACCCTGGGGATTGACCAGCACTTTTCCCGAGCTGTCGTCTAGAAAAAAGGGAACAGACAAGCTTTCGTCGAGCACCTGACTCCACTTATGCTCGTTTCCCGACTTGACCCATTCCCAGGCCTTCACCCGATAGTAGTAACAAGGGTCGCCGGTAATCGCCGCCGAAATTGTCTGCGGTCCTATGGGTATCCCGCTCAGTTCCACCAAACCCATGGAGGCACTGCGAATCTTTGAAAAAGGAGTGTTCAGGATCAGTCGCTTGTACCGCAGCATCCGGAATCCCCGAAAAAACAGGGCTACCCCGCTGACAGCCCCGGCCAGTGCCACTAACACCAGCCAGAAACCGTCCGAGCCGGAGTACGCAAGGAAGCATGACGTCTGCGCGAACAAGGGGCTGGCCTCCTCCGTCAGGAGCTGAGTTGATTCTTTCTATTCTAAGCTTTGAAAAATACTGGCAGGACAGAGGTTGCGCATAAGATTTCCAAGTGCGCACTCCTGCACGGCGGTGGAGAGGTTGTTTCTATCGCTCGGCGACTCGTTCCAGGTCTTCGAAGAACTTTGGGTAAGAGACGCCGGCGCAATCGGCATCACGAATTACCGTGGGGCCGCTGGCGCCGAGCGCTGCGATAGCGAAGGCCATAGCGATGCGGTGGTCGGCGTATGGCTCGATTTCCGCACCGCGCAGCTTTCCCGCGGCGCGACCTTCGACGCGCAAGCCATCGGGGTGTTCTTCTACTTTGGCGCCCATGCGGCGCAAATTTTCCGCGAGCGCGGCGATGCGATCACTTTCCTTTACGCGGAGTTCCGCGGCGTTGCGAATCTCAATTCCCTGCTCCGTGTACGGGCCGAGAGCGGCGAGCATCGGCAATTCGTCGATTACTAAAGGAATTTGGTCGCCTTCAATCACTCCGCCTTTGAGGGATGCGCCCTTCACCGATAAATCGCCGACGATCTCTCCGTGCGCGGTGCGCACCGAGAGCATCTGGAGCGAAGCGCCCATGGACGCGAATACGTCCAGAATCGCGGTGCGCGTGGGATTCAGGCCAACGTTATGGATGAGCAGGTTCGAGTCCGGAAAAAGGGACGCGGCAGCGATGAAGAAAACGGCCGATGAGAGATCGCCGGGAATGTCCAGAGAGAGCGCCCGCAATTTCGCGTTGCCATTTCCGGCCGCGGCGAGTCCTTGAATGCGGATGGTCTTGCCGAGTTTCTCGATAGGCGCGCCGAATTCTTCGAGTGCCAGTTCCGTGTGATCGCGCGTGCGTGCGGGCTCGGTGACAATCGTCTCGCCCTCGGCAAATAGGCCGGCGAGCAGCACCGCGGATTTCACTTGGGCGCTGGCCATAGGCATCTGGAAATCGATGGCGTGCAGGCGCCCGCCGCGGATTTCGAGTGGCGCGAAATTATCGTCGCGCGCCCGGATGTCCGCGCCCATTTGGCGTAGCGGGCCGACGACGCGTTTCATCGGGCGCTTCTGCAGCGAGGCATCGCCGGTCAGCTGCGAGGTAAATTCCTGGCCGGCCAGAATTCCGGCGAGTAAGCGCATGGTGGTGCCGGAATTTCCGGCGTCTAGAGCGCGGCGCGTGGCTTTTAATCCGCGTAAGCCACGAGCCGTGAGGCGCACCGTTTCCTTGTCAATTTTTACTTCAGCGCCGAGCGATTTCATGCACGCGAGCGTGCTATGGCAATCTGCGGCGGCGGCAAAATGGCGCAGTTCGCTGGCGCCCTCGGCGATGGCTGCAATCATTGCATAGCGGTGGGAAATGGATTTGTCACCGGGAGGTTCAACGCCGCCGGTGAGCTGCTTCGCGGGCTGGATCGTGCGCTTTTTCACGAGGCAATTTTAGCATGGGGCTTGCAAGACAAGAATTTCACCACAGAGTGCACAGAGTTCCGAACGGAGCGAACCTGTCCGATTGGACAGTTTTTGCGGCGCAACAGCGTCGCAGACCCTGCAATCTTTCCCGGAGCGCTTACGTATTATCTAGTGCAGGAGAAACTCTGATGTTCGCACGCGGCACGGTCGTTCAAATCGCGGTAAAAGCTGGAATGCTAGTTGGCGTGCTTTTTGTCTTCACGCTTTTGTTGGCGGCTCTGCCGGCACATCGCGCACCGGCACAGCAAGCGCCCACGCAAGAATCAGCAGCGCAGACGCCAGAACCCGATCACAACGGCATGCCGGGCATGGACATGACCGACGAGCATGCGAATGAGAAGGCTGCTGTGCACGAGATGACGCCGGGCCGGCACGACGCCCACAACCAACACATGACCATGACGGCGATGCGCGCGCAAACTCCGGAAGACGTGCAACGCGCCAACGATATTGTTGCGCAGCTTCGCGCCGGCATCGAGAAGTATCGCGATTATCGTGTCGCGTTGAACGATGGCTTCAAGATTTTCATGCCCAACGTCCCGCAACCGGAATATCACTTTACGAGCTATCGCAACGGCTTTCTCGAGGCGTTCACGTTCGACCCAGCGCGGCCAACATCCTTGCTGTATCGGAAGACTTCAACAAGCTACGAACTGGCGGGCGCGATGTACACCCTGCCCAAGCGCGCGAGCGAAGAGCAGCTCAATGCGCGCGTGCCGCTCAGCGTGGCCATGCGGCATCTGCATACGAATCTGTGCATGCCGCCGCGCGCTCAATTGCGTAACGCAGACTGGAGCAAATTTGGTTTGAAGGGCTCCATCGCGACGCAAGACGCTTGCGATGCCGCGGGCGGTCGCTTTCGGCCGTCTATTTTTGGATGGATGGTGCACGTCTATCCTTATGAGGACTCGCTGGACAAGATCTTCGCCATGCATCACCACATGGACTAGTCCTCTGATTAGCAGCTGGTAATCGCCGAGGCACCACTCGCCCTGCCACGCCGATTGTTTCGACCACACGCATTCAAAAGATTTTCTTTCTAGCTTCCGCCATCTGACCAATCCCTTCATCGCGACGTCACTATACTGCCGATTGCAGTAGATCATCTATGGGAGTATAAACGAGGCATGCCAAAGCGAGGCACACCGCCGTTACAAGGCGAAATCCTGCAGGGCACGCTGGACCTGCTTATTCTGCAAACGCTAGTTCTTGGCGCAGCGCACGGGCACACGATCGCGCACGCGATTGAGCAGCGCTCAGAAGATGTTCTACAGGTAGAACACGGCTCGCTTTATCCGGCGCTGCACCGCCTCGAAGACCGCGGGTGGATCGCTTCCTTCTGGGGGACGTCCGAGAACAACCGCAAGGCGCGCTATTACCGGCTGACACGCGCAGGCCGCAAAGAATTGACCCAACAGACGGGACGTTGGGAGCAACTTGTGCGCGCTATCAACCGTGTGCTGAGGCCCGCTGAGGAGTAGAAACATGAGCTGGAAACGCTTTTTCCGTCGCGATATGTGGGACGAAGAACGTGCGCGCGAGCTCGATGCCTATCTTCAGATTGAAACAGAGGAAAACATAGCTCGCGGAATGTGCCCGGAAGAAGCGCGCTACGCCGCGCGACGGAAGCTCGGGAACCCTACCCTGATTCGCGAGGACATTTATCGCATGAACACCCTCGGTGTGCTGGAAACGATTTGGCAAGACGCAAAGTATGCGGCGCGCGGTTTGCGCAAGAGCCCAGGATTCACCTTCTTTGCCATAACGGTCCTCGCGTTGGGAATCGCGGCGAGCACCGCGATCTTTAGCATCGCAGACGCTGTCCTCCTGCGTCCGCTTCCTTATCGGGACGCAAGCCAACTAATGACCGTCTGGGAAGACGCATCGTCATATGGGTTCCCTGCCGACACGCCGGCTCCCGGCAACTTCTCGGATTGGAGAGCGCGCAACCATGTATTTGAAGACGTGGCCGCCGCCGCGGGTCGCGCCTTCGACCTGACAGGTGATGGAAATCCGGAGCTCCTCGATGGCCAGCGCGTCTCATCAAATCTATTTTCCGTTCTCGGTGTCAACCCGGCTTTAGGCCGCGATTTTCGGCCGGACGATAACATCCCAGGCGCCGCGCCGGTGGCGATCCTAAGTCACGGCATATGGCTTCGTAGATTCGGAGCAGAGCCAGGAATTATCGGCCGAGGAATCCGCTTAAACGGTGAAACGTACACAGTAGCCGGAGTGATGCCGCGGGGATTTCTGTACCCCGACCGCGGGACTGAAATCTGGGTCCCGTGGCAGCTCACTAAAGAGGAGTTGGCCGATCACGGCAGTCATTTCCTGGAGGTTGTGGCGCGACTCAGACCAGGAGTCTCGCTGCAGCAGGCCAACGCGGAACTGACCACAATTGCAAAACAAGTCGAACGGGAACATCCCGCCGACAACGCTAAAGTCGGCGCGTTTGCGATGCCGTTGCGCCAGCATTTGGCGGGGGATGTCCGACCGGCGATATTGATGCTCTTCGGAGCGGTCTGCTTCGTGTTGCTGATTGCTTGCGCGAATATCGCCAACCTTCTGCTTGCGCGCGCGAGCGGCAAGCGCCGCGAACTTGCTATGCGACTGACGCTCGGTGCCAGCCGGGCGCGCATCGTAGGGCAAATACTTACGGAGAGTTTGCTGCTCGCGATCATCGCCGGATCGATCGGGTTGGCGCTCTCCGTATGGGCCACGCAATTCTTGGCAAGCCTCGTGCCGGAAGGAATCGCGCCCCTAGCCGGTTCCTCGTTCGATGGCCGCGCATTTCTTTTTACCGCGGCGATTACAATTCTTACTGGCGTTCTCTTTGGTGCTATCCCCTCGCTTCGCGTGTCCAGTCTCGATCTCGTAACGTCTCTGAAACATGGCGGAGGTCGGAGCGCCGTGGGTGCAGGTGGGCAACGTTTGCGCAACGTGTTGGTGGTCGCCGAAGTTGCACTGGCCATTGTGTTGTTGGCGGGCGCGACGTTGATGATTCGCAGCTTTGAGAACCTGGTTCATCTAGACCCAGGATTCCAAGCCGACCACGTTCTCGTTTTGCGAACACCCCTGCGGATGCAAAATTACAGTTCGCAGTCTCGGAGGAGCGCATTTTACGACCAGGTGCTGGAGAAGGTGGCGCATCTACCGGGCGTCCTTGCCGCGGGATATACCACCTGGGTTCCGCTGACGAATGAGGGCGGAGCCACCGGCATCACCATCGAAGGCCATCCGGAGCCCGCGCCCGGACAGAAACCCGTTCCCAACGTACGAATTATCAGCCGGAATTATATGGCCGCGCTGCGCGTAAAACTCGTGCAGGGCCGGCTCTTCGATGAACGCGATGGAAGCACCTCGCCTCCGGTAGCTTTGATCAATCAGACCATGGCCAGGAATCTCTGGCCCGGAGAAGATCCTGAAGGCAAGCGCTTCAAAAGGCGCGAAAACACACCGTGGATCACCATTGTCGGCATCGTTGGCGACATGCACCAGGCTGGTCTCGCGGTGCCCGCACGGGCGGAGATGTATCTGCCCTATCAGCAACAAGAATTCTTTTCGCCGGATTATTTGGCAATAAGAACTTCAGGAGATCCGCTGCTGCTGGCCGAATCAGCTCGACAACAGATCTGGTCGATAGACAAGCAACAACCGGTTTCCGGCGTGATGCCGCTCGAGCAATTAGTCGACGCAAATCTCGCGCCCCGACGCATGCAGGCTTCCCTGCTCGGCGGATTTGCGGGATTGGCGCTCCTGCTCGCGTCGCTTGGGATTTACGCTGTCCTCGCATTCATTGTGACTCAACGCACGCAGGAGATCGGCGTTCGCGTAGCGCTGGGCGCGCGCTCACGCGACGTTTTGCGCATGGTGTTCTCTCACGGACTTAGGCTGTTTGGAATCGGCGCGGTGCTCGGGCTGGTGGCAGCCCTCGCCCTGTCGCGCACGATGACGCATATGCTTTACGGTATCAGCGCAACTGATCCGCTTTCGTTTCTAACCGTCACTTTCATTTTGGGTGCGGTGACGTTGCTGGCTTGCTACATCCCGGCACGCCGCGCTATGCGTGTCGATCCGTTGGTCGCGCTTCGATACGAGTAAGACCGAGGTCAAGGACTGTAGGTCAAGGAAGCGTGAAAGCAACGAGCGCATCGGCGAGTATTTCTTCCGTAATTTTCGGATGCCCTCCCGCGGCAATCACCAGGTACTGCTTTCCTTCGCTTCGCAACTGGTAGGTCATCGGCGTGGCGTTGGCGCCGGCCGGGAGTTGCGCCTTCCAAAGCTTCTCGCCATGCGCCCAACTATTCATTTGCGGGGACCTCAAGGTGCGTGGATCGGCAAACAAAGGAATAGCGCATCTGCAATCCGTGCGCAAGGAAGAAGAGAACAATCTGGGGCTAGCGCGCTAGAAGAAAAAAACGCGACCGCGATCAGGGCGTCGCCTGGGCAATCTCTCGAAAGGACAGAACCTGATATGGCAGCAGCGCCTGTGTGGCGTTAACCCAACCGCTGCTGTACTGAATGCCGTTACCCCCGCCGCTTCCGTTGTAAGAAGCGCTTCCCAAACTCGTTAACAGGTTGCCAGCCCCGTCCAATGTGTTGGCGACCAGCACCGCCCCGTTGATTTGACCGTTCCTGCCATTACGGCTTCCGTCGAACACGCCTTTTCCGATCACCAGAATTACCCCGTTCCACGAATCGTCCGGGTCATAGCGCAAAGTCCCTGTGACCAACAGCAAACCGTACCCGGTGAAGGCGCTCGAGCCGCCGGCGTGAGTAAGATTAAAGTCCCCATTCACCACGACTATCATCGGATTCATCGGCGACATGGCGGACGGCAAGCTTTGCTGATCCGCTGCCCCGCCCTGCGGCGGACTGAGCACCAAATCCGCGTTCTGCGTGACGCTTTGCACCAAGTTCTGCAAACCGCTCGGAGTCTGCAGAAGGGGTGGAAGCGATACGAGGCCAACGCTAGGGCTTTGTGGACTTACATAGCTGCTTGACGGTGTTGCCGCGCTCGAGACGTTCGTCCCATCGCTGGAGTTCGTATATCCGATCGCGGCAACGCCCGATTGCGAACCCTGCGGCGCATTCAGATCATTCCCGCTAATCTGAAAGTTACTCGAGCCCCCGTTTCCGTTTCGATTCCCATTCCCATTTCCATTTCCATCATCGTCGCCACCGCTGGGACCCGTGAAGCTCACGCCATTGCCGTCCAGAGTCAGGGCGGCAGGAACACTCGACAAAGCCGCAGCCGAACCCCCAAGCGCCACCGTGTATTGCACCATGCGACGGCTTTTTAAAGGAGTCACCGCTAACGCAGTTATCGTGAACACCTGGGCGCCGGAACCCGGCACGCCCTGCCAGAGAAATTGCTGCATCCCATCGTAAAAGAGAGGACTCAGATTGTCTTTGCCATTGATTCCGTCAACATCGATGTTCCCGGAAGCCTCCGTCCGCGGTGTGATGCGCACCCACTTGTACAACGGTCCGGCAATGCTGGTGCCGGGGATCGGCGAATTCGATATCACCGTGTTGTAATTGGCGCCGGTCGGAATGGGGCTATTCCATTCCGTCTGATACTCCGTGTCGGCATAAGGACTATTCGGATCCGTCGGGTCCACCGTCCCGCCGGATGATGGATTCAAGATGTAGCATACCTGCCCGACCGGCATAGGTGCTGCGCCACCCAGACAAGGCGTTATAGAGTTCGGATTCCGCGCCGACAGCCGCCCGCGCCCTTCCTCCAATCCCGCCCGCGCGTCATAAAACGCGTGCATCGCGGACTTGTAGTTCCCCTTCATCGCCGTTTCCGTGCCGGCCATCAAGATCATCGCCGTGGCTATCACGCTGATGAGCATCAGCGTGAAAATGGCAATCACCAAGGCCACGCCACCTTCTTTGTTCCGTCGATATTTTTGTACTTTCACGGTTCCTTTACTGGTTCGGATTGAAGCGCACCGCTTGCCCGGTCAAAGTGATGGTACGAAATTGCTTTGTTTGCGGATCAGGCTGCAGTGATTGCACGATCAGGGATACATTCACTTGACGAATATCGGAGGGCGTTTGCGTAATCGTCCCGGAGTCAAAGACGTACGAAAACATAGGAAGCGAGTTGCTGCCGTTCATCACGTTGTCCAGGTACGGCACCATGGATGAGGTTGCAGCCACTGGATCCTGAAATCGCGCCTTCGGTGCCACGCCTCGCATCAGCGTCGTGCCCACCAGGGAATAGCGTATCCACTGCACACCGTTGCCCAAGTCCGTTTCTACGATCAGATCGTACTGTCCAGGAATCGTGCAAGTTCCCGTGGGCCCAACGGTACATGGCGTCCCAGGGTAGCTAGGTGCCCAAGTAAACGGCAATGCGTACACTGCCGGATTGTTGCTTGCCACCGTCGTGCTAAAGGAACTCCTGGGCGGATAACCCGCCGAGTGCACGTCGCGCACAATCTGATCCAACGCCACGTTGGCTTGCTGGAACGCTTCGGTGACCGTGCTTTCGCCCTGGTAGCGGAATAACGAACTCACCAGCAATGAAAACGCCACCCCGGTAATCACCGTGAACAGGATCGTTCCTATGAGCAACTCCACTAGGGAGAATCCGGCGGCGCCGTGCTTCTGTTTTTTCATTGCCATTCGATCAGAGCTCACTTCTGCACAGAACTGTCCAAATTCACCGGCAGCAAGAACTGTTGGCTCTCGGCACCCGGAACGCGGCGACATGCGATAATAACGCGCTTGCTCACCACGACTCCGTTGTTACTCTGCGGAAAGACCGCCCAGCGCAATTCAAACTTCGGCGCCGTTGCATCGTTGGGGTCCTGATAATAGGTGTAGTATCCGACGGGAGGAAGAAAAGCGGTGAAGTGGATCACCGCATAGTCACCCTCCATCATCGTAGCCGCCCCGGGCGCCTCCGGGCCACCCAAACTGATAACCTGATTATTCGGATCCACGGAGGAGTCCACGAAGGAGTTCACGTTGAGCGGCTGGCTCAGCATCTGATCCAATTCACGCTGGCAAACCACCGTGGCCTGCGTATCCAAGCGGTTGCCGACGCTGGAGTTCAAGCTTGCGGGCACCAGTTGCACCACGGAAACGATTCCAACCATCAGAATGGAGCTGGCCAGCAGCATTTCGAGCACGGAGAATCCATGCTGGTTCCGCCCGCTTCCCGCAAAATCCTCATTCGCCTTCATCAAGTTCATCCTTACTCCCTTACATCCATGTCCATGTGCCGCCGGCAGGGGCCTTCCAAAGCTTGGTTTGCCCCATCGGTATCACCGTAATCGCTCGGCACCCGTACTGCGTCTGCGTCGTGTACCCGAGTGCCAGAAAATAGGCTCCCATCGGACCACCGGGCGGATAATTCACTGTGCCGCGGTAGTCGAACGTAATACTGCCCGCGAAATTCTGCACTTGCGGAATCCCGGTGCTCGCTGGATCAGGCGTCAAGGACTGGTTATTTGCCACCTGCATATCGCTCGGCAACATCAGCATCGGATCGCCCGCGTCCAAGTTTCCATCGCCCTTCAAATCGATAAAGAAGACCGTGTTCCCGTTTTGGGTCGTTTGCAGCATGCTCACCGTGGTGTTCCGGCGTATCGCCGTGTATCGCGCCAGCTCCACGAAATTTGCCGTCTGCTGCGCCATGCTGTTCAGGCGATAGTTCTGAATCGTTCCGACCAGCATCGGCAACGCCATGCTCACCAGGATCAACCCTATAGCCAGCGTCATCATCATCTCAACTAAGCTATAGCCCGCCGCCCTTGACCGACACCTATGTCCCTGCGATTTCATGCTGAACCTCAGGATCACCTTTTCCCCAATCGGGACACCACTTCCTCTTGGGCACCTTGCGGATAGGGTGCAATTATGCCCTTGCTGGGTAATAAAGCAATCCTTCTGTGGGGCTACTACCGAGGGTCTACTAGTCCTAGCGGCGAAGTACTGGAACTACCTCGCCTTTTCCTTCTTCCCTCGACGTATTAGCATTTCATTTCTTGTACGAAATATTACCGACCGCGCTATTACGTTTCTCCACGCCATTCTCTGTCCTGAGCCTTGAAGGTCGCCCCTTTGCCTTTGGCTCCCCAGAAGTTCTTCCCGTGCCAATTGCCACGCGGTACCCGCCCCAAGTATCATTAGCGGTTCATGCCACCGGCTCCGCTCCATCTTCTCGCACGACTCCTCCCTCGAGCCCTTCGCCTGGCGCTAATCGCTACCCTCTTTCCCATCACTTTGTTCGCGCAATCCAATGAAACTCTTCCCCTCGACCAGGTTCGACCCGGCATGCAGGGCTATGCGTTCACCATATTCGCGGGTGACCAGGTCGAAAAGTTCGATCTGGAAGTCATCGGCGTGATGCCCAATTTCCTCGGACCTCGGCAATCCATCATCCTCGTCCAGCTCAAGGGCCCCAAGGTTGAGCGCACCGGCGTTGTCGCCGGAATGAGCGGCAGCCCCGTCTATCTCGACGGCAAACTCGCCGGCGCCCTTTCCCTGAAGCTCGGCATCTTCACCAAAGATCCCATTGCGGGCGTAACTCCCATCGAAGACGTGGTCCACCCGCCCGCGCAAAGCAGCGCACAGTCATTTCCCATGCAGCTTGACGCTTCTGTTGCGCATGAGGCCTCGTCTGCCTTTTCGCTGCCGTCCGGTTCAACTCTCGCGCCTATCGAAACGCCCCTCGTTTTCTCAGGCTTTCAGTCCGCCACGCTTCAGCAGTTCGCACCGCAAATCCAAAGCTACGGCTTTGTGGCAGCGCAAGGTGGCACCTCCGCTCCGCGCCCGGACGACGCCCACCTGGTCCCCGGCGACATGGCCGGAATAGTCCTGGTGCAGGGCGATGCCTCCATCAACTCCGCCTGCACCGTTACCGCCGTGCAGGCCGATCGCGTTTTTCTCTGCGGCCATCCCTTTCTCAATCTCGGTGACGTGCAGATTCCCATGGCGCGCAGCCGCGTTCTCACCACTCTTTCTTCCGATCTGGCCTCCACGAAAATCGTCAACGTCGGCGGCTCTATCGGGACCATCACCAGCGACCACTTGACCGCTGTCACCGGAAAGCTGGGCGCCCCTCCCGCGATGATTCCTCTCGATCTCGCGGTCGCGACCAAGCTCGGCGAGAAAAAACTGCATTTCGACATCATCAATCACCCCAAGCTCACTCCCCTGCTCGTCGCCATCACTACCTTCAACGGTCTCACGCAAAATGCCATCTACGGCGAGGGCACCACGCTGCATCTCTCCGGGGAGGTTCGCCTTCGCGCGCACTTGCCGGTGCAAATCGAAAATACCTACGCCCCTGGCGATGCGTTTGTTCCTGACGGTCTCCCCATCGCCCTTAGTGTGCAAAACATTTTCGCTCGCCTGTTCGTGAACACCTTCGAGGTTCCTGAAGTCGAAGGCATCTCTCTTCGCGTGGAAAGCGCCCCTGGCCGCCAATCGTTCAGCATCGATAGCGCTTGGCTCGAAAAGGGCGAAGCCGCACCAGGCGAAACTCTGCGCGTCCGCGTTCTGCTTCATCCCTATCGCGGAGCGGCCCGCGTGGAAGAAACAACCGTCCGCGTTCCCGACCAAATCGCTCGCGGCACCGCGCTGCGCATTCTCGTCACCGACGGCGACACCCTCAATCGCGCCTCGCGCGGCTTCGCCTTTGGCGGCTCCTCTGGGCCCTCCGGCCTCGATCAACTCATCGCCGTCCTAAATCGTGAGCGCCGCAACGACCGCCTGTACGTCGGCCTCTTCATGCCCTCGCCCACCCTCCTCTGGGACGACAAGGAGCTCCCCAATATCCCGCTTTCACAAATAAACGTAATCGACGGCCGTCCTACCCCTGGCAGTGTTCAGGTACTTCGCGAATCCCTTGCCAGCGAATCCTCCATAGCGTTGGGCGGCCCCGTGTCCGGCGTAATCTCGTTAAATCTCCAAATCCGATAAGAGCCCAATGCCCAAATTCGCCGACGCTTTCTCGCCACTCGTTTACCCCGATCTTCGAGGGGCCACTCGCCACTCGTTCACCCCGATCTTCGAGGGGCCACTTCTTCTTTGCCTTTCATTACTTCTTTCCTTCGTTGCGTTCGCTATTTCGCCTTCTTCTTTACTCGCCGAGCACACCCGCACCTGGCGCCAAGCCTCGTACGAGGATTTTCTGAAAGGCACTCCTCACGGTGTGGCCGTACGCAGCGATGGCCGCCTCGAGCTCGCTCCGAAGTTCACACTTATAGCCGACGCCGACGCTTCCTATCTCTGGTCCTTGCGCGTCGACCCGAAGGGCGCGCTTTACGCCGCCGGCGGCTCCCCTGCCAAAGTCTTCCGTTTCGATGGCAACGCCGCAAGTAAGCCCACCACTGTCTTTGAATCAACCGATCTCGTCGCTCAGGCCATCGCCTTCGATTCCAAAGGCACGCTGTATGTCGCCACTTCCCCGGACGGCAAGGTGTATCGCGTCTCCGCCTCCGGCGAAAAGACCGTCTTCTTTGATCCTAAGGCCAAGTATATTTGGGATCTTGGCTTTGGCCGCGACGGCACCCTCTACGTCGCCACCGGCGATAAGGGACAAATTTTCGCCGTTTCGCCCGACGGCAAAGGCGGACTCTTCTACGCCAGTGACGAAGCGCACATTCGCGTGCTTGCGTTTGATACCCACAACAATCTCATCGCAGGCACGGAGCCCAGCGGCCGCATCCTGCGTATCACGCGTTCGGAAAATAAAAACAGCAAAGAAAAAGATTCACCCGCCGCCGACGGTTTCGTCCTGTACGAAACGGCCAAGCGCGAAGTTACGGCTCTCGCTGTCGCCCCGGACGGAAACATCTACGCCGCTGCCATTGGAGAAAAGCCGCGCCCCACAACGCCGGCGCCCACCACCGTAATTACCACGCCGCAAGGCACCACCACCATCACTGGTGGCGCGGTCGTTCTCGGCACGCAGCCGCAGGTTCAAACTCCTTTCATTCCTTTCCCGCAACAGCTTTTCAGCAGCATCTATCGACTATCGCCGGACGGCGCGCCGGAAGAGCTGTGGAATTCCCGCGACGATGTCGTTTATTCGCTCGCTCTCAATTCCGATGGGCGCCTTCTCGCCGGCACCGGCAACAACGGCGCGCTTCTCGCCATCGACGGCCGCGGTGTCTTCGCGCAGCTCGCTAAGGCCGGCTCCGCGCAAATCACCGGTATCGCGCGCAACTCCGCCGGCAAACTGTTTCTATGTACTGCGAACCCCGGAAAAGTCTTTTCCGTCGGCCCCGAATACGAGCCGGAAGGCACCTTCGAATCGCGCTCTTTCGACGCGCAGCTCTTTTCAAAATGGGGGCGCCTGGATTGGTGGAGCCCTCCAGCAGGTTCTTCCGATAAACCCGCCGAAAAATCTTCATCGCCAGCCGCGCCTCGCGTGGAATTTTTCGTGCGCTCCGGCAACACCGAAGATCCCGGCAAGGAGTGGTCCCGCTGGTTCGGTCCCTACTCCAAACCCGGCAGCAGCGCGGAGTGTCCGCCGGCTCGCTTCGCGCAATGGAAGGCCGTCATTCACGACGGGCGCTCCGGCGACGGCGTTAGTTGGGTCAGCCTCGCGTATCTTCCGCGCAACGTCGCGCCGGTAATCGACGCCATCGCTGTGCAGGATCCCGGGGTGCGCGCGCAAGCCAACACCATCATTCAGACCGGCCAGCAACCCAGCGTGAATCTGCGCCAGCCGCAGACTTCCAATCCGCCGGGCATTGTCGTGATGCAAAGCTCGCCGGTGCGATTCGAACAGCCGCCGCAAGGCTTCCGCGAAAAAGGCTATCAATCGGTGCTGTGGAGCGCGCACGACGACAACGACGATGACCTGCGCTTTTCTGTTTATTTCCGCGGAGAAAACGAAACCGACTGGAAACTTCTGAAGGACAAACTCGAGCAGAAATTTTATTCCTGGGACAGTACCGCCATGCCCGACGGCGCCTACTATCTAAAAATTGCAGGCACCGACGCCACTTCGAACCCTCCTGCGGAAGCCCTGGCCACGGAGCGCGAAAGCGAACGCTTCGTGGTCGACAACACTCCTCCCGTAATCGAAGGTTTGAAGGCCCAGTCCGGAAAGTCTCAGCGTAACCTCAGCGCTGAAATTCAGTTCACGGCGCGCGATGCGACGAGCAGCATCGAGCGCGCTCAATACAGCATTGACGGGGGCGACTGGATTCTTGTGACGCCAACTAAGGGCATCAGTGACGCGTCTGAAGAGCATTACGAATTCACGGCTAGCTTGCCGCCCGGCGCAGCCGCGGGCAGCGAACATACGATCGCGGTGCGTGCTTACGACCGTTTCGACAACGTCGGCAGCGCAAAAACTACAATCAAAGCTCCCTGACTTTTTGACCTTTGAACTTTTCCACTTTTTTGCTTCTTCACACTTTTGAACGTTCCGAGCTTCGCGACTCTTGTCACGGCGTGTGGTATTTTTCGATCTCGGCGCCGAAACCGAGTCGTCCATCTCCGTAAGGCTCATTGCGAACGTGCACTACGCGCGCGGTGCAGCGCGTCTCTTGCAGTTTGCTGCCGGTGACTTCCGGTGGCATGCGCAGCGTGCAATCGAGCGGCATGCCGACTTGGAGCGGAGCGGAAGAGGCAAAGAAAAAGCCGCCGCGCGAAATATTGATGGCTTCGGTGAAGTGTTCGCTCTCGTCGGAAGCGAGATTGGTGGCGCGAAAACGCAACGGCGTGCGCATGTTGTGACGGGCGACCTTGCGTCGTTCTGAACTCATTTGCTTTCCCCCTGCCAGGACGGAACAGGCGATTTGCTGATCTGGAAGGGTACCGTCCAGCGTAACAGAGCTAGTCCGCCGGTCAAGGTACAAATCCCGCACAAACTCCAGGTATACCCTGCGTAAAACTCTGAGTACGCAAGTATGGTACTTTTGGGCCGGTCTGCTGCCCTCCGCGGCGAACGCGTTCTTTGGCCTTTCGCAAGCCCACTCCATTTTCGCCTGGACGCACGGGCCGAAAGCCGCGGGTATGCCATAATGAGAAACTGTTAAGCCAAGCCGACGCGGCCTCATGCGGTCTAGCTCCAACAGGGCTGTGCAGCGGACTTTTGGCATCGACCCATGAGTGCCACGACGCCCACCTCTGCTTACGCGCAGCTTACCTGGCAGGCCATTGTCGAGGCTCACGCGCGGATCGCACCGCGCATTCACCGCACGCCGGTGCTTACTTCCGCTTCGCTTGACGCGATGAGCGGGGCGCGTCTTTTCTTCAAGTGCGAGAATCTGCAAAAGACGGGCTCCTTCAAAATCCGCGGCGCTAGCAACGCGATCCTTTCGCTTAGCAAAGAGGAAGCCGCGCACGGGATTGTTACGCAGTCCAGCGGGAACCACGGGGCTGCGGTGGCTTGCGCTGCGGCTTGGCGCGGTGTTCCGGCTTTTGTTGTGATGCCCAAGAATGCTCCGGCTGTGAAAGTGCGCGCGATTGAGGCGTATGGCGGCAAGATCACTTTTTGCGAGCCTAAGGTTTCTTCTCGCAATGAAGTTTGTGCGCGCGTGCAGGCGGAGACTGGGGCGGTGCTGATCCATCCTTTCGACAACGACCAGATCATTGCGGGGCAAGCTACTGCCGCTAAGGAATTGCTCGAAGAAATTCCGGACCTTGACGCGGTGTTCACTCCGGTGAGCGGGGGCGGGCTGCTCAGCGGAACTTCTCTGGGCGCGAAGGGCTTGCGTCCGGACGTCCTGGTGTTTGGCTGCGAGCCGGAACGGGCGGACGACGCGTACCGGTCGCTGAGCAGCGGCAAGTTGCAATCGTTGGAGTCGAGCGACACTATTGCTGACGGGCTTCGTGCTTCGCTTGCGCCGCGCACGTTTGCGATCTTGCGCGACAATGTCGAGCGCATCCTGCTGGCCAGCGAGGAAGAGATCGTCGCTGCGATGCGCACGGTTTGGGAGCGCATGAAAATCATCATCGAGCCATCGTCGGCAGTGGCCATTGCGCCGCTCCTGAAGACGGAAACCGTAGCGAGCCTCGGGCTGCCGCGGCGTGGCGACGGCGCGGCGCCGAAGCTTGGCGTGATCTTCTCTGGCGGCAATGTGGACTTGTCCGCCCTCCCGTTTTGAAACTTCGCAGGTGATATCTTTGCGAGGAAAGTGCTGAGGTACCCCCCATACCCCGGGTGTTTTTGCGAAAGAGGCTGCAAACGATTGAAAACAAAGGGAACGAGCGCGAAAAAAGGCGCCAGGAGCGAGCAAAGAGCGTGCAATAGTATGAAACGAATGGATTTGCCGCGAGCAAGATAGCCGTCTGGAGGTCGGAACGTCCGAACGTCTGAAGGTCGGGAGAACCCCACCCCCGGTGTGTTTGCGTACCCCTCGGCCTGGCTCGGGGCAAGAATGCGGTAGATAAAGGGGTTAGCGGGCGATTCGGCGTAAAAACGACAAACAAAAGACTTATGGGTCGAGGTGGTTGTGGAAACAGGTTTAGTGAGGGAGGAAAGGAAGGAGTAGACGGGGACACTGTTCAGCAGAACCTTGTCTTAGCGATTAGCGCCGCCGTTGCGGACTGAACTCGCCGTGGCGACCAAGCTTCGCGGAGTAGAGTACGCTGTGGGGTACGCGGGGACAACTGGTCGGAGGGACGGTTGAGGTGCAGCTGGCCCAGGATTTTCACGGCGGTGTCGTACGATTCCGTGCGCCGAAAAATGGGGCAGCTCACTTCGAGCGGTAGTGGCATCAACACGTTAGCTACCGTGAGGAATTTTTTTCCGAAATTCCGTACGAAAGGCGCTATGTTTGTGGACTTCTTCGCGATTCCCCGCACGCATTTGAAGCAGACCTACTGGCTTGCTGCCCAGGTTTTGGCGTCCTCGAAGGTTTGCTGATTTTTCCATACCGTGTGGTCCCAATCTTCTCCAATTGCACCGAACGCATTGCTTGCGTCCAGCCGATCATCAGAAGAGTAGGCCATAAGGGCGAAGCGATTCATTTTGAGGTTTGAGACGCCGTAATGTTGGCGCAGAGCGATGTAGCCATGCTGAATGCGAGGCCAAGACAAACCATCCAGGGATGTCTTTGTTGATTGACACTGACAAGCAAGAAGACTAGCAATTTCAAAATAAATGATGTCGCCGTCATCGCCTCCGACGTGGTCCGAGATTTGTTCAGCGAAGGCTTCTGCCTCGCCCTCTTCGCCATACCATTTGGGCTGAAGATAGTTGGCGTACTCCCGATAGAAGTGATAATAGGTCGGCTCAAACGCAGTGGACTTTTCAAAGATTTCCTTCTCGAACGGTTTATCCCACCCTTCGGCCAGTGCGATCATCTGCATGAGTTCGAGCCAGTAGGGGCACTTGTCCTTCAGCCGGGCAGCCTCAAGGAGAGCGGTTTTGGCAACTTGGAAGCGTTCTGTGAATAAATCCCAACCGTTCTGCGAGACCGTGTCGCTATAACCGTGACCCCTGGCAAACCAAGCGTAGTTAACGTAAGAACCAGCCAGGGCAATTCGAGCTGTCGCCGATTCCGGCTGGAGTGAATTCCATCGTTTAATAATTTCGATGTGCGCGGTCCAGTCGAAGTCGGTCTCGTGTGGGTGAGTATAGGGATTAGTGAGGGCGTCGTAGAAATCGAAGAGACTGTCAAACGCCACCCCACGAGGCCGCCTCCTCGATGAGGTTGTCGCCGTCGAAGGCGTAGATGCTCGTCGCCGAGGACGATGATTTGTAGATACGCCGCCCAAACGGGTCGTACTTGAAGCTAGGAGTCTTGCAAACGTCTGCTCCACCACCCAGGGTTGAGAACCGTACCTTCAATTTTGCTGCGACTTCTGCTGAGCTGCTCGCCTCCTTGCTTGCTCTGCGAGGTCTCCAACATCCGGGGAGTCCAATGGATTCTCGTCTCTACAGCGCACCCTGCGCGTAGTACGTTCAAATCTGTTGTGGGTTAGGTCTATCCGCCATGCTTCAAGCGCGTACAATGGTTCGCGGCTATTTTTCCGCTTGCTGCCTATCACAACGTCACCGGACAGTTCGGGATCAACACAACTGAACTCGAATTCTTCGGACGCGGCCCGGATTTCGATTACATCGCGAATTACGCCGCACCTGTCGCTCCCTCCTTCCAACTGAACAAGCAGCAAGACTGCTGCATCGGATAGATAACGGTGAATCAGGTAGGTCCTTTGTGCCTTGTCCAATCCCATGCTAAAGTCGGGTCGCTTCGCTTGAAGTTCTCGATCACAGCTGCTTTTTCCAATGTACTTCTGCTTAGTCCCTTGAGCCTCCGCAGTACAAACCATCACCGAGAACGCACTCAGGACCGCCAGAATTCTTAGTACCTTCATGGTTTTCTCCTCGGGCCGTGGGGAGCGATGCCAGGCCTAAAGCCAGACAAATCGCCCGGGGCCGGGAAATATTGAAAATGGAAGTGCGTGCCCTTGTTGTCGCTGTTGTATTCCTGCTGAGCGTAGCTCCCCATAACACCTTGCGGAAATGATTGTTTGAAACAATCCTCTGCAATCGATCTTGTTAGACCGGGATTTGTATTCTGACCGATGTCGGCAGAGTTTCCCCACATGTGAGGGTCGGCTGGCGGATGACTGTCGGCCCCGCAGGTTACCGTTAGGTCGTGGCCATAACATTTTTCGAACTTCTTCAGAGCCTCGTCTAACTCGGGAATGAAGTCGCAATTTGCTCCGCGAGCGCACTTGTACAAGCCACGCGGATCTTTCCAAAGAACCGGATTCCCTTCAACGTAAGGGTAAAGATTCGTCGGATCGTAGAGGAGTGGATCTTCCGTCCAGAATCGTCCGACCGTTGGGTCGTAGTATCTGGCGCGATAGTACAACCGAGTATGCAGTGCATTCACCGGCAGGATGGCAATTGATTCTCGGGATGCCTGATTTCGTTCAATTGTTTGCGGGCCAAATCCCTGTAGGGCGGGCCGATCTTGCTGACGGCTTGCGATGCAACAGCTAATACATCGTCCCTCTTCGCAAGTGAACAATATTGCGACGACATCGCAGAAAGGATCATCATAAGGCCCGCAAGCAAATGATCGCTTTTCTCCGTCGAAATACGACTCTTTATGACAGGTAGAGTCGTTTGCCAGTTCCTTGCTACTTCTCCCGCTAGAATTACAGGTGGTTCCATTCTGTTATAGGCATACATGTAAAGATCTAATTGTTTTTCTGCTGGGAACTTTGAAAGTGCCTGAGCTCGTTGCTCTACTGGCAGGCTGAGTAATTCCCGCGTCAACTCCTTGTCGGGATTGGCGCACCCACTGATTGCGGATGAGAGGACATAACCGAGCAAGAAACGCAGCGCACCTCGCATCTTCATTTGCACACAAATTCCTTGCAAATGTTTCCCCCTCCGTTTTTGCGGAAGAGATCATCAAATATCCTATTTCCCATCGCTTGCGCTGCTCTCTCCGCTCCGATATTCCTGTACGCATCAAAAGTGCCCATTCCGTTGGCCAAATTCTTCAGGTAATCGCGTAAATAGTTGTTCAGAAAAGGCAGAAATCCGGAACTCTGCTGTTGCACGTGAGTGAGCTCGTGCCCAATCAGTGAGAGCCCGATTGGATCGCCAGAAAAGGTACCTGGATTATAAGAGATCGTGTTGCCCACAGTGATCGCATCGGGCTCAAAACCTGGAGCCAAGGTGGCGAACCCAGGCAACTGAGGGGAGAGAACAACGTTGTCGAGGTTTAATCCAGGGAAGTACGGCTGGAGTACTTTCTTGGCACATCCAGACAGATGCTGCTGTTGAATGCAATTTGGATTGGTAAACGGGCAGATAATGTGTCGACCAGAAGGATCCACTTTGACCGTAGGACCATTGCTTACGTACCCATAGAAATTAAGATCGCCGCCGCCGAACCCCAGTGGGTCCTCGGCTAGAAATCGGCCAGCGCCTGGGTCGTAGTATCTGGCGCGGTAATACGAAGCATGTGTGGGTTCGAGGCCTGAGTGTGAAGTCCTTGTGGTGAATTGCTGCATAGAGCCGACTCTAAACCCGGACCCTTCGAAACCAAAGGGTTCGGCACCCAGTCAGTACACAGCGGCTAAGGGCCTGCCACCCGCCCGAACACAGATACACCCACGGCGGCATCAGGCTCCGTGCGCGGTGCTAGGGGGCATATTCATTAGTACGCGTAGACGCTGGTGGCGGAACCGGAGGACTTGTAGAATCCGCCATCCAAAGGGATTGTAGTTGGAAGGTGTCCGACACTTAGCAAATTAACAAATTGGTCCGGCGGAGTCCCGGAACTGCTGACGGGAAAGCATGAGGCGGAGCTCACTTAGACTGCGAGCTTTATCGACAGACTCTCCTACCCAGATGGTTTTCTTTTGGGAGTAATCAATCACGGCCAAGCATGTTGACGGATACATTGCGCCACCACGCTCATAGTAGACAAAGCAAATCCGCGAACCAATTCCCATCAGGACCAAACGCCGAAACGGTAGCCCAGAGGTGATATTGTCAGAAGCCTGAAAAGGTTCTGCCGGATTCGCCAATTCGACGTCCGCCCTCTTGGGAACAGAGCCAGTAGAATCCATGAAAGAGGAATCAAAAACCATTTTGCAGTTTTCAGTAATTTCATCGACTCGATTCACCGTTCTGAAATTGCCGTCGAGTAAGTGATTCCGGATAGCGACAGGCATAGCTATAGTGTTCAAATGCACGCGGTCCGGTTCCTGGGGCGTGTGCTGACTATTGCTCAGTACATGCAAGACTTCTTGCGACTGATTCTTTGACGATCCGAAGTGCCTAAAATAATTTATGCCCAGGAAACTCAACGAAACAAATCCGATTACCCCCACCGACCACTTCAACCACTGCGAGAATTCCCACCCTTTGCTCATTTTCTCGTATCCTGACATTTGCATTTACCCTCCGCATAGTTGATCCTTGTCGGTTCACCCAACTGCATAGGGCGGGTGGCGTAGAGATTTTTTGGCTCTCTTGTTTCTTGGAGACACCGCGCGAGTATATCATTTGCGTACTGCCCTTTGTGGGTAGCAGATGTACGCGAGGGTGCCGCACCCTTTGGTGTTCAAGGGTGCGGTTTTTGACTTTTCCGCGGGTTGTGTTTTTCTTATGCGCAATCCTTTGCGGCGCTTTTACGGGCGCGGCGATCTTCATTTCATTACCTTCAGTTGTTACCGGCGGCGGCGGTATCTTGGGACGGCTCGCGCGCGGGACCGTTTTGTGAAGATACTGGATCAAGTCCGTGCGCGATTCCGATTTCTGTTGATTGGTTATGTGGTGATGCCGGAGCATGTGCATCTGGTTATGAGTGAACCGCCGAAGGGCAATCCGTCGAAAGTGTTGCAGGTGCTGAAACAAGGAGTTTCGCGATCGCTGCGTAAGCCGGGGAGGAAGCCTTCCGCGCAGCTTTCGCTGATGTTCGCCGCCGCAACGGATAGCCCGGCCTTTTGGCAGCGACGATTCTATGACTTCAATGTATGGAGCAGCAAAAAGCTCAAAGAGAAACTAGATTACATGCACCGGAATCCGGTGCAGCGCAGACTGGTCTTGCATCCGAAAGACTGGCCGTGGAGTAGTTGGTCGCACTACGAGAAGGGAGAGATGGGATTGATTCGGATTGACGCACTGGGTGAGGAAGAGAGCGTTGTGAGTTCGGCGAAAGCGGA
>Ga0210408_10000074_pt1 | contig 155822 bp, 141 predicted proteins | sample IncBWH4MmetaG_FD_155471 | JGI IMG/M metagenome (GOLD analysis project Ga0210408, IMG submission 155471) | Forest soil microbial communities from Barre Woods Harvard Forest LTER site, Petersham, Massachusetts, United States - Inc-BW-H-4-M | ecosystem: Environmental > Terrestrial > Soil >... | reverse complement strand
AAATCAACTCCGAGATAAACTGACATGGGTGCCTCCTGCTTGGCTCCATGCCAAACGGTTCAAGCACGATCCGCGCGAGCATACATCTGCCCAGGCACGGAGGCGCCTGCCTCATGTCATCACCCTTGAAAGGCAAAGGGTGCGGCACCCCGTCTTACTTTTGCGCTTCGATTCTAACAAACGCGGAAGTCATCGAATCTCTTCGCCACCCGCCAAAGCGAAGTCAAAGACCCCACGTGCAAAACCGGCACGTGGGGCACCCAAATTCATTCAACAGCTAATGTCCGGGCCACCCTAAAACGTGGTTTACCTCGATCAAAATGTCCCCGTGATTGAGATTGGAAGATGGTTCGAGGAAGGACATACAGGCCCTCAGGGGTTGTTGTACAGCGCGCATACATGAATGGCCAAGGTTTGGTCGTATTTCTTGGGTATGCCCGGACCTGCTATATTGATTCGGCCCTTTCGTGGCCTTGCGGCCTATACGCCAACACAGTTCAGGAGTGCGACGCGACACATGCCAATTGACCGGAAACCTGAGTTCTTCAAGGGCGCCCAGCTAAAGGTGGCCATCATCGGATGCGGATACGTGGGCCTGCCACTGGCGCTGCGCTTTGCGGAAGCGGGGCACAAGGTAACGGGATTTGATACGGACCCGAACAAAGTGAACATGCTGAACGCGGGGCGGTCTTATATCGAGCATATCCCGCAGAACAAGATCCAGCAGTTCGTCAATAGCCGGCATTTTGGCGCAACGACGGATTTTGCGCGATTGAAAGAAGCGGACGCGATCCTTATTTGCGTCCCGACGCCGTTGGACGAGCGGCGCGAACCGGACCTGAGTTACGTGGAGCAAACGGCGATTTCGATTCAGCCCCACCTGCAAAAGGGGCAGCTGGTGGTGCTGGAATCCACGACGTATCCCGGTACGACGGAAGAGCTGGTGCTGCCGCTACTGGAGAAAAGCGGCTTGCGCTGCCCGATCGCGGCGGGACTGGAAAACGAGAACATAGCGAGTGACTTCTGGCTGGCGTTTTCTCCAGAGCGGGAAGATCCGGGCAATAAGCAATTTGGTCTGGCGCAAATACCGAAAGTGGTGGGCGGAGTGAATCCACCGAGCGGACGCGCAGCAGTGTCGTTGTATGCGCAAGTTGTCGCCCGGGTGGTTCCGGTAAGCTCCACTCGCGCGGCGGAAATGGCCAAGCTGCTGGAAAATATTTTCCGCTGTGTGAACATCGCGATGGTGAACGAGCTGAAGATGCTCAGTCTGCGCATGGGCATCGACATCTGGGAAGTGATTGACGCCGCGGCGACGAAGCCGTTCGGCTTCATGCCGTTTTATCCGGGGCCAGGACTTGGCGGGCATTGCATTCCGGTGGATCCCTATTATCTTTCGTGGAAAGCGCGCGAGTTCGATTTTTCGACGCGTTTTATCGAGCTCGCGGGCGAGGTGAATACCGCGATGCCCTACCACGTTGTGGATGCGATTGCGGCGGCGCTGAACAACCACAAGAAGAGTTTGAAGGGTGCGAAGATCTTGATTTTAGGCGTGGCTTACAAGAAGGATGTGGACGATTTGCGGGAATCTCCGACGCTCAAAATTATGCAGTTGCTGCAACAGCGCGGGGCGCAGCTGGATTACAACGATCCGTATTTCCCGCAGCTGCACAAGATGCGGCATTACAATTACGAGAACATGAAGTCCGTACCGCTGAGCCCGCAGACGATCGGCAGCTACGACGCAGTGATCGTGGTCACGGATCACTCGAGCTACGATTACGGCGCGATTGTGGACGCGGCCAAGCTGGTGGTGGATACGCGCAACGCCACGCGCCGGGTGATGCGTCACCGCGACAAGATCGTGCTTTGCTAGCCGCACATGGCTGCCTCCGTCGAAGAAATCCGCCGCCAGTTAGAGGAAAGCGCTCGCGTGAAGCAGGCTTTTTCCGCCGCGCTGGTCGGTCGCATCCTGGAATTTGCGGAGAAATGCGCGGCGTCTCTGCGCGCCGGCGGCAAAATCGTGTTCTTTGGAAATGGCGGCAGTGCGTCGGACGCCTTGCACCTGGCGGCGGAGCTGGTCGTCAAGCTGCGCGACGAGCGACGTGGGCTGGCTTCCCTGGCGCTTACGGCGAATCCTTCGATATTGACGGCGGCGGGGAATGATTACGGCTTCGAGCAGATTTTTGCGCGGCAGATCGAATCGCTGGTATCGGCGCAGGATGTGCTGGTAGCACTGTCCACCAGCGGAAACAGCGCAAATATTTTACGAGGCGTCGTAGCGGGTCGCGAGCGGCGCGCCTTTGTGGTCGCTTGGACTGGCGAGACGGGTGGGGCGCTGGCGAACAAAGTCGACCTTCTGCTCAACGTTCCATCGCGCGATCCGCAGCGCATTCAAGAAGCGCACATCACCATAGGGCATATCGCCTGCTCGCTGATCGAGCAACTCATTTTGCGCGGGTAGCTCGCGGCTCGCGGCTTTACTTCATCTTGACCAACGCTACCCGAGCGGTGGCGAACGGCATCACCGCTTCCAGCAGTACCGGCGTCCGCGCCGCGTTATTCGCCAAATATAGCGTGACATGCGCGTCTTTCATTTCTACGCCTTCGTCGAATACGCGGAGGTCTATTTTTGAAGCGGAAAAAGTGCCCGCGGGCACGGCGATACTCTCCGCGGTTCCGGCGTAAGAGGCTCGAACGTCGTAAAGTTTATGCCCATCATACACCGGACTGCGCACCTCGCGAACTTTTTCCCAGTCCACCATGCGCAGATATTGCATGAGGCCCAGAGGGTCGCGTGTTCCAGGCACCACGCGAGTCTGCGTTGCGTTGGGGACGGTGCGTTCCGTGCCGGTCGTGGACATACGCTGGATGGATTCCTGCTTTTCCCCACGCTCGTTGAGATGCATTTCATATTGCAGGCTGGAGAGCGTGGCCGCGTCGCTGTAAGAGTCAAACTGATCGTCGAGCTCGAACATCATGCGCAAAGGATTCTCGGTGTGCGCGAAGGCCTGCAGGTGCCACGCGTTTTTCCCGAAGAAGTTTTGGCGGTCGACAATCGCCAAGCGGAGATTTGCGACGTTGCTTAACTTGGCGACGTCCGCGGCAAATTCCAGTACTTCGCCGGCGCGAAAAGGCGTGACGGCGTCGCTGGACGCGGATCGCTCTTTGGGCTCAGCCGCGTTTGACGGCGCGGGCGAAGCCGCGAACGAGGACTTATGCGGAGCTGCGGGCTGTGTGGAATCGAGCACAGGTTGCGACGCTTTGGAGACCTGCGGCGAAGATCCCGGCCCATAGGTCCAATACAGCGCTCCGGCCGAGCACGCCAGGGCGGCTATTATCGCGGTCGTTGCGGAGAGCTTAGTCATGCCATTTGTGTGAACCTAATTCGAAACAATGCGTTGCCTATTTGTCTTCCGTCGTACAATACATTTCACGTTTCCCGCACGTCGTGAACGCGGAAGTCTGGTGTGCGGCGCGAACTCTGAGATTATCAAAACGCGAGGCGCTCGTCTTGCCGAGGCGCAACTCGCTTATCGCGGCAGCCATCCGCCTACCGCGAACCTGACGCAGGGGGATTACAGGAATGCGCTTTGTGGTCACGGGAGGCGCGGGTTTTATCGGTTCGAGCACGGTGGACGAACTCGTGCGCCGCGGCCACGGCGTGGTCGTGCTGGACGATCTTTCGTCCGGGAAAGAAGAAAACCTCGCGGAAGTCCGCAACAAAATCACTTTAATCAAGGGCAGCATCACGGATATTGAGGTTGTTCGCAAAGCGATGCATGAGGCGGAATACGTGCTGCACCTGGCGGCGCGCACTTCGGTGCCCAAGTCGGTAAAGGATCCCATTGAGACGAACAAGGTCAATGTCGATGGCACGTTGAATGTTTTGGTGGCGGCGCGCGATGCAAAAGTGAAGCGCTTCGTTTTCGCGGCCTCCTCTTCCGCGTATGGGGAAACGCCGACATTGCCCAAGATCGAAAAAATGGAGCCGCAACCCATCTCGCCCTACGGCGTCACAAAGTATGTGGGCGAGCTGTATGCGCAATCATTCGGCCGGTGCTATGGGCTCGAAAACGTGTCGCTGCGTTATTTCAATATTTTTGGACCGCGGCAGGATCCGGGCTCACCCTACTCTGGTGTGCTTGCGAAATTTTGCGCGGCTTTTCTCGAAGAAACGCCACCTGTGATTTTTGGCGATGGCGAGCAGACGCGCGATTTCACTTATGTGGAGAACGCGGTGCAGGCCAATTTGCTGGCCTGTGAGGCTCCCAACGTTTCAGGAAAAACGTTCAACGTGGGGATCGGAGGGCGCTTCTCCTTGAACGAGACAGTGGCGCTGCTCAATAAGGTCTCCGGCCAGAACCTCGAAGCAAAATATGAGCCAGCGCGCGATGGCGATATTCGCGATTCACAAGCAGACATTTCACAGGCCCGCGAGTCGCTCGGGTACGAGCCACTGGTTGGGTTCGAGGAGGGCTTGCGGCGCACGTTCGAGTGGTATCGCGCGACACAAGTCAAGACGAGTGCCACACCTGCGCCTGCGTCCGTGCCTGCGCCAGCTCCTGCAAAATCGTGAACAGAAAAGACCAACCTGTTCGTGTTGTGGAGTCCGACGCTAGCGGTCTTGCGCTTCGTCATTTCCGTCATCGCGGCGGCGCTCCGTTGGCTTGGGCACGATGTGCGGAATTCCGGCATCATTCATCTTTTTGTTGAGAGCGGCGAGATCCTCGTCCACTAGTTTTTTTAGTTGAGCAGACGCATCGCTGACCAGCGGGCCTAATTCGGCGAGCTTCTCTTTCTGCTGTCCGCCGGGCGCGGCGGCGAAACCATCCAGATCTTGCAACAGGCTTAGCACCTGGTCGGGCAGAGGATCGGGCTTCCATTCGAATGGCGGGCCCGCATCCCCGAGTCCGCCGCGTTCGCGGATGAATTTTTCCGCCAGCTTATCCACTTTCTTCTGGAGCTCGTCCGCGGCTTTCTGGATTTCTTCGGAAACTTTCGGTAAATCGGGCTTGCCGGCATCCGCTTTCCATTGCCCGCGAGCCGCATTTAACGCATCCTTCAGGCCCTGCATGGTTTTGCGGTCTTTGGCCGCGGTCTTGGCCATTGCGTAGAGTTGATCGATGGCCGCGTGCCGGGCCTCGCGATCTTCCGGCGAAAGCTGAATGCGCGGATCGTCTTCAACGACGATTTCTTGCGTGGCCTCATTCTTTCCGGACTTGATTTTGAGGATGTACTTTCCGGGCTCGACGTGCGGGCCGCGCGGCCCCTCCGAATATCCGGCAGCCATGGCCTCCAACTGTTCTGGGGTGGGTTCGGCCGCCGGGTTGTAGCGCAAATCCCAATTGGCGCGATTAACGCCGGCGGCGCCGGGCCCATCGAACTCCCGCACCACTTTTCCGTCTTTGTCCGTGACGCTGACCTTTACCTTGCCTTCTTTTTTGGGCTCCTCCTCGGCATTGCTCTTGCTCTTTTCTTCTTGCTCGGTTTTCGCTTTGGCAGATTTTTCCTTATCGTCGTTGTCAGGCTTTTGCGCGGCTTTCGGCGGCTCGACCGGCACCGCTTCCTTCAAGTAATAGCTCAGGAGTGCGCCGTAGGGCGGATTCTTGGCGGTAAAGAATTTCTGGCCGCCGCTCCAGCGCCTCTGCCTTACGCTGAAAGTAGTGGCCGCGTGCGGTGGAAAGAAGGTCAGGCCGCTGTTCAACACGGTGGCATCCATCTTTTCGAGTGGAGTGATGTCGTCGAGAATCCAGATGGAGCGGCCATGCGTGGCAAGCACAAGATCATTTTCGCGCGGCTGTATCTGGATATCGTCGACGGGCACTGTTGGGAAATTGTTTTTCAGCGCCGTCCAGTTCGCGCCGCGATCCCAGGAGACCCACAGGCCGAACTCGAGTCCGGCAAACAGCAGATTTTGATTGCGAGGATGCTCGCGAACAACGTGCACGCTTCCGGCGGAATCGGGAATGCCGTTACGAATCGCTTTCCAGCTCTCGCCGTAATCATTGGTCACGAAAATGTACACACCGTAGTCGTCGCTGCGATGCCCGTCGAAGGTGGCAAACGCCGCTCCCTCTCCAGCTTTCGACGCCAGCACGCGGCTGACATATGTGCCCTTGGGCACGCCTGGCACGCGAGAGGCGACATTCTTCCAACTCTTTCCGCCATCGCGCGTGACTTGCAAATTCCCGTCGTCGGTGCCGACCCAAAGCACGTTGGGCGTCAAGGGTGACTCGCTTAGCGTTGTGATCGCAGGATATTCCTGCACGCCGTCGTGGCGCGACAGCGTCTTCTTGTCCGGCGTCTTCCCGAAGATTTGCAGCTTGTTGCGATCCACGCCGGTAGTGAGATCGCCGCCGAGCCGAGTCCAGGTGTCGCCGCGATCGGTGGACTTGAAGAGGTAGTTTCCGCCGTAATAGATGGTGGTGTGATTGGACGTGGACACGGCCACCGGCGAACTCCACTGGAACCGGTAGTGCGGCTCCCCATTCCTCGCTTCCGGCGCAATGGAGCGTTGCTGACCTGTTCGCAAATCTCGACGATCGATATGACCGTCCTGCGATTCGGTGTACACGATCCATGGCTCCACGGGATCGATCGCGGCATAAAATCCGTCGCCACCGTGGATCACACTCCAATCTTCATTGGTGATGCCGTCGCGCGTCAGCGACTGGCTCGGCCCGCACCAACTTCCGTTGTCCTGCAGGCCTCCGCAAATGTGATAGGGCTTCTCGTTGTCGAGCGAGATTTCGTAGAACTGGCCGATGGCCAGCGTGTTGACGAAATCCCAGGTGCGCCCGGCGTCGTAACTCCAATGGATTCCGCCGTCGCTGCCGGCAATCATGCGACTCGAATCCGCCGGATCGATCCACATGGCGTGAAAATCGCCGTGGATGCCCTTGACGCGGTCGGTGACGAATTTCTTACCGCCGTCCTCGGAATAAAACATTTGCGCGCCGAGTTCCCAGATGCGCAAATCATTATTGGGATCGATGCGAATCTGGCTGTAGTAGGAAGGCCGCGGATTGGTGTCGCCCATCTTCTTCCACGTCTCGCCCTTATCTTCGCTGCGGAACGTGCCGCCCTTTTCGTGCTGCACAATCGCGTAAACAATGTTCGGGTCCTTGCGATAGATGTCCAGCCCGATGCGTCCCGTTTCGCCGCCGTTCTCGTATGGCAAACCCTTCGTCAATTTCTTCCACGTTGCGCCGCCATCCGTAGTCTTATAAATCGCGCTGTCTGAGCCGCCGCCGTTGAACCCGTAGGGTGTGCGCCGTCGCTCATAGGCTGCCGCATAAAGAATGTCCGGACTCTCCGGATCCATCGCCAAATCGCTCACGCCGGTGTCGTCATTTATTTTCAGGACCTGCGACCATGTCTTTCCGCCGTCCGTAGTTTTGTAAACGCCGCGCTCGGGATTCGGCCCCCACAAGTGGCCCAGCGCCGCGACGTAGACTACATCCGGATTGCGCGGATGAATTACGACGCGTCCGATGTGATGGGTCGCGGCCAGCCCCATTTTCTGCCAGGTCTTGCCGCCGTCGAGCGACTTGTACGCGCCGTCGCCCCACGACGAACTCTGCCGATTATTTGGCTCGCCTGTTCCCACCCACACCACCGAAGGATCGGACGGGGCAATGGCGATGTCACCGATCGTTGGCACCGCCTCTTTATCGAACACCGGCGTCCAGGTGGTGCCATTGTTGGTGGTCTTCCATACGCCGCCCGCGGCCACGCCTACAAAAACAATATTCGGGTTGCTCTCCACCACCGCGAAGTCGTCGATGCGCCCGCCCATCACCGCCGGGCCGATCTCGCGCAGCTCCAGGCTCTTCAATTTATCGATGGGATTCGGCTGGTCCGCCGGCCGGGCTTCGGCTCCGATAGTGAGCGCTCCGCCACACAACCCCGCGGCTGCTGCAAACTTCAAAACAGACGACACTCGCTTCATGATCATCATTCCTCTCATTGCGCGGCGCGGCATCATACTCCGCCCCCCTGCGACGCGCATCCCTTGTTTGCGGAAACGAACCACCACCGTGTTGAAACAGACGCACGGCGCGGCGCCGCGGTTTCGCGGCCAGTTTTGGCGGCCGCTACACAACACCGCATGCTCATGCTAGGCTATCCAACTTACTCGACCGGTCGCGTCCTCAGCGTGAATCGCCACTCTAATGCTCGGAAATTCTCCGCGCTTCAACTATTTCTGCTGATAGTGGCGCTCTCGTTCGCCTTGATTTTCTCCTGTGCGCCATTCGCCGCAGGGCAGCAAATCCGCCCACCCACCGCCAAGGGCGGCATAGCCGAGCTTTCCGCCAAGGGCCCGCAGCGCCGCCAGGGCAATCTCTTCATCGCTGACGACGATGTCGATATCCGCTACGCCGGCCAGCATCTCCGCGCCGATCACATCGAATACAACGACGAAACCACGGAAGCCTTCGCGCGCGGACACGTGCGGTACGATTACGAAAATCAGCATCTCGAGGCGGATGAAGCGCACTACAACGTCGGCACCGGCCGCGGGACGTTTCTGAACGTTCGCGGCACGGTAAAAATTGAACGCCGGCCGAATCCCACGATATTAGTCACCGATAACCCGCTCTACTTCGAAGCGCGCCAAGTGGAGCGATTTGGAAACGACTTTTACATCATTCATCAGGCCTGGATCACCGTGTGCGATCCCCGGCGGCCAAAGTGGCAATTTTACGCGCCGCGCGCGCGTGTCCGACTGGGCAAATCGATGGCCCTGATCAACACGAACTTCCGGTTATTCCGGGTTCCGCTCATCTGGATGCCGTACGCAACCGCGCCCGCCGCCTCGAAGATTCGCCAATCGGGCTTGCTCGTGCCAGTCGCCGGAAACAGCTCCAGCAAAGGTTTCGTCTTCGGCGATGAATTCTACTGGGCTCCCGCGGACTGGATGGATACGACTCTCGGCGCGGAGCTGCTGAGCAGGCGCGGCTCCGCGGAGCGCGCACAGTTTCGCCTCACGCCTTGGGAGGGCACTTCCCTGCGCTACAACTATTTCGGCGTGATCGACCGCGAGCATCAGGGCGGCCACGAGCAGCGCTTCGCGATGCAGTCCTTACTGCCGCACAATTGGCGATTCGTCGCCGACGTCAACGAGCTTTCGTCTCTCACCTTCCGGCTGGCCTTCGCCGATACTTTTGGCGACGCCATCAACTCCGAAGTGCGCAGCTCCACCTTCCTCACTCATAATTTTCGCGGATTTAGCTTCAATCTCGCGTCGCTCAACGATCGCAGCTTCATCACTACGAATCCGCAGACAAGCATCGCCCTGCGCAACGCACCGCAAGCGCGCTTCGGTTCCGTCGAGCAATCGCCGTTCGCGCGCCTTCCTGTCTATTTTGGCTTCGACGCATTCGCCGGTGCGATGCATCGCGACGATGTCTTGATCGATACTCCCACCTTCGTTGCGCGCACCGAATTCGCGCCGCGCGTCACCCTGCCAATAAATTTTGGTCGGTGGCTCAATGTCACCACCACGGCTGTTTTCCGTACTACCTACTACGGTGATTCCCTCGTGCCCGGCAGGGAAGCCACGACTCCCGTCCTCAGCAATCGTTCCATCTCGCGCAACGATGGCGAATTCACCGTCGATCTGCGGCTCCCAACGTTTCAGCGCTACTTTGCACGCCCCAAATCTCCCAGACGTTACAAACACACCATCGAGCCGCACATCACCTATCGCGACGTCACGGGCATCAATAATTTTCTGCAATTCATTCGCTTTGATTCCGACGCCACTCGAACCAACACCAACGAAGTCGAATATGGCGTTACGCAACGCTTCTGGATGAAATCCGGGGAGGACCAGCCTCAGGAGTTAGTTTCCTGGCGACTGGCGCAGAAGCATTATTTCGATCCCACCTTTGGCGGCGCCATCCTCAACAATCAGCGTAATGTTTTCGAGACGTTCGAGTCTGTCTCGCCCTTCGCCTTCGCTCTCGGACCACGCAACTCTTCGCCGATCGTCAGCGACTTCAAGATCACTCCCGGCGGGCGCTTCGATACCGAGCAACTGCTCGAATACGACCCGCAGCTGCGCAAGATCACGGTCATCGGCACACTGGTAAAGGTCAAGCCTTATCGCGAATTCTTCGCCACCATCGCGCACTTCCGCCTGCAAGCCGATCCCATCCTGCAGCCACTCTCCAATCAAGTGCGCCTGCTCGCGGGCTACGGCAGCGAAACGCGGCGCGGTTTCAATGTCACTACCGGTATCAGCTACGACATCACCAATAGCGCCCTGCAGAATCAGCTCGTGCAAGTCAGTTATAACGGGAAATGTTGCGGCCTCGCCCTCGAGTATCGACGCATTCAACTGGGCCAGGTGCGCACCGATAACCAGTTCCGCGTCGCCTTCATCATCGCCAATATCGGCACCTTCGGAAATCTCCGCCATCAAGAAAAAATCTTCTGATTCTTCCTTCTCTGTGCCCTCTGTGCCTCCTTCATGTCCTCTGTGTTAGATTCCTTCCGCTGGCCCCCAATGACTGACACCGACCTGGCCTTCGCCTCCATCGAAGAAGTCGCGCGCCTGTACCGCAAACGAAAAGTGTCTCCAGTCGAAGTAACCAAGCTGATGCTAGCGCGCAGTGAGCAGCTAAATCCCAAATTAAACGCCTACATCACAGTCACAGCCGAACTGGCTCTCGCCCAAGCCAAAAAGGCCGAAGCGGAGCTGTTCGCTCCACGCGGGCGCAAAGATCACCGGGACCGCGGCCCGCTCCACGGCATCCCCATTTCGCTGAAAGACAACATCTACACGAAAAACATCCGCACAACCGCAGGCTCTAAAATCTTCAAAGATTTTGTCCCACTGCACGATGCCATCGTGTGGGCCAAACTACAGGAAGCTGGCGCCATCCTCCTCGGAAAAACCAATCTTCATGAATTTGCCTACGGCGTAACGACCAACAACCCGCACTATGGACCTACTCGAAATCCCTGGGATTTCGCCCGGATACCCGGAGGCTCCAGCGGAGGCTCGGCAGCGGCTGTAGCCGCCGGCCTCTGCTACGGAAGCATCGGCACAGACACCGGGGGCTCAATCCGCATCCCTGCTTCGCTTTGCGGCATTGTCGGCCTCAAGCCCGGCAGCGGCCGCGTCTCTGCCGAAGGAGTCGTGCCCCTTTCGCCCCGCCTCGATTTCGTGGGTCCATTGGCTCGTACCGTCGCGGATACAGCTCTTCTTCTCGACCCAATTTTCTTGCGCGGCAAAAAAGATCCGAGCCTTTTACTTCCGCGAAAATCTTCAGCGCGGTCGCTGCGCAAAATCAGGCTCGGTCTGCCCAAGGATGGCTTTTTCTTTGATGTGATTTCCGAAGATGTTTACATGGTGTTTCACGAAGCTGTCCGGGAACTCCAGAAACGGGGCGCGACTGTCAAAGAGATCTCAGTCCCTTTGGTCGGCGAAACCGAGGAAGCCGGCAATCACATCGCTTGGGCCGAAGCCACTCATTACCATCAGCAAGCCGGCTGGTTTCCCGCCCATTCAGAGGAATACGGTGAAGACGTCCGCGTGCGTCTCGAAATGGGCACCAGAATTTCCGCCACCGCCTATTTAACAGCCCTCGAAACGCGCGACAAGTTCATTCAGCAATTCCATCTGGCCCTGGCCGACTCCGGCGTCGACGCGATTATCCTTCCGACCACGCCGATTGCAGCCCCTCTGCTCGGCGAAGAAAAGACCCGCATTGGAAAAGAAAATCACCCGACCCGCGCTTTGCTGCTGCGCCTGAATCGCCCCGCGAATTTAGCCGGCATCCCCGCAATCTCCATACCTTGCGGATGCACAGCGGCGGGCCTGCCTGTCGGCCTGCAAATAATTGGCGCGGTGACCGATGAATCCCTACTACTGCGCATTGCTCAAGTAGCACAGGCACTCCTGCCCGTGCTCGGACGACCCGAGCTCCAGGTGGGATCGGAAATCATTGGCGAATGAAAGAAACTTCCTTGTTCGGTCTAAACTGTCGGCTGTAAGGCCCTTCGCGTTTTTTCATCAGCCACTTCCCAATCACGAATCCCAGCGTTCCCGTGATCATCCCTCCAAGAATGTCCGCCACATAGTGATACCTCCCCCATACCGTTGAAACGCACATGAACAAGACCAGCGGCAGCATCACGCAAAACAGCCAGCGTCGATGCCGCCAGGCTCCCCACAGCGCCGCAAACGATCCCGCCACATGTTCGGAAGGAAACGCCGCGCCACGCACGCGTCCATAGTGCTCGATAAGATTAATCGCCGCCGTAAACGGCCCGCCGTGCAACGGGCCATGCCACGAGCCGGCCATCGCAAACCACGGGCTCTCGACGGGAAAAAAAATCGCAATCACATATCCGATAGCGTAGGCGACCGCCGAATACGTCATCACCGACCAGTACCCGTGCCAATCTTTCCGGTAGTACAGAATGCCGCCGAGCACCAACAGGTACACGAAGTACGTCAGGTACGCGAACTGCATGAACTCGTTGCGCCCCGGCGTGGCAAACTGTTCCAGCCAGATCGCCGGGTGCACCCCGGTCAACCAGTGATCGAAGGCGATTAGTTTCGCGTCCTGCCATCGTGGCGACACCAAATGCACCAGTGCTCCCAATTCTTCGAAGCAAAACAGAAAGAAGAGATGGGGATACCAGTGCCGCGAAAAATGCCAAAATCTTTGCGCCAACGTGGGACACCCACTGGTGGCCGTCCGTTCTGGATTTGCAGCCCAGACATTCGCCTCCGCGCGACACAAAGCCAGGATCACTACCGCCACCAGCCCATGCACCGTGAGCAATCGCAGCGGGTGCGGCAAATTCCTGGCAAAAATTACGATCAGCGCACTCGAAATCAGCAGATATCCCAGCGCCACCCATTCAAACGGGCCGTACACCTCTGCAGCTACCGCGAACTCGCGCAGCCCAGTAGCAATAGTTTTTTGTCTGCCGGATTCCGCAGCGGGAAACGTTAAGTCTGCTCTGTGTTCCGGTGAACCGATGCCGGGCCACGCCGCCGCCAACCCGTTTCTCCGGTACTCGTCTCCCGAGACAGGATTCATCCCACCTTCTCCGATATTTCTTCAGTCCTTCTCTCGCGCGCTGGTGAAACCTGCCTTTCGCTGTTTCCCTTAGTCCACGCCATCACCGCCCACTCCCGCCGTCTTGCGAGCAGCTCCATCTTCGCAGTGGGATTCACCGCGACGGGTCGCCCAACGGCTTCCAGCATCCATCGGTCGCTCTCGCTGTTCCCATATGCATAGCATCGCGTCAACGCGAATCCCTTTTCCGCCGCTAACCGGCGCACTGCGCGGGCCTTTGCTTCGCCGAACATCGCCTCCCCGACAATCCGTCCCGTCCACCGCCCATTGCTTTCTTCCAACTGCGTCGCACAGACCTCCACCGACGCCGCAATCCCGCGCACGGCCAGCCGCACCACCAGCGCCAGCGCCATTTCCTGCGCTAGCGGCGCGAGCGTTCCGCTTACCAACACAATCGCGTGCCCCTGCCGCGCATGCCACGCGACTTGATCCACCCCGTCCGGAAAGAAACGTGGGATCGACTGTTCTCCCCTGCAAGATTCGCTGCCGTCCTTGCTCACACCCCGCAAATACGTCTTGCTCGCGTGCTTCACGACCTGAATTCCCCGCGGCGCGAGCCGGAGCATCTCGGCCAGCCATGCAAAGTAATTTCCCATCGGGATCGCCCCGCGGCGCCGCAAGCTCGCGAAAAATCGCCACTCGAGCGAAGGCGGCGCGATCAGCGTCCCGTCTACATCGAAAAATGCCGCAACACTTCCCCTCTTCCCATGCCCACTCATGCCATCTTCCTCGCAACCCGCTTCCCGCCGCGCGCCGCTACCCCGTCGGCGAAGTATTTCCATCCCTCCAGCAACACCGGCAACCCTCGCACGAAGCAAAATCCTGCTGTAGCCCAGGTCAACGCTTGCCCTCCCGAGCTAATCAAATTTTCAGCGTCCGCGCCTAACTCCCCGATTAACGCTACCGGCCCACGCGTCAACGCCAGCTCCAAACCCAAATAACAAAAGCACAGGCACTTCATCGCCGCATACAATCCGCGGCTCCATCGCGAAGCCACCAGGGTTCTTCCCCACCACGTTTGCAGCATCGCGTTCGCTCCCCAGCCCGAATGTCCCGCGCGCAGCGCCAACCCGCGAAGAAAATCCGTTGCCGCGCCGCGCGCAAAGAAAAAGACCGGCAGCCACAACGAAACCATTCCCACTACCGCAAAATAAGTGAAGTACACGTTCTCGATCATGCGGTCGCCCAGAATGTCGACTTGCGCTCCTATCGGCGTCGCCAGCTTCTTCGCCCGCGCGATGTGCCCGTCCAGCGCGTCCAGTGCAATCGACACGACCGTGAGTCCCACAGCCGCCAGGTTCGCCCATGCACCGCGACCAAACAAACTGACCGCCGCAAATCCTACTAAGACCCGCAGCAGCGTCACTTTATTCGGCGTCCAATGCATGGCACTCCGTGAACAGCTAGGGAACAGCCATGTCCGGCTGGTTTCCTTCGGATCCCGTAAATGCAAGATTGCCGCCAACGGTCAATCGCTAAGATGCTTATCATCAGCGTCTTGCGCGCCGCGGTTTTGCGCCCGCCTCGGTGCCCGCCAGCCAAATCCCTCATCTGTCGGCTATTCGCTACCCCGCTCCGCGTCCGTACGTCCAATCCATTGGCCCTGTTGGAATAATCTGCCCACGCATCCAGGTCATCTCTAGTGGCGGCCAGCTAGGAATGAGCGGGCATTAGCGCCGCGAACAGCGAGCGCCGCATACCCTGACGTAGTTTGTGGGACAATGGGAGATTGCACAGCAAGCGTGACAGCGCATATAGTGCGCCCGCTATGCTCGTCTTCTGGTGACGGACTGCGCCCAAACCAAGCAAGGTTCAAATGCAACAGGGAATCCAAAAACGCATAGCCAACGTATTCATGCTCGTAACGAATCAGCGTTCGCAAGAATCGCAATAACTGAGGACTGACCACGAATGCCAGATGTCTCACTTCTAGGAGCGTTCCTCGCCGGGCTGGTCTCTTTTCTTTCGCCCTGCGTGCTTCCGCTCGTTCCAGGCTACATCTCCATGCTCTCCGGAGTCGGCGTGGAGCAGCTTCGCCAAGGCCAGCAGCCTCGCGGTCTCTTCGCCTCTTCCGTCTCGTTCGTGATCGGGTTCTCGCTGGTATTCATTTCTTTCGGCGCCTCGGCCAGCGCTGTCGGCGCATTTCTGCAGCAGCATCGCTCCGCGCTCGCGCCCATCGCCGGCGCGCTAATTCTTCTCTTCGGCCTGCATCTTCTCGGCGTACTCATCAAGCTGACCGTCCGCGCCGGCCTGATTCTCGGCGCCGCGCTAGCCCTTCTTGGCTTGATTGCCCTCTTCCGTGGCGGTCCTCTCGTGGCCGGTCTCGGTTACGTTCATTTCTTCTCTCTCTCGCTGATCGGTTTCTTCGGTCCGGCCATGACACGCTGGCTCAATCGCGACGTTCGCCTCCGCACGCAAACCACGCAGCCCGGCATCTGGAGTGGCTTCCTCCTCGGTTTTGCCTTCGCGTTCGGTTGGACTCCCTGCATTGGCCCGATTCTCACCACCGTGCTCGCGCTTGCCGCCGCCAGCGACACCATTGCGCGCGGGGTTCTGCTCCTCGCCATCTATTCCGCGGGTCTAGCCGTTCCGTTTTTGCTAACCGCTCTTGGCATCGGTCAATTCCTGCGCTTCTACCAACGCTTCCGAAAGCATCTCCACGCCGTCGAAGTATTCAGTGGCGCGCTGCTTCTGTTCGTCGGCGGCCTTATTTTCGTCAACCGCCTTACGTGGATGGCCGGAAAGCTTGGCTTTCTCAACAGCATCGTTCTATGGCTGGAAAGGTCCCTGACCGGAGCGAAATAAGCGTTCCACTTTTGCTGTGCTCGCGAACCTGCGAGATAATATTCAGTGATATGGAATCGGGAGGAATGGCGCGTTGAAGAAATCTGTGCTGGTCATCATTGCGGTGGTCGCCGTAATCGGCGCTACCTATTTCGCCGATCGCGCTACGCGCCAACCGCGCAAGGCCGTTCTTGGAGTTGCGAACGCCTCCAATTCTTCAGCTAAGCTCGCTCCGGAAGTTACCCTGAAAGATCTCGACGGCAAGGATCTTTCCCTCTCCGCGTACAAAGGCAAAGTGGTGCTCGTCAATTTCTGGGCCACCTGGTGCGAGCCCTGCCAGGTGGAAATTCCCGAGCTCATCGAAATCCAGCAAAAGTACGCCGCCAAAGGTTTCACGATTCTCGGCGTCGCCATGGACGATGACGGTGCGAGCGTCGTAACTCCCTGGGTGAAGAAGGAACGCTTCGACGTGAACGGCTCCAAATCTCAAATGAATTATCCAATCGTGATCGGAAACGATGCCGCAGCCGACAAATTCGGCGGCCTGATCGGACTCCCCACCAGCATCCTGGTGAGCCGCGACGGCAAAGTCATCAAGCACATCACCGGCCTCATCAGCCTCGACGAAATCTCCAAGTCCATCGAGTCGCAGCTCTGATACTCTGAACGTATGGACGAAAAAGACTTCCAGCGGAAAGCCGACGCCGCGTTCGACGATCTCAAACGCCGCCTGCTCACACTCGGCGACGAACACGGTTTCGACGTCGAGGGCGAAAGCGGCAAGCTTGAAGTCATCTTTGAGGAACCCGAGGAAGCCAAGTTCGTCGTCTCGCCAAACACCCCCGTGCGCGAAATCTGGATCTCCGCCCTTTCCACCAGCTTCAAGCTCGGCTGGTCCGACTCCAAGAACGCCTTCGTCTCGGAAAGAACCGGCGAAAATCTGCTCGAAGTCATGAGCCGCGTCGTCTCGCAGCAACTCGGCCAGCAGGTACACCTGTGAAGCTCGCCGCCGCCATCGCCGTTACCGCCGTTCTTCTGATCATCGTCGCCGCGCTGCCCTCCGCGCAGCCGCAAATTCCTGCCGCTCGCGAAGTCGTCTCCCCCACCGCATACGTTTCTCTCGAGCCCGTCGCCCGGGGCGGCTCCTTCCAACTCGCCGTCGTCGCCAAAATCCGCAACGGCTTCCACATAAACGCGCGCAAGCCTTCCGCCGAATACCTCATCCCCACCGATCTTCGCGTCACTCTTCCCGCCGGCTTCAAGTCCGCCGGGGAAATCTCGTATCCCAAGGGCGAGCTCCACACCTTTGCCTTCACCAAGACTCCGCTGAACGTCTACCAAGATACGGTCGTCCTGCGCGTGCCGCTCACCGCGCAACCCGACGCCCCGCTCGGCGCGCAAAAAATTCCGATCAAGCTCCGTTACCAAGCCTGCAGCCAGGAAGTCTGCCTCCCTCCCGTCACCCTGGACGTCGACGCCGCAGTCACCGTCGCTGCCACCTCCGCCAATTCCCGCCCCGCTCATCCGGAACTTTTCCCCGCCCACTAGCATCTTTCTTACATGGAGTGCGGCGGTCTTGCCGCCGCCTTTGAGACGTCCGCTTCATGCAACAAACTGTCAGGCCCTTTTGCCTTTGGCCCTACGTACTCGGAATCCTGATCGGCCTTTGCGCCGGCCTGGTCCTCTTCATTTATCTCGGCGCGCGCAATATTGACGATCGCACCCGCGAGTGGGTTGTCCGCGAACTGAGCGTCCGCTTCAATAGCGACGTTGACCTGCAGAGCCTGCACGTTGAAACCACTCCCCGCATGCAAGTCACCGGCGAAGGCCTCACCCTCCGCTATCGCAATCGTCCCGCCGTTCCTCCGCTAATCCAGATCGCGCGCTTCTCTTTCAACCTTGGCGTCCTAGGCATCATCCACGTCCCGCGGCACGTAAAAGGCGTCTTCGTCGAGAACATGGTCATCACTATTCCGCCCACCGAGCGCAACCCTGCTCCCGCGCCGCCGAAGCAATCCAATCCCGTCCCGCGCATCATCTTCAACGAAGTGGTTTGCAACGACACCACTCTAATCATCCTCCCCAGGAAAACCGGCAAGGATCCCCTCGATTTCGAAATTCATGACCTCGTTCTTAAAAATGTCGGCGACCGAAAGCCCTTCGATTTTCGAGGCACGCTCACCAACGCCAAGCCCAAAGGCGAAATCGCCACCAGGGGCACCTTCGGCCCCTGGGACTCCGACGATCCCGCCCGCACGCCGGTGACCGGCAACTACAGTTTCGACAACGCCGACCTCGACCCCTTCGCCGGTATCGGCGGCACGCTCTCCTCCACCGGACAATACTCCGGCCAGCTCAATCAACTCGAAGTGGAAGGCGTCACCGACACTCCCAATTTCTCGCTCGACCCCGTCGGGCGCCCCGTCCCGCTGCACACGGAGTTTTCCGCCACCGTTGACGGCACCGACGGCGACACCTATCTCCATCCCGTTCGCGCCACCTTGATCCGCTCTCTCATCATCGCCAATGGCAGCGTGATCCGCGCCACCGGCAAGCGCGGGCACATCATCTCCCTCAACATCTACGCCCCCAGCGCGCGCCTCCAGGACATTCTTCGTCTCGCCACCAAATCCACCCAGCCGGTCATGACCGGGACCGTCACCCTGAAAACGAGAATGCTTCTCCCGCCCGGCAAGGAAAAAGTGATCCATCGCCTCAGTCTCGACGGCGACTTCGGCGTCAGCGACGCGGAATTCGCCAGCGTCGAAGTCCGCGACAAACTCGAATCCCTCAGCCGCCACGCGCTCGGCAAGCCTAACGACGAAGATGCCGGCAGCGCCATTACCGACCTCCTCGGCCACTTCCGTCTCGACCGCGACGTCGCCTCCTTCCCCCGCCTCAGCTTCCGTATTCCGGGCGCCGAAGTCCGCCTTACCGGCAAATACAATCTCCCCGACGAGTCTCTCAACTTCCGCGGTAGCCTCCGCATGCAAGCCAAACTCTCGCAAACCGTCACCGGCAAAAAATCTTTCTTCCTCAAACTAGCCGACCCCTTCTTCAGAAAAGACGGCGCCGGCTCCGCGGTCCCCATCCGCATCTCCGGCACGCGCGACGAACCCAAGTTCGCCCTGGACCTGTTCCACAAATCCGAAAACAAATAGAGCCTCTGGAGCGCCCTAGGTGCGGCACATCTCTGGCGTCGGAACTAACGGCGCAGGTTTCGCCCGGCACCATAGGCGAAAATAAAGCGAAACTGATACAATGCCCCCAGCCATGGCCAAGCGTCCAAACTACCTCCCCAAAGCCGCCTACAACGACGCAATGACGCGCCAACAATTGCAGGAACTGGAGCGCAACCTAAGCCTCCTCAGCCCGCACCTCGTGAAAGAAAAATATCGCCAGCTCGCCGACCGTTGCCGATTCCTCGATTTACCCACCCCGCGCGTAATACAGGAGCTGGTGACGACGTGGAGAGTGCTATGGCGCTGGCGCAGGTAAGATTCACCTGGCCGCTTGCCTCACTTGTACCTTCCGCGATGTTGCATCTGTGCGTTTCACTCTCGGGGCTGCTTGATCTGGCTATACAGATCGATGAAGAGCGATAGGAGCGCGAAAAGGAGGAGTAGATGCACCGCCAAGCCCGCGACATGATACACGACGTAACTTCCGACCCACGCAAGGAATAACAGAAGGGCCAATACAAGCCAAATAAAAACGCGCATTAGGATCGATTTCTGTCCATTCAACCGCACCTAACCAAAGTCAGTTGCTTCCTTTTTGCATAGAAAGAGCGTCTTCTGCTTCGAGCAAGGCTCTGATGCGACCTAGCAGCTTTGCTACGCCATCGCTCTTTGGGATCAGTGCGGCTATGCCGAGAATTTTAGCCAGAGGTTCACGAACCAGGTCGTCGTACATTGTGTAGATTACGACTGGCGTGCGGGGCATTCTGGCGTGAAGCAGCGCAGCGACTTCCACACCATTTGCGGTTGGCATGGAAAGGTCTAACACGATTAGATCGGGATTGAGGACCGCCGCTTGTTGAAGTGCGTGGTTACCGTCAATGGCTTCACACACCTCGAGCTGAGAACGATTCTCGATAAAGGTACGGATCGCGTGCCGCACAGCGGTATCGTCGTCAGCGATGAGAATTCGCTTTTGCATAAGTAACGCCGCGGTTTGCCCCTGCAATCTTACGGAGAGATGAAGTCACGGTGCATCCGGCAAAGTTAGGTATTCTCTGTAGGGCCTTTACCCGAATGGGCCCACTGTTCTTTCACAATTTGCAGCCAACTACAAGATGCTATCGAGACTGGGTCGCCCAATTCTACGGGTCAATTCACTAAGCTATAGTAGCATCGGTGCGCTTAACGTCCGCTAGCGCCTGCATTTGCACGATCCATCCCTCAGACAATTTTCTTCGACCCTGTATCCTTCGGGACAGTATTGCGGCGTCGCGCTACGCATCCTATTCAGGTAGCGCCCCTTCATCCATCAGCCCGCGAAGTTGCCGCCGTACACGCAAACAAGTTTATGCTGCTCGTTCATCAAAGCCTCGCCCTGCGCTTCGAAAAAATAAAAGAAGCCTATGCGCAGGCCAACACTTCGCAGGAGAAGTTAGGCCTGTTGAAAGTTTCGGGAAATTCTTCGGCAAGCGCAGGAACTGCTGGCCCAAGTCGGTTCTGAGATGGACCGGATGAAAAAATCATAAAGCTCGGTAAGTCGGGGGGGCGCGCGTTCCGTGTGCTAAAACCGAAAATGCAGGGTTCGGCGTATTCCGCAGTTGGTGTGAAAATTCTCCGCGATTCAGCTTTTTCGTACTCCACGGTTCAACGCCGCCGTCATGAGCACGCCCACTGCTGCGCCGAATGCAATCCATTTTCCTACGTTGTGTGATGCGGCCCCAATTGCCGCTCCGATTGCCATGCCCAGAGCAATTCCGATGCTCATTACCATAGCTGGTCTCCCTGTGAAACCACTCTTAGCCCATTTCGTGTCACCCCGTCTGCCCCATTTTGCACAGTGCCGTTGCCTGCTCTTTGTTGAGGATTTTCGCAAACTGTGCGAAATGGAACTGTGTGGATTCCATCCTGATGCCATGATGGGCGCATGCTGCGTAAGAAAAGTAACAAAGAGTCCGTCAGCTCGCTACTTTCCAGCATCAGGAAGGAAATGGCCGAACCTCGCATGGCCAAGTCCGTAAGAATTGCGCAATGGAATTTGAATACTGGGCGAATTCCGGAACAGCCAGGCACCACCATGCCCGGCACCGTCGCCAAAATCATTCCTCCGCGTTCGGGCCAACCGGAAAAGGCACAGATTGCTATTGACGGCGCCGGCCATCGGTATCGTGATTTCCGCATTGAAAATACGCTGACCGATGAGCATGGCGATGATGTGAAGCTCAAGAAGGGCGGCCGCGTTGCGGTTACCGTCACGGGCGGCGATGGGCGAGACCGGCCTCCGGGGTCCTGAATCATCCAGAAACTAGCTTTCGATACTTGGCGCGCACTTGCGACCCACAAGCAGGGTCACCTCTACTAATTTTTCTGCGGAGGCGGCACATCCGTAGGCACAGAGTCCGGATGATCCTTCAAATATTGCTGCCAGGGCTCGTCGCGAAACACGATCCGGAATCCCCGATGCGTATTCATGTAGATCGTTTTCTGCACATCCAGGTCGTCGTAGGGAACCACGCGCTCGGCGCGCTTCGTTCCATCCACCTCGATACTGTTGAAATGCACCTCGCCGTTCACGAACCAGTAGTCCGTCACCCCGTACACCGTTCCATCTTTCAGGTACAGCCAAACTAGATCTTGATCGACTCCGCCGTACGAATACACAGGATTCTCGTACGTCGGCATGGTCACATAGTTTTCAAAGCCATATCCCCCAAAACCATAACCATAGTACGGCACGGGATTGCAGTCGAATCCCGCGCCCCACGCCCAGCCCAGCGAAGGACCGCAAGTCGGCCACCACAGCGAATTGAATCCCAATCCCACTCCAAATCGGAAGAACGGCCGGCCAAGGAACACACGGCGGCGGAAAATCGGAATCCGGCCCGGCTGAAAGGGGAAGCCACTCCGCGCGCCAAAACGCCCGGGTCCGCCCACACGCGGCCCGCCAAAAACCCGAGGCTGCGACATCGGTATCCGCGGCGGCGCGCTCATCCGTACTCCGCCGCCAACGTGACCGCCACCTCCAACGTGGCCGCCGACACGTGGTGCCTGCGCAACCGCAGTCTGCGTCCCCGCGAAAGCCAGAACGAAGCCCGCAACAATCACAATTTTCTGGAAGATCGAACGAATAGGGTTCTTGAGGATCGGACCGCGAAGACCAGACTGCGCCATAAAGTACGCTCCTTGCAGCCTCCAGCTCGAAGCTGTCAAGAATCGCCCCAACTCGTCAACCACAATTCTACTACCGTCCGCCGCCCGCCGTGTCACCAACTTGTAAAACGCAAACGTAATGCGCCGCATGCCCCGGCCCGACAAGACTAAACTGACCCTCGATGACGCCACTACTCCTATCCGTCCTCGCCCTTCTCGCCCTCGCCCTCTACATCTTCTGGGTAGAGCCGCTGGGCGTCTTGCCCGTCCTCGAGCGCCTCACTCCCAATCTCACCTACCGCATTCGCACCCGCCATCCCCTCGTCGCCCTCTCCTTCGATGACGGCCCGCACCCCATCTTCACGCCCAAAGTCCTCGACATCCTCCAGCAGCACAATGCCCACGCCACGTTCTTCTTAATCGGCGAGCGCGCCCTCCGCCATCCCGAACTCGTCGCGCGCATCAAAGCCGCTGGACATGAAGTTGCCAACCATTACTTCACAAACGGTTCGCTTCTGTTCCACTCCGACGCCGACTTCGCCCGCCACCTCGAACAAACCGAGCAAGCTCTAGGCATAGCAGCAGGACCGAAATTCTTTCGCCCGCCCGGTGGTGTCGCGCGCTCCCGGCAACTCCGGCTCGCCCAAGCCCATGGCTACGAATGCATCCTCGGCTCCGCGTACCCACACGATCCCTTACATCCTCCCGTCGGGTATATCCGCTGGCTCGTAACAAAAAATCTTAACCCCGGAACCATAGTCATCCTCCACGACGGCATCTCCAACCCCACCCGCACCATCCAAGCCCTCCCACAGATCCTGGCCGCAGCCCGACGCAAAGGACTCCGCATCGTGTCAATCGGTGCCCTAGGAAATGCGGGTTGTAGCGGTGTCCGCTCAGCTGCGTCTAGCTCTGGATGTTGAGAACAGGGGCTTTTGTTGAGGTGGTTTGATTACCTGATTAATTTTATTTCGAACTCGCACTAACTCTTGTAACTTGTAATCCAATTCGCGGAGCAATTCGTCAACGTCTTCTGGCCTTTCAGTTGGCTTGTGCTGAAGTGTATGGAAAGTTGTAATGCATGGCGCGAGTTCGATCTCAATTGTCCCAGGAAGGCCCAATTTGAAATCAAATCTCTTATCGGCGCCCAATAACACCTCCAATTCATTTATCGCTATATCGCAGTAGGGTCGAGCGTAAACTGAATCGTTTCGTTCAAGGTCTCTCACAACCCTTCTTCCCACGCCACCGGAAAAACTTTGCAGGCTGCTCTTCTTGTAGAGCCCGGCGCAGAACCCGTACCACAGAACAACGCCCGGGACGCGTGATTCTAGTTCGCGCATCGTGGCATAATGATCGAAAGTACCTGGGGCGATCGTGCTTCCGAGATAGCCAATTGCGAAGGATAGTAACGCGTTGTTCGCTCGTAACGGAGAGTCGACTATGTTTCGCAGGCGTTGGACTCGCTCTTCTCTACGTAGCTTCTGAATGTTGAATGCGCCCCTGAGCTCTGGATGCTCCATAGTCAGGTAATTCCAGTTATTGTCTCGAATCTCGCCGAAACGTGAAATGTCCCGCGCGCAATCTAAGATGGGGTCGTCGCCAGCGTTTACTAACTCAGACTTGCTTAACGCATTGGCGATCCGAAAGATCCGCAGGATTAGTCCAGTGTCGTTAGAATCGACTAAGGGAGAAATCAACTTCCCCGCCTTTCTCCACTGGGCTTCAATGCGACCAAACATTAGCGCCCCCGGCCCAAGCGCAATCGATCGAGCCAGGGCAAATGAGAGCGTGCCCTCGCACTCAGCAGGCGATAGTCGCTTCATCCCTTCCGGTGTCGGTGACTTTCGTGCACACTCTGCCAAAATAATTCCGAGGTAGCAATTCTCAAGTTGCCCTAGTGTAGGCTCGCGAATCTGAGCCAAGTCTTCAATAGTCTCGGATTCCAAAATGCGACAGTATGCACTGAATGGCCGCAACGAGATATACGTTGCAACCCAAGCAATAAAGTCGCGCAGTTCATTGGAATCCACCACCACGCCGGTAGGAATTGAAGAACCTTTCCGAGGGTCGTCCTTCCAATACGCAAGCGATTGGGAATGAACGATAGGAAGCTCAGTAAACCTCTCGAATGGGTAGGTGTCGTATGCGACGATTTCCGAGCTTCCGTCTCGTTCGATAAGCTCGAGTAGCTCTTCGCGTCTACAGAGTTTGTACCACATTTTATTCCTGTCCAAAGATATCATCAAAGCTGGGAGGATTATGTTCGAGCTGCATGTCCGCAAACGCTTGTTCGAGAAATCCTGGAACACGGTGCGAATAGTACATCCTCAGAGACGTTTTTGTCCTCGTGACTGCAGTATAGGTTAAGTTGAGACTGTACGGACTTGCCCCCAAGAATTCACACCCGAGAACATGCACTGCTCGAAATTCCAGACCCTTCGCTGAATGCAACGTCGAGACACATAGGCGAGTCTCTGGCCGGAAGGGTGCGTTCTCGCCACCCCCTTGTAGAACGGCAATCTTGCCGAACTTGGAGCTGCGGACACGATCCCAAATCTCGAGCATCTTCTCTGCAGACGGGCATATTATCCCGACGAGTTCTTCAGGATATGCCTCAAGCTGTGAAGACAACGACTCGAGTGCCATCTCAATTTGTGCGCTGAAATCGTCCGCCGCCACAAGTTCGGCTGAAGAAGGACGCGCGGCCTCATCATAGTTACAGAACTCGCTCAGCAGATGATGCTGCGGGTTGCCCTTTTGTAGGGCGTCTGCGAGCCGGCAGATGTCCCTCCCGACTCGATAGTGGTATTGGAGACGGTGTTCTGCATTAACGTTCTTTCTGACGGCGGGAAATGAATCTGGCACTGCGTAAATTTTTTGCTGGACGTCAGCGGTCGCGAAGATATTCCGGCTGAGCCTCTTGAAAAGCTCGACTTCGCCTGGGAGCAGATCTTGTGCCTCGTCGATGAGGACGGTGTCATATAACTGGCCCAGGTGTCGTTCATTGGCGATAGATTCGATTTTCTCCACAATCTTTCTCCGCTGATCGTCGAACGTTCCCGATAAGTCGACACTTTCGTTGTATTCCCTAAGAAAATCAAGTTGCCACCTTCTAGTCGTTTTCACCTTGTTTACAGGAAACTTATAGTTTGTTCCCCCAGCCGAAATGAATTCTTGGAGCGTTCGTGTCAGTACCAAGACTAGAATATTCTTGTGCCCGGCCAAGTAGAGGTAATTTGCCCGTAGTAGCAGGAGATTGGTCTTCCCAGAACCGGGCGGTCCGGTAAGGAGGTGAGAACTTTCGGCCGGCAGCACGATGACTGCGCGTTGCTCGTCACGCAACTGTTTCGATTCTCGCCACCATGTTTCATTCATGGAAGATTCCCTGAAATCTTCAAAAACAGAACTTCGCCTCCAATTTCGGCCTGTGCAGCCTGCGCCTGTGCAAGTGCGGCATAAAGAGCAATGCTGACTCGTTCGCGCACCAAGGCTGCTTCAAAAGATCCAACGAACAACTTCTCCCCCTCGATGTTTGACACGTCAGGCGGCGTTGGCGAAGCTACTTTGGAGGATAGGAAAGCCGCCCCTTCGACCTCAACTAATTGAGATCCCGGATCAATTAAGGATGTGCGCAATACGAGATGCAGACGGCTAACCAATCCAAGGCTTGGCGCGACCGCAAAAGCAAACGCAGTGGTTGCGACATTAACATTCTGGCTAGGATATTGATGAGTTGAAACGGGAGGGAACAATCCGTTCCCTATCGTCTCGTCATGTACGAAGCGCTCAATGAGGACCTGAATTCGAGTTGTGCTCGCCCGGATTGTCCGTTGCTGTTCGGCGAGATCTTCGATATCGATCCGAATTCCTAAAGCCGCCTCCGCATTGCGCCTGACTCGGTCCCTAAGGTTGGTCAACGATGTCACTGAAATGTCTCTCGACCGGAAATCGGCCCATTTAATGTATGCCAACCGGTGCTCGGGTTTTTTGCTCAGACATGTCTTAGCGAGGGATACGAGCTGCGGGGCAACATCGGCGGCAACGATCTCTGGATTCACGTACGTGACCGCGTCGACCAAGCGCCCGAATGGTTCCTCGTATTCAGAAAAGATTCTCTTTCCCATGATCATGTCATGTAGGACTGCACCTAGCTGGTAGAACGTGAGAGCCCGCCATCCTTCCGGCGTGGGTTCTTCTCGACGCTTCAAGAACTCGGGCGAACTGTATTGGAGCGTCCCGATAAAAGGCAGCTTTTCCGAATCGGTAACGACCTCTCCTACAAACGGCTTAAGAACGCCCAGGTCCAGAAGCACCGCAGTCGCAAAATCATCGCTTACAAGAATGTTATCGGGCTTAATGTCCCGATGAGCGAAACCAAGGTTTTCCAGGAATTCTGATGCGGCGGCGACTTGCTCTATTAGCGGCCAGATGCGGTTTCGCGGCAAGTCTGCGAGGCGCCTGGAGAGTGGTTTGCCTGGGATCTTGCCCATCGCAACGTAAAAATACCCTCCGCTTTCCCCGGCATCCAGTATTGAAACCAAATTGGGGTGGCTCTTGCCAACTAATACGCGCTCCCGGGTGACTCTTTCCCTCTGAACTCCTTCGCCATACCGCTCGACAATCTCGGGGTCAAACAGTTTCAAAATGCAGGTCTGGTCCCCTTTCGAAGCGGCAAGTACCAAGGCCGATTTACCATAATCCACAAGCTCTGCAATTACCCAGCCAGCTATTGCTTTGCCGTTTAGTTCCGTTGCGATTCTGATCGCTCGCACTCTGTCCATAGTTCAGAGTCACCAAGGATCTTTCAGATATACATCTACGATACTACACTATGTCTTAACCGCTTTTGTCGTGCGTGGTCTTAGGGACCTACTTCACGACTCTGACGGACCGAGAACGCGTCGCGTGTGGTGTGGCTAGGTGCCCCAGACGTCGATTCTACGTCCGGGTTTTTCTCTCTCGTTGCGATCGTCCGCAACCCTTCAATCCAAAGCCGTTATTTATCACTTGACGAATAACAGCCGGGTGCCCTAGACGTCGATGTTATGTCTGGAGCTTTCTTTTTGTCAGGCCGATCCGCAAACCATTCAATCTCACAGTTTCCCTTCCTGACCCAGCTGTGGTATAACAGTTATACCTCGTGCGATTCCATTTCGATGCGCGGAAGAGCGAGAGTCTTCGGCGGAACCCCAAGCGCGGAATCGGCTTCGAGGAAGTGCAGGAGATTTTCTTTCATCCTTATTACTCCGATCAACGTTCGGATTTTCCTATTCAGCATCGCGCCATCGGCTGGGTCGGGAGCCGCTTGTACTCGGTGATTTTTGAGATTCGGGAAGATGCCGAAGGTGAATTCTACCATCTGGTGACTTTATGGAAGGCAACCAGCGCGGAGCGAAAACTTTATGAAGAACACACACCGTAAGAAGAAGCCTGTCTCGGCCGAAACCATTGCTCGCATCGCGGACAACGGCAAGGATGTTTCGCGCTTTTTCACCAATTCCGGCGAAATGAGGAAACCTATCCAGCGCGTGAACGTGGACTTTACCGCCTCCATGCTCGAAGAGCTCGAGAGCGCTGCCAAGGATCTCAACGTCAGCAGGCAGGCGATCATCAAGACCTTGGTGCGCCAGGGACTCGACCAGCGCCAAAGAGCGAGAGCCTCTCGCACCAGGGCAAAACGGACCTGACTTTCTTCCCATTGCGGGAATTCCTACACTCGTGCCCGGGTGGCCTCAGACGTCGATTCTACATCTGGGTTTTTCTTTCTCGTTGCGATCGTCCGCAACCCTTTCAATCCAAAGCCGTTATTTATCACTTGACAAATGGCCGGAGATGCGGTATCCTTTAGTTAAGGTTCTGCTGACCGTGTCCCCGTTTCGTCCTTCCTTTTCCCCGCAACTCGGCGTGTTTTCGCAGCTGCCCACTACTCACTGCTCACTGTCCACTCTCTTCCAGCTAAGTCCTTTATCTACCGCTTTTACGCCGAAACGCCCGCTAACCCCTTTATCTACCGCATTTACGCAAACACACCGGGGTGTGGGGGCATTGTGTCCCTCCTCGCCTCTTCTCGCCACTCGTTTACCCCGATCTTCGAGGGGTCACTCGCCACTCGCCACTTTCATCCGCCCTTTGTTTTCACAACCTTACGAATTGCTTTTTTCGCAACTCTTTTGTTTTCAAAAACATCTGCGTTGCCCCCTAGTATTTTCCTCGCGCTGCATATCCCCGCGTCTCACGCACAAAACACGGCCTCGCCTAACCACCTTTAGAATGAACACTTGCAAAAGTGTGTCAAAACAAACGACTTTAACTACCTTCAGAATGAACACTTACGCAAAAACGGGGGGAGGGGGGCCCTTATCGTTTTCTGTCCGTGGTGTCTCCGTGGCAAAATCCCTCCCCGGAGGAACCATGCCTGACCTTCTCGACGACTTCCAGAAGTTTCGCGCCGACCTCAACGAAGAGATCCTCGGCTGCGGCCATCTCGGCATCAAGCGCTTCTTCGCGCTCGACCATCAAGTCTACGAACCCGGCGCGCTCGGCACCAAGACCAAGGAGCTCCTCGGCCTGGTGGCCAGCGCGGTGCTGCGCTGCGACGACTGCATTACCTACCATCTGGTGCGCTGCGGCGAAGAAGGCTGGAAGCGCGATGAAGTCATCGACGCGCTCAATGTCGCCCTCATCGTCGGCGGCTCCATCACCATTCCCCATGTCCGCCGCGCCTTCGCGCGTATGCGCGAAATCGACGGCCTCAAGAATTCCTGACCGTGACCACGCTTTCTCACCATTTCGCCGCGAATTGCTTTTGTGTTTTTCCTCGCGCAGTGCTAAAACATTGCACGGTCCCAGAACGCAAGGTAATGAGCACGACCCCAACCCCTGTCGCTTCCCAGCAGGAATCCACCGCCGTCCGGCTCCGCAATTTCGGCCTCGGCGCTCTTTTCGCGCTGGTCCTGCTGCTGCCCAAGCTCTTGAATCTTCGCCGCGACCGCCGAAGCTGGCTCGCCTTCCGCATCCTGCTGGCCTTCGCCGGCGCCTCGCTCGTCATCCTTCCGCTCAGCTTGTGGAACAGTTGGACAGCCGGAATCGCCGGCCTGGCCCTGTTTCTCGCGGCTATCCTGCTGCCCGCCGCCAAGCCCGACACGACGCTGGCCGACACCGCCGCGCGCCTCGGCGCCCTGGTAATGGTGAATGGCGGCGTCTACCAACCGTACGACGCGCAATCGGAAACGGTGCAATTGGAAAACTGGCAACAGGAACCCGCGCAGCTACAAAGCGTGCAGGCGGAAATTGCGCCGCCCTCACCCGCGCAGCTTTTCGTTTGTCCGGACCGCATCTGGGCGCTCGATTCCGATTTGCACCCGCTGCTGGTGATTCCCACTTCGCAAATTTCTTCCGCCATCGCGTCGGAGTCCGCGGGCGACTGGATTGTGCGTGTTCGCTGGGCCGAGCACACCGCCGACTTCCACTATCACGGGATCTTCGCCGAGCATTTGGCCCGCGTAGCAGAATCGACGCTGCGCGGCGTGATTCATCCCACGCTGCCGATCATCCCGCAAAAACGCGCCGCCACCGCCTGACGCCAAACCCGCATGAACACGGAAGAAACTCAGCTCAGGAACACGGATGCTCCATCCCGCTGGCACAAACATCTGTGGATTTCCGCTGTTTGTGTCAAAATATATGTCTATGGCCAGAGGCTGGGAAAGCAAAGACGTAGAAGCACAGGTCGAATCCAAGGAAGTCGCCAAACCGTCGCCAGAACGCGACCCCAAAAGTGCGGAGAAACAACTTCGCGAGCAAAATATTCAGCAATTGCAACTGTCGCGCACGCGCATCGCCAACGATCTCAACACCGCAACGCACCCCAATCACCGCAAATCGCTGGAAGCCGCCCTGGCCCACCTCGACAAGAAAATCGCCGACCTCAGCTGATCCTCTTCCACGAACCAGTTCATAATTTTTCGCACGCCGCGGGCCGCGCCGATGGCCTTTGCATTCCGCGCTCCGCGCGCTCTCTCTGCGTTAAGTTTTTTCTTCGCTCACTGGATGAAATCGCCGGCCAATCCCCAGAAATCGTTGACGTAATAATGCGAGAGCACATTTCCAAACAGATAGCAGATGCCCTGGCACGGCGGGATTTCGCCGTAGAGTTTTTTGCCGTTGGCGAAGATTTTTCGCAGCGATTTATCGCGCAACAAATTGCCGGCAATTTTTCGCAACGGCTCGCAGGGATAGAACACATCGCCGTTCGGATACACGCGCGGAAACATGGTCGGGTAACATTGGAAGGGCTGGAAGCGCAACAGCGTTTCGATGGTCTTGGGCGTTCCGTTGATGGGCTGCGTTCCGGCGCGGCGCCGCGCGATAATTTTATCGACTAGCGCTTGATACTTCGCGTTCCGTAACAACGCCAAATTCGGCATCTTTTCCATCTGCGCGGATTGCGCGGCGAAGACGAAGCCTTGCTCGCCGCACCAATCCAGCAGGCGGTCCACCTCTCCGATATTCCATTCTTCAATTACTGTGCTGATGGTGATGTGCCGCGGACTTCCGAGGCGCTCCTTCGCAAGTTGCAAATTTCCCATCACCTTCGGCAAAGCGGCCGGCTTCGAAAGGGGATTGGTGGGATCGGCGGCGAGCGCGTCCAGACTTACGACTAATCCCGTCACCGCGGAAAGAATTGTCGCTTTGCGGTCCAGCAGCGTGCCGTTGGTAATAAGCAGCAGGGATCGGAATTTGCAGTCGAATCGCGCGGCGTGAACAATTTCCTCGATGTCGGCGCGCAGGGTCGGTTCGCCGCCGGTAATCACGATGGAGTCGGTCTCTTTGCGAATCCTGCGCAGCAAGCGAATCGTCTCTTTCGTTCCTAGCTCATCGCTGAAAACGTCAGGCTCTTTTTGCGTGCAATAGGAGCACGCCAGATTGCATTTGTGCGTCACATAGAAGGTCACCGCATACGGCGCGACGACCTTCGTTCGCAAAATGTGACGACGCCACCCGTTGCGGAAGTAGAGCTGAACATTCTTGGCCACGAAGGGCGCGTGGCGGACTAATCCGCGCAATAGATCGCGTTTCGAACTGACACGCGGGGCCGCCACACGGTTGTCCAGCGCACTCACCGGCACAAAGTTCGCGATCTTCTCGGTCATATGTGCAACCAGCGTACAAGACCGGGGCAACGGGACCAAGTGGAGTGCTGTTTTTCTAGTGGGCGACTTGATGGTCCAATTCGGCGCAGTTTAGGCTATAGTCGCCCACCGTTAGGCCACTTATGCGAATTTTCCGAGTCATTCTGTCGGCTGGGTTGGCGCTTTCGGCGTTCGGTCTTGCAGCTCTTCCAGCCGAAGACAACGGGGACTTTCGTCAATGGACCGCGTCGTGGATCGTTTGCCCGGACGGGCCGGTGCGCGACGCGGGCGTCTTCCATTTTCGTAGACGGCTCGAGCTCGAAAGGGTACCGGCGCATTTCATTGTGCATGTTAGTGGGGACAGCCAGTTTTTGCTGCATGTGAATCAGCAGCGCGTGGGATCCGGGCCGGCGCGGGGTGACTTGGCGCACTGGAGATTTGAGACTTACGATCTCGCGCCATTTTTGCGAGCGGGAACGAATGTTCTGGCCGCGACCGTTTGGAACTTCGGGGAGTATTCAGCCATCGCGCAAATGAGCGACCGCGCGGGATTTTTGTTGCAGGGAGAGACGAAAGCGGAGCAAGCCGCCGACACCAACGAGAGTTGGGAAGCGGAACAAGAGATGGGAATTACGACTAGCGGGCCGTCGGGCCTGCCAGCGCATGCTTATTTTGCGGCCGAACCTTCCGAGAGAGTGGACGCGTCAGCATTCGACTGGCTCTGGAACACGGATGGCTCCGGAGGGGCGAACGGACGCTGGAAGAAGGCTATTGCGATCGGAAAAGCGACTTCGCGAGGGCAAAGTTTTCCGCGCACCAAATGGGAACTTGTCCCCGATTTGCTTCCGGCTATGGCTATGGAACTTACTCCAGTGGGACGAGTGGTTCGCGCGATTGGCATCGACACTCCGTCGCAGTTTCCGGACAAGGGATTTCTCGTTCCTGCCCACGCGCACGCCAGCATTCTTATCGACACATCGCACCTGACGACGGCATATCCCGAATTGACTGTCAGCGGCGGAGCCGGCAGCGGCATTCGCATGATTTACGCGGAGGCGCTTTACGACGAGAAAGGGAATAAAGGGAATCGCAATGAGATTACGGGGAAACACATCCTGGGATTGCGCGACGATTTTTTGACGGACGGCGCGACGCGGACATTTATGCCGTTGACATGGAAGACGTGGCGTTTTTTGCAATTGGATATCACGACCGCGGAGGAAGAGTTAAAAGTCGAGCGGCTGCGATCTTGGTTTACCGCGTTTCCGTTCGAGCAACGCGGACGCTTCGATTCTGACGATTCTTCGCTGGCTTCAATCTGGGAAGTTGGTTGGCGGACGGCGCGGCTCGACGCTCACGACACGTATATGGACACTCCGTACTGGGAGCGTCTGCAATACGTAGGCGATACGCGCATCCAAGCGCTCATTTCCTACACAGTGGCGGGAGACGACCGGCTGGCGCGGCAAGCGATACAAGCCATCAACGATTCGCGTATTCCTGACGGCATTACGCAGAGCCGCTATCCATCATCGTTGCCGCAATACATACCGACGTTTTCGCTGTTGTGGATCGGAATGGTCCACGACTTCTATTTTTATCGCAACGATGCGGATTTCGTGCGCGCGCAATTGGGTGGGACGCGCACGGTGCTGGATTGGTATTTGCAGCGCCAACGGGCGGATGGTCTTTTGCAACGGTTGCCATGGTGGGTCTTCGTGGATTGGGCTGAAGATTTCCAGGCTGGAGAGCCGCCGCAGGATGCGGACGGCGGGTCATCGATCATTACTTTGCAATTTATCGAGGCGCTTCGCTACGCGTCGGAACTGGAAGAAGCCTACGGTGATCGCGCGCGGAGTGAAATGTACGGGCAGGCCATGAACCGCGCCGTGGAAGGGGTGCGCAAGCTTTGCTGGAATAAAGAATACGGGTTGCTCGCCGATACACCGGCGCAGAGTCATTTCAGCCAGCATGCAAATATTCTGGGCATCTGGCTCGACATCATTCCGCAAGCGCAGCAGCGGAGGGCGCTGGCTAAACTCCTTTCCGGGAGTGGCGCACGCTTTCCGCGCGATTCGACGCTTCCAGCCATGTCGCAGGCTACGTACTATTTTCGTTTCTATCTCGCGCGTGCTTTGCAGCATGCGGGGATGGGACGGGAGTATGGGCCGCAGTTGCAGCCGTGGCGAGACATGTTGGCCCTTGGCCTGACTACCTGGGCAGAGCAGCCGGAGCCTACGCGCTCGGATTCGCATGCGTGGAGCGCGCATCCCAATTATGACTTGCTGACGATCGTTGCGGGAATTCGCCCGGGGAGCCCGGGATTCCGCACGGTCACTGTCGAGCCAAGTCTGGGTGTGCTTCAGCACGTCGCCGCGACCATGCCCCATCCAAGCGGCGAGATTAAGCTCGAATATGCTACTAAGGATAGCGACATCGAGGCGCGAGTGAGCCTACCTGTAGGAATTTCCGGTACCCTGCTTTGGCAACGGAAGAATTATCCGCTTCACGAAGGAGCGCAGAATTTGCGGCTCCCAAATATGCATTCTCCTGAATAAGCTGGTGGCGCACCTACGGCGCTCGGGAGATTAATCTTCGTGGTGTACCCAGCGCTTACGCACTGGGCTAACCTGTGCTGCGCCCCCTGGCGCTAGGAGCCTACGGCGGACCATGGAAACGTTGAGGCCGGAGTGGGCGGAATATGCGTTGGTCGATAGCGGGGATGGGCGGAAGCTTGAGCGGTTTGGGGAGTATGTGCTGGTTCGCCCGGAGCCGCAGGCGAAGTGGACGGCGAAGCTAGGGGCAGCGCGGTGGGATGCGGCGGACGCCGAATTTGTGAAAGGAAGGGCGGGCCGAGCGGGGGAATGGAAATTCCGCAAGACGATTGCGGCGCGTTGGGAGATGAAGCGGAAAGATTTGCGATTTTGGGTCCAGCCCACACCGTCCGGCCATGTGGGAGTGTTTCCCGATCAGGCGTGTCACTGGGATTGGATCGCGGAGCGAACCAAACGGGCAGCCGGAAAAGTGAAGGCGCTGTGCTTGTTCGGGCACACGGGGCTGGCGACGCTGGCGGCAGCCGCCGCAGGGGCGAAGGTGACGCACATAGACGCGTCGCGGCAGGCGATCGAGATAGCGAGGGAGAATCAGAGTCTGTCTGGGCTAGAGGAACGGCCTATCCGGTGGATCGCGGAAGACGCGCTGACGTTTGTGCGGCGAGAGGCCCGGCGGGGAAACCGGTACAACGCGATGATGATCGATCCGCCGAGATTTGGGCGTGGGCCGGATGGCGAGATTTGGAAACTGGAAGAATCGCTCGGGGAATTGCTGGAGGCGTGCGGGAAGTTACTGGACGGGCCGACGGTGTTTGTGCTGTTGAATGTATATACGACGGTGGTGACGCAAGGGCGAACGGAAGATGATGCGCAACGATTGCGCGGGGGTTTGCAGAATATGCTGAAGCGATTTGGAGCAACGGTATCATCGGGCGAATTGGCATTGCAGGATGGGGCGCAGCGGCGAATTTCGACATCGGTGTTTGCGCGAGCGGAGTTCGGGAACGTGGGATGGGCCTAGCGATAGATTTCTTTGCGATGGCCGATACTGAGTACTAGCACAAGCAAGCGGTCGTCCTCGATTTAGCACAAGGCCTATTAAGTGGAGCAAAAAGTCGAATAGCCATTAATCGGTGAAGACGACGCCGACGTCCGTGTGGCCCTTTTCGGTTTCGCCATCGATGCGCACTACGTAGCCGCGCAGGTGCATTTGTTGCATTCCGTTGATGCCGGGTGTCTCCATGATTACTTGCAGTTCGGACTGGAGGCGCGGGCTGTGTTTTAGAGTAATCAATGCGCCTTGCAACGATAAGTCCTTTACGACGGTGTCTTCTTCGAAGGCATGCCCGCCCTCAGTTAGTCCGCAGACGTGTGCACGAAATTGCGCTTCGCGGCGGAGGGCTGTGCGGCTTCCGGGCATGTGCGCTTCCACGGGTTCGCCGGGAGCGCCCAGTGTAATTACCATGCCTTCGCTGGCGGCAAAGACGGAGTCAAATTCACCACGCGCGTGCTTCAAAATCGTATCCACGATGCGGTCGGTGGAATCTGGATCGTGATGAAACAAGACCAAGGTCTTCGCGCCAACTTCCTTGGCCACGCGGGCGCCATCGAGCCAGCTGGAATGTCCCCAACCCTTTCTGTTGGTGGCCAGCTGTTCCGGGGTGTATTGCGCGTCGTTGATGAAGATGTCGGCGCCGGCTGCCAATTCGCGCAGGCTTTGGTCCAACTTCGCGTCGCCGGGTTCGTTGTCGGTAGCGTACACCACGGAACCCGCGGGCGTATCAATGCGAAAACCAAGACAGCCCTGAGGATGATTCAGCCAGGCGGTGGTGATTTCATTTTCTCCGATTTGAAACGTGTCCCCGCCGCCGACTTCTTTGAATTTGCGCTTGGCGTTCATCGCGGACATGTCCACGGGAAAGTAGGGTACGGCCATCTGCGCCTCAAAAACCTGTTTCAAGCTATCGCGCCCGAGAAATTTCGAACGAAAGCTGTAAAAGTGAAATTCATTGTTGTCCGCATAGAGCGGAGCAAAAAAAGGAATGCCTTGGATGTGGTCCCAATGGTAATGGGTTACAAAGATGTGGGTCTCGGGAGGACTTCCCTCGCTGGGTGAACTTCCGCGGTTGCCGAGCATGCGCAGTCCGGTGCCGCAGTCCAGAATGAACTGCGTGCCGTCGGGCGCAATGAGCTCGAGGCAAGGCGTGTTTCCGCCGTAGCGCCAAGTCGAAGGATCCACCGTCGGCGTGGAGCCTCGCACACCCCAGAAGCTCAGCTTTGCAAAGGGAGCAGTCATCTTTCTCCGCGTACCGGCCTCGCGCAGGTGGAGCTTCGCGCGTACGCGTTCGACCAGGAAGCTGAATCGATGTTGGCAGCGAAGCTGGGAGGCGTCAACGAATTCAGGATGGGGAAGTGTCAAACTGCGTAATATGATTGCGGCGCGGCTGCGCGCGGCTTTTGGAACGCGTAGAATATTTCAAGATGCAGCGGCAAACACACGGACCAGCGGTGGGGTGCGATTCTTCCGAACCCGCACACCGGCATGTCCACGAACACTTTGGGCATGCGCATCATGGCCATGCTCATTCGCACCCGCTCCGGCCTTCGGTGCTCGGCTGGGCTATTGTGGCGACGCTTGGATTGGTGTTGGCGGAAATTGTTGGCGGTTTTTTGGGACGTTCCGTGGCGCTGCTGAATGACGCCGTGCATAATCTTTCCGACGTCCCGGCTCTGGGCATTTCCTGGCTAGCCATGCGCTGGGCGGAACGCCCGGCCGATACGGAAAAAACTTACGGATACCATCGCGCTGGGACGCTGGCGGCGTTCACTAATGCACTGGTGCTTGTTTTTCTGTCGCTGTGGCTGGGGTACGAGGCGCTCGAACGCTTGCGCGCTCCGGTTGCCGTGGTCGCAAGCTGGATGATCTGGACTTCGGTAGCAGCTCTAGCGGTGAATGGGGGCATCACGCTGGCGTTGGTGCGCGGGCGCAACGATCTGAATCTTCGCAGCATCCTGGTTCACAATTTTGGAGATGCTCTTTCTAATGTTGCGATTATCGGCGGCGCCGTTGCGATTCGCATGACTGGCGCGCAGTGGCTCGATCCCATCCTGGGCCTGGCCATCGGCATCCTCGTTCTGTGGTCCAGCATCGGAATTTTGCGTGAATCGGCGCACATTTTATTGGAAGGGCGTCCTCGTGAAATGCACGTGGAGGAGGTTGCGCGCGCGATTCTGACTATCGAAGGCGTGTACGAAGTTCACGACGTACACATCTGGTCGCTGGGCGGAGGACACAACGCGCTGAGTTTGCACGCGCGTGTTCCCGACATGCATATGGACGAATGCGAGCGGATTCTGATTTCGATTCAAGAGAAAGCGTCGAAGGATTTTCGGATCGATCACACTACGGTGCAACTGGAACGCGCCGGCCTGCCGGCCACTTCGGGCTACGTGATGCCGGAACCGGCCAAAAAATAATAATGTCAGGCGGGGGCGCGGAAATTCAGGCCGCGCTGTTCGTTGAATTGTTGCGTGGCGCTTAGATCGAGAGCGTCGCGTGCGATGCTGCGGCGGAGTCCATCGGGCGTGACATAGCGGAGGGTGCCGTTTTCCCAGGCGTAAGCAACCGCGAATACGAGACTGCCGTCGCGGCGAACGAAAACATATTGTTCGACATCGGGCACCGGCGCTGGAGCGCTCTGGGCATCGGAGTCGGTGCTGGGACGTGAAAGGCGCGAGCGCCGCGGAGCGCGCTGTGCTATGGAGGCATCGTCCGTTGCTTCTTCTTCCGCTACCTGTGGGTCGGAAACCGCCCCTTCGTCTACGATCACTGGCGGACTCAAAAGAAAACCGCTAAATCCGAATGGAAATCCACCATCGAATCTGGAGCCGCGGAAGCGGCGGTTGCCGCTGACTGCGGCGAGGTGTGGGAAATCAAATCCCAAGCCCGGAACATCCCGGAAGTCCGTGCCGCTGAACGCGAAATTCGAGCCATTGTTGCGACGAACTATGCCTACGCCGTTTCGCGTGCGCACTACCGACGAGCCGGTACGTGCGGCGCTGCGCGGCGCCGTTTGTACGCGCACGCTTGCGCGGGGTGGAGCGGAAACCGGATGGGAGAACGCGGAGGCAGGATGGCCAGCTGACACCGGCGCGGAAGCGGTCGCGCCCCCATGCTGCGCGACGGCAAACGCCGGAAGCGCGAGCAACATCGTCGCCGTTATTGAAAGTCGACCCATGACCGAACCTTCTTCACGTCAAACTTTTCCAACTCTTAGTCTATATAGAAGGATGCGTGCTGTGCGACATTGGTTTCAAGATTAAAGGTACTAGTGATCTCGTGCTCTGGGACGCCAGTGGGCCGACCGGGCCTTACCGTGGGCGTAGAGGGGCTGCTGGCGCTTTTCCCTCGTTGGGGGATGTGCTATAACCGTCCCGCGGTGGAATATGCCGTGAAGCCAAGGGACACGCCGGGCGGCCCAGAACCTGAGGGGAGCGCGTCTTCGCAGCCAGGGCTGGCCGTGGAGCAGAGAGCGATCGCCCCACCGGAAGATGCTTCGCGATATTGTCCAGTCTGCTCCCAGCGGCTGGAATCGCGACGCTGCAAGCTGGTTTGCGCGGTCTGCGGCTATTACATGTCTTGCGCGGACTATTACTGATATGCTTTGCGGAACTGGCCCGGTTGCCGCTGGAACCGCGATCGATGAGGAGATGAGAACATGGCATTGAAGATGACGAACCGCGAAGTGGATGGCGTGGCAGTGGTGGCGCTCGATGGGCGCATAGTGCTGGGCGAAGAGAGCAACGCGCTTCGCGAAAAGGTGAAGAGCCTGATCGCGGGGGGCAAAAAGAAGATCGTGCTGAACATGAACAACGTGACGTTCATCGATAGCGCCGGGTTGGGCACGCTGGTGGCGGCGCATCACAGCGCCAAGACGCAGGGAGCTTCGCTCAAGCTGTGTCATCTGGGCAGCAAGTTTCAGGAAGTTCTGCAAATCACGAAGCTGCTTACGGTTTTCGACGTGTACAACACGGAAGCGGAAGCGGTGTCGAGCTTCTCGAAAGGCGCCGGGGCGTAGCGACTTCGGGTCAGAATTGCTGGGCAGGGGCACGCGGCTGCGTGCCCTTTTTTGGGATTGGGCTCCGCGCTATCCCAGGCGCGCGTAGGCAACCTTCCTTGCGATCAGCGCTTTTCAACGGGTTTGACGAACTTCAGAGCAGTATGCGTCAGCGAGAAGCCGACGACTTTTACATCTTTCAGTCCGGACTTGCGGCCAGCGCCGATCACGTCGTTTTCAGTGATTTGCTTTCGACCCTTGGGGTAAACGATCCATAGTGCCGCCGCGCCTTTCAGGCCCTTTGCAAGTTTCGGAACTTGGGAAAGCTCCTTGGTCGAATCCGCGGCAAAAAAGATCCACTGCGCGTCTGCCCCAACTTTTCCGTTGTCCACATTTTTCGTTTGCGACCGCAGCTCCGCAAGAAATCCTTCGTCGAAGTTCCCTACCAGAGCGACCGCCGCATCAGCTTTGACGCCCAATTTCTCCATCCGTGTCTTGGGATGAAGAATCTTTTCGCACCACTTCGCGGCGTCCGCACCAAGCTCAAATATCGCCGGACCTTCGGGAACTTCCAGGCGAAGGTGTCCGTCCGCAGTGGCTGCTGACTTGATTTCGGCGAATGAAAACTTCAGGCGCATCGCGCCGTCTTCGCTGCGAAAAGTAATTTCCGCAGTCTCCAGCAACGCGTTCCCGCGGGCTTTCTGCTTGCCAATCCGCACTACGCAATTCGCTTCATTGCCCACAAATTTTCTATCCTCCCAAAATGTAAATTCCGTGAATCCCGCCGTTTCGCGCGCCGCCTACGATAGTAAGCTTGTAGGTTCGATGGCAAGCCCCGCAACCACTCCGCCAAGGGTCGACTGGAAGGTAATCTGGGCGCAACGCGGTTTCCGCTATTTTTTCCTTGCCATGTTTGTGTCGCTTTTCGGCAGCGGCATGAACTTCGTCGGCGTGAGCTGGTACATCCTCGCCGCCACGCATTCCACAGTCAAGGTCAGCCTGCAAGTCATCGTCGTAACGCTGCCCGGACTGCTGGTGCCGTTTCTGGGCGGCGTCCTGATCGACAGGCTGGACCGGCGTTATCTCGGCATCATGCTCGACCTGGCGCGTGGCATTGCCGTGTTGGCTACGGCGTTTGTCGCATCGCGAGGGCATTTGGAGCTTTGGCATCTGTACGCCATGACGCTTATCACAGGAATGGGTTCGGCAATGTACTGGGCCACGGTGAACGCCCTGGTGCAAGAGGTCATTCCGAAAAGCCAGTTCACCGGCGCAAACGCGGCTGTGCTCGTGGGGGTGCAGAGCGGAATGCTGGTGGCCGGTTCCTTTGTCGGTTTTCTTTATGACAGCATTGGGATCGGCGGCATTTTGGCAATCGATGGCGTGACCTATTTTGTGTCCGCGTTTTGCCTCTATCAGGTTCGGCGCGGTTACGTGTCTCCGCGCGAGCATCTGCGCTATCCGCGCGAGTATTCGGAGAATACGGAGGCGACTGCGGAAGCGCTGGAAAGCGGAGAGAATCCGGAAGTAGCGGAGGCCGGGCTTTCTCTCGCCATGTACGCCGACCTGAAGGAAGGCTTCGCCTACTTGAAACAGCAGCCGCTGGTGCGGGCGCTGGGCATCACGCATGCGACCGTGATGGCCGGAGTCGTCAGCGCCAACGTTGTGCTGGTTGCGCTGGCCAACGACATTTTGCACGCGGGAGCGCGCGGGCTGGGATTCCTGGAAGCCGGATGGGCCACCGGTGCGATTCTCGGAGGATTCATCACCAGCCAACTTCCGGGTCGTCTTCGAATGGGATTGTACGTCGCGGCGGTGGCAGTCTTGTCTCTGGGACACATGGCCACTCCCTTCGTAGCATTCCTGGCGGGGGCGGTGCTGCTGCAATTTATTTTTGGATTTTGTCGCGCGCTCGGTGGGATCGTCGCGCAGTCCTCACTGATGAGTATTGTTCCTCGGCATTTTATGGGGCGAACGCAGTCGGCTATGGCGATTCTCGGCACGATCATCCAGCTGATTATGAGTTTCGCTCTCGGCGTCATTGCACAGCGTGCTGGGATCGTTGCGGGTTACGCGCTGCTTGCACTGCTGTATGCTGGCGCAACTTCTTTTGCCATGCGCGCGCGGCAGCTTCAGAGCTTTAGCGCTCCGCATTGATCACGCACACGACTCAAACAACCGTTGCGATTGCTTAGGGCTTTGCGTTTGGGGAGAAGAAGCCGATGGGAAGATCGCGGGCGGTGCGCAAGCCCGCGGGAGCGTCCAGAATCACTGGAATCGAGTTGACGACTACGGATGCGGTAGCGATGTCACCGTGCGAACCGCCGGGAATCACCAGGCTAATGTTTGGATGCCCCTGCAACTCGATGGTGTCTGCTGGATCTTTCGCTCCCACATACATCTGCAGTTCTAGATAGACCAATTCTTTTCCCGCGCCCAAACCGCGCGCAATTTGATGCACGCCCGCGGCCTGCCCCGCTTCCACGGTGAGAAATTCGGTTTGCACGCGCTCGCGAGCGACCACGGGCTCGATAGTTTCGGTGATCTGGTCGACCGGAAGATTCAAACTATCCGCGACCATGGCCACGGATTCCGGCAGGCCGACGTGCTTGATGACTCCGGCGGCAACTTGCGCGCGAAATTCGTCGACGCTCATGCCGGCGCCGATTTTCTTTTGCAGCGGCAGGCGGCGCTTGGAGGCGTCCACGATGCGCAAGGCTTTGGCGTGCGCGATGAGCTGCGACACGGCCGCAAGCGTCACGACTAATTTGTCCATCACAAAACCAGGATTCACGCCGGTTCCGACCAGGGCCACGCCCCAATCTTTCGCTTCCGCGTCGAGCTTTGCAGCCAAATCCGGGTGCGTGCGATACGGATAGGAAAGTTCCTCGCAGGTAGAGACCACGCAAGATTCTGCTTTGAGGCACGCGAGCAACTGGTCCATCACTTTAGCGAGAGACGACGACGTAGAGTGAATCACCACGTCTGCCGCTTGTTCTAGAATCTCGTCAGCGTTCGCGGAAATTTTGACACCCCAGGGAGCATCGTTAGCGCCGACTACTTCACCCAAATCGCGGCCCACTTTTGCGGGATCGTTGTCGATTGCACCGCAGATTTCGATAGCCTGCTTTTCGCGCATCAAACGGGCAATCGATGCACCAATCGGGCCGACACCATACTGGATGGCGCGAATCTTCTTCTTCACAGGGTTCTCCGTGTTTCGCTGTCGCGCGCAGGAACAGAGCGCATTTTGGCTGCAAGAGAAACCCTTACGATAAAGGAATTCGCCAGTAGAGGCAACGCAAAACGCGACTGCGAACATCCGATGGAGAAGTGTGGTCGGCCCGGGGGAGAAAATTCATGAAGTGGCTGATCGCATTTAGCTTGCCTCTCTTTTTTCCGACCGCCCAAGTCGCCGCTCAGGAAGTGCGCTCGCTGGCGTTAGGCTCCTTCTCTTCACCCAATGTGATCTCCGCTGCGGCAGAGCCACAGTCTGCAGCGCAAACGGCTCGCGACGACGCCGTGAGGGATACGTGGGAACTGGGCCTCGGCTTTGCGTTTGTGAGATTTCGCTCGTCACCGTTCACCTCGACACTGATCGGACTTGACAGTAGCGTCAGTTACTACGTTCGGGATCATCTTGCGGTTGAGGGAGACATCACGTCGGCATTCGAAGCGCATAGTGCCAACGACGCAGATGCGAAATATATGTTTTATGGCGCGGGCGTAAAATTGAGCGCCGGAAATCGCAAGCTTCAACCTTTTGTGCACGCGCTTGTTGGAGGAGTGCATATGTTCCCGCAAACGGCTTTCAGTAACAACGGATTTGGGATACGACTTGGTGGGGGCGCAGAGAGAAGATTGCGGCAACGGCTGTGGCTACGCGTGGAAGTCGATTACGTGCGCTCGCAATTGTACTCGTCGGGACAGGACAGTTTCCAGGGCGTCGCGGGAATAAGTTATCGGTTTTAGGATTCCAGGATTGCCTGCCGTCTATCCGAACTACCGCGCGACTTTGCCGCGTTTGGTTCCGGCGCTTCGCTGTAATAGAATGGGGCTCTGCTGTTATGTTCCCCGGTAGCTCAATGGTAGAGCATTCGGCTGTTAACCGAAGGGTTGCTAGTTCGAATCTAGCCCGGGGAGCCAAACCTTATCGCCATCTCCGCTGATACGAGGCAGTCCGATCCGTCAGCGCTGTTCTCCTCATTGCGCGCGACCTGTGCGGTTCGAGGAGAATGGTCAGAGGCCGAGTGCACCGCGAAGCATGAGCTGGAGTGGCTTTCCGTTCGCTTACTCAAAGTATGCAAAAGTTTATAATGTCCGAATTCGAGAAACTTCCTGCCGCCGTTATCCCCTTTATTTTCAATGCTGAAGGTTGTTGGATCGTGGTTGTCCAGATGCTCTGTACTTAGGAAGGAGTTTTGCCTTCGGGTCGAGTCTGCCGTACAAATCGGTTTTTTCGGGGGAGCCATGAAGAATTGGCGTTTGCTGAGCGCGGCGATCATTATGTGCTGGGTGTGCGGCCAGCAGCCGGCCAAGGGCGATACGGTAACGACCTTTGGAAACCCGACAATCTTTGCGGCCGGAGCGACTGTTCCTGTCGGAACGTTCAACACGGCGGTGGCTGGCCAGGATGCTCCCTTTAACATGTTCATAGGCAGCAATCCCACGGGTCCCAATTTTTCCGCTAGCTGGACTTTCCTATACGCGCTTCCAACCGGCGACAGTGTGACCGGGGCGACCTTGACTATCGGAATTTTGGATTCTCCCTGGAAGGGGAAGGTCGGTAATACGACTCCCGCGAACACCGACCAAGTGGCCTCATTCACACTCGACTCGACGCTCGACCTAACCAACCCTTTAAATATTGAAATCAATACAGTGGGGACTGGGCTCAATAAGTATGAGATCGATACGATTACTATCCCCGGCGCGGACCTATCTGCCTTAGGGTCAGGAACGGCTAAGTTTAGCCTGACCTTGCAGGGGCCGGGCAATGGAGTGTTAGGGCCGACAAAATTCCTTGGCGCTGGGTTGGGCTTCTCGACGCTGGATATCGCCACTCAGCCATCCACGGTACCGCCGACGCCGGAACCGGCAACGTGGCTGCTGCTATCCACCGGGATTCTGGGCTTCGGGATCGCGCGGACACTGCTGAAACAGCCGTAATCCTCGTGATTTATGGCTCGGCTGGCGCAGCCGGGCTCCACTCCATGTAGTAGTACACCCCTTTGTCTTCGAGGATGGAAAAGCCGAGACGTGTGTACAAGCGCAGCGCCGGATTGTTGCGCTCCACGTGAATGGCCACGGTTTTTTTTGCGGCCAGCCCTTCGGCGAGGACTTCTTCTAGGAGCTGCCGGCCGATGCCTGCGCCACGATGTTGCGGCAAAAGCGCAATGTCAATCACTCGAATCTGGCTAGCCCCACGGTGAACATAAAGGCGGCCAATCGGCCGGCTTTCACAAAGAATGATCTGGTAGGACGCGCTTGAATAATAGTTATGGTAATGAGTCGATTGCAGCTCGAACTGCATTCTTAGAAAATCGTGCTTCTGGGAATCCGACCAAGGCACGAGCTTCATTTCCTCATCACGAGTGCTGGCGTACAACGCAAATAAGAATTCCCGATCCTGGCTACTTTCGGGACGAAGACTAGTGGCTCTGGTCATCGGTGGGTAGGAGCCAGATCATAAACCCTCGGCAGAGAAGGAATTCCCGTATCAGGTCTGGCTCGGGAAAATGCCTTGCAGCGCGATACAGAAGCTCAAGACAGTGTAGGGAGCGAGATTGGGGTGCGGTTGGCTACCGCCGGTAACGCCGATGGCGCCCGTAGCCATAGTAGTGTCGCCAACGCTGCTGTAAGGGGCATTGCCATTGTTATCAACCGCCCAGACGTTATTCGCCGCACTTGGTTTCGTTCCCGCGACCACGCTGCAGGCTACCGAGTGGGTGTGGCCGGGTACCTCCGAAACGCTCAAAGTGTGAGCCTGTTGGCCGCCCTGCTCGCCCAAGGTGTGGCCGTTCCCCTCATGCATCGGGATGCGCGCCTGGAGATTCGGCAACCCAAAGTTGACGCGGCCGTCGCCGCCGTAGGTGGTACCGAGAAGAGAGAACAGCGCCTGGTTCTGATTGATAGGCAATAACTGACCGTTGCAAAGCGCCCATCCTTTCGGAGGGAAGCCGAAGCTGAATACCCTGATTTCGGATAGGAATGGTTCACTCATGTCGTGTGTCCTCTCTCGCCGGGCTTAGAATCTGCAGTCTCGATCTGGCCAAGCCTCAAAAAAACTCAGGCATACACTAAGCCTTTTCTATTAAGACCTTGGCGGAAATACTCCCTGTAGTGCGATGCAAAAATTCAGAACAAGATAGGGCTGCAAGTTGTTATGCGGTTGATTGCCGCCGGTCGGCCCGAGCGCTGCAGCCATGGTCATGTTAAGGGTCAGGGCTGCGTTGTATTCGTTGTTGCCGCCTGCATCGGTGGCCCAGAAATTGCCGGGAGGCCCGTATTGATCGCCAGTCCCAGAATTGCAATTGGCCGCGTGGGTGTGGGCTGGCAGCTCTGAGAGGAGCAGTGTCACGGTTTCCGTGCCACTCGTTTCACCGAGGTCGCGCAGGCTAAGCCCGGCGCCCTGGCCCGAGTGAATTGGAGAAACACCTTGAAAGTTGGGTAAAGCAAAGTTGCTTGTGCCGTTGCCGCCATACAGCGTGCCCAGAAGCGAGAATAGGGCGGTGTTTTGGGAGATGGGCAGGATTTGGCCATCACACATCGCCCAGCCCTTGGGGGCGAAATTGAAGGGAAAAATTCGAATCTCAGCGAGGAACGGGTCCATATCCAGCCTCCTCCTACGTTTCCCACGCCGCAACGCGGCGCTACTCTTAGGTCTGCGACGGAAATATGCCAAAAAGCGAAATAATGAAACTGACGGCCAAAAAAGGCTTCATGTTGTCGTGTGCCTGGCTGCCGCCGGCGTTTCCGATGGCACTTCCCAACATCTGAGAATCGGTCCCCGTGGTATAAGCGGCCGTGTTGCCCATAGGATCGGTGGACCAGAACTTACCCACAGGAGTTCCAGAGTTTCCGCCGCCGGAGGAACAGATGGCGGGATGAGCGTGCAGGGGAAGTTGCGCAGTCGTTAGCGTAACGGTCTCCGTGCCACCTTGCTGGGCGAGGACGAACCCTGGGCCTTGGTGCATGGGGAAACGCCCTCGGAGGTCAGGCAAGTTAAACGTTGATTGTCCGTCGCCACCGTAGGTTGTGCCAATCAGATTGAAAAGAGTCTCGAACTGCGAGATGGCCAAAGTCTGCCCTTCGCAAAACATCCATCCCGCGGGAGCAAAATTGCCCCCGAACATCCGGATTTCACCCACGTACGGTTGAGCCATCGGTGCGCGCCTCCTCGAAATCTCTCTCGCTGCGTCTCGACTAGCCGAACACGGCTTCGTAATAGATGGTGCCATCCGCTTTGGGCCTGCCAACCGGGGACAGCAAAAGCTCGCAGGCCGCAAAATCTCTGTCCGCGATGGCATGCAAGCCCTCGGGCAGCCGAGTGCCACACGACTCAAAGAGTAGAGAAAACGGTTCCCTCGTGCGTTTGCCCCGGGTGGCGGGATTCCGCGACTCCGCGATGGAGAGGTGGTCATGGCGGTCAATTCCTGCCAGCACTAGCGCGACGTTGCCGTAGGAACTGGCCAACGGGGTCACAGGAGTGCGGAACTCGATGACACGGCCCAGGTAGGGCAAGAAGGTATCAGCGGTAACATCCTGCAGGCGTACAGCCGCTGAATGCGCGAAGGCGAAGGGTCGGCACAGCGTGGCCAGGGCCGCAGCGAACAGGGAGCGGCCACCGATTTGTAACAAGCCTCTACGAGTGATTGGTGTGCCCTTTTTTTCCATAGGAGTCCCCCAAATACGTAGACTTGGTCCAGACGGTCCAACACCTGATCGGTTTAGAGCTAATTGACGGTCCACGCCCTCACACACGTAAACCCGTTGACTGTCTGTCAGCAATTTCCCGGCCAGGAAGAGTGGCTGTTGCGGATTGCTTCCGGGGAGCTTAATGCTATGAGGGGCAGAGGGTTAGCCCTGGGCCGGGGCAAAATAAGATGGAATCAAGGAACGAAGGAGCGCAGAAAGCTGCAAACAATTACACACAATGGGAGTCGCCCGAGCCTTCTGCGGAACGGTGGAGCGAAGGCCATCTGGAACGAACGGAGAGTCGAAGTGGCAAGGAGGACATGCGAAGTTCAATTAAAAACCGCTTCGTAGCGCATACCAACATCGTCCGGGCCGATGGGAACAATGAAAATATCAGAAGAACCCGCTTCACCGAAATCAAATCGATAGATGCGCTGTGGTAAGAGAGGCTTGGCGGGTGCGCGAAAAATCAGGGAGAAAGGCTTGCCGTGTGCGGCTCTCGCGTGGGCGCTGAACGTTTTACATTCGATCAGCTCGACCTCGAGTTTACCGGAGTCGTGCACAAGAGAGAACTTCTGATTCACGAGCTTAGCAAACACTTCGTAGGTCAAGTCTTGAAACACGGGATCTTATCTCCTGGATTTGCGGCACAATTATATTCCTTCCTAAGTGCACTCGTCGATTGGCCGCGCGAACTGTTATTTGTCCATAACACCGAGGACGATCCGGCCTGCGCCGATGCGCAAGAGAATCTCGGAAGCCAGGTTCATGCGCTCATCCTCTCGACCATTCCATCTGGCAAATGAAGCGCGTCCTCCACTGGTCCGTCGGCGTTGTAAAGCGGTGCGAGGTAGATTCCATGCCGGGCTGCAATTGTCTCGATCTCCTCGACGCGCCGCGGAGTGATAAATCCTCTTCCCTGAGAGAAGGGCTCGAAGCGGCCTTCAAGAGCTAGAGCCATGCCTTCGAGTAGGCAGCCATGGACTACGTCGGGGAACGGATGGCGATTCAGGACACCATGAAAGTCCGGAGTGAATCTCATTCCGCCCGTGACCTGCCCAAGACCTCCGAAGAAGACTGTGGCATCGGGTATCTCCGCGCTGGGAGACAAGTTCTTCGGGTAGCCCGCGTCGCAAACGATTGCGTCGAGGGCGATGCGGCCTAACAGAAGCGACGGGGACGCCAGACTGGCGGCACAGATCACTACGTCGGCTTCGGCGGAGAATTTCTGGAGATCCGTCGCGATCTCTACCTCAACTCCGTCGGATTCCAATTCGGTGGCGAGCCTGCGGAGTCGATCGACGTTGCGTGCGCTCAGAAGCAGACGCTTCACCGTGGGCGCCAAGCAACGGGCGCAGCCGGAGCCGACGTCTCCTGTGGCGCCAACAATGAGCAGCGTCGATTTTTCGAGGTCCCGACCCTCGAGCGCGCACAGCCTCCGGATGCCCTGAACGATGAAAGCAACCGTCAGGGTGTTGCCTGTGGTGAAGACCGTGTCGTGTTTTTCCGGAAGCTGAGCGAAGTTGCCTTCAATGAGAATAGAGCTGAAGCCGCCGAGACTTACGATCTTGGCTCCGGCGTTGATGGCGCAGGCCGCGGCCTTTCGAACGCGGGCGATGTTCTCGTGCACGTAGGCGGGTTCGAGGCGATCGGGAGGAATGAAGGAGTCGATGTAAAAGCCGCGCGCGTTCGCGCCGGTGATCGAGCCGACGTCAACATGACAGACTGGTCTGGGCGGAATCCAAGGAAGAATGTCCTTGATCTCATCGTCGGGAATAGGCGTACGGTCGGGTCCGCGCAAGACGGCGATTACGTCGGCAGCCGCTCGCCAACTTTCCTGATGACCGATCAGAGCGAAATCGACGTCGATAGCCCGCTCTCGGCCAGTTAGACTGGCAGCTGAGTTACCCATGCGAGTGTTACCTCTCCAGGGATCCCGAGCATGTCTAGCGTCTTCAGATATTGTTGCAGCGAGGCTCCGCGAAGTTCGGCTGCGGACAAGCTGACGTCGAACAGTGACGGCTTCACACAGGTGTGGTGGCACACTTCGCAATGGCCGTCCTTGCATTCCTTGGCGAGCATTTGCGCGAGAGTGGTCATCACCTCAAGATGGAGACGGTAGACTTTGTCGTCGAAGCGCCGGGCGTTCAAAGCTCGCTCGGCTCTGAGAATCGACATGGCGTGGTCGACGTGATCTTCTTCCTCCGCTGCGATGCGGGCAAAAGTCGTTCCCATACTTCCCGGGGCTACTTTGCCGACGCGTGAATAGCTGGCGACCGCGAAGGATTCCAGCATGATTTCCTGGACGATCAGACAGGCGATGAAGTCGCGGTCGGCGATGCAGCGCAGGAATGCTTCGCGGAGACGCTTCCAATGCTTCGCGTCGACGTTGTTGGTGACGTCCACGCCAATCTTGCGGCCCTCGGCTGCAAAGGCGGCAGCATGCCCGCGTTCCCCCTGCGCGTGCTCCAAGGCATCGGCTACTTCCGCGGGATCGTCACAGATCTCCGATAAGGAGGCGTAGTTCATGGCGGCAAGTAGCTCGCCGGTCATGGCTTGCGCGAGGATGTCCTGCCAAATCGGAGCGGTGGTCGAGAAAGACCTGCTGCATTCCATCGGTGAGCTGTTAACACTAATCATGGGTTCCATGCTTTCCTCCTAAGAATGAATTAAGAATTTGTAGATCAAAACCACAGGCTTCGCGGACTCCGCCCTGCGCTACAGGTGGTGCGAGAATCACGTAAAGCATCGAGTAGAGTTGCATACGATCAGATCGGCTCCTGATTGCGACGCAGCCGCACCGCTGCGGCGAGGAATATCGCGGCGACTACCAGCCCAACCCACAGACCTGGCGTGCTGAGAAATTGCGCCAGAGTAAGCGCTGATAGCATGTCCATCACGGTGCCGCCCTGCGCCGCGGCGGCGGAAGGCGCCGGCCCGGTCAAGCGGTACTGCAGCATGGCTAGGAAATGCGAAGTGTTGAACGCAATCTTCTCGACTCCCCAAATCACGAACGGAGGTAAGAACGCCCACATAAACGGCGCGCGTGGCGCCCAAGCTGAAACCAGCAGCAACCAGCCGTAGAGGGGCGCGTACCAGAGGCCATGAACGGTCAGGATATGGTAGAGGAGCATCAGCGACATGTGGATGAACGACGCCCGTGCCCAGAGTGTCCCGACACTCAGGCCGCCGCCCAACAGGACTGCGGTGCTCAGCAGCAGCATGGCGAACTGCGTGACAACGGCGATGGCGAAACTGAGGAGCGGCAGAATGAGGAGAGGAATGGTGACCTTGGAGAGCACGATGGTGAGATCGGAAACGGGCAGCGACTTCCAGAACAGGATGCTGCGATCGCGGCGCTCTCCATACAGCGCGTCGAGAGAATAGAAAATCCCGACGATAAAAGCTGTCCCCATGATCAGACCCGCTGCGAATTCGTACGGCATGTCGAGGGCCCGGTGCTGTTGGGCCGGGTCAAGGGTCCATACCCCGTGCGACATGAGGCGCCGCAGAATAATCAAGTTGATCAGGAAGCCGAACAGAAAAACACCGGCGACGGCCAGCGGCGCGATATAGATCGAACGGTACTCCCACAATTCGCGACGCACTGACCAGTACATGCGCCGAGTCACCGGAATGTCGGCGGGGGCCATCACTTGCGATTCGCGGGGAGCCTCGGACATGGCGTTCGATGGAGTATTCATCGAGCCGCTCCTTCTGACTGGCCGGCCTGATTGCCAATCACGGCAACGAACAAGTCGGCGATGCTCGGCGTGCGCACGTCGCCCAACGCGGCGAGCTGCTGACGATCGACACCATCGAATAGCAGGATGCCGCGACCGAACACCTGGCGCTCGTGAATCGGCTTGAGGGCGCGCGCTGCGACGATATTTTCGGGACGCACCATCAATTCCGCATAGCGCGACTCGAACTCCTCCATGCCGCAGCTGAGAACGATGCGGCCGCGGTTAATGAACATGAGATCGGTGAGGACGTCCTGGATCTCTTCCACTTGATGGGTGGTCACCAGGATGGTGCGGGTGCGATCGAAGTAATCGTTCAACAGCGAATCGTAGAATTGCTTGCGATAGAGAATGTCGAGGCCGAGCGTCGGCTCATCGAGCACCAGCAATTTCGCGTCGATGGCCATGACCAGAGCGAGGTGCAGCTGCGCCACCATGCCCTTCGACAGTTCTCTGACCTTGCTGGAGCGCTTTATGGTGGTCTTGGCGAGAAAACCCTCCGCCTTCGCGCGATCGAAGCGCGGATGGATGCCAGCGACGTAGTCGAGGGCCTGCGAAACCCTGATCCAGCGCGGCAGCACCGCGACATCGGCAATGAAACACACATCGCGCATCAGTTGATCGCGGTTGGTCCAGGGGTCGCGTCCGAGCACTTTCAGTTCTCCCTGATACGGGGTGAGCCCGAGAATAGCGTTGAGCGCGGTGGTTTTGCCTGCGCCGTTGGGGCCGATGAGTCCAAGGATGCGGCCCTCTTCGACGCGCAAATCGACGCCGTCCACCGCGACAGTTGTGCCGAAGGCCTTGCGCAGGCCGCGTGCTTCTATGCATGCCATGGCTTTAACGCTCCTCCTCTGTAGCCTTCGACGACGACTTGCGGATTGCGCCAGCAGCGTCCAGCAGTTCTTTGGGCTTCAAGCCAAGCCGCTGAATCGTGGCGTAGACTCTGGGCCATTCTTCGGCAAGAAACTTTTCGCGTTCGCCTTGCAGCAGCAGATTGCGCGCGCCGGTATTGATGAACATGCCGCGGCCTCGTCTGGTCTCCACAAGGCCCTCGTCCACAAGCTGTTGGTAGCCTTTCAGAACCGTGAGCGGATTGACTCGGGATTCGGCCGCGACGTTGCGCACCGACGGCAGCGGATCGCCTTCCTTGAGTACGCCATCGAGTATCATGGCGACGACACGGTCGCGAAGCTGGCGGTAAATCGGCTGACTGTCATTCCACTCACGGTCCATTTAGGTTTTCCGGATAGACTCTTCCCGTTATTTTGTGCGCTGCAGGTCGAAGTGCGCGTGGACAGGCTTGTCCCCAGGCATCATGTAAGTCCAGTCCTCGATGTGATGGTTCGCATCGACAAAAGTGAACACCGCGTGGTGCATGTGTCCGTACTCTGTGCTTCCGGCGATGTCTACAAAATCAAATTCCACGGTCTTTCCGTCCGGCGACGTCCTGGCAACCATGCGCGGCCGGTTGCCGGCGTCGCAATAATGTGTAAGGAGCAGGCGATCGCTGTCCAGGTAGAGCATGGTGAGCGGATGGTCGTAACGATTCGGATCGTCCGGTTTCCCCGCTTCCTTCATCTCATGCACCAGCGCATTTCCGCGGGAGGTCACGCGCAATGAGAGCTGCATGGCCGTCCCTTCCCCCATCTCGGGTTGCGGCGGGTTGAGTGTTGCCGGGCCTGTCCAATTCCCTGCCAGGGTTTTCAGTTTGTCGAAGGACTTTTGCGCGTCGGACTGCGCGAAAGCCACGGTGGATAGCGCCATCAGAACAGCAACTGATAACATTAGACGAATGGATTTCATGTTTCTTTTCTCCTAAGAAGTCTTACTTTCGGCCAGGTTTTCGCCCTTGTGCTCACGCGGCGATGAAGCCTTCTGGGGCCAGCAGTGTTATAGTTAACTATAACACTGCATCAGATGCAAGCCTTTTTTTGCTCTTCTTTTTTGGGTGACTAACAGTCGAGGCAATCCTGACCCTCCCGCAGGAACTTAACCTTCCAATGGTGGCTAAACATTTTCCTAACGCTATTGTCCGAAAGCGGGAAACCGTGCTGCTAGCAGCTGGTTGCAGTGGGTGGAAGCAACAACCAAGCACCGGCGAAACGCGTGGACTGGTTGAGTGCTTGTAAACCTAAGCTTTACGGAGTTTTAGGCTTCGTTCCGATGAATTCTCAAGCGCGAAAGGGTGGTAATATAGTTGCGGTAAAAAACTTGCAGCAGCTCTGAATGAGGCCCTGCGCATGTACACTTGCCTGGGGTCCTCAAAGCCTAAAGCGCCATGTACAAGAAATTTTTCGGGTTAAAAGAGAGCCCCTTTCGGGTCAATCCCGACCCTAGGTACTTGTATCTCACCAATGAGATTGAGGAAGCGTTGGCTGGGTTGATGCATGGGATCAAGGAACGTCAGGGATTCGTCACACTGATTGGCGAGGTGGGAACCGGAAAAACCACCTTGGTTAACCGCCTGCTTGACGGATTAAGACAAGAACGGATCCGCACGGCGTTCATTTTCAATTCCCGAGTGAATACGACGCAGTTGCTGGAATTCGTCCTGGCGGAGTTCGATATCCAGTGCGAATCACGCTCTAAAAGCCAGCAATTGATGCGCCTGAACCATTGGCTGTTGGAGCGACATACCGCCGGCGAAACGGTCGCGCTTGTCATCGATGAAGCACAGAATCTTACCTATCCGGTCATGGAGGAAATCCGGCTCCTGACCAACCTGGAAACTTCGACCGATAAACTGCTACAGATTGTATTGTCAGGACAACAGGAGCTTGACGAGAAACTGAAGTTGCCGCAACTGCGTCAGCTTCGGCAGCGGATCAGCGTGCGATGCACGACCTCGCCACTGACGAATGAGCAGACGCACGAATACATCGCGGAAAGATTGCGTATCGCGGGAGCTAATGGCACTCCGATTTTCAGTCCGAAAGCCATCGATGTTATACATAAATACGCGCATGGCATTCCGCGCGTGATAAATCTCCTTTGCGAACATGCGCTCACCGGCGCATATGTGGAGGAGCAGCGCCCGATCGAGCCACCCTTGGTGGAAGACGTGGCGAAGGAATTTCAACTGGACGAGATCGCGCCAATCGCGCCTCCGGGGAGTCTAGCGGTGACCCAAGACGTCTTTACCTCGGAGTCGTTCGTTCAGAATCTGGGCGAGGCGCTGTCGCGGTTTCGCGCCGGGCCGTCCAGCAAGCGCTAAGGTCCAAGTTGGGCTCTTCCCGCGTTAGCTACTCTCGATCATTCATTTCAACTAGATCCCAGTGCCTTTCCTTGCCGCGCATTCGCCGGTGACCTTCCAGGTGCTCGGATAGTGAAATAGATTGCACAGGACGGGATGCGATCGTGATTAACTCCTTTGTTTTCATGCTGCTTCTCTTGGCAAAGAAGTTGCCCTACCTGAGCCCTAACTGAGGGAGGCCGCCAGGTTGGCAAGCGGCCGGAGACAGAAAGCTATTTGGAACTCCCATGACTTTCGGCTCACCCGAACCTGGTGCCGCGAAGATAGAGGAATACCTTCGCCGCGAGATTTGTACAACGGGGCGCTGGCTTTACGAACGCGGCTATATAGTGGCTGCAGAAGGCAATCTCTCCGTACGACTCGATGCCGGGCGTATCCTCACGACTCCCACCTGCATGAATAAAGGAATGATGAGGCCAGAAGATTTGGTCATCACAGATCTGCAAGGGCGGAAGCTTGGCGGCACGCGCAAAGCGTCGTCAGAGCTGGGAATGCATCTATTGTTCTATCGTTTGCGACCGGACGTGAACGCGATCTGTCATGCGCATCCACCGACGGCGACAGGGTTTGCCACAGCGGGACGGGGCCTGGACCGGGCATTGTTGCCTGAGGTGGTGGTCGGACTGGGGCAAATTCCGTTGGTGCAGTACGCGACCCCCGGCACGCCGGAATTGAGCGCGGTGCTTGAACCGTTCGCTCCACACTACGACGCGTTGCTATTGGCGAATCACGGAGCAGTGACATGTGGGCCGGATTTGCGCACCGCGTTCTTCCGCATGGAAACGATCGAGCATTCCGCCAAGATAACGCTGGCCGCGGAAATGAGTGGTGAACCGGTGTTGCTGTCGAGCCGGGAAGTGGCGAAGTTGATGGCCGCGCGGTCGCGATATTATGTGTCGTCGCCGCCGGGCGGAGGCGGTGGCCTTCCAATAACGAGCGACAGCGGAGAAGTCGCGGAGGACCGCGTAACCCTGACGCGAAATGAGCTGGATGTACTGATCGAAGAAGCTGTGCGCAAGGACCGCGCGCGGAAATAGCCCGGCGCCTTTGGAATGTTCGAAAATTGCTCGTCATCGCGAAATTCCTCGCCGCCGTCACCATAAGGATTCACGAGGATGAGCGACTATCGCATCACACAAGCTAGACTATAGGGCCGTGGAATCGCCCGCACCAGCGTGGGTTCGCAGTGTTGCAGTCATAGCGATGTCGTTGCTGGCTATTGCTCTGCGCCTCAACGTAATCCATTACAGTCTGTGGCTCGATGAGGCTTGGGTAGCAGATTCCATTCTCTCGCCCACTTGGCGCGGCATGTTCTACTACGACCGCTGGGTGCAGACCACACCGCCGCTTTTCCTTGCCCTAGTCAGAGCGGCAAGCTCTCTCGGTGTGAGCGAGGTGAGCCTGCGCGCCGTGCCGCTCATCTGCGGCCTACTCTCGCTTTTGGTCATGGCTGTGGCGCTGCGCCGGCTGTTTTCTCCATCGTTGGCGCTGCTCGGCGCGACATTCCTTGCTGGCAGTTATTACGCGGCGAAGTACTCCCAGGAAGTGAAGCAGTACAGCGCGGATCTGTTGGTGTCGTGCCTCTTCTTGTTTCTCATTTGGATCTGGCTGGAATCGGAGTCGAGCAACCGAATCTATTGGGCACTTGCCACATTAGGGACTCTGGGCATTTTCCTTTCTTACGTCACTCTGTTTTGGTATCCGCTCGTGCTGCTGGTCGCAGTTCACAAATTGCGCCGCAGGCCGCTGCGGCTCATGCTCCTCACCGCTTTGTATGCAGGAGCGACCGCGGCGGTCTTGGTGCTGTTCGTTTATCCCAACCGTGCACCCAATCTCCTGCATCAATGGCAAAACGCATTCTGGGGGCAAGGTGGTGTCCTGCTATCGTCGGAGCTCTTTCTTCAAAACCTTTCCCAATTGTGGATTCCCCATCAGCAGCAATGGTGGCTGATCGTTCCCGCTTACGTGTTCGGCATCCTCTGCGGTCTAGGTTGGCTGCGTTCTGTTGTCCAATTCAGGCAAGGCGAGAAACGCGCGCGATACATGCTCTGTTTGTCTATTCCGATTGCAGCCGCTCTTTGCGCAAGCGCCCTCGGTCAATATCCGGTTCTGGAGTATCCCCGTTTTATTTTGTGGATGCTGCCGATTTGTATCGCGCTGGCTGTATATGGGTTTGAGCTGATCTGGGCCCGGATCTCGCAGCGAATCCCTGGCGTCCTGCTTCCCATTGCCTGCGTTCTTTACCTGATGGCAAACGTTACGTTCTTGAGGAAGAACCCGCCGTCGCCCGAACAGGTTCGTGAGGCAGCTATTTTTCTCAATGCCCACGTCGCTCCGCAGGATGCGGTATTCGTAAGTGGCGCCGATTGGCAGCAGTTTTCCTTTTATAGCCAGCTCCTGCGCTGGTCTCCCACGAATCTCTACGTGGCGAATACTTGGTGGCCGTGCTGCTCGCGGAACAAAGCCCTCGTGGTCTCCGACCCGCTACCTAACAGTTTGCAGCAGGATTTGCATAGCTTTGTGCTGCGGTCAGGGTCCGGTACAGCTTGGTTGCTGTTTCCTACCGGGAACGATCCGGCCTTTTGGACCTATTCTCTGAGAAATGAAATCCAAGCCATTCCTCAGCTCATGCGTGGCGAAAGTTGTCGCCCCTTGCGGCAAGCAGAGTTTCGAAACGCAAGGGTGTACGCATTCGCATGCGAGAAAATAAAAACAGCTACTCGATTTAAGAATTTATATTAGCCCGGAGACACTTAGTCATGTCTTACGTTCCCGAAGGTGGGAATCTAGAGCAGCTTTGCGTTTACGAAGGCTCTTGTTAGCTGTGCCGGTTGGAACGTGATGCTGGGCCAGAGGAAAACTTCGTTGGTACAGAAGCACTGCTTTTCTTTGATCTGCTGACGCAGCGCTTTGGCTTCGGGTGAATCCCAAATTTCGAAAAAGCCCTTGTGGCGCAGATTTCCGAGCGGCGCATGGGTCTCGCAGACACTCACATCCCCGTTCGCGTAAATCACTCCGGAAAGAATGCCCGCCTTGCATGGCACGTATTGCGTGCCGGTCTCAATGGTTTTTACTTTGGCCCACTGCAGCATGGGCTCCACCACAGCGCCGAAGCGGCCTTCTTCGCGGTCCTTCCAGACTTCCGCAACATGGTCGTAGAGCTTCTTGTAACGGTCCAGCGCAGGTCCCTGTAGCGAGGCATTCTTGCGGTCGCCGCGGATGATGGCCAAGTTGTGATGTTCGATAGCGGGGCAATGGTCATGCAAGTACTCGGTGAGTTCCCAGATCTCATCCATGTTTTCGCTCATGGCGACGGTATTGGAATGGATTCGGAGGCGGGAATCCTCTTTCTGCAGTCGCGCCAACATATCGACCGTCTCCATGGCCTTCTCAAACGACTTGGGGTTACCGCGAAACCGATTGTGATATGCGGGCATGCCATCCAGGGAAATTTCGCAGACAAACCGCTGCAGTGTTTTTGACTTCAGAACTCCGCGAAGCTGTTTTTCTGTGCGTTCGGTAAAGTACCCGTTGGTGGGAACGTAAATCTGTTTTGCGCCATTGTTTTCGATGAAAAGAAGGCAAATTTCCGCGAAGTCGGGCCGGATAAAGGGCTCACCGCCCGAGAGGTTCAGGATCTCAATGTTTCCTAGCTCGAGCGAAAGCTTCTTGAACTCCTCATACGTTAAATCGTCGCGCTGATTGAGATTGCGCCAGTAGAAGCAATGTTCGCAGGTTAGATTACAGATGGAGTTTATGAACACAATCAAAAATGGCGGAGTGTCCCCCCGCCGATGACTCGTCGCGCGAGCGGACAGGCGGGCATGGCGTACGAAACGAGACGCGACAGAGGTGCTCATGCTAGTCTCTTGGGTCCAGGTAGTAGGCAAAATTGTGTCACAGTAATCCCCGTTTGGGAGCAATCTGCAAGCCAAACGCCCCTAAGGCTCCGAAAGGACGTGCCCAAGCAAGTAGCTGATTACAAGTGTTTTATGGGCGCGTAGCCGAACCGAAACGCCTATAGTGCCCTAGATAAGAAAATTCTTTCCATCCTTGGCTAGCCAGACGGGACCAGAAGCAGCGTTTCCTCGCCTAAAGGTGGGCAAATTGGCTCGTTCCTCCGGAGTATTGGCAGGCGAGCTGCTTGGGACTAGTACCGGATGCCTCATAACCATAGCCCAGACATCGAACCTCGCTCCAACCAAGTCTTGCAGACCTTCCGGAAGCGTGTTCCGGAACCGGATGGAATCCGTGGAATCGCAATCCTGACGGTTCTGGTTTACCACGTTTTTGCTTACTCCATGCTCCGCCGGGCATGGACAGGATTGCCGCATTTGGCGATGCGCATTACCGAACATGGGGCGCGCGGCGTGGACCTATTTTTTGTCCTGTCGGGCTTCCTAATCACGGGGATTTTGCTGGATAGTCGCTTCGACCGTTACTATTTCCGCAATTTCTATGCGCGCCGCGCGCTACGCATATTGCCGGTCTACTACGCGGTGCTTTTAGTGATCCTTATCTTCTACCGGCACTCCTGGGATTATGTATTGCTCAGTTTTTTCCACCTGTCGAACATTGCGCCGATTCTCGGCATCACGATGGTCAACGGCGCGATGTGGTCGCTCTCCGTCGAGGAGCATTATTATCTGCTTTGGCCTCTGCTGGTCCGCAAACTACAACCGCAAAGCGTAGCGGTAGTGGCCGCGGCAATCTGCATCGCGGAGCCGGTCATTTCGCGGTTTGGCGTTTCCTCATGTGGCTTCCGTATTCCCATACACGTGGTTCCGACTAGATGGCATCGCAGCCGGCGCGCTGATTGCCTGCTTTGTGCGCTCTTCTCGCTACACGCCGCAAAACGCCAAGGTACTTGTGATCGCACTGGCTTCCATTGGTATAGCGGCTGAAATTGCCGGCACTCCCTGGGGCATTCGGCAGCACCAAACACTGTTTGGAGCGATTGGCCAATTTACGCCGGTAAACCTGCTTTGCGCAGCTATGGTGCTTTGGGGAGTGTCGCGGGTGGGGTCTCCGCAAACCCGTGTCCTCCGCAACCAGGCTTTGATGGTTCTGGGTGAGCTAAGCTATTGCTTGTATCTCGTTCACTGCCTCGTTATGGACGGTTACGATGCAGGCCTAAGGGCGCTTCATTACCGACCGATCACGGACTTCAGAAGCATCGTGTTACGTGCCATCGTTGTAGTGGGGCTGAGCTTGGCGATCGCGGCAATTTCGCGGACGTTTCTTGAACTGCCAGCGCTTCGGCTGAAAAGATTCTTCGAACCCCGTGCCTTGGGGCAGACGGACACGCGGATAGTCGAAGAAGTTGTAGCGTGATTGGTGAATAGAGGGGTTTTCCTTATGCCGGGAATGACGAGGAAAGCTCACCTCCACCTTCGAGCACTGTCGCCTTCGCCAAAAACATAGCCACAAAATTCTCCGGCGGACCAGGATGAGGTCAACGCAAAAAGATGTGGAAGGGAGCGGACGAGTTGGAGGAGATGTCTGTGCTTCGGAACAGTCCTAAGCACGACGCGGCCTGGTAGCAGAATTGGCAGAACAAAGGAACCCAAGGCAAGAACGACGCGTTTGGTAAAGGCGCCGCCAGAGACGCGCCGGCCCGCGAACGCCCGCGCAAGATGAAAATAAGTTCGAAAGATCTCACGAAATCCATAGTCCTTCGACAGATAAACGACTGCGGAGGGCTCGAGGTAAAGCTGGTGGCCCAGACGTTTCAATTCTTCGTGGACGAAAGCCTCGTAAAAACCATCGCGAAATGATTCTTGCACCGTGCAAAGAGCGTTTCTGGAGTACGTTGCATTCATTCCCGAGAGAGCTTCCGCGGGTCCAGCCGGAACTGGCGTCATATACCGTCCGTAATCGTAGAAATAGACGGCCCAGTTTAGGGCTTTGTCTGGGCACCCATTTTCCACGGAGCCACCCGTTATTGGATGGCAGGACTCGTGCGCTTTTTTGATCGTCGCGCACCACAAAGGATCAAGAGTGCAGTAATCCTCCACGAGCGCAATAATTTCGCCGCGTGCAAGGTCAATGCCGCGCGTGCGCAATTCCGGGACGGTTGTATCGCTTCCCAGTGCCACGCAGTTGACAAAGGGAAATCGCTTCGCAACTTCGTCCACCGCCTCAAAATTGCAAACGGCGATCACTTCCGTATCCGCAGCCTCCGCCTGCTCGCGCAAAGAAGCCAGGGTTCTCTCAAGCGCAGGCAAATCGTTTGAAGCGGCAATGACTACTGAGAGCTTCAGTGAAGCAGGTTCGAGAATCATCAGTGCCGCTATTGTGGCACGCGCGTGCTTTGATATTCACTCATCTCAACGGCGCGGCCCAATCGCGCGGAGTCGTACGCAGCAGCCACCATGGCCAGAGTATTGCGATTATCGCGCGCTTCGCCGGGAGGGATGCCGCCCGACTGGATGGCGTTTACAAAGTTGCCGAAGTGAATGGCTGTGGCCGCGGCGAATGGATTCATTGGATCGCGAGCAATCACCCGGGATCGATTCCCCACCTGCAAGACCGCACGCCCACCTTTCGCGAATGCCCACTCGAGAAACGGTTGCCGGTTTCGCGTGTGAATGCCTACCTTTACCCCGATGCGTCCTCCGATGGAAGTATGAATCGACGCGAATTCTCCATCGAGGCGCATGTCCAGATAACGCTCCGGCCCCTTACTCAGCCGATTTAGCATCATGGAAGCCGCGCGCCCGTCCGCAAATTCCACACAGACCACATTAATTGCGTCGGATTCCCCTTTCGCCTGAGGGACTGGCATGTGGGCCATAAGCTTGACCGGCGTGTCGTCAAACATAAATCGCATTAATTCAAAAACGTGAATGCCAAACTCGAAGCAGACTCTCCGCCGCAATCTCCCTCGCCATCCCATTTCGGTCGCTTCGGTGGGAAGGAACGTCTGCCAGGCATGAAGGTAAAGCAGGCGACCGAAGTCCGGAGAACCCGCCATTCGTTTAGCCGCCGTGTGGATCTTCATGTACGGGAACTGGTTATTGACCACAACAAGCCGCCCGCTCTTCTTACTCGTCTCAATGATCTCGTCGGCTTGTTCAAGATCGTTTGCCAAGGGTTTTTCGCAGAAAACATGGCAACCGGCTTCTAAGGCGAGCTTCGCATGCTCGAGGTGCAGGTCGGGAGGGGTGCAAACAGACACGACGTCCGGCTTAGTTTGATCGATTAATTCCCGCGGGTCGCCGTACACACGAGGCAGTTTCCATTTACTCCGCGCCAAATCTTGTGTGGGCAGGTCCACGTCACAGCCGCCCACGATCGTGACTTGGTCCCTGATCTGCGCGTATGCTGGCAAATGAATATTGCGCGTCACCGCTCCAAGACCGATCACCGCCACACGAATCATGGAACCTTCTTTTTCCCTGCGAAACAATTATATTCCGTGCCTAAGGACGCTTTGCGACTACGTACAGCGCGCCGTACGGGTAAGTGAGCTTGCCTCCCCGCGCCTGTACTTCCCTGCAAAGCTCGAGAAATTCAGCACGAACGGCTTGCACTTCGCGGGCATCCGCATCTAATAAACGCTTTCGTGCAAAGCTTGAGAAAGTGCGCTGCAGGTCCCAGAATTCCTCGGGGGTCTCGAGCACTGCTTCCCCACCGCACCAACTGGTTTGCACGCTGCAAAATCCCGCATCGCTAATCAATTGGGGCACCTTCCGCGTTCGCTTACGACCTTCAGCGGCAAGCGACGATTCCTCTGCATCTCCGTGGCCTTTGAGACACCGAGCGACCAACTCATTGAGAGAACTCGGCCCGGTCAGCAGTTTCTGTCGCCAAATCGCGATACTCCTGCGTAAGAAATTGACACCTTCCCTCAGGGCGTCCCAGGAAACCCATGACGGCCCACTCCCCACGGCCAGGACGAGCCGGCCGCCGGGTCGAAGAACGCGGAACAACTCGCGCAAAGCCAAGAGCGGGTTCGGAAAATGCAGCAGCGCGAACAGAGAGAGGGCAACATCAAAAGAAGCGCTCTCGAGGGCGAGCGCTTCAGCATCCATGCGGCAAAAGTCCAGACGGCCACCGGAATCTTCTTGCGCGGCTCTTTGTTTTGCTGCGCAAAGCATACCCTCGGAAAGGTCAACCGCCACGATACGGCCCGCAAAATTGGGCCGGGCAGCGGCCGCCAGGGCGACAATCCCAGTGCCGGTCCCAAGGTCGAGCACACGCTCGGAGGCGCGCAGACTTGCCAGCTCGACCATGCGTTTGGCGAGAGGCTGCGTCACCCGCCGCGTGAAACGGTCAAATTCCGCGGTGAGCGGGTCATAGCTGGCGGCATCGCGACTCTTGAACTTCGTCGAATCTCGAGGTTCTAACATATTTTCTATCCGCGTGACGCCAACGGTATCATCAAGTCCAGATAGCGCCTTGTGATCAGGCGCCAATCGTAAGCCGCAGCTCTCTTCGGTCCTTCCTGGGACATGCGTTCGCGCCAAGCAGGGTCGCTCAGCACCGCACTGATTCCTTCGGCCAATGTTCTTACGGCAGCATTCGGCAATAGATGAGCGACGCCTCCGGCAAACTCGGGGAACGCCGTATTGTTTAACGCGATTACGGGCGCACCGCAGGCCATGGCTTCCAGGACCGGCATACCAAAGCCTTCGTACGACGAGGGATATACGAAAAGATCGGCGGCGTTGTACACGAACACCATCTCGTCGTGATTTGCATACCCCAAAATGATCACCTCCGTGTCCAAGCCCAACTCCGCAATCACGCGCCGGAACGGCGACGTTCCGGGTAAATCGGCGCCTACGATAAGGAGTTTATGCTGGAGACGTTTCTCCTTCTTGAGCGACGCGAATGCGCGGATTAAAGGGGAGAGGTTGCGTCGTTCGGTAGGCTTGCCTACGTAGGCAACATAGGGGACATCCTCGCCCAAGACGCGCCGGCGCCAATCGGCGAGTGCCGCGGGATTCTGCAGTGGACGAAACTTGCGCGTATCCACGCCTTCGGGGACGACATGTATTTCCTCTGGCCGCATCCCGTAGAAACGAACCATATCCTTTTTGCTGTATTCACTGACGGTCGAGACACAGGTTGCGCGCTTTGCGCTCACGGTGTAGATCGCCCGGGCTTTGTTGAGCGTCCACCAATCGAAAGCTTGCGGGTACCCCTCGTAAGAACCATGGTGAACTAGCAGCGTGGGACATCGCGCCAGGACAGGAATCACGTAGCTTGGGCAAAACAGCACGTGCTGGCTGCCATGGGCTCGCAGCAACGTGACTTGTTCCCATACAGCGGGAGGAAAAGAAGAGCGGAGCACCACGTTGATCGCAATACGCGGCAAGCGAATGTCTTGAGGGATTGGCTCTGGCGTATAAACTCTTATCTCCTTGAAAGGATGCTCCAAATCATCCAACCATCCGAGAACGGCTTCAATACAACGCGCAACGCCAGATCGGTTCTTGACCAGCCGAATACCGTTAACACCCAGAATCATCGTGATAGTCCGGCCTAATCTCTGGACAATTCTTATGCCCAGCCGAGCAAACTCTACAGCTAACAACCGTTGAGTTGCCGTGAGCCTAGCTGTTGAATCAAAGGCAGGTAGCGCCTCAAATGATATTCCCTTTTTCTTTTGGATCAGTTGTACTGTCAGCGTAACAAACTGTGCAAAAGCTTGGGAGATCTTTGGGAATCGAGAGACTCCAAACGATGAAGAGGCCGTCCTCTAGACCGCATACTCCTCCGCGCGTGGTGATTGTGGGCGCCGGCCTGATGGGACAATGGCACGCCGACGCCGTGCGTCGAACTGGCGGCACAATTTCCGCCATTGTAGATCGCGACGAACAGAAAGCAGCGCAACTCCTTCACCGCTACCCTAAAGCGAAGATCGCTCCGGACCTTGTCAGCGTTCTCAAAGCGGACCTTGCGGAAGCCGCGCACATCTGCACGCCTGCCCACACGCATGAAGTTCTGGCCCGGCAGGCCATCGAAGCCGGGCTCCACTTGCTTGTCGAGAAACCCGTGACGGAAACCGCGGAGTCCACGGAAGCGCTTATGCGGCTCGCGGAATCCAAGGGCTTGCTGTTGTGCCCCGTACACCAATTCCTTTTTCAGCCCGGAGTTCTCCGGGTCCAGAATGCGGTCGAAAAAATTGGCGCCCTGTTGCACCTCGATACTCTGATCTGCTCGGCAGGTGCGGAGCGCAGCTCGCAAGACGCAGACCAGGTCGTCGCGGATATCTTGCCCGGACCGCTCTCCCTGCTCGCCAGGTTCCTGCCAAACGTAATTGGAAGTGCAAGTTGGCGCGTCGAGCATGCGGCCAAAGGAGAGCTTCGCGCCAGCTCTTGCATCGAAAGAATCTCGATCTCGATGCTGGTCTCGATGCACGGCCGGCCCACGGTCAACGCTTTGCGTTTGATTGGGGAGCGTGGGAGCGTGCATGCCGATCTTTTTCACGGATACAGCGTCGTTGAATCCGGTACGGTCTCCAGAACGCACAAGGTTGCTTATCCCTTTTTGCGCAGTGGCTCGACAATTTTTTCCGCTACTGCGAATCTTGCTTTACGCGCTAGAAGGCGCGAGCCGGCTTACTCTGGTTTGCGTGAACTGATTCGCAGATTCTACGAATCGCTGCGCACCGGTGGAAATCCTCCGATAAGTGCTGCCGAAACTCTGGCCGTTGCCGCGGCACGCGACAAGATACTTTCCGAAATGCTCTGAAGAGGCTGAAAGTCTGCTTGATTTCGGAGCCATTTACAATGTCTCGGAACAATCCTCATCGCCGCGAAGGAATCCACTATCTCAACGCCGAAGCTGACCCTCATCGCGCCGCTTCTTTGCCAAAACCAAGAGCGCTGGCGACAGCGGAATCAAAAACCAACGAAAAAGTGGAACACCGCTGAGCAAGCGAAAGAATCGCGCCCCTAGCTTTTCCAACGTTCCTCGACCCTGCAGATCCTCTTCTCTTACACGAGGAAGCGAAAACCTCAGGGACTCGTATCGCGCATTTTTGAAGATGCGCCTGAGCTCGAAGCAGGAAAGTAAGCGCTGCTTGTCATAACTCAAGCCGCGGCGCCATTTGACGTACGTGGCCATCCAGCGACGGGGAAGGAAGCCGACGCCCCATACGCCGACATGCGGTTCCGCCGCCAGCGAAAACCGGTTGGCGGTCCACGCGAACAGCCGGCCACCAGGACCTTGCACGCGGCCGCATTCACGAACGACCGCTCGGGCGTCCTTGACATGCTCGAATAAGGAAATCGCCGTCACCACTTCGAATGTTTCTGCCGCGAAAGGCAGATAGTCTGCGCAACAACAGACCAGGTTTGCCGTTGCACCCATCTCCTGCAGGCGCTTTCGAGCCAACACCAACCAACGAAAAGCGACGTCGCAACCAATAACGAGATCGAATTTCTTTTGCGCGAGTCCGACGAGTGAGCTGGCACCACACCCAACGTCTAGACAGGTCTTTCCGGCACCCAGCTGATGTTGAAAGGTTTCCACCCTGGTTTCATCGGCAAGCAGATGGCGCATGAAACCCTCCCGCAAATCGACGGGAGTGGGAGGCAAGGAAACATTCTCCCAGTAAAATCTCAGCAGTTCGGCGAAGGTCATGCGGGGCGCCTGCGCTTGGACGATGCGGCCTTTTTCGTGATCCTGCTCAATCGTGATATACGGATCGGAATAGACGCGCAGGTCCGGAATTCCCAGCACCACCGGATAGCTGCGGCCGCAAGGAGAACAAGATAACGCCTGTTCCTGCGGCTCCAACTTTTGCTTACATAGCGGGCAACGCAGCCAACTCAAAAGAGTGACGCTTTGGTCGTCGGCTCTCGAATCGCGGCTCGATGTGGGCCACATCCCGTTCACCACGTCACGATGTGCAATGTCGCTCACGTACTCGCATTCAAGCCGTTCCCGTGCTCATCGCATTGCCCTGCAGATACTCCGCTAGAATTGTATCCACGTCACGCGGAACATAGCCCAGGATTCTGCGCGCTCGACCGGAGTCAAAATATTGGAATCGATTGGCGCAATAATGAATCATGTAACTCATTTTCGGTGCTCTATTCCTCATTCGTGCCCAAGGCTCGAGGATTGCCGCGGCCAAGCCGGTGACCACCGGGGGAATGGTTACGAACCGCCTCTTCAAGTTCATGGCCCTCGCCGCTTTCTCACTCAACATCCTGAACGTCAGATTCTCTCCTCCGAGAATGTAACGTTGCCCTCTTTCTCCCCGCCGCAGCGCGGCGACAATTCCCTCGACGACATCCTTTACGTCCACGATGCAGTTTCCGCCCGAAAAACACGGAACCACCGGCCGGCTGCGAACGCTCCGCAACAATCCCTCGGTGCGCTTGCTTCCTTGAACGGACGCAGGGTTAACGATGACTGCGTCCAATCCCCGCGTCACTTCCGCAATAACATTGTCCTCTGCCCGTCGTTTCGAGATGTGATAAGTCAATCTTGAATTTTCCAAATTAAAATGAAAATCTTCGTCGGCGGGCCGTCGCGGATCGTCAGTAAGTCCTACTGCTGCGACAGAACTCACATGCAGCAAGCGGGCAACGCCCGCTTCCCGCGCAGCGATAGCAACATTGCGCGTCCCTTCCACGTTCACTTTCATTTGCCAATCTTCGCCTCCCCTCCAATAATCCATGTTCGCGGCTGCGTGGATAACGTAGTCGCACCCTCTTACGGCGGCGGCGACTGCTTTCCTGTCCGTGACGTCGCCAAGGCATTTTTCCAGGGGGAGTTTCGCAAGACTGTCAAGACTAGAAGGAGACGACGTCGCCCGGCACAGAATCCGAACTTGGTAGCCATCCTCTACCATGCGCGGGCACAGGTGGGAGCCGAGAAAACCTGTGGCTCCAGTAATCAGCACCCTCATTTAGGGGAGATCCGAATCTTTGCGTCAGGTGCTTCAGGCACTCTGCGCGTATGCCCGCTGAAAGCGGTTGCGGCCGACAGCAAACAACGTCCGGGCTGAAAGGTAAGAAGCGGCGTCAGCCATGCGTTTGGCGCCCATGTAGAGCAATCCCTTTCGATTGTCGTCCTTCAAGATGCCGCCGCGGTTGATAATATAGCGCTCAAACGTTTGCGCGAAGCGCAGCAAAGCAGCAACCTGCCCCTTGGTAAGATTTTCGTTACCCATCATGGCTTCATGGCTGCTGTTGTAGGAATATTCGTCATGCGTCGTAAATCCCTGGGCCACCGCCCAGTCCCGCAGCTTCGTTCCGATCAAAGGAGAAGCAGCGTTAAACTGCACCCAATTGGCACCTAAGCGCACCGCAAAACCAATCGTTTCGAGCACGGTCTGAACCGTGTCCCCGGGCAGGCCGATGATAAAGAAGCAAAATGTCTTTATCGCGTGTTTTCGGCAGATCGCCGTCATCTCAATGATCTTTTCGCGAGAGATAGGTTTGCGACCGACGTTTTTTTGTATGGCTACTTCTGAGCTTTCCACGCCAAAATTTATGCCCTCACATCCTGCCGCAGCCATCGTGCGGATGGTTTCTTCTGTCAGGCAGTCGGGGCGCGTTTCACACTTCCACTTGAACACCAAGCCGCGCCGGGTGATTTCCTTGCAAATCTCCATCACGCGATCCTGGCGCAGAGAAAACATGGGATCGCGGAACAGAATGTACTGAATCCCCAGGTCCTTCACCAAGTGCTCGATTTCATTCACTACGTTCTGCGGCGAGCGGAAGCGCCAAGGCAAGCCTTGACCTACAGGGTACGGACAGTAGTTGCAGCCGAACGGGCAACCCCTCGAGGTGAGCATCGGCAAGAATGGAACCGGTACCGTGGCTGAAGATTTTGGAAGGGAATATTTCTTGTAAGGAAGGCGCTCCCACCTCGGAAACGGAAGGGTATCCAGTTCCTTCAGAAAAGGACGCGATGCGGTTTCCTGCCATCCACCAATGGAACGATAGTTCAGGCCCAAAATCTCATTTGCTGGCCGTCCGCTCATCAACTCGTAAACCGTAGCGTCCGGTTCGTCACGCAGAACATAGTCGATGCACGGCTCTTTCAACACTCGATGAAGGACATGGCTTACGATGGAGCCATACACCGCGATGGAAGAGTTTGGTGCGACAGATTTAATCGTGTCGCAGACAGAGAGATCCCAGTCAAGACTGGGCAACGCGGTCCTGACCACCACCAGTGTGCGCTCGGAAGGATCGCTGCCCGCGATCCGAGCAACCTCCTGAGCCAGCTGCTCGCGAGACAGACCCAAGCCTTGAGTCTCCAGCACCTCGAACGGGATGTTCTTGCTCTCTAGATAACCCAAAAGGTAAGGAACATCCAAAGGTGGCAGGACGGGTGCCCCGATCGGGTATAGCTGTCCGTAGCCACCCATAGAATCCCGGTTAGCCACGTAGCCCGGAGGGCTCGGAGGGTTAACGACAACCACCATTTTGAACTGGACCGGCGCAACCGCCGAGGCCAGAACCGCATTTGAGATCCCCGTCAAGGAACTCATTTACCCTCAATCCTATGGTTTCTCTTAACCAGCTGACCGCGCTGGCGATTGGGACCACACACCCGGAGCCCCTTGGAGCAATTTGCGCACCAAGCAACCTTCTCGTGCGCGGGGACAGTTACAGCTAACCGTCTTTTCTATCAGTAGTATAGAGCCCAATAAGCCCTCCACACTTGGGAGGTGGAGCACACACGCCCCCATAACTTCCCTTTTTGCGAAAATCTTTTCACCGCTGAAGCTCGTAGCAAGCAACCGCAACTCTCACGATTTCAAAGACTTGGATGACCCGGATCTCGTTGATAGGGCCTCGGCGTACAACGCCTGAAGGCGCTGGCCCACCGACTCCAAGCCGAATCGCTCCAGCGCATGCGCTCGCAATTTCGCCGGATCGTAATCGCCGCGCCTATCCAACACCCGTGCAATTCCTGCTGCGAGTGCCTGGGGATTCTCCGGCGGAACGAGGACACCTACCTCCTCGGTCACAATGTCCTCCGGCCCCCCACACCGTGTCGCCACGACCGGAGTGCCACACGCCAACGCCTCCACCAACACCATCCCAAAACTCTCGGCGCGACTCGGCAAGACCAACACAGCACTTTTCTGAATCTCGCGAACAAGTTCAGTCAAGGGCTTCTTTCCCGCGAAATTGACGCGTCCAGCGATGCCAAGGTCCACCGCCATCTGCCTAAGTCGGTCAGATTCCTTCTTGTAGCTCCGAAAGAAGCTTTCGCCCACAAGCAACAGTTTCACATCCCGACCGGCATCGACCAGCAGGCGAACGGACCGAAGAAGGATATCCACGCCCTTTACCGGGCGAATGGCGCCGACGAAAATAATTTGGTTGTGGATAGGTCCATTCCCCCATTCTGGCAATGTGAATGTGTCGCCGTCCACGGCATCTGGAACAATGCGCAATTTATTGGACTCTCCGGTCAGACGAACAATCGATTCGCGGACGGACCGGCTGATGGCGATATGAAATGTACACTCTTGCGCCGCTCGGATTGATTGACGGCGCACCGCTGTGTCCTCATCCATCCACGGTCCCCACGGATTCTGCTCCGTGATGACCACGGGAATTCCGAATTGCTTCCCTAGGCGGACCGCAGCAACGCCGTCGGGGTATGTGAAATGCGCATGGATCAGGTCAAAGGGAAAGTCGCGCCGCAGTCGCTTCGCCACGCGACACACCGCCCAATAGTAGATTCTTGACTCAATAGAATGTAGCGAATACCCCGGACCGACCAACATCCTCGGGTGGATTACCTCAATTCCACTTGCGAAGCAATGGCCGGGGATGCTTCGGAAACGCCTGTAATACTCTGGCAGCCCTGGAATAGGGGGACAGTACTGAACCGGAGCAATGACCTTTGGCTCGCAGAACTCGGCGGAATGACGAACCAGATTTTCCACCCAGAGGCCGAGAACTTCAAAAACACTATTTGGATAGCTTTTGGAGAGTACCAAAACCTTGGGACGATATGATTTGTCGGGCGGTGGCTCCGCTAACGCAGTCATGAACCGGACGATTCCCTTTTGGACTTCGGTGCGCTCTGGAGCTCCTTCACCGCATCTTCAAACTGCTCCGTGCTTTCAAGGCCGATCCACGACTCCTCAATGTGGTAGGCGCTCACCGCCTTCCCGGCCGAGAGAAGGCGGTGAATCAGATCGGGAACTGTAAAAAAAGATTCAGCGGGCACGAATGGCAAGGCTGTCGATTTCACACAATAAATCCCGGCACTGACTGGAAATTCCTGAGACGGCTTCTCCACGATTCCGGTGACCTTGCCATTGGCGATCGACAGCACGCCGAAAGGAGAGCGGTAGACGTGCTTTGTATAGCCAACGAGCAAATCGCACTCATGCTCCCGGGCGTACGAAAGGAACGATCCAAAGTTCAGTTGCGTCAGGATATCGCCATTCATCAGAAGAAAGAACTCGTTCTCTCGAATATGACCCCGAACCAACGAAAGAGGCCCGGCTGTGCCAAGCGCGGTCAGTTCCTTTACATAGGTGATGTGCACGCCGAGTCTGGAGCCGTCGCCGCAAAAGGCTTGGATCAGCTCCGATTGATATCCGGTCGCTAAGATAAGTTCTGAAACGCCCGACGCCTGCAACTGCTCGATAATTAGTTGCAAGATAGGTTTTTCGCCAACGGGCAGAAGCGGCTTAGGGATAGAGAAAGTAAGAGGCCGCAAACGGGTGCCTAGGCCACCCACAAGAATCACAGCTTTTACCGGGGGTGGCATTTCCGCCCCCCACGGTCAAATCTGGTAGGATGTAGGTTCATACATAGCCAAATTTTTCTTTATCCATTCGATCGTCAATTTTAACCCTTCTTCAAATTTTTTCTTGGGCTCCCAACCCAGCATTTTCCCTGCTTTCGAAGCATCTCCCAATAGGCGCGCGACTTCGCTTTTGGCCGGCCGGAATCTCTCTTTCGACGGGACGATTTGAACGTCCCGGCCGCAGAGAGCGGCAATTTTTTCGGCCAGGTCGCCGACCGAGATTTCTCGTCCAGAGCCTAAGTTGATTTCTTCGCCGATCGAGCTGTCAGACTCTGCAACCTTAATGAACCCCTCAACCGTGTCCGTCACAAAGGTAAAATCTCGCGTCGGCTTCGTGTTGCCGACTTCAATTACGCGCTTCGTCAAAGCCTGACCGATCAGCGTGGGAATGATCGCCCGATCACTCTGGCGCGGACCAAAGGTATTGAATGGTCGCACAATCGCCACAGGAAGTTCGAAAGCATGGTAGAAACTCAGCGCGATGGCATCAGCAGCTATTTTGCTCGCGGAATAGGGTGACTGTGGTTGTTTGGGGTGTTTCTCGCTGATTGGGATCGTGATCGCCGTCCCATAAACTTCGCTCGTCGACGTTATCACTACTTTGCGAACGCCGAGGTCCTTGACGGCGGTAAGCACGTTAAGCGTCCCAATGGTGTTTACCTCGATAACTTCATTAGGATGTACATACGAATAGGGGATTCCTACCAGGGCCGCTAGGTGGAATATGACTTCGGCATCTTTTGTCACTTTGCGGACGGTTTCTAATTCTCGGATTTCGCCCGAAACGATGCGGATTTCCTTGCGCTTATCGCCGAGAATTTCGAGCAAGCCCGGGTCGTTCCTCGAATTGTAACGAACAAACGCAGTAACGTCGGCTCCAAGGTCCATGAGCCTCTCGACCAGATGGCTGCCAATGAAGCCACCAGCGCCCGTAACAAGCACTCTTGTGTTTTGCCACCTCATGATTTTATTCTCGCCTCCGCATGACAGCATCCGCCTTCATCCCCTGCTTTCGGACTTTCAGGATGAAGCCAGCGGCGAGCCAGTCCGGCTGGCCGTTGCGCGCTTTTTCCAATTTCTTGTTCAGCCATAACGTCCCGGCAGGCCAGATCTCATCCAAAGGTGAAAGAAGAATATTGCAAAAGTAGCCGACAATCCTCTCCACGCTCGCTCCTGCGCCGGCAAATAGCTCGCTTGCCTCCTTGGGGCTGAATAGACGGCGGCGCGTAAGAATTGGATCGTTGTTTGTCCCCGGGTGGGCTATGCGATGGCCGAGAGTAAGAAGTCGGTAGAACACCTGTGCTTTCCACCATGCATAGGGGCTATGCTTATTCGCAAAAGTGATAATGATGGTGCCGCCGGGTTTTGACACGCGCATTATTTCTGCCAGGACCTCTTCAACGTTCTTGAGACCATCGATCACGCCCATGCAGAGCACGCCATCGAAAAATTCATCGGCATAACTCAGCTTCGCGGCTTCACCCACAGCAAAATCGACATTCGTGATTTCCCCAAAACGTTCGCGGCAGATCTCGATCATCCTCGGAGACGGGTCCACACCCCAGAACTTGCAGCCCAGGCTCAGCAAAGGTTGCACCATTTCCGCCGGACCGCAGCCAACGTCGAGCACCGCGCCTCCGGGCTTGTCGAACAATTCGAGCACGCGCTGGCGTCGCACGCGCAGCGCAAATCCTCCAGGGGTCTCTTCGGCATACGCTTGCGCGTATTTGTCCGCCTTTTTGCCGAGGAATCCCGTGCCCACTGCTGATCGGCTTTTAGAGCCGCAGATCGACATCTTCCTCCACCGCCCTGGTAAAAATTCTTGCGAACGATTCCTTGCTGAACGGCTTGAACTTCCCCGACGCAAGAAAATCCCGGGCATTTTCCTTGTAGCTCTTAATATCCTTCTCGGTCAAAGACTTGAGATAATCCCGAAGTTCCGGGTACGTGAGGTACCTGCGTTTGTCGATGAACGCATTCTCCGGAATGTAATCGGTGACGTCCGGCGCGCCCCAGTAGACGGGCACCGTTCCTGCAAAAAAGCAATCGAAGAGCTTCTCCGTAATCCATCCCTTGAGGATCGAATTTTCAAAACAAAGCGCGAACTTATACTTGCCCAATGTCTCCGACTTCGACTTTGAAAAACCTTTGTAAACCTTGCGCGCGGCTACAAGTCGCGGTTCCGGCACGACCCGTTGCCAATAAGTAAGCAGCCTCCGGTTGATCCACTGTACGGTTCCCGGCATGCGAACCCTTTCGAAGGTTCCGGGAACGAACGCCGGACCGACTCGGAACGTCGGTCCGTCCCAGCCAATCCCATAAAGGTCAATCTCCCCGGTTCTGCTAAAGAATTCGATAGCCTTCATGCGCTCGCTATACAGTTCGCGGCAATGCGACGCGTAACGCGGAAGCTTGTTGCCGTTGATCATCACCAGGAAATCGCGCTCCGTGCGCCGCCAAATCCCCTCATGCACCGATTCAAATGATTGCGGCCAGTGCAGCGGCAGGCACCGCAGCGTTCCACCCACAAAGGGTTCCAACGATTGGCTGTCGCTCCAGGAAAAGATCCGCTTGAAAAATTGCTGCGCGCGATTCAACTCTCGATACATTTTCGGGTCGACACTCGGACACTCCATCGCGAAAAACCCACTAAGCGTTACGTCCTTTCGCTTCGCCAGCCGCTCGTAATTCGACAAAATGCCGAACGAAAAATACAGATTGCGTATGCCGTCCGGCGTGGAAGGCAGGTAGTCCGCGGTGCGCACCGGTATTCCCCGCGCCTCGAGAACGCGCTTCACGTGTATGTAGGGAGCCAGAATTTGGTCCCCCCCGTGCGCTGCAACATTACTATCGAAAAATCGGTCGCCCAGAAAATGGTGTGACGGCGGGTCGAAATAAACCGCTACGCGTGATTGCTGAGTCATGGCCGGAACCGCACAAAGACTAGCACATCGATCTCGCGCCGACCGGTACCGAAGTACCGATACTTTCCGCCTTGGCGCCAACTCGACTCTGCTACACTGCCCCTCATCGTCATGTCCTCAGAGCTTCCCCTGGTCTCCATCGTCGTCCCAGCCTATAACGCCGAGCCCTTTCTGCGCGCCAGCCTCGACTCCATTGTCGGTCAGACCTACCCCGCCACCGAAATTTTGTTGATGGACGATGCCTCCACCGACGCCACGCAAACCATCGCCTGCTCCTACGGTCAGCGCATCACGTATCATCGCCAACCCCGCAACCTCGGCCAGTTCGCCAACGTCAACGATGGCATCTCCCGCGCCCGCGGCAAATTCATCGCCGTCTACCATGCCGACGACATCTACCTCCCCGAAATCGTCGCCTGCGAAGCCGCCTTCCTCGAAGCCCACCCCGAGGCCGGCGCCGTTTTCGCCATCGAGATCTTCATCGATCGCGAAGCTCGCGAACGCGGCCGTCTGGTCTTGCCTCCCGAAGTCCGCGGCCGCGAACTCCTCGATTACGCCACCGCTCTCAACGCCCTCCTCTGCTACAAAAACCGCATCTTTTGCGGTCCCAGCAGTATGGTTCCAGCATCCGTCTACCGCGCCGTCGGTCCCTATCGCGGTCACGACTTCCCCGTGGCCGGCGATTTCGAAATGTTCTTCCGCATCGCCCGGCAATACCCGGTCGGCATCCTCGACCAGCACCTATTGCGCTATCGCTGGGGACACGGAAACGCCGACCAACTCGACCGCCTTCTGCGCACATCCCCCGAGCCCTATTTCTCCATCATGGACGAGCACCTCGCTACTGGCGGCCGCGCCCTCGCGAGCAACTCTTCCCTCGCCGCCCACGAGGCGCATCGCTGCGAAGACGCCCTGATGCGCGCCGTGAGCTGCTACATCTTGAGGCGACCTCAGGAATTCCGTCCGATCCTCGCCGAGGTCTCCCTCCCCCGCCTCCTTGCCAGCAACAAGGTGCAACGCTACCGCTTGAGCGTTTTGTACCTCTTGCTCCTTCTTCTCGCCCGCTTGCCGCATTTCCCCCTAGCGGCGCGGCTCTTTCGCAAGCGCTGGTATTCCCGCGTGGAAGACTCTGTCTTCGATAAAATGGCGCGCGCACGCATCAATGTCCAGCGCGCTCCCGAAGCTTGACCCGCGCACGTTCCGCTTACGCCGCCTCAAAAAGAAATCCTTCCCAGCACCGTGGAGTGAATCCCGAACCGCCGATGCACCGCCCGCGCCATCAAGCAATTCCATAGCACCATGCTGCTCGCCGCGCTGAACGCCGCCCCTTCCAGCCCCCACTTCGGCACCAGCGCAAAATTTAGTCCCACGTTCACCACAGCGCTGATCCCGATGCTCCACGTTGCATCCTTTTCGTGTCCGGTCATGATCAGCAGCATCCCCACCGGGCCCATCGCCACGTTCACCAATTGCCCCACGCTCAGAATCGCCAGCGCCCGCTGTCCCGCCACATACTCCGCGCCATAAATCCACAGCAGCACCCAGTAACCGAATCCGATAAACGCGATCGCCACCGGCACGCTCAGCGCCAACGTCACCCGCACCAATTTCGTCACCATACGCTGCAGCGCCTCCAAGTCGCCCCGCGCATACAGGCTCGCAATCGTCGGCGCCATCGCCGAAATCGCCGCGGTGAACACGAACGCCAGCAAATCCGCTCCGCGATCCGCCACGCCATACACGCCCACCGCCTTCGCCCCCTTCAGTGCTCCCAGGATCAGCAGGTCCGCTTGCCCATAAATCACCGCCACGCTGCTCAGGAACATCAGCGGCAGCGCGCTGCGCAGCCAGCCCCAGTCCGGATAGGCCACCTCCGCGCCCTTAGCTGTCGCCGGCAGATACTTCCGCAGCAGCATCGCGCCGATCACAAACGCAGCTCCCGTCGCCGCCACGTTCATGCCCATCGCCCAACTCGGCGTCAGGTGCCTTCCCAGCCGCCAGTACGTCACTCCCAGCAGCACCAGGAACACGCTCGGCTGCACCAGCGTCTCCGGCACTTGCCCCACCACTAAAATGTTCAGCCCTTGCAGCGCCGCTTGCCGCACGCGCGTCAGCGTGATCAGTGGCAGCAGCAGCAGCGCCACACAAAAGACCATCAGCGACTCGCTGTTGCCTTCCCTCGCCAGCACTCTCGCGATTACCGCCGCGACCACCGCCAGCGCCACCGACACCACCAGCACCGCTTCGTTCGCGCGCCGCAGGAACCCGCGCATCAGCCCCCAAGCTCCGCGCGTCCGGTACACCGCCACTTCCCTCACCAGCAGTTGATCCGTCCCCAATATCCCCGGCACGCCCAGCAACACCACCCACGCCAACGCATAGGCGTAACTCCCGTACCCTCCCCGCCCCAGCACCCGCGCCAAAATCACGTTCACGCCAAACATCAGCCCCGTGAAGCACACCCGCGACGCAAACAATCCCGCCGTTCCTCGCGCCACGTGTTCCCCGGCGCTCGCCGCCTCTTTCCTCCCCAAAAGCAGCCGCGCAAAATCCTGAAACACGCCGTAAATCCCGGGCAGCGTAGCCGCCCCAGGCGACGCTCCGCTTGCTTTGTCCTCCTTCAATTCCTGCTCCACATATGGATAAGGATGGCCTTCCCCGCACGATACCTCAACCCGCCACCCGCTCCTTCAATCGCGCGCATGGCTCTTCGATCAACCTCCACGACAGCAGCGCCACCCCATACGACACGCCTATACCAACCACCAGCGCCACCGGCAGCAGCGACCACGAAAGCCCCCACTGGCGCCTCGCGAACTCCTCCCCCGCGCGCACAAATCCTCCGAAAAGCATGTGCCACACGTAGAGCCCATAACTATATTTCCCGAACTGCACGAGCCAGGAGGTCCGCAGAAACCTCGCAAATATTCGTTCCGTCCCGGCCTGCAGCGTGCCCCAAAAAACGAGCGCCCAGCATAGCACTGCAACTCCTGCATAACCGTACGTTGCCATCAGTGGGTCCAGGAAATTGGGCCCCGACCGGATGGCGATGCTCACCAGCACGACCGCAGCGACCGGCCACGTCCAGCGGATCACTGTTGCCACGCGCTTGTGCAGGATGGCATCGCGAACGGCAAGCGCCAGCAAGGCCCCCAGCGCCAATCCCTCCAATCGAAACGGAGTTGTCTGGTAGAGAAAATACGCGGGCACGCCCGCATGTGCAGCGGCGAGGCGCAGCGCCGTCGAGCAAATCGCGAACCCTATGCAGACGTATTTCAAAATCCGTGGCGACACCAGGTACACAACCAGCGGCCACACAATATAGAACTGCTCCTCGATCGAGAGCGACCAAAAGTGGCGCAGATGCCCGTTCTGCAGGGCAGCGTCCCGCCAGTTGGACAAATAGATCCAATACCACGCTTCGTCTCCGCGCCCGTAGAGAAACGTGTCCAGTCTTCCGCTCGCATGCGCCAGCAGTGGGAACACATGAAAAAACAGAATCAGGTACGCGTAATAGATCGGCAGAATGCGAAAAACACGCCGCACGTAAAAGCGTCGAAAATAGTCCGGCTGCCCTTTAGAGTCGAGGAGAATGCCCGTAATGAGAAGACCCGACAAAGCGAAAAACAAATCCACGCCCACCCATCCAAATCCCAAAATGTTGTTCAGAATCCCAGGCGGACACGCGGGCCTCCCAAAGTGAGAAACCAGAACCAGTAACACCGCGATCCCACGGATGCCGTCTAGCTCAAGCACTCGGTTAAGTGGTTGCAGCTGCGCCGTTTGCCTGAATTCAGCCGTTGTCTCGCCAGCAACAGTGTGTATGGTTGATGCCGCCATGCCCGCCTTGGCACCGCCGAGCTAAGCCCAAAGAACTAATAAGCCGCACTCGAGAATGTCTGGTCTCGGAGCAATCCGCTATCCAACCAATTGTCGTCTTGGCGCGCTAACCCATTTACTATCAATGACTTGTAACACTGCTCCGCCCTTCGTCTCCTGAAGGGGGAAATTTGTTTCACTATCCTTGCCTCAAAACACGGAATTCCCAAAGACGCGGCCACACGCCTTCAGGAGACTTACTTGCCTCCCTCACAAGCATAGGTTTATTATCCGCCCGACTCATCGGAGGTCTTTGGTTAATGTTGCCACTCTCAGGTCGAGGGGAGAGCTTCCTTCGGGCGTTTCTCCGACACCTACCGCTGTCTGATTACCACAAAACGAGACTGTGGGCGACCTCCATTCGCAGTCCTCAAGGACGCGTCCAAGACTGGGCCTACTACCGCTGCATAGAACTCGCCACACGCGCCTTCGCCACCGAAAAAGGTTACGTCGTCGCCTTTCCCGGAGCGGGCAATCCCAACAGCTCCTTCTCCATGCTGGAATTTGGAGTCGCCAACGGGCATTCGTTTCAAGTCCTGCTTCACTTCCGCGATGTGTGGCTCAGGAGCATGCGGCTTAGGAACAAGGTGATCGCCGTCGGTTTCGATACGTTTGAAGGCATTCCCGCAGCTCGATCCGGGGACGTTGGCCTTCCATACCGAAAAGGGGACTTTACCGACGTCAGTTTGCAAGGTCTTCAGACATATCTTGACGCACGCTTCAAAAACTTTCGCCTGGTCAAAGGGGAGTTCAAAGACACCCTGGGGCAGTGCGACCAATTACTTCGTGACAGCCCTCCGGTCTTCGTGTCCATCGACTGTGACTACTACTCATCGACCATGGACATCTTTGAATATTTGCTTCCGCAGCGCGCACCTCACGGATGCCTTTTCTATTTCGACGATGTCCAGTCCACCTTCTGGTCCGAGAAGACCGGCGAGCTACGCGCAATCGCCGAAGTTAACGCGGGTCGATTCGGCTCGCACATCTGTCTCGTCGAGTACCCCCTCTGGATCGAGACCGGTGAGATGAGGCATTACAAGCAGGTCTACCGGCTTTTCAACCTAGAAGCCGCCGAGAAAGCCGCGCGCTCCCGACCCGCGCACGTGTCGCGCCAGCTGACACGCAATTCACGGATCTCTCCTCTGTAATGTTCATCAGCAGCTGGCACCGCAGACACGAGAAACCGTATGGGACGCGACGACCCCGACGAGTGTTACCTATTGTTTCTGTTCAGCTTTTGTAGGCGAGGACGACATTCTTATAAGTCTAAGAGGCTTCCTGCTTTTGCCAAACGGCCAGAATCGATTTTCCGAGCGTGTACGCAAATATAGGGTCCGTGAACCTGGAAACTGGAACAAGCAGTCGGTCCCAAATCCGGATCTGACGCACGCTCGGCGATGCAGACTTCAGGACCGTTCGGTTCGCGAGTGAAGCCAGCAGGCCAGCTGAGTCGAGGAACAGCAGTTTTTGGACAGCTATGGAAGGTGGCGTGAGATGCCTGAGGTCAGTCTCACTGTACCGGCGGCGATGGCCAACGGCTGCATCGAAAGGCGCGTATAGCCACTGGTGCGCAGGAGATAGAACGCTTAGGTATCCGCCTGGTTTCAGTCGATCCGCCGCAAGGGCCATCTCACGATGATGATCATCAATATGCTCCAGAACGTCGATGTAAATGATGCTGTCAAAGCGATTGTCGGTCGGCATCTCGGCCAGAGTACCCACAAAAATCTCGCATCTTTCAAGCGGCCCGCTCCTCGGAATCCGTTGAGCCAAGGAAGCGTTGGGTTCAAGGCAGACCCACCTACTCTGCCTTCCGTCAAAATAAACCTTCGTGTTTGACCCGATTCCTGCCCCGACTTCTAGCACATCTCCCTTTACGTATGGACGCAAATGCGATCGCACGTAGTTCTTCCAATTACATGCGTGTGCAAAAACATCCAACTCGGTACCACTGTAAGTAGAGGTATTCACCGAATTTAGATAAGTTTCCGCACGGCTGATATGAACGCAGGGCAATCTCGAATTGGGATAAACACCTGCATGCCTCGAAACCCCAATACACCCAACGTGAACAGCAGCGCAATGGTGCCAACTTGCAGGATAAGAACTAACAAAAGTCCCGTAGCAGTGGTCGCCCACCCTGGAATTGCCAACGTCGTCAGCAATTTGATGCCTATAACAACAAGAGAAGCCAAAAAGCCGAGAATCACGACGGCGGACGAAAGCATTAGAATCCGAGCTCCTATGATTTCACCGTAGACTGACATCGCACTAAGACCATGAATGATCAATCGAGCAAAGCTCATTTGTGATCTGCCCCTTAGACGCTTTGCTCGATCGATTCGCACCGTCGCCATAGGCAACTTCAACTTCACAACCGTAGCCGCGTAATGGTTCCAAAAGTCCGATGAGTGCAGCAGCGGGTCGAGCAGCATTGGAGGTAGAACGCTGAAGTTGCCGATACGGATATCGAAGCCAACTAACAAGAAGTGGACTGCGCGATATAACTGATAGAAAAGCTTAAATACTAAATTCTCCATCCGCCGACCTCTTTCGGCGAAAACTGCCTTCTCGTGTTTTTCCGCGTCAAACCGCTTAAACAGGCTGGGAATGTCTTTCGGCGAATCTTCCCCATCGGCGTCCATCATGAGCAGTGTGCTCCCGGGATATTCCTGGTGTACGTGCGTGACGCCGACACACAGCGCCCTCTGATGCCCCACATTGCAACGTAGGTCAACTATCTCTACTTGGGCCAACGATTGGGGAGTCCATGACAAGAAGCTGCCGCTCTGTTCAGTGGAACGGTCGTTTATGAGTACGACCCGTGGGCGTACGTTTGCCTCTGCACACACTTGGTCCAGCTCCTTCAGCAACAGGTCCACTGCGCTCCAGTCATTGAACACCGGCATTAGAATTGTAATGGAGAGCCCATCGAAAGCCATGCTCACTCCGTGTTCGCGAAATTCCAGATACCAAATCAGGGTTGTGCAGCGGCTTTCGGTACGCAACCGACCGCCGCTGCGTCACCTTCGTCGCCCATAATTGCCTGACATGTGTAATTTTGCTCGACATATGAGATAACCTCGGGCGGCCACCACTGCCCCTGCAACGGCGCATAGTGCGTGACGGGATGCGCCAACAACACATAGGAAACCTGCTTGTGAGTCAGAGCCTCCATGACCTGCCCTTGCGGAATCTTCCGGTTAATTACCATCAGCGAGTAGAGCAGGTTGTCATTTATTAATGGCTCGTGACCACTTTTCACGACGTCCATAACATAGTGGGCATCCGCCATAACGTACGTCCCAGACGGAATCCTTTGCGCAGACAACGTTTTTTGAACCGCATGGTGATCTATCGAGGCGGAGGACCATCTGATGATGCCGAGCAAACCTTTCAGATTGAGCGCCAGAGCCAAGATCAAGAGTGCCGCGAACATATAGTAGGCTTGTATTTCACGTCGCAAATAGAGACTGTGGAGTGCGGCAGGCACGACCAGTGCCAGGCCGATGGCCGATTCAACGAAGTAGTTATGAGAAGATCCCGGTTTACCGCAAGCAAACGCGAAAAAAGCGAAAGACGCTAGGAAGTAAAAGGCAATCGCTGATTCCACACTCCGCTTACCGCCGGAGCCCGCCAGTAAAGACAGGCAGCCGACGACCGCTATGAGGACGAGGACGTTAGCGAGATATTTGTTGAAGAGATAATCCACGATTACGTGCGGCGAAAGCCTAAATGCATTTCCACTTATTCCCATGGTCCAAATCCCGCTGCCCATCCACACCTCCAGGAAGGCATATACTAGAAGCACTATGGCAACTGCGCACGCTGTAACACGAATCGCGTCTTTATAGCGCTTGTCCCACAGCAAGTGGCCACTAATCCCGATCAACACTCCCAACGCAGTCAACTTAAAAAGCAAGGCAGTTGCGGCCAGAGCGGCGGTCCTAAGTACCCATGATCTTTGACTCGACAGTCCCTTTCCTACGTAAGACAGAAAAGCCAGCAAAGAAAAAGGCATCGCAACAAACTCTGGTTTGAAGTAACTCCCGGACCAGCACAATGTGGGAAAAATTGACAAAAACAATAGCGGCGGGAAGAAAGACGATGGCGACCAGAAACGCTGCTGCCGAATCGGTCGAAACAGAGCAGCAAGGACAACGATGACGCCCGCGGTGCTCAGATATCTCCCTACCGCCATTGTCGATCCGGTGGCCTCGGTCACACCTCGAACAATGGCGTAGTACAACGGAGAGTAAATCGAAATCCAGTACGGGGGATGTTGAAGGTTAGAGAGGGAGTAAATCTGCGTTATGGTCGGGAAACGAGTCGCGGAAAGGAAGATCGCCTCCTCCCAGGGGGTCGCCTGCACGTGATAAGCGAGCAGTCGATATACGTGAACAATGGCCAGGCAAGAATTCGCCAACAAGACCATCAGGACAAGGCGGTTCGCCAGTACGCTCTTGTCTTGCTTCCCAGCGAGGGAAGCGCTGTGGTCTAGAGTGCTCATTTAACAGCTAGACACGAAGTCGCGCTCCACGATGCGCTATTAATGGCCAACCTATATCTATTCTAGTGACTTACCCCATTTTTGCGAATCCTATCATAGTTATCGTAGCTTGCCTTCCACTACACTCTCGTGTTCCCCCTCAAGGCGTCCCGTCTTGGAACTTGTCCGTAGCGCATTCATGTGATTGGACTTATAAGTTTACTCTTGACAAACTATAAATACCGTGGTACCCTTCCCCGTGTTATCTCGAACCAACCGCTCCTACCCCACCCAGCGCTCCACCCTTAACCCTCGACGCATCAACCTCTTGCGGCCTCTTTGTCCTTGCCAAAAAACTCAACTCCTTTGTAATCAAGCGAATACACGCTCTTTCGGCAAAGCACCCGGGTGGGGGTACCGTCTTACACGCCTCCTTTGGAATCTGCAACTTACACACTCTTTTCCAGCCTTCTGTTTATAATCTGGTTAACGGATCGATCCTGGCTCCGCTTTCGCCTTTCGAGTTTCGATCTTCGCGTTTCGAGTTTCGAGTTTCGAGTTTCGCCCTTATCGGCCCTTTGTTCTCACTCTGCGTCTGCATTCGCCCCAAGCGATAAGTCCTTCTTGCCCCAAGGGAAACCGAGGGGTATCTACCGCTTTCTTGCCCCGAGCCAAGCCGAGGGGTACGCCGAATCGCGCAGTAAGTCCTTTGTTTGTCGCTTTTGCGCCGAATCGCTCGCTAACCCCTTTATCTACCGCATTTACGCAAAACACCGGGGGTGTGGGGTGCCTGTCCACCTTCTTGCTCGCCACTCACCACTCGTCACTCGCCACTTTCCGTCCCCTTTGTTATCATCATCTTACGAATTGCTTTTCCCGCAAATCCTTTGTTTTGATAACCATCCGCGTTGCCCAGGGTTGTGGCCCTCACTTCCTTCCTTTTCCTCCAGCTCCGGTTTGTGGTATAGCCTCTCTAGTTCGCGCGAGTGGAGGCTAAAGACGTTCCATGCTCTGTGGGAAGCACATTGCCGTAGTGATGCCGGCCTACAACGCCGCCAAAACGCTCGAGAAAACCGTGAGCGAACTCCCCGATTTCGTCGACATCCGCATTCTCGTCGACGACAAGAGCTCCGACGAAACCGTAGCGCTGGCGCGCAAGTTGGGACTGCGTACTTTCGCCCACTCCGAAAACTACGGCTACGGAAGAAATCAACAGACCTGTTATCGCGAGGCCCTGGCCGCCGGAGCGGATATCGTGGTGATGGTGCACCCGGATTACCAGTACACCCCGCTGCTGGTCACCGCCATGGCCAGCATGATCGCCTATGGCGTGTACGACGTCGTCCTCGGCTCCCGAATCATTGGCGGCGGCGCCCTCAAGGGTGGCATGCCCCGCTACAAATATGTCGCCAACCGCTGCCTCACCGCATTTCAAAATCTCATGACCGGAGCGAAACTCTCCGAGTACCACACCGGCTTTCGCGCATTTTCCAGTGCAGCTCTGGCCAACGTGCCGCTTCTCGAGAATTCAGACGATTTTGTTTTCGATAATGAAATGCTCACGCAATGCATCTATTTCGGCTACCGCATCGGCGAGGTTTCCTGCCCCACGCGCTATTTCGCGGAAGCTTCCTCGATCAATTTCAAGCGCAGCGTCAAATACGGATTCGGAGTGCTGGGCACCAGCGTGAAGTTGCTGCTGCAGAGATCTGGGCTGGTAAAGTTTCGTTTGTTCAGCCCCGCGGGAAGGAAATTGCTTCCCGATTATTACGCCGCGGTAGAGCCGGCGTCGCTCGTGCCGCCGAACCGCTGACCGTCTCTGACTAAAGTCAACCTGCGGAGCGGCGTATGAGAATCGTAATCCGCGGATTCGGAATCAGCCAATCCTGCGCCAGCTTGCTTCCGCGTTTGCTGTCCAGGAACAGAAGCTTCTGCGAGTTCTCAAAGTGCGCGACTTCGCGATAATGCTCGTTTACATACGCGAGGAACTTTTCTTGTTCAGGCCAGTGACCAATCGCTTGCGCATACGGCGCGGTGCTGAATTCCGACACGACCAGATACGGACTCACTGCGCTTTGCAAATCGGCAATGCTGTAACCCACATCAAAAACTTTATATCCCGCGAATTCGAGCTGCGGGACATTCAAATAAAATGCGCCGACTTGCGGCACCGGCGTTTCCTTCGCAAGGTGCTGCAAGCTCCAGCGCGTCGCCTGGTTCCGCGGATCGGTCTGCGCCATCACGCGCACATAGGAAAAAGAAAAAAGCAAAGCGTACGCGACGATGGCATAGCCCGCCGCAACTGAAATTTTTCCGACGACGCGCTCCTTTCGCAGGCTCGCGATCAAGGCCGCCACGAAAAGCGCCGCGAACGGCAGCAAAGGCACGGTGTACCGCACCAATCGCCAGTTGTCCCGGGCCAGCAGCGGATAGTAGAAGGCGAGGAAAGCGAGAATGGGGAGAGCCTCCGTTCTCTTTCTGATGATCACCCAAAGGAGCGCGATCGCTGTTGCCAGGAGCATGGGCATCGTCATCGCGTATGGCATTACAGTGACCGGATAATCGAGCCATGCAGGCGGCCTGGCGACGTGATACGGAACGCCTAGCGTGTTGAGACCGCCGACCCAGCAGATGGCCGCCAGGATTTCTTTCCAATTCCCCGGGCGAAGCGCGGCGGGTTCGCCAAACGCAAACCCGGCGCCCACGCAGAGCAAGTACAAAATCCAGGAAAGCTTCTTCTGGAATTTGCGCCGGGCCATCACCACCGCCACCAAGCCCACAAACAGCAAGGGAGCGCCGCTGTATTTGATCGAAGCCGTATAACCCACCAGGAATCCCAGAAGCAAAACGTCTCTCGGCGTTCCACTCTCGATGAGTCGGTACGCAAACACCATAGTGACAAGCATCCAGAACGTCATGGGCACATCGGTCTTGAAGTAGTGCGCGCTGATCACAAATCCAGGAAGCACCGCAAACAGCATGGCCGCGAGTCGAGCCGTCCAGGTGTCAAATAGTTTGCGAGCCAATACAAATAATGCCGTGATGGCGCCAAGCGCGGACGCAAACACCACGAGCCGACCCAGGACCAGCATCCAGTAATTGCTGGCGGGGAAGATGCCGCCTAGGGTGAAAATCTCTTTCAGCAGATACACCTGGTAGAAAAGGCCCGTCCCCCACGGAAACCAGTGGGGATTGAGATGCGGAAAGTGAATTTGATTAACGGCCCACACCGCCGCATTTTCGTCCGCCTGGAACGATTTATCTTGATAAGCGCCGGGAAGGCCCCACTGAAAGCCGTACAGGATGAGGAGACCCGCCAAAAGATAAGCAGGCCAGAGTTGCCGGAAGATTTCAAAAAGAGATCGTCGCGGTGTTGGCGTTGTTTCGAGCGTGGGGCCTGCGGGCAGCCCGGCTTGCAATCCACTGTCTGTAAGAGTGGTCATCTCAGAAATTTCAAGAGCATTTGGTGTGCACCCAGGGACGCCGAGGTTATGTTTGTCTCTATGCGTTGCGCGTCGCGCGCAAGTGTCCATCGAGAAAGCAGTTAACGTCGTCCGCAAGGGTCTGCCCGCAGGCCACCAGGCCGGGCACCAGAGTGGAACGTCTGTTGAAAGTGAGCGGCTCCCCTTCGAGACCGCGCACACATCCGCCTCCGGCCTGCACCAGGGCCACGCCCGCAGCGATGTCCCACTCATTTTTTGCCACGAGCGTCCAGGTGGCATCTGCCAAGCCGGCGGCCACAAGCGCGAGTTTGTAGGCCACGGAGCCCATGGGGCGTATCACAAAGGGCGACTGCTGGAAGCAGGCCCATTCTCCGCGTTCGGACTCGCTGCGGCTGGCCAGCACCACGGCGCTAGACAGGGTCTTGCAGGCGCTAGCGCGCACCGGCTTTCCGTTTCGTGTAACGCCCAGGCCCACGGCGCCCAAGAAGGTCTCAGCGGTATCGGGATTGCAGACACCGCCGGCAACCGGACGCCCATTCTCGATCAAGGCGACAGAAATGCTCCACTCCGGGATCCCGGCCACAAATTCGCGGGTCCCATCGAGCGGGTCGACCACCCACACCCTGTTTTTGTTCAAGCGAGAGAAATCGTCGACGCTCTCTTCCGAAAGCCAGCCGTCGCCGTCGCACACGAGGGCACGGTGAAGAACCCGATTCGCGATGCGGTCAGCCTGGGTAATGAGATTGTTCGCGTCCTTGTACTCGGCGGTTACGGTGCCGGGAACAAAAGCCGAGATAGAGCGAGCGGCGGCGTGCAGCGCATTTTCGATGCGTCGCAAAATGTCCTGGTTTGCGTGATCGTTCATTTCCATGCCCGCTAGATCCAAAGCATCCGCGCGCCGGCGGCGATGAGGGAGAGACAAAGGACGCGCCTGAGCCACTGCGACGGGATCAGATTGGCAAGTCGCACACCTAGCAACGCTCCGGGAACAGAGCCGATAAGCAAAGGAAGTAAAAGCGTAAAGTCCACCGCGCCAAGCCGAAGATAAAAAATGCTGGTAAAGCCTGTAAGGATGACGGCATGCACGATATCGGTACCCACCAGCTTGGCGGCAGCGCTTCGCACGAAAAGGGCAAGCAACAACATGACAACAGTGCCGGATCCTACCGAGCTCATTCCTACGAGAAACCCGGAAACCAGCCCGATGGCAGCTACACGCGGCCAAAACCCCTTACCCGATTGGCCGGGAAGCGCGGCCGATTGTTGCGGCGATTTTTGCAGCAATAAGAGCAGAGGAATGAAAACGAGCAAGGCGCCAATGAAGGCCCGCAAGATGGTGTCGAACTCATTGCCGTAAGCGATGCGCAAATAGCGAATCAGCAGCACGCCGCCCAAGGCACCGGGAATACTGCCCAGACTCAGCCCCGCAACCAGGCGCCAGTCAAGGCTGCGCAATTTCCAATGGAGATAGCCAGCGCCAATCTTGGTGACCGCGTTGAAAGCGGCGTCCGAACCTACAGCCACAATCGGAGAAACGCCCAGACCGAAGATGAGGATGGGAAGCAAGAGCACGCCTCCGCCCAAGCCTGTCAGTCCAACCAGCGTTCCCACCAGCATTCCGATCAACATTTTCAAGACGAAAAACATAAAAGAAGTCCTCGAACTGTCATCTGCCGCTAGAGAAGCGCTCTTCCACGCTGCAAACTAGTGCGCACCGGACGAAGCGGGCAAGCCATTGGCACCAACAAAGCCCTTGCGTTGCAGATACAAAAGGATTTCCTGCACCGATTCCTCGGGCGTAAGCTCCCCGGTATCGATAACGACATCGGCGTCCGCAGGAGTCTCATAGGGATCCGAAATCCCGGTGAACTGCTTGACGATGCCGGCGCGAGCCTTAGCGTAAAGACCCTTGCGGTCGCGACTCTCGCAGACCTCGAGGGGCGTGGAAAGATGGACGAGAACGAAGCCGCCGCAGGGTTGGATCATGGCGCGCACTTGTTTCCGCACGGAGTCGAAGGGAGCAATAGGCGCACAGACCGCAATGCCGCCATTCTTGGTAATTTCCGAAGCGACATATCCGATACGTCGAATGTTGATGTCGCGATGCTCGCGAGAGAATCCGAGCTCTGAAGATAAATTCTTGCGGACGATGTCACCATCCAGCAGAGTCACCGGACGTCCTCCCATTTCCAACAACTTCACTAGTAGCACGTTGGCGATCGTGGATTTTCCTGATCCGGAAAGACCCGTGAAGAAAACGGTAAAGCCCTGCCGGTTCCTGGGCGGGTAGCTGCGGTGGAGTTCGCGCGCCACGTCTGGAAAGGTGAACCAGGAAGGAATCTCGCGACCTTCGTTCAGGCGGGTTCGCAGCTCGGTCCCGGAGATGCTGAGGACGCGAGAGCCATTGGGCACCTCATCTTCCGGAAAGTACGCGTCTTGATCCTCGAGGTAGGCCATGTTTTGAAACGGCACCATGGTGACGCCAACTTCCTTCTCGTGGGCGCCGAGCAGTTCCTGGGCATCGTAGGGACCATAAAAAGGCTTTCCGTGCTCGTCGTTGCCCGGACCAGCGTGGTCTCGGCCGACGATAAAATGACTGCATCCGTAGTTCTTGCGGATGATGGCGTGCCAAACCGCTTCCCGCGGGCCGCCCATACGCATAGCGAGAGGTAAAAGCGCGAGCTTTACGGTGTCCTTTGGATATTTCGAAAGCAATGCCTGGTAGCATCTGACGCGAATGTAATACTCGACGTCTCCCGGTTTGGTCATGCCCACGGAGGGATGAATAAGAAGGTTGGCTTGAACTTTCTTGGCGGCGCGCAGAGTTAGTTCCTGATGAGCGCGATGCATAGGGTTGCGGGTCTGGAAGGCGACGATGCGACGCCATCCGAGCCTGGCGAATTCGGCGCGCAAGTCGGACGGGGTAAGGCGCAGGGCGCGAAAGTCATAATGGTGGGGGAGACCAAGCCCTTCCAGTTTGCCAGTGAGATACCAGGGGTGAGTCTGTTCGGTCAAATACTCCACCCCTGGATGACGGGAACTGGTGGTGCCGTAAACAGCTTTCGCCTCGGCGGCACGATCCGGTTTCCAAAGTTCCTCTACGTGCAAGGCTGCGAGCATCACACCCTCTGGATCGCGAAGGGCGAGGGAGGTCCCTACTCCAATGGTTTGTGCGAATTCGTCCGAAACGTCGAGGACGACAGGAATGGGCCAAATCTTTCCGTCGGCGAGCCGCATTCGGGCGCAGGTACTTTCGTAATCGGCGCGCGACATGAATCCACGCAGAGGGGAGAAGGCCCCGTTGAGAAGGAGTTCCAAATCGCAAAGCTGTCGCGGCGTCAGATCCCAGGAGGGCCACTTGCGGGAATCGGCTTGCAACTCGGCGCTACGAGGGCGCGTCGCGATCTGGTTGATTAACTCCCCACCATGGGGAGAATTGAGGTGATCCTGCATCCGTTGAGAAACTCCTTCCGAAGTATCGTGGTATCCGGCCAATGAACCGGGACCACCTGCTCGGCGCGGGCATGGCGAGGGGTTCCGCCGCCGGGACTGGTCGTGCTGAACAATGGGTTGGGAGCAATCGGCAGTCCAACTGAGCCCCAATACTCAAAGATAAGTGCGTTTTTATCAATACGTTAGATAGTGAGAAGGGAGTCGTGCACCGGTGCCGACGGAAAATGCTTTCACTATCTCGGCGTAAACTTGGAAACTAAGGCGGCATACAACAGAGGTACCGCCCATGGCCCGACAGTCCGTCCGCCTCCGACTTTGTAGTGGCTGCTAGCTACCTGTTCCAGTGATGCGAATGCCGAGCGTACTGCCGCCCCCATTCTCGTTGACGAGCATTACAGCCCTGCGGAGACCGGTGACGGTGGGAGTAAAGGTCACCGTTACCGAACAAAATGAGCCTGGAGCAATGGCTGCCGCACAGTTGTTCGTCTGACTAAAGTCACCTGGGTTCGCGCCGGAGATGCTGATGCTGCTGACAGTCAATGGCACGGCGCCCACATCTGTGATGGTGAAGGTTTGCTGAAGGCTGGTGGCGACCGGCGTAGTGCCAAAGGGCAGGGACCAACCGATGGAGACGTTCGCGATGGTTCCGGTGCCGACGAAGGAAACGCTTTGGGGGCTATTCGCAGCGTTGTCGTTGATGAACAAGGATCCGGGGAGTCCTCCAGGGGTAGTGGGCTGGAACGTGACACTCACAACGCAGCTGGAGCCAGAAGCGATGGCTGCACCGCAATTGTTGGTCTGGGAGGATTGTCCGGTCGTCTGGATACTCGAAACAGTGACGGGAACCGGTCCATTGTTCGACAACGTGACGCCCAGGGCGGGACTAGTGGTCCCAACGACGACTGTTCCAAAGTAAAGACTCGTGGTGGAAAGGTTGAGGGCCGGCATCACACCGGTCCCCGTGAGGGAAACAGTTTGCGGGCTGTTTGCGGCGCTGTCGGTGATGTTCAGCATGCCGCTGCGCGTTCCGCTCGCTGTCGGAGTGAAGGTGACATTTACAGTGCAGGTGGAGTTGGCGGCCACACTCGAGGCGCAATTATTGGTCTGCGCGAAATCGCCGCTGGCTTGAATGCCACTCACACTGATCGGCGTTGGCCCCGAGTTCGACAAAGTCACTGGTTGAGAAGCACTGGTGCTCCCTTGCGCTTGCGCTGTGAAGGTGAGTGCTGACGGCGCTGCACCCAGAACAACATTCGCTCCGGTGCCGGTGAGAGAAACTAGCTGTGGAGTACCCGCGGCATTATCGGCGATGCTCAATGAGCCGGTTCGCGTACCAGTAGCTGTGGGGGTGAAGGTCACGTTGACCGTGCAGCTTGCGCTGGTGGCGAGGCTCGTGCCGCAGTTGTTGGTCTGCGCAAAATCACCGCTGGCGGTGATGCTGGAGATGCTGGCTGCCGCCGTGCCCGTGTTCGAGACAGTGACCGGTTGCGACACGCTGCTGCTGCCGAGCACTTGCGCCGAGAAAGTCAGCGCATTGCTGGACACGCCGATGACCGGAGCTGTTCCCGTTCCTGCGAGGGAAACGGTTTGGGGACTGTTTGCGGCGCTATCGGTGATGGTCAGCGTGCCGTTCCGCGATCCACTGGCCGTGGGAGTGAAGGTGACACTGACCGTGCAGGTTGTGCTGGGGGCGAGACTCGCGCCGCAGTTGTTGGTCTGCGCGAAATCGCCGCTGGCTTGAATGCCACTGACGCTTATCGCCGTTGGACCGGAATTCGACAAAGTCACCGGTTGAGAAGCACTGGTGCTCCCTTGCGCTTGCGCTGTGAAGGTGAGTGCGGCCGGCGCTGCGCCCAGAACAACATTCGCTCCGGTGCCGGTGAGAGAAACTAGTTGCGGAGTACCCGCGGCATTATCGGCGATGTTCAACGAGCCAGTGCGCGTACCCGTGGCCGCGGGCGTGAAGGTTACGTTCACTATGCAGCTGGTGCCGACCGCGAGACTCGTGCCGCAATTGTTGGTTTGTTCAAAATCACCGCTGGCGGTGATGGCGTAGATACTGGCTGCCGCCGTGCCCGTGTTCGAGACAGTGACCGGTTGCGATGCGCTGCTGCTGCCGAGCACTTGCGCTGGGAAAGTCAGCGCATTGCTGGACAGGCCGATAACCGGCGCTGTTCCCGTTCCGGTGAGCGAAACAGTTTGCGGACTGTTTGCGGCGCTGTCCGTAATGGTCAGGGTGCCGCTGCGCGATCCACTGGCCGTGGGAGTGAACGTGACATTTACGGTGCAGTTGGAGTTGGCAGCTACACTCGAGGCGCAATTATTGGTCTGCGCAAAGTCACCGTTGGCCTGAATGCTGCTGACGCTGATTGCCGTTGGCCCGGAATTCGACAAGGTCACTGGCTGCGAGGCGCTGGTGGTTGCCACCTGTTGTGCGGAGTAATTCAGGTTGCCGGGAGATGGCGCCAGGGTAACGGCAACCCCGGTGCCAGAGAGGCTAACCTGGGTGGCGGTAGGCGATGCGTTAGTGAGAATAGTTAAAGCGCCTGAGAAAGGTCCGGCAGATTGCGGCGAGAAAGTTACGTTGATCGCGCAATTGGAAGCAGCGGACAAAACTACGCCGCAGGAATTACTCTGGATGAAACCCGTAGGGGCGGTGATGCTGATGATCGTCAAGGTGCCGGCACCGGGATTGGACAAGGTTACAGGTTGCGGATTGCTCGTGGAGCCCAGGGTTTGGTTTCCAAAAGCCAGGGTGGGCGGGGAAACCGACGAGGATGGACAGGCGGTAATGCAGACCCTGGCGAGGTAACCATCGTCAGAACTTGAGGAACAATTTTTGCATACGGGCTGAAAAGGCATCATGGTCGGGAAATTGCTCGAAAAGGTCTGTCCAGTGACGTAGGCGTTGCCCTCAGGGTCAATGGCGATGCTCTGACCGGTGTCTGTGCCGTTGCCGCCGAGAAATGTGGAAAACAGGAGGGCGGCGGAGCCCGTCTGTGTAAGATCAAGTTTTGCGATGAAGACATCGGGCACGGGATTGGGACAGCCACCCCCGCAGGTGGTCTGAATGGGACTCACGAGGGGAAAATCGTTCGAGCCAGTTTCACCCGAAGCGTACACAATGCCGGTGGTGTCAACAGCAATGCCGTGCCCGAGGTCGAAGCCGCTGCCGCCCAGGAACGTGGAGTAAAGCAGGGAGCCTGCGCCAGAAGAACGAGGATCCCACTTCATGATAATGGCGTCCGCGCATTGATTGGCGTTGCAGGATCCCGAGGTAAAGTTTGGGTGGAAGGCTGTGGAGGTAGAGGGAAAATTCGGAGAGGTGGTCATACCGATCACATAGGCGAAGCCGGAAGAATCGACCGCGATGCTTTCACCCCGGTCATCATTGACTCCGCCGAAATAGGTGGAATAGAGCAAATCATTGGCACCCAGGCCGGCGGGATTGAGCTTGACGAGAAAGCCGTCGCCCATTCCAATATTTCCGACGCCGGCGAGAGCGGACTGGAAGGCGGTAGGAGTTATCGGAAAGTTGCTGGAGAGGGTGCTACCGGTTACGTAGACGAAATTGGAAGCGTCAACGGCAAGGGCCCAGGCAAAATCGTCCGAGGATCCACCGAGGTAGGTGGAATAAGCCAAATCAGCGGGACCATTGCCAGCGGGATTCAGTACGGAAACGTATGAGTCACCGTGACGCGTTCCTGGTAGTCCTCCCTTATAGACCGTCTGAAAAGCCCCAACGGTGGTAGGGAAGTCCGAAGAACTCGTCGTGCCCGTAAAATACATGCGTCCGGCAGAGTCGATGGCGATACCGAAACCAAAATCGAAGTTGCTGCCGCCAAAATAACTGGAGTAGAGCAGACTGCTGCCAAAGGGATCAATTTTCGCGACAAAAGCGTTGTTGGCGCATGTTCCCTTACAGGACGTCTGAAAAGCGCCGGGAGTAATTGGGAAGGTTTTGGAGTTTGTGTCTCCGACGATATAGACGTTCCCGGTCGAGTCAACGGCAATTCCGCGCCCCATGGCGCTACCAACGCCGCCGAGATAAGTGGAGTACACCAAAGAAGAAGCTCCGGGGGCGAGGGTATTGATTTTTGCGAGGAATACACTTCTTGAGCTCTTGTTAGTGGATTGAAGCGGATTCGACACGGGGAAGTCCGGAGAATCGCTAAAGCCGACAATGTAAGCGTTCCCCGAAGAATCAATGGCGACGTGAGTGCCTGCATCCTGGTTACTGCCGCCCATAAAAGTGGAGTAAGTCAGCGCAGGGTCGATGACCAGAGGCCGGGCGGGGTCGTAAGAGGCGACTTGGAAGCCAAACTGGTGAGCATTTTGTGCGACGTAACGGCCATCGATGTAGTGTTTCGAGGGCGGCACGCCGGGCAGCAATGTTTCCTCCTGGTACACGACTGGCTTATGAAGGATGACTAGGTCGCGGCCGACCTTTAGGACGAGATCGCCTTGAGCGCTGATGCGGGTTTTGGTCGCGCCGGGAAACCACAAGCGAATATTTTTGAGTTCGGCACCGGGTGAAACGATCAAGTCGTACTCAATTTTTCCATCGTTGCCGTAGTACACGACATCAACACCAGGATAGACATCGCGATAGCGAACCTTGCGGTAGAGAGGAACGTGTGTATGCCAGTTAGAAGGGCTGCTTCCAATCAGATAGTTAGCCTTGCCCGGCAACTCATCCTCGCCGTCAACCTGGGCGCCCAGATTAGCGCCAACCCAAGCCATGCGCATGTATAGCGGAGGAGCTAGTTCAGAAGGAAGGTGCGAGGCGAGCGCTTTGTTGCCAAAAGCCGGCTTGGCGGACGGCGCTTGCTTCCCGGGATCACGGAGAGCCAAAACAGCTTCACTGGCAGTGAGGAACAGGGTGTGATTGGAGCCGCGGGACAAGAACTTGACGCGAGCATCGCTCTGTCCCTGATTCAGTTCGAAGCGCAAAGGGAGGTTTTGCAAGGTTGCTGAGGCCTCTGCCTGCTGTTTCGCAGCGAGTGCAGTGGATTGTTTGTCTGGGACCGAAGTGCGTTCGTCGCCAGAGTCACGGGCCGCCAAGATTCGGGCACCAAAAACAAGACTGAAGCTCAAGAGGAGTGCACGTAAAGTCCTCAATTTCATGGGCATTTTTTGACAGAATCCTCTGCGCAAAGTGGTGTCATAACGATATGAGCGAGTACAAAGAAAACGCACCGCCGACGTAAGCAGTCCGGCGATTGCGGGCTATGAACGAAGTAGTTCCTCACCGGGATCTTTGCGTCCGCGAATTTGCGTGAAAGCAGACGATGCACAAGAATCCACACCCGGACACACAGGGCGTGTGTGCAATCCCGGGACCAATCTGTTCCCGTGTAAGGTCTGCAGAATCAGATAATTAAGGATTGCGCAAGGTCATCGGAAAGAGACCGTCGGCAAACGGTCCGAACGAAACTGCAATAGTTTTCACATTAACGGATGTGCATCAGGAGCGCTGTTAGGTTAAGGCGGCGCGAAAAACCAAGGTAAGCTGGATTGCTTGATTTCTCGACAAAAGTGAGTCTAATATCCGCGCGAACGCCATGAGCAACCTGGTCTTTATCAGTGGGGATTTTTGCTCCGGCAGCACTCTGCTGTTTACCCTATTCAGAAAAACGGACGAATACTACTGCCTGTATGAACCGTTGCACAGCCTTCTTCGCGAGTATCTGATCTGGCCATTGCGCGTCTACGAGCATCATTTTTTTGTGGATGACTACTTTTCCGAATACAAGGGCTTCGACAAAATCGATTCCGTGTTCAACCCGCGGTGGGCGCACCATCGATTATTCATGACGGCGGAAGATGAAGACGATGATCTTTACCGTTATCTGTCCTATATCATCGGAACCTCGTTTGGGCGTCGGTCAAAGGTATTGCTGAAGTTCAATCGCATGACCTTCCGGCTGGGATGGCTGCGAGATAAGTTCCCAAACGCCAAAATTGTTCACATTTTCCGCGACAAGAAGGCCGAATGGAACAGTATCGTCAAGCGGGTCCAGCAACATTTCGGGCGCGACGACGTAGGGCAGGCCGACGTGAACTTCAATGGATTCAGCCTGGCATTCTGGTGTGAAGATTTAAAGGCGCAATTCCCGGAGCTGGACGCCAAGAATTTTCGCACTGGCTACGATCGATTTTGCACGTTGTGGGAGCTAAGCCTTGCGGCTCATCGGCGCTTTGCCGACATTTCGATCGATTATTCCGAGCTGACTCACGAATTTGAGCCCACGTGCAAACGACTTTTTGAAACGGTTGGATGCAATGCAGACGTGAACGCATTGAAGCCACTGATTATCGCTCCGGAACGACAAGGGTCGTTATCTGCAAAACCCGTTAAGCTAACCGCGCAACTAGAGGAAATAATTCAGCGCGCTGGAAGGCGTTATGCGAGGGCGCGGGTAAGATGGGCAGATTCCCGGACGGAGAGGCAACTACAGCAGCGACCAGATGGGCGTGAGGTCCGGGAATAGATCGGAGCACCGCCGTGGCGACTATTCCACTTTTGCCAGGCTGTCGCCGGGCCCCAACAAATGGCCGATGAATTCTCCCCAGGCCCACACTGTGGTAAAGAGCAGGATCAAAGGTAAAGTGCGGAACAGCATGCGGATGTGCCGTTTTTTGCTGAAAGTCCATCCTGCAATTCGCAAGGTCAGGATCGGAGGCAGAATGGAGCAGAGGGCAGCGCGAATAAGTTTCTCAGAGAACGGAGCTGCTTGCGTGCGCATACCCGCGTAGGAGCGGCTGTAGTGATAGCGTTGGCCAAGGAAGTAGCCCAGGGCGAACTCCTTTTTGTGATACACGATAATGGAGGGATCGGAATAGAACTTGACGCCGCGCTCGCGAAGGCGGGCGTGTAAATCGCCTTCCCACGAATTACCACCTTGCAGCAAATCAGAAATATGGGCAAGGAATTCCCGCCGGTAGGAGACATTATTCCCGGCGAGATCGACAACTTCGCCATTCGGAATGGGATTCATATAGCGGCCGTATTCGCAAAAAAATACTGCCCAGTCCACCGTGCGGGTGATGCTCGGGTCATTTTCGACGGCGCCGCCAATCACACCGGAGCGATTTTCGTGGGCACGCAGCATGCGTTCGTACCAGCAGGATTGTGGGAGACAATGGTCTTCGGTTATCGCAATGATGGCGCCCTGCGAGTGTTTCATGCCAAGCGCGCGGAGTTGCGGGATGCTTGTTGCAGGGGGCAAGCTTAAAAGTTTTAGGTTCAGATTCCGCTTGCGAATTACATCGGTAACGCGGGAGCCGTAGCGGTCCGCAACAATCACTTCGGCAACGTCCTTCAGCGTTTGGCACTCCAGAGCGCGGAGGCATTCGTCCAAATGAGCAGCACCATTCACGGAGGCGATGACCACGGAAATCCTGGGGCGAGGATGTTGAGTGGCGGTATCTCTCTGCGACTCGTCTGGGCCCCCCGCAACGCCGGGCGAATGAGTCATTGACCTGGTTCCATCGGTAGTTGCCGCAGCCCTCTCAGGTAACCTGCGAATTCACCCACGGCCCAAATTGTAACGAACACCGCGAGGAGGGGAAGCGACAGCAGAAACCGCACGCGATGCCCCTTCGTCCTCAACCCCGCCAAGCGACGATAAAAGAGCACAACAGGAAGGGCGGGAGTCGCGATCAAACGGAGGAAACGGCTTACGGGCGATATCCTCTTGCAGCGTAATGCGGCAAAGAGCCGCGCGTCACAAAAGTATCGTCTGGAGAAATTCAGAAACGTGTTCTGGCGGGCGCAATAGACCACGAGGGACGGATCGAAGAGGAAGCGCACGCCTTCCCGCTGAAGATCCTGGTGAAAGAACGTTTTCCAAAAACCTTCGCGCATGGAATCAAACTTTAGATCAATCAGCCATTTCTTGTAGGTGACGTGATTGCCCGCAAGCACCGAGGTGTCGCGGCGCGACGCGGGCAACATGAATGCGCCATAGTCCGCAAAAAAGCAAGCCCAGCCCAGGAGCCCAACCGAATTTCGATTCTCCACGGCGCCGCCAATTACAGGGTAATCGGTTGAATGGGCCTGGCGGAGCCTAACCATCCAGTCGGGAGGAAACCGGCACGATGCGTCCGTGACCGCGATGATTTGTCCCCGCGCTTGCCGAAGAGCTTCGCGGACTAGTTGAGGGTGACCCATGGATGGGTCAAAGTGAAGGACACGGACGGCAGGATATCGGACGCGGATGATCTGCTCGCTGCCATCCGTCGAGGCATCCGCCACAATGATTTCGCTGGCGATCGATTGATCTTGATCGCGGAGCGAGTCAAGGCAGAGGTAGAGTTGCTGGCCCGGATTCTTGGTCGCGATCACGACCGAAATCTGGGGTGCATTCATCCAGCCTCGCGGAACACCGGGCCTTCACTTTCCTTCGCTCGAAAGGTACGCCTGGAAGGGCCGAGGACGTAGCCGACAAACTCACCGGCGCTCCATGAGGTCAAAAAAGCTAAAAGTAAGGGAACGCAGAAAAGAAACCTCAAACGGTAACGTCCAGTTGCCCAAACGCGGGCGGCGATCCGCAAGAACATAACGAAGGGAATCAGAGGAAAGATGAGTGCACGCAGAGTTCTCTGCCACCGGTTCAAATCTTTGGCACAGCGCGCGGCAAATTTGCGCCCGTGGTTGAAACGCGCCAGCAAAAAGGATAATGCCGAAGCAGGTCCAACGTAATGCACGAGAATCTCGGGCAGGCAAAGTAGGCAGTCGCCTCGAGCGCGCATCTTGCGGTGAACAAACGTTTCCCAAAACCCATCGGCCAATTCATCTTGCACGCCGTTGAGCGCCACGCGTTTGTAGGAGCAGTTGGTACCTGGAAGATCATCGAGAAATGCCGCGGCAAATGGAGGCATGTAGCGGCTGGAACGGCAAAAATAAATAGACGAGTCCACCGCGCCCAGCGTCGGGGCCAGGTCGATGGCACCTCCAATTACGGCACAATCGGCTTGGTGCGCTTGGAGTATTTGCCGCACCCAGTCCCGGCCGGGTATGCAGGACTCCACCAAGAGGGCGATGATTCCACCCCGCGACGCGTCGATGCCAGCCTGCCAAAGGATGGGCACCTGGGGTTGGAGAGGGAGATGAAGAATTCGCAGGGACCGGGAGTCGGAAGCTAAGTCAGCTGCGATTCCCGACTCAGTGCCATCGACCACAAGGATTTCAGCGACGATGCCCAGGATTTGTGCTCCGAGGGCCGCCACGCAGGAGGCAAGAACAGGTCCTCCGTCGGGCGCGGCGACAACGATCGAAAGCTGCATTTCTTGGGCGTCTGACATGGTCCTGCGGTAAGGTGCTCGCTGCGATCCTTATTGTCGGCATGCAATTATGTCACCAGCACAGTTCGCCCGTCGGACGCGAATTTACTTGCGGCAGCCCGGGAAGGAGCGAGTTTGCGATGCCGTGGCGCCGGTTCTGGTATGGGCAAAAGTTTGCCCGGAATGGCTAATACCATGGCCTCTTGTCCTAAGCAACTTGGCCTCGGACGCTCGTAAAGTGCTATAAGAGAAGCACTAATCCCCGTTTTCCACTGGTAGAGTGGTTGCGTATCAGAACGGGTTGCGCTCCCAGAGGATTGCTAGAATAGCAGGAAAAGCAGGCCTCAACGAATGCCTGAAATGACCAGTCCAATGACTGACGCAAACAAGCATGTGGCATCGCCGAGATTGAGTGTAATCGTGCCGGTCTACAACGGCGCCATGCACCTATCGCGCTGCCTGGACTCGCTGCGCCTCTCTAATTGCTCAAGCTTTGAGGTCATAGTTGTGGACGATTGTTCCACCGACGATTCCCCGCAAATCGCGCAGAGGAGCGGCGCCCGCTGCATCCGAGCTCCGCACACGTTGGGTCCCGCGGGAGCTCGGAATTTGGGCGTGGCGCATGCGCAAGGGGACATTTTCGTCTTTGTGGACGCCGACGTCGAGGTTCCCGAAGGGGCGTTAGAACTTATTGAGAAGGACTTCGCGGACGACAAGCAGCTTGCGGCGGTGTTCGGCGCCTACGATGACGAGCCGGCTTGGGACGATTTTCTCTCGCAGTACAAGAACCTGATGCACAGCTATGTGCACCTCAAGTCCCGGGAGAGAGCGGCTACGTTCTGGGCCGGCGGCGGGGCAGTGCGCCGAGAGGCGTTTGTTGAGGCGGGAGGGTTCGACGCTGTCCGCTACCGTCACCCATCGATCGAGGACATCGAATTGGGGTACCGATTGGCGCGAAACGGAAAAAAAATAAAATTGAACAAGCAGTTGCGCGTGAAGCATCTGAAGCGCTGGACAGTTAGCACCCTGCTCAAGGCCGACATACTACGCCGGGCCGTCCCTTGGACACAATTGATTGTCGAAACCCGGCATCTGCCTCGCGACCTAAATCTGACTTCCGGAGCGCGACTGAGCGCGGGATTGGTGGGGCTGCTATTCGCGGGGTGCGTGATTGCAGTCTTGCAGACAGCAAACCTTTTGCCCATGAACAGGTTTCTCGGCACCTTTCGGGGAGAACTGGGCATCTTGGCAATCGTCGCTTTCGCGCTATTGGCCTTAAATTGGGATGTTTACTCGTTTTTCGCGAAGAAACGCGGTTGGTGGTTCACGCTACGAGTGATTCCCATGCATTGGTTCTACTTTCTGTACAGTGGTGTAGTTTTTGCGATTTGCGGAACTGCGGTCTTAGCCCGCCTTCTCATCACATCCTTGCTTGCAGGCTTTTGGGGCCCGCGTGCCGCATCGCATAGCAGTCGGGACCACTAGATGCGCATCGGGGTAGACGCGACCTGCTGGCCGGTCCGTCGCGGGTACGGGCGTTTCACACGCGCCCTGCTGACCGCGGCACTGGCGATCGATCGAAAAAATGAATATGTTTTCTTCGTGGATAGCGACTCGCGGGAATTCCCGCTCCCGCAAACACGCGCTGAGATCCGACGCGTGGCGAGCACAGTACCGGCGTTCACGGCCGCGGCCGCCAATGGGCGGCGCGCGCTGCGCGACATTTGGTCGCTGAGCCGCGCCATCAGCAGGGAACCCGTCGATTTATTTTTCTTTCCTTCCGTTTATTCTTACGTGCCGGTGACCAACGCCGTACCAAAAATAGTTACCGTGCACGACATCATCTCGGACTTGTACCCCGAACTTGTTTTCCCAACGCTTCGCTCGAAGCTGTTCTGGCGCGCAAAGGTAAAGATCGCGTGCGCGCAGGCGCGAATGATATTGACCGTCTCCGAGTATTCAAGACGCTGCCTGTCGGACTACATGAAGATTCCGGCTGCAAAGTTGCGCTCCGTGAATGAGGCTAGCGACCCGGTATTCGAGCGCCTGAAGATTGTAGACGGCAATGCGCTGTTAGCGCGGCTTGGGCTCTCTCCGGGCGCGCGTTTCTTGACTTATGTGGGAGGATTCAGCCCCCATAAGAATCTACGTCTGCTGGTCGATGTGTTCAGCCAGTTGCGGTCCAAGGCGAGCTTTAGCGATGTCCGGCTGCTGCTCGTGGGTGATTTCGAGCACGATGTTTTTTATTCTTGTTATTCGCAAGTCGTGGAGCAGGTACGGCAGGCCGGCCTGCAAGAGAGGGTGATCTTCACGGGTTATCTCAGGGACGAAGACCTGGTCATTTTGCTGAATTTGACCCAGGCGCTGGCCCTTCCCTCGTTCTGCGAGGGCTTCGGTTTGCCAGCGGTCGAGGCGGCGGCTTGCGGAGCGCCAACGGTAGTGACCACCGAAAGCCCGCTGCCGGATTTGCTGGGAGACGGCACGATAGGTGTCGCGCCGAATGACCGAGCAGGTTTACTGAAGGCTCTTGAAACGATTTTGGGCGACCCGGCGCGCCAGGAGGCCATGAGCAAGGCGGCACTGGCTGCGGCGGCTCGGCTCTCCTGGGAGAATTCTGCGCGACAGCTCATGGAAGTATTCGAAGAGGTTGGCGAGGCTTGTGGGTCGACCGCTTAAATTCTGTCACCTGTCCACGTTTTACCCGCCTTACAGTTTTGGCGGCGACGCGATTTTTCTGCATCGCCTAGCCAATACGCTGGCGCAACGCGGCCATGAGGTGGACGTCATTCATTGCACCGACAGCTATCATGTCCTGCATCCAGGCCCTCCTCTCAACCAACCTGCCGATCATCCCAAAGTCACAGTCCACGCCTTGAAGAGTCCCTGGGGCTCGCTCTCGCCTCTGATTGCTCAACAAACTGGCCGCACGTGGCCGAAAACGAAGCGGATCCGAGAAATATTGATGAGCAAGAAATTCGATGTAATTCATTATCACAACATCTCACTGCTCGGGCCGGAAGTAATGCGACTGAGGCCGGACTATCGGGATTTCGTGAAAGTTTACACCGCTCATGAGCATTGGCTGGTTTGCCCCATGCATGTGCTGTGGAAGAATAATCAGCGGCTATGCGAGAAGCCTGAATGCTTGCGTTGCACACTGAAATTCCATCGGCCTCCGCAATGGTGGCGGTATACAAAACTGCTGGAGAATAGCGCGGACTCCATAGATGTGTTCTTTTCGCCAAGCCGCTTCACACAAGAGATGCATCGCCAGCGTGGGTTCCTACCAAAGATGGAACACTTGCCTCACTATGTCCCACGTAATGAAATCGCGCCTGGCCCGGCGGAGGCGTCACGTCATTCCCGCCCCTACTTCCTTTTTGTGGGCCGGCTGGAGAAAGTCAAGGGAGTGCAGAATGTCGTCCCCCTTTTCCGCAACTATCGTCATGCAGACCTGCTGATAGCCGGCACGGGCGAGTACGAGATGGAATTGCGCCGGCAAACCGAGGGGTTGCAAAACGTCGTGTTCCTGGGACCTCTGCAAGAAGAACAACTCCAGCGACTTTACCGTCATGCAATCGCGGTGATTGTCCCTTCGATGTGCTATGAGGTTTTCGGAATCATCATTTTGGAAGCCTATCGCGAGCGGACGCCAGTGATTGTCCATCGTCACAGCGGTCTGCAAGAGATCGTCGAAGAAAGCAATGGGGGATTCTCGTATCAAGGACCGGAAGAGTTGCTGACAGCCATGGAACGCTTGCGAACTAGCGAGAAACTTCGCCGTACGATGGGAGAAAAAGGATTCCAGAAGTATGTGGAACGCTGGACTGAAGAAGTTCATCTGAAAAGCTATTTTCAACTCTTAGAGGGCGCCGCACAGGGGAAATTCGGTGGCGTTCCCTGGGGACGGCAACAGCGTACCTCGCTAGAGTTCTGCGCACCGGATAGTCGGAGCGGTTTCGAGTAGACGATTTGTGGATGGTGAGCTGAAGCAAAGAAACAATGGAACTTATTCATGGCTGTAAATGACACATCAATTGGAACTCTCCAGGTCAACGAGAGTACAATCGTGGAAACGAATCATACTGAAGTCAATTTACTGAAGAAATGGCATGAGAACTGAGGAACAATCCGCTGCTGAGCGTCGGCTCCTATTGGCTTTTGCGCCGCTGCACCGCAGCGCTCTGGGTGAGGCGTGTGGAATCGTCTGCGGGGTTGCTCTGTCGGCCGCGACGCTGTTATTGGTGCTGCGCGGCGGATATCCAGAACCCAATCTTGGGCTTCTGTCTGAGTTCTTCTGGGGATACTCGATTAGTTGGCGCGGTGTGTTCGTCGGACTTTTTTGGGGATGGGCAGCGGGATTTACCTTGGGCTGGGGTTTTGCATTGATTCGTAATGCCGTGGTGTGGATTTGGCTGACAGTTATCCGGTCGCGTGCAGAGATGGATCAATATTCGGATTTCCTCGATCACCTTTAGGAGATGGATATGGACCCAAGAGAACCGGAAGAAGAGGACGAGCTGGAACAGGCTGTCGTTCTATTGAATGCGAAGCTTCTCGGCATCGTCCTCGGTATTCTGTTTGGAAGCGGTTTGTTCTTGATGACCAATTTCCTTGTATTGAAAGGCGGTCAGCACGTCGGCGCACACCTCGCCTTGCTCGCCAATTTTTTCCCGGGCTATCGAGTTACGTTCCTTGGCAGTATTATTGGTTTTTGTTACGCGTTCCTGACGGGCATTGTCGTGGGCTTCGCTGTCGGCGCGGTATATAACAAGCTGGCGAAAACCTAACCTCGTAGCGGCCATCCATTCTTCCAACCAAGCCAATGGGCTCCACGAAAAATCCGGTGATACTGACGTTTCACTCGATCTCCGAGGGGAAATCTCCGCTGAAAATCTCGCCAGAGCTTTTCGTTCAGCAGATGCAGTGGTTGCAGAGCAAGGTTCGGGTCGTCGAGTTGAGTGAGGTCGTCGACGCCCTGGCAAACGGCCGTCCTCTACCCGAACGCGCTGTCGTCCTGACCTTCGACGATGGCTTCTCCGACTTCTGTCTGTCTGCGGCACCGGTGCTGCGCCGCCTGGGTCTCCCGGCTACCATCTTCCTGCCTACAAGGTACTGCGGAAGAACAAACAGCTGGCCGGGCCAGCCAAGTTGGGTGAAAGAGCAAAGGTTACTCAGCTGGGAGCAGGTTCGTGAACTTTCGAGCGAAGGGTTTCGATTCGGCGCTCACACTATAAACCATCCGGAACTTACCTCCTTGCCCCTGGGTGAAGCGGAGCGAGAGATCGCCGACAGCAAGAAGCACATCGAAGAACAAACAGGCCAACCGGTCGAATTTTTCTCATATCCCTACGGCCGTTGGAACCCCGCCCTTCGCGATATCGTAGCTCGGCACTACAAGGGGGCGTGTACCACGACTGCGGGGGTTATCACCTCAAGTGCAGAGCCCTTCTCATTGCCGCGTGCCGATGTTCATTACTTGCGCCATCTGGCGATCTTCCGGACGCTCTTCACAAGACCCTTTTTGGTCTATTTGGCTTCGCGACGCGTTATTAGGAGAGCAAGGCGGGAACCCGAGGGTGGGCTTTATTCCTAGACCCCGGGGTGTCGACGGAATCCAAACAATCCCCTATGCAAAAACCCAGAACAAAACAGTAAGTACCTTCCACACTTCCGTCCCTCAGCTGCGTAATTGGTCGGCCTCCAGAAGTTAACTCCTTTGTTTTCAACGTGACAATGTGGGGACAATTGGAGACCGGCTTGCCACTGACAAGTTGCTTCTCGACTATCCAAATTATGGCGCCCCTTTCAGGAAACCAGCGAAGTGTTGTCATTATCGGCGGCGGTCCAGCAGGCCTGACCGCAGCCTACGAGTTGTCCAAGCATAAAGTGCCAGCCCTCGTTCTGGAAGCCGATTCCACTGTCGGGGGACTATCCCGAACCGTCAATTACAAGGGCTACTTGTTTGACATTGGGGGACACCGCTTTTTCAGCAAATGGGATGAGGTCAACCAGCTTTGGCGGGAAATCCTAGAGGATAAGTTTCTTGAGCGCCCGCGCCTCTCTCGGATCTATTATCGTAAGAAGTTCTTTTTCTATCCGCTGAAAGCTCGCAATGCCCTATTTGGATTGGGGCCTTTCGAGAGCATCCGCATTGTTTTCAGTTACCTACGCTCGAGACTGTTCTATTACCACAAAGAACAAAACCTGGAGCAATGGGTCTCGAATCGGTTCGGGCGCCGCTTGTATGAGATTTTTTTCAAGACCTACACGGAGAAGGTCTGGGGAGTTCCGTGCACGGAGATTCGTGCGGAATGGGCAGCCCAGCGGATTAAGGGCCTTTCACTAACGACGGCAGTTCGCAATGCCCTTTTCAAACAGAAAAAGCCAACCGTCAAGACTCTGATCGACACTTTTCAGTACCCACAGCGTGGGCCCGGCCAGATGTGGGAGACTTTGACGGAGCGCCTTCGGAACCGGGGATACCAAGTGCTGACCGAGCGACCCGTAACGCGGATTTGCCACGACCAAAGGGGAGTAACGCAAATTGAGACGCAGGGGCCGAAGGGCAAGGAGAGCTTTCCGGCGACTCATTTCATTAGCTCGATGCCCATACGCGAACTTGTGGGCGCGCTTGATCCTCCGCCACCTGTGGAAGTGCAGAAAGCGGCGAAACGTCTACGTTATCGCGATTTCCTGATCGTCAGCTTGGTGATCAACCGCAAAGACGTAATGCCCGACAATTGGATCTATGTTCACGAGGCTGGCGTACGCGTAGGACGCATCCAGAACTTTAAAAATTGGTCTCCGTCGATGGTTCCGGACCCGACAAAAACGTGCCTTGGCATGGAATATTTCGTGTTTGAAAATGACGACCTGTGGTCCAGTTCGGATCAAGATCTGATCGAGCTAGCTAAACGGGAGATCCAGAAGCTTGGGCTTGTGCGCGTCGACGAAATTGAGGATGGCGCGGTCGTGCGAATGCCCAAAGCTTATCCAATGTACGACAATGGGTGGCTGAGGCAAGTAGAGACCATAAGACGTTATCTGGAAACTGCGTTGCCAAACCTTCAGCTTGTCGGCCGAAACGGAATGCATAAGTATAACAACCAGGACCATTCCATGATGACCGCCCTGTATGCGGCCCGGAACGTCCTCGGAGCCAGCCACGATCTTTGGGCTGTTAATACCGAACCGGAATACCACGAAGAGAAACTGGAAGAAGAAAAGAAAGTGGTCGAAGCGCCGCGCCGACGCCCAGCGTACGCGGAACCCTCACTTATTCCTCGCCCACGCACAAACCTGCAACAGGGCGGCGCTTCACCGTTGGTAGCGGGTGCCAGCCGCGCCAAGGCCGCATCAGCAAATTGAAACGAGACAATCGAGCCGGCCGTAGCGGCAACGTTTTCATGGCCGATCCCGGCCAGCCTCGCACCGGCTCCCGGGTGCAAGTCTAACTGCCATGAGCACATCGGGGACGAAACTCCCAACGATCGCGCCGCCTGATGCGGATGCACACACCCGTCTATCTCCCGTTGCCTGGGTACTAAAACACGTGCGCCGTCCCCTTGGGATCCTGCTCTTGCTTGTGGGACTGCTGCTTTCAAGAGGTATCACCAAGGGCGAGCCCTTCTATAATAACGACGAAACCCGGCACGTAATGAATGGGGTCTTTCTGCGCGATCTCTTGGTTGATCGACCTCTGGCTCACCCGTTGACTTACGCTTACGAGTATTACGCCAAGTACCCTGCGATTTCGGTGCCTCACTGGCCTCCGCTATTTTACGTCGTAGAAGCATTGTTCTTTCTGATCTTTGGCATATCGGTTTGGGCCAGTCGTCTGGCTATTTTGGGCTTTGCATTGCTGGGCGCGTACTTTTGGTATCGCATCGCAGAACGATACGGGCCTCGCCCTCGCGCACTGCTCTCCACTTTCGTTTTTTGTCTACTTCCTTCGATAATGGTGTTTGAGACTGTGACAATGCTGGAGATACCTCAGGTGGCGTTGTGCCTGGGGACAATCTTCTTATGGCTACGCTGGGTCGAGAACGAAAGAGCAATCGATTTGTGGGCTCTCGCGGTATTGTTAGTCGCAGCGCTACTTGCATCTCAATCGTCCATTTTTCTCGTAGTGTTCCTGAGCCTGGATTTCCTCCTGAATTTTCGCTTTCGACTCCTTCGTAATTGGCAGGTGTGGGCTGCACTGCTGACCAGTGTGGGCGTCGTTGTATCCTGGTATTTGTTTTCCTTCCGCGCACTGACCCTCAGCTATCAGCGCGCAGTCGGCCAAGAATTTCAACACGTGGTTCATCGTTGGAGCCTACTCTTTTATCTCCGCAAACTCCCGGAACAGTTAGGGTTAACTCTATTGGTTTTCGCTTGCATTGGTATCGCGTGGTCATTGATCCGGGCCGGACGCCACTACCGTTTTCTGCTCCTGTGGGTCGCCTCAGCCTACCTGTGCTTCACGCTAATTAACGAAAAGGAGTCGCGGCACATATTCATCTGGCTCCCTCCACTGGTTTATTTCTCACTGCTGGGTATCGAAGCGTTGGTGCGTCGCCAGCGATGGATCTGGTTGACCTACGCAGCGATCGGATTGTATTTCCTGGTCGGGGCCTTGCGGTTCCAACGCCCGCAGCTTACGGGCGTAGAACCGGCGGCCCGATTTGTTTTGGCACAACCCGGGTCCGACATCATCTATTACCAAGGCAATTTGAATGGCGCTTTCATATTTGACGTGCGCCGACTGGATCCCCAGAAGAGCCACATGGTGGCGCGCGAAAAGCAAGTTGTGGCCACAAATATCGTCTATGCGCGCCACACTGTCCTCTCCACCCCTGACCAAGTGCTTAACTTCTTCCAGAATTGGGGTATCCGTTATGCGGTGATCGAAAGCAGGGACGTTGATCCGAGTCTGGCTCTGGTTCGACAAGTACTGCAATCCAGCCAGTTTGAATTGATTGGTACTTACCCTGTTCGCGTAAATCGGGGCTACAAAGAAGCAGACGGGATCGCGGTCTACCGCCGCCGTGGGGAGACGCGCTCTAGCTCACAGCCGATGAATATCCCTATGATGACAATTCATCAAAATATCCCCGTAGACCTGAATCGCCTTGCTGGCCGCCCGTGGCCGAATTAATGCGGCTGATCCCGGCGCTGAGTTGGGCAGATCAGGAGTTAAGCACAACAACCGACAAATTGTAACAAGTGTAGGTGCCTCCGCTCTGAACGAAATCGGAAACAATTAATTGCCATAGGTCCAAGTGATGATTTCTTGGGTGGCCACTGAGCCGCCCACCCCGGCACCAAAACCCACGTATGCCGTGTTCCCACCCACCACGCTCGGGATGTTCACCACCGTGCTGGTGCTGAACGTCGCGTTGCTCACCGTATCCTTGATGCTCATCGTCAGCGTCGTCCCGTCGTACACCAAATGCACCGCAAAGATGTCCCCGCTGTGCAGGTTGATCCCCGTCGTGCTCAGGTCCGTCGCCGGCACCGTCGGCGATACTCCGTTGGTATAGAACCCTGTCGAGTCTCCTCCCTCTCCCGCGTTGTTGTACAAATCGAATTTCACCGCCACCGATTTCGGTATCCCCGTCGTCCCCGTTCCGGAAGGCATATCCGGTCCATATCCCAGCCCGCCACCCGGAGGGCCCAGTAGCGCCGCACTGTTGTTCTGCACGATAAACGTGATCCCATCCGCATTAGCGTTGGTCAGCTGGAAGGTGAAGTCCGTCGTGAAGCTCTGCACGTTCACCGGCGTCGAATAAAATGCATCCGCGGCTCCCGCCGAGGAACTGTCCGTCAAGCGCAGCCGCGTCCCCACGTATTTCGCCGATCCGTTCAGCGTGATGCCCGTCCCGGTGAACCCGCTCGCATAGCTCACCGCTGTCGATCCACTGGAAACCGTGTACGCCGTGCTGGCTACTGTGCTGTTGCTATACCCACTCAGCACCGCTATGGCTTGCACCGTCGCCGAAGCACTCAGCGTAATCGGCGTCCCGTTGTACAGCGTCGAGGACGTCGTCGGCGTGCTCCCGTTCGTCGTGTAGTAGATGCTCGCCCCGCTGGTGGCATCCGTCAGCGTTACGCTCACCGAATTCGCGTACGTCCCAGCACCCGGGCTGATCACCGGCGTGGCCACCTGTTGCTGCGTCGTTCCCGAAGTGAAAGTCCAAGTAAGAATGTCTTGAACTGCCGTAGCGCCTCCGGTGCCCCCAGAGAACCCGACGTATGCGGCATCGTCACCGACCGTGCCGGGAATATCGACCGTGAAGCTGGTAGTAAAAGCAGAGTTCGTGACCGTATCCGTAAGACTCATCGTCAAGGTCGTGCCGTTGTAAACCATATGCGCTGCAAAGGCATGACCGCTGTGCAGGTTGATGCCGCTACTAGTGAGGTCAATAGCGGGGATCGTCGGAGAGGCAGCATTGGTATATAGGCCCGTGGAGTCATTGCCTTCCCCCGCGTTGCTGTACAAATCGAATTTCACCGCCACCGAATTCGGTATCCCCGTCGTGCTCGTCCCGGAAGGTGTGTCTGGGCCGTAACCCAGTCCGCCTCCGCTTGGGCCGAGTACCGATGTGCTGTTTCCTTGAATCATAAACGTAAACCCATCGGCGTTCGCGTTGGTCAGCTGAAAGATGAAGTCCGTCGTGAAGCTCCGTATACTAATTGGTGTATAGAAAAAAGCATCGCCAGCTTCTGGTCCCCCTCCATCAGTGAGGCGCAAACGCGTACCACTAAGTTTTGCACTGCCATTGAATGTCATTCCGGAAGTGCTGAAGCCCGTAGCAAAGTTAATCGAACTTGCAGCATTATTATTAATGGTGAACAACCCGGAGGTGACAGGGCTATTGGGAGCGCCACTGGCGGTGGCGAATGCGCGAAGGGTAGCGGTGCTGCCGATCGAAACCGGAGAGACGTATTGACTGGAAGATGTGGTCGGCGTGGTTCCATCGGTCGTGTAATAAATAGCGGCGCCACGATATGCATCCGATACGGTTACCTGTACGGGGGAGCTGAAAGTGCCAGCGGCTGGCGAAAAAGCAGGAGCAGGCACCTGGGTGACAAGAGAGTAGGTCGCTGAGGTTTCCGGGCTCTCCAAGAAGTTAGCAGCGGTGGCGATAGCTCGTAATGTGGTGGTGGCAACGACGTTTATCGCCTGGAAATAGACTGCGGAAGACGTGGTAGGCGTGCTGCCGTCAGTAGTGTAGTAAATCGTCGCCCCCGGGGTGGCGTCGGTAATTGTGACGCTAACGGAACTGCTGAACGATTCCGAGCCGGGGGATAGGACCGGAGCGGCGACATATTGGGCTCCGTTCAGAAGGCCAAAAACGCTAACCTGCCCTTCCGTGCCAACATAGACTTTCCCATTGGCGACCATGGGTATAGTGAATTTGACAGCGCCTCCTGGGTAATCGCGGGTAGCCGCCTGAGTTGAATTGTAGAGCTCATTCCTGACGTTGGTTGCGTCCAGCGCGCGCAAAACGGCCGGCCCAGAGGGGCCGGTTGTGCTGAACGTGTCCGTCTGCAAGCACCAAAGAATTCCGTTGGTGTTCCCATTTGCAGAGATCGAACAGGCCGGGCCAGGGAAGTTTGAGGTCAGAGTGCCAATGCTCGGAGAGTTCGAAAGCAGGCCATTGCTTAGCGAAAAGGCGGTTGGACTCGCCCCAGAGCCCCAGAAATAGACACTGTTGTTCCAATAGGTCGGGCTGCCCCACATCGCTTCGACTACGAAAGGAGATGTTTGGACGATCTCGGTATCGCTGGTACAGCCGTTGCAGTAATGCAGATTATTACTAGTCAAAGCATCGCGGTTAAGGACGTAAACCACGCCCTGCTTTCCGGACTGCACAAGTTCGTGGGGGTGGGTGCCCGGCTGATTTGGCAGCAGAACCATTCCGCTTGAGGCAAGATCATAATCGTTGTTGTTCATCCAATCCTGGTTGAAGGGCGTGAAATAGTCGGAAACGGCCAGCTGGCCATTTGTGGTGGAAAGTTTGAGCAGAGTATCGCCGTAATCAGAGTTGGCGCTCGTGGCCGCATCGAAGGTGCCGTTACCGGTTGGCGCATAGATGTAGGTACCGTCCGAAGCCAACGCTTGCCCGGACATCCAGATGCCGCCGGCGGAGCCGTTCGGTGTGGTGCAAAAGGCGCTGGTCTGCTGCAGGGTGGAAGCGTTGTAACCGATAACCCAGCCATGCCACGGGCCATTGTCATTGTGAGCGCCAAAGGCGATGTAGACAACGCCGTTTAACAGCAGAAGACTGGCGCGATTGTTTTCCCAGAGGGGATCAAACTTCAGTGTCCCGCCACTGCTTCCGTTGCCGACCCCTGGAACGGAGGCTTGAATCACGGCGGGGCCGCCAAATTTCTCGGCACCCGTGGTCACGTCCAGAGCATGAAGCCGCTGGACGTAGGAACCGCTCTCTTTGGTTTTGCTCACAACGTAGATTGTGCCGCTAGCTAGGTCGATGACGGGTGTCGAGGTTATGCCGAGTTCTGGAGCGATATCGGTGGAAGCGGCGTCAGCACTGGGAACAGTCGTCGCGCCTGCCGCGGCACCGTGGGCTGCGTCCAATAAGGTTACCTGCCACAGCGGATTAGCATTTGCACCGGAGTTCGTGTCGGCATCAAACGCGTAGACACTGTCATGCTCCGTGGCGATGAAAATCACATTGTGGACGCCCATGTTAGGGATGGTCATAGTCGCCAGGTACAAAGGCTGGGCGTAGACCTGGCCATCGACCGGTTGAGTAAAAAGTCTGCCAAACTGGTTGGAGTTCACCTTTGCGGGGGTGAGTATTGTCTCGCTCGTGTTGGCGGCCGAGCGCATATTGTCGTAACGCTGGGTAGTCACGGAAACCTGGGACCAGGCGGCCGGAGCCAGGAAAGTCAAAACTGTGAGCAGCCCCCCGCAACTTACTGTTGCTGCGTGACGGCGACTGGGAATGGCCCAGTCTATTCTGACGACCTGATCGAACACCCAGGTAGTTGTCCGCGAGATCAAGTTGGAATCTCCATCTGGAGTAAGCCGGCAATCCGCCGCCCATCAGCGCGTATATTTAAACACTGCAAATACAGCAGTTTAGGGAGGTCGACATCCAAGGACGTTGAACCTCCGCTTCCAGGGTGGAACCGATTTACCATCTTGCAGTCGTTTCGTACACGCAAACGTGCTCTAGCGACCGACGTAGAGACCATACTGGCAGAGCATATCGCACGATAAAAGCGCCCGACTGCTTGCCGGGGGGCAGCCGCCTCCAGGCTGCCAATATATTCGCTCTACAAAGAAACACCGCTTTGCTTCTGCGGAAGAAGCAAAGCGGTGTTGAGGAGACGACCTAATTTGCCAAGTTCTACATGCCCCGGAACTAAGCTCAATGGAATTGCGAACTAAGTGTTGAAGATGCGACGACGAACAGCTCCGCCAAGACCCAAGAGCCCGGTACCCAAGAGCAGAAGGCTCGCCGGTTCTGGCGTTACCACGCTGATGCCTGCACTCTCAACTGTTCCGACTGGAGCAACAACGGCGCTGACGACGAATGCCGCGCTGCCATCTCCGCCGAGGGTGTTGGGGAACGATACGTCAAATTGGATCTGCCTCTCACCAATGATATTCGGCGCGCCAATCTGGATGTTGGAGAGCGTGCCACCCAGAAGGGAAAAGTCGGCGTCGCTGTCCACGAGCGAAATCGTGCCGGCGGTGGTGTCAAACGTCACGGTCGACATTTCGCCGACTTCATCTCCTCCGTTCGGACTCGTTGCCGACGCAAGCCCAATCGTAAAGGACCCGCCGAACCCACCCGAACCGTTCGCGGTAACACTCCCCGTGCAATTCGGGAAAGCACAGACGTACACCAATAACCCCGAAGGAGCAGCGTCTGCCTTTGCTTGGGGTACGAAAGATGCCACCGCAAGCATGCATACTGCAATTGCCGATACGATCCTAATTGCTTTCACCATGTGTCTCCTCTTTTAAGTTACCGAACAAGTCTGTCCGCATTCTCGGTAATGCACATACGCTGCCAAACTAACCAACTTCGGAGCTCCTGGGCCAATCGTAAGTCACGGAATCAACATAACTTACATGTGGCTCGAAAGCTTCGAATCGAGCACTGCAACAAAGTCCGCAAATCATTCAACAAAAACTGCAAACATCTTCATGGATGAAAGCAAGTGTCGCTCCAGCTACCTCCATCCCGAAATCTTAGGCCCTAGCCGCCTTCCGGCGCCGAAGCATGCCGCCGAATGCCACCAAGCCAGAGCCTACCAATAACATCGAAGCCGGTTCCGGCGTCGGAGTACGCGGCGTGCCGCCTTCAAAAATCGCACCACTATTTGCGGTGGCAACAATCCCCGTCTTGCCTCCTACGTTCAGGAACGAGACAATCACGGAGTCCTGCGGGAGAGCAGTAATGTTCAGAAGCGGTCCGGAAAGTGCCCCGCCGTTAGGTTGAATCTTCGTCATTCCAAGATTAGCTTCATAAACAAAATAGCCCGTTGCACCCGGGTCCTTGGCGCTTCCGTTGACGCCGTTTTGCGTGGACGGAAGGTATGCGTCGATTGGATTAGCAGGCGAGGCGCTAATGCCCAAATAAGTGTCAAGTTTGCCGCTCGTCCAAGCGGTCCCGCTAACCAAGGAAGCGGTCGATGAGATAGCCGACGTATCGCTTGTTCCGCCCTGCGTACCGGTGATCGCGAAATTTAAAAGCGAAGGATTTAACCCTGCCTCATTGTTAGGAACCAATACCATAATGAGGTACACCCCAGTTTGGGGGCCGGGAGAAATTGTAAATCCGAAGTTTGGTGGATTTGTGGTTGTCGGAGTTACCGTGCCATTGTCCGAACAAGCCGGGGTCGCTCCCCAACAGAATCCGTGCAGGGGGTCATCCAAGGTCTGAGCCATTAGAGGAGCTGCGCCCAACGCAGCAAATGATGCCAGCACCAAGAGTACAAAAAGGGGCCTGAGCAGGTTTCTCATCGTCGTCGATAAATCTCCCAACGCTAAGGAGGCCCCGAGGACAGAGCACACCCACAATGCGTTCGGGCTAGAAATAGCAACCTACGGGCCATTCGTTTCGCGCTGAAAACAAAGGAGTTACAGGAAGTCGATTCAATTTATGTGCAACGGAATTCATAATTTTCCTCTTTTTCATGCCAAATGTTGTCCCCGAGAGTGCCTATTGACTAGGGTTGGAAGTCTTGAGGTGGGTTGGCGCAAGGCACTCGCGGGAAGGCCAAAGGCTCTACGAACGGGATTCGTCTAGCCCGGGGTCTTGCCCGCCGGAGTTGTTGGGCGTGTAGTCTCGCGATCAGTTCGCCTGAATGAGAGCTTGACGCGCCTGCTGCGCGTCGGTGTCCTTCAACTGCTTCATCTGTAGGGCGGCTTGGAGTTGGCCTTTGCCCTTTTCCTTCTGTCCTACCGCCACGAGCGTCATACCAAGATGGTAATGATACGCCGCCGAGGAGGGGGCTTTCTTTACGGCTTCCTCAAGCAAAGGAACGGCACCGGAATAGTTGCCCTTCTTGTACATGACCCAAGCCAAAGTGTCGGTGATGGAAGGAAGCTCGGGCATTTCGGACTTAGCCTTCTGGGCCATACCCAAAGCAACGTCGAGGTCCTTCCCTTCGAGGGCATCCACCCACGCCATGTTGGCAAGGGCTACGGCAAAGTTGGGGTCGACATCCAAGGCTTTCTGGTAATACTTGCGAGCGGTTTCTAGATCGCGGTCGAGATATAGATTGCCTATCATGGCGCACAGTGGGGCGAATTTCGGTTGAATTTCGAGTGCCTTCTGATACTCAGCGATGGCCGCCTCGGTCTGATTCTCGGTCTCAAAAATCCGAGCGATTCGCAAATAGGCTTGAACCTCCTTCGGATTGAGCTGGATGGCACGCTCAAATTCCGCACGCGCGGCGTTATTGTTCTTCGCCTGGAAGTGTAGGGCGCCAAGAATCATATGACCTTGACCGTTATTGGGGTTGGCATCCACAAATTGCTGAACGCGCGCGATGGCTTTGGGCGTCTGCTGACGCGACACCAGGAAGTCGGCGTACTGACCGAGAATGGTGGTATTAGAAGGGTCCAGCTGAACGGCGGCCTGGAGTTCCCGTTCGGCCTCTGGCGCTTTCTTTTGCAGCGAATACAACTGCCCCAAGTCAAGGTGTACGGCCGCCTGATTGGGAGCCAACCGCAGCGCGGCTTGGAACTGTTCTTCAGCCTTGCTATTCTGCCCCTCGCGGAGGAATACACCGCCCAGGAGCAACCGGTCACTCACATTCGTTGGAAATTTCTGGACCAATTCCTGGGCATACGCCTGCGCCACCGAAGGATTGCTCTGCGCAAGACTCAATTCCGTGAGGCTGCGCAAGGCGATGGCCAAGCCGGGGGAAACGCGGAGCGTCTCTTGAAGTTCGGAGTTGGCTTGCCCTAGACTGCCGGTCCGCCAGTAAGCCAAGGCCAGGTAATAATGCGCTTGCGCAGAATCCCCGGCGTCTTTAGTGATGCGCTGAAGCACGGTCACCGCATCCTGTAGTTTGTCCTGGGCCATTAGCAAACGCCCATGGTTAATCCGAACGAATACATCCTTTGGAACCTGCTTCGTGAGTTTAGCGTCCATCTGAGCGGCCTGATCCGTCTGATTGGTGGTCAGGTAGAGATCTTCGATGCGACGCTCGATATCGAGATTGTTGGCAGATACAGACAGCCCGCGCTGAAACTCCTCGAGTGCCCTTTCCGATTTATTTCGCTGGATGTAGTAGTCCCCAATGGCGAGGGCGGCTTCCGCTGATTTTGGCTGTTGGCTGCGCAACTTGGCCAAGATGGCATCCGCCTCTTCCGTTTTGCCTACGCTGGAAAGCATATTCGCCCAGTCGACATAAAGCGGGATGGCATCTGGACTGTTTTGAGTGGCCGTCTGCAAAACCTGCTGGGCTTCGGGAAGCTCGCCCTGCAAATGATAGAAATTCGCGAGATCAATGCTGGCTTGGACGGATTTTGGATCGACCTGAATGGCCTGCTTCAGGTGCTGCTCTGCTTCCGGAAGCCGGCGTTGGGTGATTTCCACCAGCGCCATATTTACGTAGGTGGAGGCATCGTTGGGGCTTAACTCCGCAACTTTCGCGAAAGCGGCGAGAGCCGCGTCGGGTTTTTGTTCAGAGATCAAAGTGGCACCAAGCAACTGATAGGCGCCCACATTCTTGGGGTCATGCTGCAGCAGGAAATTCGCTTCGTCTTCCGCCTGATTAAATTGCCTGGCGGCCAGGTAGAGCCGCCCACGATCTAACCGGGCGTCTAGACGGTTGGGGTCGAGTTCGATCGCCTTGCCCAGCGATTCGTAGGCTGCACGCCAGTCGTGCTGTGCCAAAGCAGCCTGCGCCAACTGATAGTAAGCGTCAACAAAACGCGGATCGAGTTTCAAAGCGTTGCGATATTCGATTGCCGCGCTCGCATACTGCCCCTTCTTCATGTACTTTTGTCCGCTGGCAAGATATTTGACTTTGGCCTTCTGAGGGTCGCCTGCGCACGAACAGAGCAACATCGCCGCTGACATCAGCGCGATAGAGACAACCACCTGCTTTTTCGGGAAACTCATGATTCTTCCTCCACAATAATGTGTCGCGCTCAATTCGGTATTAGCTCGTCGAGATGCGGAAAAACCAGCTGCGTAAAGACCTCCAGGCGTGCATGCGCCTTGGCTTCCGCGTCATTCATGGGTGTAACGAGGCGGACCAACGCGCCATCGGTGCGATTTCGAGAAATGGCGTCGGCCACCATCCAAAACTTTCCGGCATACTCACTGGCGATGATTCGACCACGCCCCTGGTACCAGTAGAAGACCAACTCCTTGTTGAGTCCTTGCTGGATCACATACTCGTTAACGATGATTTGCCGACCACCCTGCAGTGAGATCGTAGTGTATCCGGAATGAACTGGGTCCCACCCGGCGCCCGGCAGGCAATTCTTTGGTGAATGGATAGTGTCGCCAGTACGTTGGCTCGCATAATATCCGACATAGAGCTGGACTGGCGGGCTTGTCTGGTTGTAAAAAATGCGGTTGGTATAATCAGTGACGCCCACCGCTTGAACAATTCTCTCCTCGAGAGGTTGTTCTTGACTGTTCCAACCTCCGAGCGAGTTCGGAAGCTCGCGAAGGGATTGACGGGCAACGACAGTCTCGCCATGGCTTACGGTGTGCAACAACAGGGTTGCACCAGCGAGGATGCCTGCGGTGATCCACAGCCGGACAGACGGGGGAGCGCTAAGCATGGCTACGCTCCTGCCAGCTGGCAAATCTCTTCAGAATCCAATGGGCGGCAAACATCAGAACCAGGGACGCCACAAAAATCACCCAACCTGAAAATTCATGGAAAAAACCCTCGGCCGCCTTTGGGCCGAAACGATACGTGAGCACACCAGTTCCCATGATTCTGATCGCATTACTGACAATGGCTATTGGAATCATCAGTATTACCAGCAAGTAGCGCGCCCAGCACCTGGGTTCCACCAGGTGTCCATACGCCACCGCCAGGGTTATAAGCGTCATTAAAGACCTGATTCCACTGCAGGCCTCCACCACTTCAAGGGAGTAGTTCGGCAATATCAGGACGTTACCTTCACGTAACACCGGTACTTGGGCTACTTCGAGCCAGAACGTCGCGAAACGGGATGCAATCAATTGCAGTGGAAACGTAATCTGATTGTAGACAATCACAGGGATGGGAATCATCAAGAGCAGAAAAGCAAGAGGGAAAGAGACCGCTCGCAGTGTTTTCCATCCAGCCAGAAACAAAATCATGCCTCCAATGAGTACCAGAAGCGAGATTCTGCTGGTGAACAACTCCGCCCCCAAGGAGCCTCCAAGGAGCAGCACAATCGCGGCAACCATTATCAACAACCCGAAGTTCGCAGGCTTGCCTTCGCACTTGAGCAACTGATCGCGTTGGCGCCAGCAGACGTAGCCCGAAAACAGGGGGACCAGAAAACCGTGACCGTAATCGGGGTCGCTCCACCACTGGCCAACCAGCGCTTTGAGAATTGGAGCGTATAGAACGACCACAAGACCGAGGAGAACTGTGGACCAAGCGAACCAAACTCGTTCTCTTGTGGACGTCTGCAATGCATGGGCTGTAGTTGACATTGGGATTTTCCGACGCTAGAACCGGCGACCTTTCAACCAATGCTCTTGTGCTCCAAAAGCCCCCGGTGACGCACCGAGCAAAAACACAGCGGGACTACTGCCCACATGATTATGCAAACTTGGTTACTTGAATACCGCAATTCTGCCACTCAGCGAACTAATACCAAGCACGAAGTATGCCTAAGCTAAATATGCCCGCACTCCGCCATTTCAAATAACAGTATTATTATGTGTAGCTTACGGGGGGACGCTCCGCATTGAGTGCGGTTGCGACCACCTCCCGTCGCAGGACGGCAAAGTTTTTCACTTTTCAGGCAGGCCACGCCCGAGTCACAAACGCCGAAATCGACCAGGCCCCGGGCGAAATAAGCCCAGTGGCCAGTTCTGGGCGGTAGTACAGGTAGGCTCCAATTAGCACACCTGTCCTCTTTCTCGCCGTTGGAGCAGCTGCTTTCCGCCAATCCGTCGTCCATGATCAGCCCCGGACCGCAATTCCATTCTGCGAGAGGAGCCTTTACCCTATGGGGGTCGGCGCGAGAGGGCTTTTTGAGGTTCAGAGGGCGGAGCTGCGGGATCCAGAGCACGGCCGGACGCCACGCGGCACGACCCGGAGGCTGCTCGGAGCGGCTCTGTACGGAGCCCTCATTACCGGCATCGCGCTAGTCAATGCTGGTTGCTCGGGCATCGTGGCATCGAACTCTCAGGCGTCCCCTTCGTCGTTTACGATAACAACATCGAGCCTGCCGGCGGCACAAACGGGAACTGCTTATCAGGCAACGCTCTCCGCCTCGGGGGGAGCTACCCCCTATAGCTGGAGCCTTGCATCTGGCTCCCTTCCGGGCGGCCTTTCCTTGAATTCGTCCTCAGGCGCGATTTCGGGTATGCCGTCGGCTTCCGGCACGTCCGCTTTCTCGGTCAAAGTGACGGATTCCGCCAGTAAGACGACTCAGCAGGCGCTCAGCATAATCGTATCCGCGTCTGGCGGCGGGGCTTTGGGTGTCCTAAACAGCGCGTTGGCTGGGGGCCAGGTTGGACAATCGTATGCAGTAATTTTGCAGGCGACGGGCGGAACGCCAAGCTATAGTTGGAGCATTACATCGGGTCAGTTGCCAGCGGGGCTAGCGCTGGGGGTAGCCAGCGGGCTAATCTCTGGAACACCCACCGCAACCGGCCAATTCAACTTTACGGTTCGGGTGAAGGACTCTGCCTCGTCTCCGCAGACTTCGAGCAAGACTCTGAATATAGGTGTTGTTTCAAGTTCTAGTACGCTTGACCAATACGGCGGGTTGCTTTCGGCGCCTTCGCCCAACGGGGCGACAGGGCACTTCCGAATGGAGAAATTTGGCAGCCGCTGGAGCTTTGTTACACCCGACGGGAATGCATTTCCCATGCTGGGCGTATACCACGTAGCCGGAGACAGCCGGAATGACGAACTTGGCAATAGCTATACGAGCCGCTTCCAGACGAAATACGGGAGCGATCAAACTGGCTGGCTGCAAGTAGATCGGAGACTTAAGTCTTGGGGTTTTAACACGATCGGTCCGTATTCTTATCGCATGACCATGCCATTGGATTCCGAGACCCAATGGGGCGGCCTAAACCCGCTGCCGATGCCGGTGGTGCTCATCGAGAATCCTTCCGGCGGATGCGCAATCAATCAGAACAACCTGGCACCAGGGCCTTGCAAAAGCATAATTGCGACGACGGCTTACAACGGCCGGTTTCCAGACGTTTTCGACCCCAACTTTGATGCGTATGTGGCGGCTGCCTTCGCGACTGATACCTTCAACGCAGCCTATTATAATTCGCCGTGGCTACTAGGAATAATGGTAGACGATACGGATTATCTAGGCGGATTTGGACCCGGCACCGACTTTACGACCAGTCCGGCAAAGACTTGGCATCTTCACTTAGGGTGGATTTCCTTGGTCACGTCACCTACTCAGACCTCGAACGCATTCAACAATACCACTTACATCGATAAGACCGTTTACACCAAGAAGGCCTTGCATGATTTCTTGGTGGCAAAATACGGGACCATCAGCGCTTTGAACACAGCCTGGGGCTCGACTTACACAACGTTCGACTCAGCAGGAGGTTGGAAGACGGGTACCGGACTAATGGACGAGGGAGGACAAAACACGACCTGGGTTGGAACCGATCCCTACGCTCTGAGTGGCACCTCCGCTGGATGCAAGGCGGACTTGGACACGTTCTTACTTCAGCTGGCTAAGCAATATTTTTCAATCGTGAGCACTCAAGTAAAGAAGGTCGCTCCAACCGCGCTATATTTCGGGCCCACGAATATAGGTGCTTGGGCAGCCCCACCGCGGCGCCAAATCCTTCAAGCTGCTGGTCAATACGTAGACGTGATAAACACCGGTGCTAGCCCTGTGCAGGCCCAATTAGATTTCATGGCTCAATATGCAGGTGACAAACCAATCGCATACTGGCTAGGAGCAACGGCCAATGCGGATTCCGGTCGCTGGCGCTATCCGGACACCGCACCTAACAGTGTGTACAGCTATAGTTCGCAAAGTGCACGCGGACAGTACTATGCGAGCCAGATTTCCAACTATTTAAACACAGCAACGACAGCCGGGGTGAAACCATCAGTAGGAATGCTGTGGTGGGAGTGGAAAGACAACCTTGGAGAGGAACAGAACTGGGGATTAGCCAGTTATATGGACAATGCCTACGATGGCCTCGAATCCACGGTATCTGGCAGCACGACGCCAGGCGTCGTCGGAAGCTCAACGTGTGTGGACATTTGGGGCTACCACTGTGGTGCTGAGGAAAAGAACTACGGAGACTTTATTACCGCCGTGCGTACCGCAAACCAGAACCTGTTGTCTACTTGGCCCAAATAATTCATTCCAATAATGCAGCCTCTTGAGATGAGTCTCAGTGTTGGCTAGACTCTGCACCTGTCATGAGCTCTGATAGGTCCCTTCGGATCCTGACGGCGTATTCAAAGGGCGATCATCCAGCCTGGACTTGCCGAGTAAAAATTCCTCCCGAATTACGAAGGGATTCGAGGGAGAATTTCGGGAAGAATTTTTCGCTGGCGCAGAAACTAGTGCATGATTGGACATGGGCTTGGTGGATGTTTCGCGCTAGCCGGAACTACGACGTCGTCTACACAGGAAGCGACTGGGTCGGACTTTTGTTCGCGATCGGGCAGCGGTTGATGAGGAAGAAGCGAGTACCACACATCTTCATAGATTTTCTCGTCACCGTAGGATACGCGCCCGGTAAGACAAATATTAGGAGACTGCTCTATCGGCTTGCGGTGCAAGGCTGTTGCCGGGTCATGGTGCAACGCAGTTGTGAGGTGGAATCCTACGCACAGGTCTTAGACCTTCCCAGAGAGAAGTTCACGTTCGCGCCTTATCACGCGACTATATACGACACTCCTTATGCGGCCAGAGATGATGGCTACGTTTTTGCCGGAGGAGATTCCGATCGAGACTATGCGTTACTTCTTGAAGCGGTTCGCGGACTTCCGTATCGAGTCATAGTCGCGAGCATGAAAGCAGACAGCTTCCGATTTTTCGATATTCCAAAAAATGTTGCGATTCGCAAGGCCTCCGAAGCTGAATTTATTCAGCTTATGGCTGGGGCTTCGGTGAACGTTGTTCCCCTGAAGGCGCTGCCACAACATGTAGGTGGAGAACAAACCTACGTGAATGCGATGACTATGGGTAAGCCAACGATTGTTACGGACATGTACGCGTCAGACTATATTCAAAATCGGGTTACAGGGATTCTCACTCCGCCGGGCGACCCACGGGCTTTGCGTCAAGCAATAAAAGAACTCATGGACAATCCGGAGGCAGCGCGCGGCATGGGCGCTAGAGCAAAAGAAGCCGCGAGGGCTCTTACGCCTGAGAAATTCTTTGAGGCGGTGTTTGATATTTCGGAGGAATGTGCGGGGAAAGGCAACTCGTTCCTTGAGAACGACGGGCCTACTTTGGTCAGTGGGGGATGATTATCAATACCCGATGTCCGTCCATTCACTGGGACGCGGTTGCGGAGTGCGCTTTACTGCTTGTCTTGACCAGCGGCTTCCTCTGGCCTAGCCAAAAAGCTACGTTGCGGATTGCCGAAGGTCAGAAAGCTCCTGCAAGCAGCGTGCGTTTTCCTGAGACGGATCCCTACGGAGGATTGGTGTCCGCGCCCTCCCCGAGAGGCGCGACCGGACACTTCCGAGTTGAGAAATTCGGCGACCGCTGGAGCTTTGTGACTCCGGATGGAAATGCTTTCTTCATGCTGGGTGTTTATAACGTGAGCGGGGACGACCATGTGGACGAAATGGGGGGTAGTTACAATCGGCGGTTTCTGGCCAAGTATGGCAAACCCGAGGTTGGATGGCCGCAAGTGAACCGACGGCTGCAATCGTGGGGATTCAATACCATTGGGCCGTTTTCCTACCGAATGGTGCTGCCGACTGACTCTGAGCCATCGTGGCCAGGAGGCCGGCAGCCGGTGAAGATGCCTTTCGTCGCGCTGGCGGGAAATCCCGGAATTACTGGCAGGTTCATCGGGGCCTATAAGAATCTGTACAACGGGCTCGATCCCGGACTCTTCCCCGGCGAAGAGGGCGCTAACTTCCCCGATGTATTTGACCCGGGGTTTGCGACGTTCGCAACCAAGCAGTACGCGCATGATCCCGACCTTGCTGGATATAAGAATTCTCCATGGTTCATCGGTTATATGACCGACGACACAGACTTCCTGTCAGGCTTTGGTGCAGGAACAGATTTCGCGACTGATCCGCCCGAAAAGTATCACTGGCACCTCGGATTTCTAGCTTTAGTGACGGCACCCACACAGAGTGCCAATCCCTACGCAAAGCCTGCCAACCAGCCGTATCCCAATACCAAGGTCTATACAAAATATGCCCTCCGCGATTTTCTCCTGACCAGGTACGGCACAATCAGCGCGCTCAATGCCGCGTGGGGTTCCCGATACACGACCTTTGATTCCGACGGAGGGTGGGGAACCGGGAGCGGGTTGCTCGATGAGAATGGACGACAGGAACACACTTGGCTGGGAGGTCGAGCTGCCCGGTACTATCTCTCTGGAACAACGTCGCATTTGAAGACCGACCTCGACGACTTTCTCTGCGAACTATCCAAGAAATATTTCGCGACGCTCCGAACAGCGTTCAAGACAGTCGCACCCAAGAGTTTGTTTCTTGGGCCCACAAATCTGGGTGGGTGGCGAGCAGCCGCTAGAGGGCCCATTCTGAAAGCTGCGGGAGAGTATTTGGATGTCCTCAACGTAGGAACCGATGCGGGTCCAGCGCAGGTAGACTTCATGGCACGATGGGCGGGAGATGTGCCCATCGCGATCTGGGAGGGTATCGTAGCGAACCCAGACTCGAGCCGCTGGCGCTATCCCAGGCAACAATCTCCAGCCAGCTGGAGTGTTCCCACGCAGCAAGAGCGGGCTGACAGGTACACGCGGGATTTACAGAATCTGCAAAGGGGGAAATCAACGGTGTCCGGCTCGCATCCCTTTGTCGGATTGCTCTGGTGGGACTGGGTGGACATGAGTTCCGAGCAAACAAACTGGGGCTTGGTCTCGCTCGCGGACAACACGTACGACGGACACGAGGCGACTACAGATGGCGGCAAGGACGTATGGGGATTCAAGACCGGCGGCGAAGAAAAGAAATATGGCGACTTTCTGACTGGGGTGAGAAACGCAAACCTTCAGCTGATGGTTAATTGGCCCCATTAGTTAACCTCCTTGCTCCGATTTCCGCTTTGCGAGTAATCTCCCTTGTTTGGCACCGTGTATCCAGGCACGCCACGGCTCAGCAGAAATCCTACGAACACTGGAAAGCACGGCTGCTAACGCATACCCCACGTTTAACCAAGTGAAGCATGCGTTGTTCCAAAATCCACGTCGCCAGTGGCGCTGGCGCATGTAGCTGCTACCCTGCGCCTGGAGGCCAAGCCAGTGGACAGTCGTCCGGCCTTTAGGACTTCGCTTGTGCACTAGGCGCGCCTGCGGTGTAATTAGCAGGACACTGCCGCGGGGCAAACGGGCACAGAAATCGATGTCCTCTGGGCATGCCTCACTTCCGCGGAGATTTTCGTCAAACCACAAGCCCCGAACTGCATCAGCTCTGAAGCTCATCAAAGCGCCAGTGAACCCGCTGACCCTCACCGGCGCACCGCCTGCTAGTTTTTCAGCGTTGTAGTAAATAGCCTGGCGTGCATCATGATAGGGACCAAGCTGGAAAATTGCGGCCCAAGCTCGTCTTATCAACGGAGGCACAGAGTAATTTGTGACAATGCCGGAAACTCCAGTAACACCCGGCCCGTATGTAGCCAGCAATTTCTGAATAAAATCGGGCTCTAACAAAACATCGTCATCGAGAAAGAGCCAAATCTCGCCAGTCGCCAGTTTCATCCCCTCGTTTCGTGCCCTAGAGGCACCAGCGATGCCCGGGTTGTGAATGTATTCCAGTCTTACTGAAACTCCTTTCAACAACGATGCAGAACTGCTCTGGTCTATAATAATTAACTGTTCGATAATATGAGTCTGCTGGAGCAGTGTGTCAACTGTGCGCTGCAGATCTTCTGCACGGTTCTTGGTCGGAATAATGACGGATACCTTTGGACTCCTCGCCGAGGCAGCATCCTGCTTGGTCGCAAGCATATACGTATTCTAAGGGTCTAAATTCAATTAGCAAGCCGCCGCGTGCGAACGCGGATCGCTTGGCGGTCCTGATTGCGGAGCCCTACGAAATACATCAGGAACGCAAATAGCACGGTCTGGCAAATGAGCAATCCGGCGAACGAGCCAAGGCCAGCCGGCGTGAGCCGGGAAAGACTAGCCACCCACAAAATGAGGAACAATACTGCGGCCAGAATTGGCCGCAGCATGCAGCGCTGGAAATAGTCTCGGACGGAAATTCCGGTTAGTCGGAAGAGGTACCAGGGTTGCACAAAAAGACCCGTGACCAGCATGGGGACGGCAGTACCGAGCGCGACGCCGATCAGGCCGTATTTGCGAGCCCAGAAAACACTGAGGACAACGTTAGCGACGCCTTCGCCGAGGGTCCACAGGCCCAAGGGGCGGTGGCGACCCATCGCCAAAATCAGCTGAATCGAGGGCCACTGGCTCATGGCCACCAGGTAGCCGGCGCACAGGATCATCAGCAAACCGTATGCGGAGGTGAAGCGCTCCCCCAACCAAAAGCGGAACAGCCACTTTCCGTCCAGCAAAGCAATGGAGCCGATAAAGAGACTGAGGATTGTGGCGGCCTTGGTGGCCTCGAAAAAAGTGGCACGCAATTCATCTTGTTTTGTCTGCCCGTCGAGTTCGCTCATGCGCGGCATGAAAGGGCTGGTCAATCCCAAGACAGCGGCGCGAAAATAATCCAGTAAACGTCCCGCGGCGCTGAATGGAGTCACCAGAGCCACATTCAGGACCCTGCCGATCACAAGAGAGTCCGTGTAGAATCGCAGGTGGTCACCGGTCGTGCTCAAATAGACATAAAAACTGAAACCGGCCAATTCTCGCACGCGCCTCCAACTCACGTTGCGCATCGAAAACAAAATCTCGCGGTCCGTCCAGCGTACGAGCACCCAATGAAGGAGCAGAGAAAAAACCGCCGTTCCCAGGCCCACCAGAGCGACCCCGAGAACCCCGTATCCTACGCGTATGATAACTACTAAAAAGATAGCCCGGAGAATGTTTGTCGCGATGGCACCGAGATTATAGAGGTCGAAGCGCTGAAGCCCCGAAAGGTACGTGCCGAGGGCGCGGGTTGGCAAGATGATCGCCATGGTTAGACCAACGATAAGGATCAGGCGCGTGAACAGAAACCTCGACGTTCCGGCCACATGGAAGAAGGTAGGAGCGAAGAGGGCAAGGACGATGGATAGAACGCATACACCGAAAGAAACAGCCATCATAATGGCCAACGCGGTCATAAACGTTTCATTTAAGGCCTCGCGCTCTTCGATGCCCTTGAGCCGGGCCACGTACCGCTGCATCGTGACGCGCATGCCGGTATCAAGGAGGCCATAGCTATCCGTGATCGACATTACAAGAACCCACATGCCGTATTGGAAATCGCCCAGGCCATGAATCAGAATCGGAGTGAGAATGAATGACGCCACACCTGTGACGGCCATGCCTACCCAATTGGAGAAAACGCTGCGAGCGATGGACACGCCGGCTCTAAGACTGCCAGATTTGCTGCGCTCCGTTTCTTGCGTGTTCGTTTTTTCCACCGTCGCGTTCAGCCCACTTATCAACAAACTGGATGACCTCTTTCCCAGAATCGAACGGTTCGTTTTTGCGGCCAAGCCGGGGGAAGAGAATTGTCGAGCTAGGCACTGACAACGACGGCCTCGGTTGGCCGAGACGACGATAACCTATAAAATCACTATCCGCAGGAGAGCTGTTGACTGCTCATTTTTGCCACGCGCCGGAATTGCTTCCAACACCTACTTCGGCGACGACTGGCTCCTCACTCGCCATTGAACGGTGGTTCAATTCTTGACCCTCAGGAAGGGCGGGGCTCGCCTTCATACTCATGGAACCGGCGAGCGCCGGCAGGCAGGTCGTAAGAAATATAGCCATCCAAAACATCTTCTGGTATTCGCCAGAAACGAAGAAAAGGGCCACAGAAGCTCCTAGGATACCTCCCTGTAAACCAAGCGCGACCCGGCCAAGAAATACGTCGTGAGTTTTCAATGCAGCACGCTGGACTCGTTCTAAGCTAACTAGGCTACCGACGATAATGCCTAGAAAGATGAATAGGCTAGGTACGCCCAACTCGGCAGCAATCTCCATGTAGCTGTTGTGGGCGACGCGCCGAACGGTTTCGTATTTGGGAACTTTTGCCGGATCGACGTACTTACTTATTTCCGAAGGGTAGTTGTCTAAGCCAACGCCAAAAATTGGGTGCGCCGCGACCATTTTCAATCCGCCGTCCCACAAGGCCAAACGAATCTGCTGAGCGTCCTGGTCGGATTGCGATGGGTGCAATAGGCGCTGCACCGGAGATATTTGGACAGGCAGACTCAAAACCGCTAACGCCACGCAAACCATCGCGAGGTTACGGACACGGTGGCGCGACCTTAGAAGAAAATAAAGGCAGCTCGCAATCAATCCCAGGAAGCCGCCACGGGAAGCCGAAAGCAGAACTGCCGCCACACTCAACGTCAGGCAGCTCAAACAAAACAGACGTTGCCAACGCGGCTGCTTTTGCTGGAGTAACAACAAGGCGACAGGCATGAACAGCAGCGCATTCACAGTGAAATAATTGGGATCACCAACGACATAACCGGGACGGTAGCCAGCGTAGAGGGCATGATGAGTCTGCCAGTCGCGCAAGACATAAGCCGAGGCCAGGCCAATGGAACCGATGCCCGATAACACAACCCAGCGCATCCTGGACCGCGTGTCGACGACCGCAACGGTAATAAAGAAAAAGGCCAAAAAGGAGGTATAGGTAACCCAGTGGCCAGAATTAAAGCGCACCTGAGCGAAGACCAAACAGGAAAGGGAAACGAATACATACAAGACGACAAAAAGGCGCGCCTGCCAGGTCACGAAAAACCGCGGTAAGGTTTTCCTTTGAGCCAAATGGAAGATCGCATAAGGCAAGCATACAATCCCAATGTACTTGATGCCCGTCAGGTCGCCTACAAACTGGGCCCAAATGTGGTGCTGGCTTAGGGGCAAAACGAAAATCAAGAAGTAGAAAAGTATCATGGCCTTGACCGAGCACTCATGGGTGGCTTCATCTTCCGGCAACCTTAGCAACTTGCGGCACTAATTCTTCGAATGCCGCCCGAACGGCCGCACCTAAAGTGGACAGATCATAATGGCCTTCTACCCGGCGGCGAGCCGCCCGGCCCAGAGCGACACGGCGGGACCGATCGGCGAGCAAGTTGGCAACCGCTGCAGCGAACTCCGCCGGCTCATCAGCCAGAACGATTTCTTCGCCGGGAAGAAATTCCAAGCCCTCCGCTCCCAAGCGCGTCGAAACGATTGCCTTGCCCATCGCTGCCGCTTCCAGAATCTTGAGCCGTGTCCCGCTCCCAATACGCAGAGGAACAACGCACACTGCCGCTTCCGCGATAATTGGCTGCATCTCCGCAACGCTTCCGGTAAATGTCACTTCGGGAAAGCCCCGGTACCTATCCAGCATCTTCTGCGTAGGATTTCTGCCCGCAACCTTAAATTGGAGCTGGGGAATTTTTCGTCGCAGTATAGGTAGAATTTCCTCAACAAAGTAGTTCACAGCATCGCGATTCGGAAACCAATCCATCGCACCCACGTAAAGGAGCGTCCGGCTATCGTCTTCGTAGGAGGGTTTATAGCTCCATACATCCACGACGTTGGGAAGGATGTAGGTTCGCGCAGTGGGGCAGAGTTTACGGATTTCTTGCCCATCGCGTTCAGAGCAGGCAAGCACCGCTTCACAATTGGCGCAGGCATCGATCTCCAATTGACGAACCTTCGCATGTTCCGAGCGGCCGTAGAGACGTTTTAGTGGATTCCTTTCGTAATCAAGAAAGCGCCCCATAATTTCGTGCGTAATGTCGTGCTTGTTCAGAAAGACCGGGACATTCATCGGCTGCCCGATGTTCGCCAGCATATAGACGTCATCGCAAATTATCGCGTCAAACTCACCAGCGCTTAGTGTGCGTTGAACCGTTTCACCCATCTCGTCGGAGCGCAGCCGTCGCGCGCCAAATGGCATCGCAGAAAACAATCCGCAAAGGCGATTCCAGTATTCGACGAGAGCGTGCTGCTCAATTGGCCCGGGAACGAAGCGCACCTGAGCGCAGAGATCGGCGAGTTGCTTAGGAAGACGGCCAAACTCACTGGCATCCGCAAAACAGACGAGCGTCACTTCATGGCCATCTGCTTTCAAGGCAGAGAGCAATGTGCAGCACCGCATACGATGCCCGTTCGTCGTCGGTACCGGCGGCGCCAATCCTAAGAACAAAATCCGCAAAGCAGTGACTCCTTACAGACGGCCGACAAATTACCGTTATTCGGATTAACCGTTTCCCACGACTCCGGCCCTTCTCAATAACTTAACGAATGCTCGAATGGGAACAAAAACGTAATTTTTCTCCAGGAAGTATTTTACGAACCATGGGTACTGGCTCATATAAAGCATCGATGCAATCGCCCAATCCATATTCCCCGGTCTGAATTGCGTGGCGTGTTTTTCCCAATCGCCGTCGACATCGATCTCTTCGGCGTTAATCCGTCCAAATCCTCGTTCGGCCGCCCATACCAGATGCTTGGCCCTCGCCGGTTCCAGCCCGACAAGCCGCATCGCAGTGGCATCGACAGCCACGGCATCCTGGCCGGCAAGCACGATGTCGAGTTTGCGAGGTTCCCCATTCACTGGGCCGCGCCCTTCCATGGCCACAATCGAGTCCATAATGGACATTCTGGGCCGCAGCATTTGCTGCAAAGACGCCAGTAATTCATCGATATGTTTATGCAACAGAATGCGATTGTGTTGCGGCACGCAACCCCATTGGTTCTTCAGCGAACCAGTGAAATATGTGAGGGCATGGGTCTTCAGTACCGGCAGCGTTATGAAAGCATCCGCTTCGATCAAGAGGCGCGGCATTTCGATTTCGCCGATCGGGTCGCATGGAACTTTAACTCGAGGTACATCTGAAAAGTTTACGCACTGGATTCCAAGATCCCGGGCCATGCGTGCATGGCCGGTGATCTCGAATGACTGATCGGCGGTCCGGCGAAGATGGTCGGCCTCGCCTATGTAGATTCGTTTGGTTCGGGTGAGTAACACTTCGCATACGGCCGTAGTCAGCGCGAGATCTGTGTTCGACTTTTCCATTTGTTCCGGGACTATGGTGCAAAGATTGGGCTTGAGGACTACCGTTGCATCTCGCGCAACCCACCGCTCCCATTCGCACAATTCCATGCACTCCCGCACCACAGTTGTAATGGACTGATCGGCAACACTCCTTATCACAACCTTCGTCTTCGAATCGTTGATGGCCATCCCCCTATCTGAGCTCCCTTTTAGAATCAGCGTTCCGCGACCACGAGTAAGTTATGGTCCATTATTTCATCGTGCAGTGGGGTGCGCATGAAGCAATCTCCCCCACCGCGACATGCAGCCATCAGCATCATCCAAACAACAGAGATCACGCTCTTGTACTTTTGCAGCCGATTTCCGTGCCGATATGTCCACACGTTTTCAAACGTCTGTGGGCGATTTGCGCGCTCCTTGCGTCGCAGCCAGCGATAAAAACAGAGTGGTCTTTCATGGAGATTTCTAAAAAGAAAATCCGCGTACGGTCGCAATTTCAGCGAGTAGATCTCGCAATTCTTGAAACCGGCTGCCTGCAACAAATTGTGGAGATCGCTCCAGCGTTCAAAGTAGGTGACGCCGTGACTCCTTGGTGGCCTATAATTCGGGAACTGCAAGAAGAGGCGTCCCCCAGGGCGAAGGGCTGCTCCCATATTTTGCAGGGCAATGGCGGGATCGGGCAGAAATTCAAATACTTCAATAGCCTCGACAACGTCGAACTGCCGATTCAGACTTGCTGCAAGCCCTGGCTGGCACAAGTCTGCACATAAGAAGTCCACATTTGGAACTGCTGCCAATGCCTTGCGCAGCCGCGCGATATTTCCCGCCGCCACATCCACGATAGTCATACTCTTGACCACACGAGCCAGTCGGAACGCCGTGAATCCCGTGCCTGGTCCGACTTCGAGAACATGCATTGAGGACGAAAGCGGTAGATACTGGAATAAGAGTTCGTCACGAATCGGAAGGTCCGTAAGAGGTGCATTCCAAATGTCGGACCACCGAGTCGACGGTCGCTGGCCCACAACGGTCGGAAAACCAGACCCGTGCGAGCTTGCCGACTCGGTGCTTTCGAGCAGTGCGTTAGAATCGGTCATGCGCGCGTGCCCACCATGAACAAATGGTAGTTCCGGACAACCTCTTCGGTGACATATCGCCAGTCCTGGCTTACGGGCGGAGCTGCGTGCCGGGCGGGGAGCCAGCTAAGAATCTCTGTCATTGAGCTCTTCGCCTCCGCTATTTCAGAGCCTTCAGAAAATAAAGCGCGTAGGTTAAATAACAGCGCGCTTGCCACCGCGTAAACGCAATATCGGGGAGATCCCCGCAATGCGCATCTGATCCATCCCAGCCACTGCCGCCAACTTCGATGCCAGCCTTCACGCCGTAGGACGAAAAGCCAGCCTCGCAACTGCTCCTTAATTGGCTGCTGACGCATCCATCTCTCCATTAGCTGTTCATCGGTGAGCGGGTCCTTTGTTCCGATTAGCTGCGTCAGCTCCCAACGCCACAGCAAATGCGCGTCATCGATAGCTTCCCTCCAAAACGCTAAACTGCTTTCGTCCTTTGGTGGACCCGGCAGCTCAAGTCTGCCTGCTCCTGACAGCTTATATTCAGTGCACGCAATCACCCGTTCAGCAAATCGCACTAGATTCAACGGACAGTTAATTGCTATGTGGCCTTCCGTCTGCAAATTACGCATGCTTCCGGCCCTACCTGCATAGCTGGGCTCGTATCCACCCGCGAAGACGAGGAAGGACGTCCCCATATCAATGTACAATTTCGTGGTCTGATAGAAGACTTCTTTCGGCAGCTCGCGTACTCCGTCGGTTATCCTCGTGGACACCTCGAGCAATTCGACCATGCGGTTGCACAGCAGGCGCCAGGCATCCTCAAGTGGAATTGCGTCTGCAGGAAATCGCGGAATAGAAGAAAGCACGTCCTCTCCCCAGAGCACACGACCACAGGTCAACAATTCGTAGGCAAAAATGTGCGGCCGCAACAGCCGCAGGTACTTTGGATGAACGGCAGCAAGGGATATCTTGCATTGCAAATCGCGACCCAATAATTCCGACTCGATTGCTCGTTGCAATTTCAACAAGCTTTCGCCCGAAGGCAGCTCTGCTCCTTTCTCAAATACGAGAAGAAACTCAGCATCACCGAATTGCTTCCATCCGTCAGCATCACACACAAAGGTCCCTTCCTGGCGCGCCAAGCTCCCGGTGAGGATCATTGACTTCAGATTTCCGCAATACGTGGCCAAGGCCAAGGAGACAGTACGCTCGCAAATAGCTTCCTGAACCGATTGACCATCTTTGAAACCGTGGCCCTCTCCCATGGGCTGAGCTCTCCCGCTTCCTCCCTGTGCTGAGGCAATTATCAATTTGCTTGACGACTTCACCGGATACCTCCGGCGTCGCTGGACTTGGCATGCGACCTGTCGCGGCGTAGTACCGCCATAGTTTGTCGACTCTCTTGCGTGGCACGCTGAAGCGATGCAAGGTATAAGTCTTGGGTTTGCTTGATTTGTTCGCGCTCGTCAAAGTGCTTACAAACCCATTCGCGCCCTTGACGGCCAAGGCGCTTTCGCAACTCCACGTCGCGCAACAATCGGCAGATTGCTACAGAAAGGGCTTGCGGGTCGCCCGGGGGCACAGTGAGCCCGGTTTCACCATCCACGACAACTTCTCCCGACCCATCCACCGCGGTGGCAACAACCGGTTTCGCCGCCGCCAGAGACTCAATGGCCACTAGCGGCAACCCCTCGTAAAAAGAGGGTAGGACCGTTATATCCGCTAATTTAAACCACTCGGCGACGTCGGCCTGAAAACCAACGAAGCGCACCGCGCTTTCGATTCCGAGTTCTCCCACAAACCGCATCAGATCATTCTCTAAGGAACCCGTACCAACGCACACCAAACGCACCGAAGAAAACTCACGACGAATGTCGGGCATCGCTTGCAAGAGAATCCTGTGTCCCTTCTGTGGCTCTAGCCTACCGACGACCATCAAAACGGGATCGTCCTTACCAAATCCCAGGCTCCGTTTGAGACCTGGGGATGGGCTCTGTTCCGGACGAAACCTTCGCAAATCGCTTCCGTTATGAATCACGGTGATCTTTTCCTTCGACAGGTTCTTGTCCTCCGCCAAATAACGCTTGTTGGCATGAGAGACGGCGATGTAACGCGTAACCAGTCGGCCCACAAGGCGGTCCACCAGGAACTTGGATTTCAACCAACCCCTGCGCCAGTCTTCGCGCACGTGCGGAGTCTCGATAATCACGGGGACCCCAACTATCCAGCCAATGGGTGAAGCAAAGAGACTGGCGTAAAATAAATGAGAGTGCAGAATCTTCACTCGCCGCCTGCGTAAGATTCGCGCGAGGTGCAACATTGCTCCCACGTGGCTTGGCCTCCGCAAGGAAATGGGGAAAACTTCGACATCTATAGGTAGATCCGGCCGTAGCTTCTGGGCCAGTTCAGAAGGGCAAGCCAATAGCGGTTGAAAATAAGTGCGGTCCAGCCCGCGCAGCAACGTCAAGAGATGCTCTTCTGCGCCCCCCCTAGTTGGCTCATTCGAAAAATATAATATTGGAGTGGGAATCGGCTTCATTTGGATCATCGTCCAGCGCGCGCAGCCGCGTTTCCGGCGCAGTCCTTTATCGTTCGGGTGTTTGCGATCTTGCTCACGGCGAGTTTATCCTTCAACCGTATGCTCGAAACCAGCGGCACTTTGCATGCAGGTATACACATCGCCGATGGTTTGTACGCGTATAGGCGGTTCGCTGCTGCTCAGAAAGATTGCGTCAGAATGGGAATCCTCAGGATGGTAGCCGTGCATTCCGTTGGGCACCCATCCTTTTCCATTAAAATCGCTTTTCGATAAGAGCCAGCCTGGGTGTAACAGGAAGACAAGCTCACCAAAACGGTGATCGCTGAAGAACACGCCGAGCTGCCGCAACTCTTCGTCCGGCACCACACGCCCGCATAGCAAATTCTCCAGCTGTCTCTGGATAACTTGCTTTGCCCGATCATTGAAGAACCAAAACCGCGCCATTGTCGAGTCATATACCGCCAGGTAATCCACAGCTGCCTTTAACCCAAGATTCTCGATCTCCTGGACCACGTCGTAACGATGCTCCACGGGTGTCATTCCGTGATCGGAAATCACGGTCATGGTCGCATCCGAGTCGATCTGCCGTGCCGCCTTGAAGATCTTTCTTAATGAAGTGTCGTACCACTTCAGCCGTTTTTCTACGTTGTCCGGCTCTTTGCAATGCATGTGCAGAAACATGTCCATTTCACTGAGATATAAGAAGAAGAATGATGCTTTTCGCGATTGAATGTCGTTGAGTGCTTGGCGGAGAATCTGCTGGTCTGTGAGCTGATGATACGAATACACCTGATGGGCAATGCCCTTGCTGGTTAGCTGATCAAAGATCGAACGGGAACCGGTGATGCCTCCTGGATCGTAAATGTTCTTCTTCTCAACGTAGTTGAACCACGGCAGGAATCTGGGGCTTACACTGCACTCGAAAAGCGGCCCCATACCCAAGACGTGTCGTCCGAGTTCTTTGATGATCTTGCGGGTGACACGGTGATCCAATACGACGTCCGGCAGGAATTGTGCGAACTTTAGCCAGCGGAAAGGCGAGCCCTTCGGGTCATAATAAAAGAGGTTCCAATGACCAGTCACTGCCGGGGGCGCGCCCGTTAGAATCGTCGGGATCGCACCGGAACTGAATCCCAACACCGTCCGCATTGAGCTGCGATAGGGCAAGATATCGTTCAGAAATTCGCGCCCCTCCACGAAACGCCAGCCTAGCGCGTCGACGAGCACAAATATCTGCAATGGCGGCCGCTGACTCATCCCTTACTCCGTCACCACCTGGACACCTAATTGTGACGGTTGAAATCTGAGCAGAACATGCTTCGGAAGGTAAAGCGCCGCCGAGCGCATCGAGCGAAGGATGTAAGGTAAGGGATGACGCACTAAAAGCCTTCGGAACTCGTGAGTAGAAGTTCGTCCAAGGACCGCCACCCTATTTACGCAGCGGTTTCCCCAAGAAGCTGTCCATTGCCGAGAGTTGCACACCCCACGATAACCCAGTCGGAAAGCCTCCTGGATCACTCTGCGGTTTAGCAACCCGTACGGTGCCGCCAGAAACTCCACGGCTTTACCGAGCTTGTCTTCCAGTACTTCCCGGGATGAGCGAAGTTCTCGCTCCAAATCTCCAGGTGTAAGGCGCGACAGAACGACATGGGAATGGCCATGAGAGTGAAACTCCATCCCCGCTTTTTGCATTTCTCGTATCCATTCCCAGTTCAAAAATCCCGCTTTTCCGATATTGGCGGTATTAAGAAAGAAGTCCGCTCGCAATCTAGCTTCCAGAAGGAGCGGAAATGCCTTCTCGTAATCGGAACTGCAACCATCGTCGAAGGTGATACCAACCGATAATTTCCGTTCAAGATGATCAGGGCCCTGAGCAATTTCCCTCACGGAAGATATCTGATAACCGGCCTTTTTGATTTGCTCCAAATGATCGCGAAACGCTTTTGGCGTGACCGCATATTTCCAGTTTGCCGAGCGCGCGTTGCAGTCTCGCTCTTCGGCAATCTCGTGGTACAAGAAGACTGGAGTTCCTTCGAGCACGGGCCACCTGTGTCGAACCGCTTCCTTGCCTATTGAACCCTTTGCCATACGCCTTCTTCGCGCTTGGTCAAGCAACGAAACATTCCCACCAGAAAGGCAACGTTCATTGCCAGGAGGAAATACGCAAGCAGGGCAAAGCGAACATTTCGCATTCGTTCGCGAAGGACAAATCCGAGCCCGGCCCACAAGTAGAAAAAGAGTTGCAGCAGTCCGAATAAGCCATAGCCAGGATGCGGTAGTAAAACGACGTTGCTGATTAGCAAACTACAGAGAATCAGGGGCAGAATCCATCGCAGCAACTTATGGGACACAAATGCGAAACGCCCGAATCCCCCCATAGGCACGCTGAGCAGAAACATCAGGGACGCGAAGCTCCCCGTCGCTAACCGCACTCGCCGCGTGAACTCCCCTTTGATGCTTTCCGGTGCATAGTCCGTCGCGATCGCTTCAGGGTCATACACGACACGATAGCCCGCCTTCCGGGCATTCATTGGGATGACAAAGTCATCCAGCACGGTACCCGGGGCGAGCGGGACATACGCGCTCCGTCGCAGTGCGTAAGCCGCACCGCTGGCTGTCAAGGTCGCGCCGAGACGCGTTTCCATCAGCCGAATCATGGATTCGTACTTCCAGTAGATACCCTCAGTCTGCTGCGATTCTGCGCTGGCCTGAAATCTTAGAGCGCCACATGCGGCCCCGATTCGCCCATCTGAGAAGTGTCGAGATAGTTTCCGCAGCGTGTCCGGAGCAAAAAGTGTGCTTGCGTCTGAGAATACCAGGATCTCGTGGCGAGCGTGCAGCACCGCTTGGTTCAGAGCGACTGCTTTTCCCGATCGGCTCGAAAGAAAAATCGCTTCGATGTTCGGATCCTCTAGCCTTTTCAAGATCTCGTTCGTTCCGTCAGTCGACCCATCGGACGCGAAAACAATCTGAATCTTCTCCGTCGGATAGTCCATCTCGCGAATGTTGCTGATTTTTTGCCGAAGCCTCGCCTCCTCATTGAAGGCGGGGATCAGGAGGGAGACAGAGGGTACCTCGCCCTCCTCGAGCGAAGACACCCGTCGGTTCTCCCGGTCAAAGAGGTATCGCCAGTCGCGCCGCAGTTGCGCAAGGCTATAGCAAAAAAATAGGACCACGGGGTAAGCGAAGTATGTGTAGCCAACTAGCGCCAGCGAAAACCAAAAAACAATCTGCATGACCAGGGCAAAAGCGCTCATCGCGAACCGCGCCCTAACAACAATATCTTCATGGTCTTAATCAAAATCAAAAAATCAAGGCCGACCGAGGCATTCTTAATGTAGAAAAGATCGTAAGCGAATTTCTCGATGTTATCTTCGATGGTTTCGCAATAGCCCCGGTTAACCTGGGCCCAACCGGTAGCACCCGGTTTCACCAACCATCGCTGGCGGTAATGCGGGATTTTTTCCACGCATTCTTGTTCCTGGTCAGGAACGAATGGGCGTGGGCCGACAAAGTTCATATCTCCCTTCAGAATATTGAAAAGCTGCGGTAGTTCATCCATGCGGCTGCGCCGCAGCAGCCGGCCAACGCGAGTAAAACGGCTATCCGTTATCTCCGCGGGACGGTGACTGTCACCCGTATCGGAGCCATCTACCATCGTACGAAACTTGAACAACGTAAAGATCTTGCCATTCTGTCCGATGCGTCTCTGACGGAAAATGACCGGGCCGGGGGAATCGAGACGTACTGCTAGTCCGATTAAAGCCATCAACGGCGACATGAGCGACAGACTCAGGGCGCTTAGAACAAACGAAAAAATACGCTCAAACACTAACAGCGGTCTGGAGATTCGAAACCCGGACGAAAACAATAACCAGCTCAAGCGCAAAGACTCAATTGGCACTTTCCCGGTCACCGCCTCGTACACATCGGCGCCGTCTTGGATCATTACGCCGCGACTCTTCAATTGCAGCAGTGCTTCCACAGGCAACTTGCCCCTTCGGTCGCCCATGCTAACAATGATGCGATCCGGTCGATAGGATTCCGCTGAGCGCACAAATTCATCTAACTCCTCCACCGCTGCCATGCTCGATTTTCCAGTCCCATTTTCGACGCTCTTCATTTGTCCGACCACGTGCACGCCCAATTCAGAGCGAGATTCCAACTCCAACAGCAGAGAGGTTGCCAGCGAACTGTCGCCCAAAATCAGCGCCCGCTGCGCGAATCGCGGCAAAGCGTTCAATTTTAGAAAGAGCCGTCGCCAGAGCAGCAACAGCATGGTCACCAGAACGAAACCGATCAGGAAAATACCGCGGCCCAATTCAAGTGGAGGATAAACGTAGTACAGAAGCGCCAGCAGTATGCACACGGTGCCCAGCACTTGGATCACACGCGTTAGCACCTCGCGTTGATTGCTCAGGATCGCGGAGTCATAAAGATCGAAATAATACATGCAGGTTATAAACGCGCCGGATACCACAGCGATCTTGAAAAAACCCTGTTCATAGCCGAGCATCAGCGAAGCGTCGTTGGCGCCAAGCCGCGCAACCGAGGCGACCACGAACGCAAGGCCTACCAGGCACGCCTCCGATATGCCAAGAAATAGCGTGCGCGCTGGAAAATAAGCGTGGAGCAACCGGATCAAGCAACGACCTCCGGCTTTGCTTCCGAAAGCTGTTCTTCCACTTCCACAGTCTGCGGGGGATAGCGCCGGTTATAGTAATTCGCTTGGTCAAACTCCGAAGCTTCATTGAGCACAACCCCAAGAAGTTTGGCGTTGTCCAGGCCGGCCAAGCCCTTCCTCAGAGTCGAAATTGGTGCCACGCCTTCGCGAACCACCAGGAGCGTGCCATTCACCCACCGCGACCACAGGTTGACATCTGCCATCGGCAACAATGGAGTCGAATCGACAACGATCCAATCAAAATAGCGAACCAATTGCGCAAACGCCTTTCCGAATCGTCCCGACTGCAAAATATCGGACGGCTGATCAAACGCTTTCCCTGCTGCCAGCAACCATAGCGGCAGGCCGTTCAGCTGGTACATGAACTGGGTAATCTCGACGTCCGGTTTGGACCACCACTGGCCGAGCCCTTTCGCATCCTCTAATCCAAACATCGAAGTCAACGCCGGCTTGTGCAAGTCTCCCTCGATCAACAGCACCTTCGAGTTGGAGCGTCTTGCAAGAGTGAAGGCCAGATTTGCCGAAACCAAACTCTTACCCTCATTGCTTGCCCCGCTCGTCACTTGCAACGACGTAAGGTCTCCGTTCTTCCGTAAGTTTTCGATTCGCGTTGCCAGAACGCGGAATTTCTCCGCGCCCAGGCTCATCGGATCGGTCAATGCGACCAAGTGTGCCGCCGGCGATACGCGTATGTCAGCGCTCTGAGCTCCCGCCAGCCCCGCTGGCTGCGTAGCCACCGCAACTTGTGCTACCGGTACTGGCTTCGCCGACTCGGCGGCCGCTTCCGATTGCCGATTTTCTCGCTCTGACTTCCGTAAGGCTTCGTGTATTCGACTCACGCTGATTTCACTCCCGCCTGAAATTTATTATGCGTAATGTTTTTCGCTTTTAGCCCTTGTACAACGAGTAGGCATTTCCTAGTACGATGAAGACGAGTACGGCTACGACCCCCAACCGGTCCAGCCACCGCAGACGAACAAGACGTTCATCCTCTTCAGGCGTGCTCAATCGCGGAATGCCCACAAGTACACGCGACGGGACAAGGCCCTCGAGATCCTTTTCGTGGCGCACGCGCGCATCGGTAAGTTCCAGGACCGCCGTCAAAATGGCACCCACAGCCAAACCAAAAACTAAGCCGCCGACGCTCACCAAAAGATGGTTTGGCGCGGAAGGCTTATAGGGCATGCTGGGTGGATCAATGATCCGGAACTGTTCACCCTGTTGGCGTTGTTGAAGGCTCGTGGCCAGTTGGGATTGCATCTGCTTCTGAAGCAAGGAGTTGTAATTGGCTTGCGATTCCTCATAGCCGCGTGAAATGTCCGCCAGTTCCTGTTCTGTTTGCGGAGTCCCGTTCAAGCGCGCCTGATATTGGGACATTTCTGACTGGATCTTTATCTCCTGCTTGCGAAGATTCTCGATCTCCAATTGATTCGATTTCAATTGACTTTGGATCTGCATCATCGGACTTAGTGTTCCGTTCCGAAGCACCGATGCCCTATGCGATTCAGGAGCTTCGGCCTCGTTGTCCGCTTGCTGTTTGGCGGCGATTTCGTCCTCGATCTCTTTTTTTAGCTTTTCCGTCTTGGCAATGTTGCCTTTTAGTGCCACGACGTCGGGGTAGCTATCCGTATACTTCGATTGCGCGTCCGCCAACTGCACGCGCAGAACCTTGAGTTCGTTCTCGAGCGCCTCCGGAGGCGTTGCCGGCGAATCTCCGCTGACCAAGCTTTCCTGCACCGACTGGTACTGCTGCAAAAGAGACTGTAGATAGAGTTTCTGCTGCTCGGCTGCCTCAACTGCATGCTGCGTGGCTTGTAATTGAGATTGCAAGCCCGACATAATCTGAACATTGCTCGGGAGCTGGCTGGGCAGGGATCCGAGATGCGTCGCCTTGAACGCTCGTACCTTTGCTTCTTGTTCCGCAAGTTTCGCCCGTGCGTCGCTGAGGCGGCTATCGAGGAACGCCGTTGTACTCTCAGATAGCTGCTGCTGTGATTTGAGATTCTCTTCGATGAATAAGGTCGTGAGTTCGCTGTTCACCTGCTGGGCAAGCTCTGGTGTACCCGCGGAGTATCGAATCTTGAACGCGGTAAGTTCACCCGGGTGCCCCGGCGCCTGCACAAGCTCAATTTGTATATCCCTGCGCATCTGGTCCACCGGGTCCGTCGACTGCAGCTTGCTCGTCAAGCCCCCGTCCCGCGCGTACAGATGGAAACGGTCAATGGTCGCCTGAAGACGCGTGCGGCTGAGAATCTGTTGCGTCATGCTTTGCAACCGTTCCTGAAGACTAACGGAAACATTCGGCACTACGTATTGCTCGGGAACCTTCTGTTGTTCTACCAAAATCAGCGCGTCGGACTGATATGTTGCGGGTAACAGCCAGCTTACTATCCAAACCACCAGCCAGCACGCAGACAGAGGCAGCAATATCCACCAACGTCGACGTCGCACTATGGCCCAATAGTCATCCAGGCTCGCCGCCTTAGAGTCTTCTACTTCCTCAAACATCACTACCTCCCGATTGGCCTTGAAAAATCGTATGAGACGGATATCCCCGCAAGGTCATGATTCCCGCTGCTTAACCCTACGATGCTTCCGATTTGATTCAACCTCTCGAAAAACATATTCATGGACACGTTCCTGTAAATTCGCCTGCCGAATCCGACTGTGGCCGAGTAATTTCGAAATTCACTTGTGCCTGTCTTCACGGCAAGCAGCTGGTCGTTCGCCGCGGCAAGATCTATCTTCATGCTCCAGTTTGGGCTCAGTTTCCAATTAAAACGCGCCGAACCCGTATCTAGTTGCACTGCTCCGGTCAGGCCCCCTCCATCGCTCACCCCGTGCGAATAATTCAAGACCATCGCGCCGCGTCGCCCCGTTATCTGGTAAATCGCTCCGCCAGACCACGACAACGTGTTCTCTCGGATCGGTATCTGCACTATTGTGAACCCTGCATTTAAGTTCACTTGGTTGGAGATCAGCGCATATTGAGGTCCCGCATACACTGTAAGATTGGTGTGTGGCGTCAGCCGAATCTCGTCAAAAACTGAGAACGAGTGCGTGGTGGTTCTGGCGCTTACTTGCTGGAATTTCAGGACTTGGCCGCTGTACTGAACGCCTATTTGATTTCGCGGGGTTATCTGCTGCGCGACGTAAACCTGACCTGAGGCTACCTGAAAACCAAGCAATGTCGGATTCGTTGTAGAGCTTGACGAAGTGCTGCCGTAATGGCTCAAAGTGTAATTTCCGCTCAAACCCAACGTCGTGTGCTGGCGCGGTTGGTATGAATACTGCGCCTGCGAAAGGTTCGCTGTACGCCGCACGTTAGGGAGAAATACGCTCTGATTCGGGGCAACCACGGGGCCCGGCGTCGTTCCAAACGGCTGGGAACCAAACTGCTGGAATGGATCGGTGCTCAGTACATAGTTTTGCTGCACTGAAAGGGAGCTGTGTTTCGACACCAGCCAGGTAAAATGCCCACTGAACATGTTCGTAAATTGGTCGGCGAATAATCCGTGCTGACTTACATCGATTCCCGGGCTATAACTCACGCCGTAGTCAAATCGCCGAAAAGTCTGGAGCATGGAAAAGTTCGGTCTGAAAGAGTAGCCAATATCAGACCGCTTCGTGGTCGATGAAATAATGGCGTTATCGTCGTAACGCGCCCCAGCTTCCAGCCTTGCTGAGAACATATTGGAGCGGACCGCTTCGGCTCCCGGAGTTGCTGTGGGCATCTGGCCGCTCGCCACTGCGGGCACATTGGGCGCGGAGGGGCCAGCAAACTGTCCGCAGACCTTGCCGGGCATCAGCAAGAAGACGACGCCCGCCACAATCTGCGTGTGCATGTATCTGTATGCCATAACCTAATTCTCCGCTTACGGAACGACGATCGTATCGCCAGGCTTCAGCGTGATGTCGTTTTTAAGATTCTTGCCCTTAATGGCATCCTTATAGTTGAATGACAACTTTGCTCGAGTGCCGTCGGGCATAGACCGCAACACGTAAATCTTCGTCTGCTTAGCGAAATCTCGGAATCCGCCAGTCAATGCAATCGCGTCTAATACCGTCATCGATCCGGTCAGTGGATATGCTCCCGGCTTCGCCACCTCGCCGACGACGTTGAAATGGTGACTCCGTGGATCGGTCACAATCACGGTGACCTCGGGATTCGCGATAAAACCCTTCAGGCGTTTACCTATGTCATCTTGCAACTGCAAAGGAGTCATCCCACTCGCCTGTATTTCCCCAATCAAAGGCAAGGTGATCTTCCCGTCTGGTCGCACCGGAATCGCGCGAGAGATCTCTCTCTCCTTCCATACGTCGATATCCAGTAGGTCGTTCTCGCCGATCACGTAGGTCCTGTTGTCCACCTGCGAATTGCCCTGAGCCGACGCAGGCTGCGCACTCTTGGAGGGCGCTGCCGACTCCGCTGCAGCCGTGTCAGTCGTCTTTTTGGGCTCCTGCGCCATTGCGGAAAGCGCTACCATCGCCGGCAAGACTAGCAGCCACTTCCCACCTCTTAGAATTGCGACCCGCATTTCCTTCTCCTTTTTCTTTATTTCACTCATCGCTAAGCTCACCGGACGGGGGACTTTTCCGGCTGTTACGCGTTGGCAAGCCGGCTTCCTTCAACTTATAGAGCAATGCGCGATAGCTGATTTCCAGTGCGCTCGCAGCCCGTCGGCGGTTCCAGTTGTGAGCTTGCAATGCCTTGACGATAATCTTTCCTTCCAACTCGCGAACAGCCTCACGCGTCGCCTTCTTCAGCGAGAGCATGGTGCCGTCTACACCTTCGGAATCTACCCGGGCCGCGCTCTCTTCGCTCATCTGCAGCGTGATGACGTCTTCTGATCCCAATATGACGTACCGTTTAATCAGGTTCTCGAGTTCGCGAATATTCCCTGGCCAATGGTACCGCTGCAGCACTTCAAGTTTTCGCGCCGAGAACGGCTGCGTCGTCCGATCGAATCTTTCGCTGTACATCTGCCGCAGTGAGTCGCAGATAAGCGGAATGTCCGCGGCACGCTCTCGCAAGCTCGGCACGTGAATGCTCACCACGTTAATGCGGTAGAACAAATCCTGCCGGAATGATCCCTTCCGAATTTCTTCTTCCAAGTTGCGGTTCGTCGCGCAGATTATTCGCGCATCGACTTTTTTGTCCTCTTGCCCGCCCACCGGACAGAACTGGCCGTCTTGGAGCAGTTGCAGTAGCTTGGCCTGCAGGCTCGGATCGAGTTCCGCAATCTCGTCTAGAAACAGCGTTCCGTGCTGCGCCATTTCCACCCGGCCCGGCTTCGTGTCGTTCGCTCCGGTGAAAGCGCCCTTCTGGTAGCCGAACAACTCGCTCTCCATCAAGGTTCCAGGAATCGCCGGGCAATTTACCTTAACGAAGGGACCGAAGGCCCACGGTGAACGGGCGTGAATCAGTCGGGCGATGACTTCCTTGCCGGTGCCGTTTTCGCCGCGGATCAATACCGGCACACTGGCCCCTGCTACCTTCTCGACTTTCTGGCGAACTGCCCGCATAGCCTCGGACTGACCGAACACTAGGGCATCCGGCAAGGCACCCGGACTTAGCTCTGACCTGATCCTATCGCCGCTGTGCCCTACTGGAATACCCACAAGCTCCATCCGCTGACAGAGCATTACTGAGCTCTGTGAATGTCGCATATCCTTGCACACTTAAATCCAAGGCACGTGCGTATGTTAGCCACGCCCTGAACCGGAAAAACTACACTAAAGCTTTTATATGCAGTAACTTATAAGAGATATGGGGTCGGTGCCACAGGCCCTGTTCTATCCTGATCGGCACCGAATTACGTCGGAATGGAAAATCTTTTCACTTACCGCCGTGCGTTTTTCCTGAGAACGCACGAGCACATCTGCTCTCCAAGGAATCCGATCGGCAGTCCGGCGTCTCCCGCCCATTTGGTTCGTTGGATGGCGAGAGACAGATATCTCCACCGGGGTACTGGCTCATTTTATGTTTTACTTGAATTATGGGGGGAAAGCTTCAGGCTCTGCCATTTTCTCCACGAATGATGTCATAGCGTTCGATTACTGCCGCCACGCCCATCCGCGAGCTTCCGTCTTCCATGCGTTTCTCAACGCGAACGACCTTGCCCAGTGCTCGCACAAAAACGTCCGAGCCGTGTGTAATTTCCGCAGGCAGTGTCAGGGTAATGTCCAGTTCCGAACCCGGTTCCAGGTCTTGATCTAATACGAAGTAAACACCACGCGTGGAAACGTCGCGCGTCTTGCCTTTTTGCGTGTCACTAATGCGCTCTGCAGGCACACGAATGATAACGGGCAATGATAAATCATAACGCCGTGCAACGCGCCTTTCCGTCATTACCCCCATCCTCCTGGATCCCTCGCGGCGGATATCCTCCGCGCCCTTTCTTCAATTTACCACTGCGTCATCCAGCAGGCTCTGGTATGGTTAATCGTCTCAATCTTGCGCGACAATACCGGAATCACGTGCTTTGCGCCATGGGAAAATTGTTCCGGTACCTACAGGCCTCACGGTCCTCGCTTGGGCAAGGCAGAGCTCAAATCCGGCGGCCTGAAGTCTTACTGGTTCCGAATCCCTCCAACCGCCACCGTTTCTTCGGCTGCAACATTGCTTGCCGGCGCCGCGCGCCGCGTCCTCGGAGTATCCAGGTTGAATTGGCGCATCTTGTACAGCAGAGCCTTGTAACTAATGCCGAGCATTTTCGCAGCGTCCTTGCGGCACCAACGCGTCTTTTCCAGCGCGTCCGCGATCGCTTCCATTTCTGCCTCATCCTTTAGGCCCCGCACCAAAGCCTTCAGACCCTGTTCGCGAGGAAGGGTAGGCTCCTGCCGCGGAGAGGTGCGTTGCCGAGCCGATGACATCTCAACCAGCTCGCGCAGGCTGCCTTCGTCGTCCTCAAGGATTACGTAACGCTTTACGAAATTCTCCAGTTCACGCAGGTTTCCCGGCCACGGGTAATTCACCGCGGCATCCAACAAGTGCTTCGACGGCCCATGCGATGGCTTTCCGAATTTCTCGCTATATTTCTCGAGGAAGTGACGGAACAGCAAGGGGATCTCGGCAGTCCTTTCGCGCAGCGGCGGGACCAGGATGGATAGCACGTTCAATCGGTAGTACAAATCCTCGCGAAAGCGACCCGTCTTCATCGCTTCCTGCACATCCACGTTCGTGGCCGCAAGAACGCGTACGTCCGTATCGATCAAGTGCCGCCCACCCAGCCGCGAATATTGATGGTCCTGCAGCACGTGCAGGAGCTTTGCTTGCAAATGCGTGCTCATCTCCGCGATTTCGTCCAGGAAAATTGTGCCTTTATTGGCCAATTCGAATTTCCCGGGTTTCGAGCGAACGGCGCCGGTGAATGCTCCCTGTTCAAATCCAAACAGCTCCGATTCGAGCAGTTCGCCCGGCAGGGCCGCGCAATTCACTTTCACAAACGGCTGATTGCGTCTTTTTGATCGCAGGTGAATCATTCGGGAAACAACTTCTTTTCCCACGCCGCTTTCGCCGCAGATGAATACGGGCACGTCTACCGGCGCGATTTGCAGTATTTGCTGCCGGATTCGCACCATTTGCGGACTCGCCGCCAGGAAACTCAGGTCTTCCGTCACCTGATCGCAATAGTCGCGAAGCGCCTGGTTTTCCTGCGTCAGCTGATTCTTCCGGCGCGACTTCAGCATCGCCGCATCCAACTCGCTTTTCTCGAACGGTTTTGTCAGGTAATCGTGCGCTCCGATTCGAATCGCTTCCACCACCGTGCCAACCTCATTCGAGCAGCTCAACATGATTACGTTCAGGCTGCGGTCCAGCTGCATCAATTCTTTCAGAGTGTCCAGCCCGTTCAACTCCGGCATCAGTACATCCAGGATAATGAAATCCGGTCGTTCTCCGGCGTTCACTTTGGCAAGCGCCTCTTTGCCAGAACTCACCGTGTGCACGTCGAATCCATCGACCTCCAGCAACGTCTGCAGGTACTTTCGAATGCTCGGTTCGTCATCGACCACCAAGATTTTCTCTTTTGCAGCCATCCAGCTCTCCTTCACACCTGATTCCGTATCCAAATCATTCCGCTACGATCAACTCTGATCCATCGGCAACAGGAACGTAAACTTGCTTCCGCCTTCGGGCTCGCTTTCCACCCATATTTTCCCGCGATGCGCCTGGATTAGGCGCTTCGCAATCGCTAGCCCCAAACCCATTCCCGTTGTGTTGCGATCGACGCGCACAAAATCCTCGAAGATTTCCTGGTGATATTCCGCGGGAATTCCTGGGCCACTATCCGCCACGCAAACTTCCACGCTATTTGGCCGCGGCAAGCGAAACCGCCTCCGCTCCTGAATTGGCGCAACTTCCGCCACACGCCGCTCCCAAAAGTGCGGCGAAGCGTGGAGCCTCACCATGCCTCCTCCCGGAGTGTGCTTCAGTGCGTTATCCAATAGATTCGCCGCTGCCTGCTGCACCTTCTGGTAATCAAACCGGAAATTCGCTATCGACGGATCGAAGGAGGCTTCCAGCTTCACTCCCTTGCGCTGAAACGCTTCTGACCACCGCTTCGCAACCTCATCCAAGCAATCTCGCAAATCATTTTCGCGCAACTGCAATACTAGCTTCCCGCTTTCCAGTGCCGAATAATTCAGGAACATGGACACCAGCCGGACAAGCCGCTCACAGCTTTCCTTTGATTCTTCGAGTATGTCTCTTTGCTTGTCCGTCAGTTTTCCCAGTGATCCTGCCAGCATCAAATCGTAGTAGCCCTTGATCACCGCCAGTGGTGTCTTCAGTTCGTGCGCGGCGGAAGCCAGGAACACCGTTTTCTGCCGGTTTACTTCCTGCAGCTTTAGGTAGGCCGCAAGCAGATTGCGGTACGTGATCTCGCGCTCCTGCAAAAGTTCTTGAACCGTTATATGCGTCGCAGAGTCTGGCGCCTGTGGCTCTTCCTGTCGTTGGAATTGCACCACAACCCAGTCTGGCTCCGGCATCCACTGTACCGTCGCTGAAAATCTGGCGCCACCTCGCGTTACCTCCACCGGCACTTCGTGCTTTCCGCTTTCAATCTCCCGGAAAACTCGATGAGCATCGGATTGCAATAAATCGCTAAAAAGGTTGATTCCCGGTTCCTCGCTAACTTGAATGCCCAGGAACTCCCGGGCTCGCGCGTTAATCAAAACGATCCGCCCGGCGCGCTCTGCGACCACCAGCGCCGTTTCCACCGTGTCGAGCAAGCCGGCGACGATTCCCCTGGAGATCCCAGCCACTCCGCGTGAATCGGCTACTGGTAGATTGGCGATTATTCCAGTCATGGCTCTTTTGCTTAACGTCACCTAGCGCAACGGGAAAATATTTTCCTCTTGGGAGTGTCCGCCATACTCCCAAACAGCCCCTCACCTGTCAATGGGAAAAGCGTTCCATTTGCACATTTGGGGAAGCGCATGTCATAGAACGTAACCTTTGTGGTCTGTTTCACCTGACACGTCCGTTGCACTCCTGCTTAACATCCTTACAACGAGTCACTTACGGTCAAACGCCATGTTCCGACCCACTGGCATTGAATATGCACTGTCGTACTAGTTCGTGGGTACTACGGGGGAAGTTTGGAAGCCCAAATCGATAAGAGGGGCGAACGCTTGGATCCTACTCAACGCCGCCGTTCCCCACGTATTCGGCTCCAGGTGCCAGTCTTTCTTCGCGGGGTGGACTCTTCGGGCGTTGAGTTCATCGAGCTTACAAAGACCTTCAACATCAGCGCCACCGGTGCCTGCATCGCTTCAACCCATTTTCTCCGCCCTGATCAGGTTGTCAGCATTACCGTGCCTGCGCCTTCCCCAGCCTCTTCTTCCAGCGTCGTTCCAAACGAAACTCCGCCGATCGCCGCCAAGATCCTTCGACAGTCGGTTATGGGTGACATTCGTATGTTCGCGTTGGAATTCTTGAGACCACTTGAGTAAAGGACTGCCGCTTTTCACACTTTCACGGCACTTGGGTATTTTCGTTACATTGGTCGCCGACAGGCCGGGCTCTGGCTTCGATCATCCTTTTTGCGCGCTATCCGTTTTATTTGCTTTGACATAGAGGTTAATCACCAACCTGCGCCTGCCTTGGCTGAAGGGAATTTCGCCAGACCCCGTCATGGTACCTATGGACCGACACTTGCTCTCAGTCAACAGAGAAGTCTCGTTTTCTCCCCAAACCCCGCGGGGATAGCATAGGTTAGGTAGACACCCAGAATGCCCAGCCCTGGCGCTCCCGTGCCCCCTCGTCTGCCAGTTGAGGATTCCTATCTCGAGCTACTTGCCGACACGCTCGAAAGTCTTGATCTGCCCGCGCGTGGACAGTTCCTCCAACGCTACCTTCGCGCCATCACCCATCTGGACCTGCGCGAGAGTCAGTGCATCCAGTTGTGGGACGAAATGCTTCTACGCCGCCGCGAGTTGAGTGAGAACCTCGGCCGCCAAGTCGCGTTGAAAACCGCCCTGATGGACGTCCTTGCTTCCGCCGGGTTCTTCCGCGTCCCGATTGTCATCGAATACGACGAGCTCAAGGCGCTGGAACTGAATGCCGTAACGGATCCCCTCACCGGTCTCTATAATCGCCGTCTTTTCAGCGAGACTTTTGAAAAAGAGCTCAATCGCGGCCGACGCTACGGCACGCCGTTGGGCCTTGTCGTTCTTGACCTGCATCGCTTCAAGGAGGTCAACGATAAGCATGGTCATCCTCGTGGCGACGAAGTCTTGCGTGCTGCCGCCGCCACCCTCAAAAAAGCTTTGCGCACTTCAGACTCTGCCTTCCGCATCGGTGGAGACGAATTCGCCCTACTCTTGCCCCAAACGGACGCAGAACAAGCTTTGGGACTCAGCCGCCGCGTTGAAACCGTTTTCGCAGAAATGCTGCAACCGTTGCAGTTGAGCGTCGGCGTGAGTATGGACCACGGCGTCGCTACTTTCCCGCAAGATGGCGAACAGGCCGACCAGTTAATCCGCGTAGCCGACGAACGCCTCTACCGCCTGAAGCACGCCAATCATGGCAGGTCTGCAAACGGCGGAACTCGCGCCCCCTCCGATTCCGCCTCCCCAGAACCGGCTTCGATTTCTGCACCCTCCCCGACGCCTCCGCCGCCAATTTCAATCGAATCCGGGCGCGCCGCGGAACGCTCCGAGCCTAGCCCTGCCGCGCGCACCTCCGAGCCTCCCAGCGCCTCCACCTTAGCGGAAGCGTCAACGCCTTCAGCTCCATCCCCGCGAGGTTATGCAATTCAGCGCAAAGCGGAGCGTGTTTCCATGGCCGGCACAAACGCTTATGCCACTCTGGGCGAACAGGGCGCCGGGCGGGCCCGCGTTCTCGATTTAGGTTTCGGAGGCGTGGCCATCGAACTGGAGAACCAGGGAGATCTCCCGGAAAACATCTTGGCGGTTTTGCACGTTCCCATACTTCCGCCGGTGCGTGTCAGCCTCAAGCCCGTTTGGTCTCAGCGCACGACGCAGGGCAATTTGCGCGTCGGCTGCGCCTTCATTTCCTAGAACGCGCGCTCGCTCGGTAACTCGAAAATGCTCTTGTCCCGCCCATTCTTAGCACCGCCACGAGACTGCATTCAACATCCTCGCTTCTCTTGCTAAAATATGCTCGGTTCCACACGGTAGGAGCGCCATGCTCGAACCAAGAGCGACTCATCCCTATTGGCCAGATGCGCTTGGCAAGCCCGGCGACGCCTCCAGTCTCAAGGCATGGGCTTGGGCGCTCGAACGTTTGGAAAATTCTCACAACTACTGGATCGCTACGTCCCGCCCCGATGGGCGGCCTCATCTAATGCCCGTCTGGGGCCTTTGGTGGCAGGACGCCTTCTGGTTCAGCACCGGCCCGCGCACGCGCAAAGCGAAAAATCTCGCCGGCAATCCCCGTTGCGTCATCGGCACAGAGAAAGCCGATGAGGCCGTAATTCTCGAAGGCACAGTACAAGAAGTAACGGACCGCGCCGTCTGGAAGGAACTAATCGAAATTTACAATCGCAAATACGGTGGCGATGTTGGGCCTTTGCTCGAATCCTCTGGCGGCTCCATCTACCGCGTGGCCCCACAGACAGCCTTCGGCCAGGACGAGCACGCAGAGAATTTCGCGGAGGCCGTCACCCGCTGGACGTTCGCGAATTCTTGATCCTGTAGAACAGCTACCATGCCCACTAACACTCCACAAGAGCCTCCCGCGAAGTCCGCCCTCAAGAATCCGCTGCTTTATTCGTCGGTCCTCGTGGGAATCGCACTGCTGGTTGTACTTTGGATCTTGTTTTATCGCTGGCAACAGAATCGCTCTATCGAACGCCACGCACGCAACGAAAGCGCCCGTAAACAACGGGACAGCGATCGCGCCACTCTCGAGCAACTCGGCGGCAAGGACCTCGCCATCCAGACCTTCTACGCCAGTCCCGGAGCCATCCACAAAGGAGAGATCGCCCAACTATGCTATGGCGTCGCCAACGCCAAAACCGTGAAACTCGAGCCTCAGCCGAACGCTGTCTGGCCGTCCTACGCGCGCTGCGTTAGCGTATCGCCGCAAGAATCTACGACCTACACGCTCACCATCACCGATGCCTCGGAAAACACGCTAACGCAATCGCTCCAGGTCAGAGTCGAGTAGTGGCGGGATACCTCTGCGCAAATTTGGGCCCCATGAATGAAAGTTTCGCGCTTCTCTGCCCCCTCGGTGCGGAGGAGTGAACTCGGACGGAAAGGAACCCTGCTCCAGACCTGTAGTGCTAAGGTTTGCCGTCGGCCTGGTGCCGTTTCCCGCTTCCGTGCTACAACCAGGGGCGTATCTTGTAGGCGCAAATTCACCCCCATCTATAATTACCGTACGCGAGTATAATTAATGTTTACTTTGGGGCTTCTGACCGACTTGGTTTCGCCCTGCTTGGATAGGTTCAATTTAGCCATGTCTGATCCGTTGAAAAAAATTAAGCAGAAAATTCAGGATGAGCTCACCGCGCTCGAGCACGAACTCAGCGTCGACCTGCCCAAGGAAATTGCCGTCGCCCGCGCCCACGGTGACCTCTCTGAAAATGCCGAGTACAAGTTCGCCAAAGAGCGGCAGGGCTTCGTCAACGCGCGCATCGGTCAGCTCAAGAAGCGCATGGGTGATCTCGGGATGCTCAACCTCACCAATATCCCCAAAGATCGCGCCGGCTATGGCTCGCGCATCCTCGTGCTCGACACGCACCGCGACGTCAAAATCGAGTACAAGCTTGTCAGCACCGAGGAAGCTGATGCCGAAAAGGGTTTCATCTCTACCACGTCGCCCATCGGTCGAGCTCTGCTCAATCGTAAAGTCGGCGACGAAGTTCAGGTCACCACCCCCGCTGGCCCCAAGGAGTTTGAAGTCGTGCGCCTCGTCACTATTCACGATGAAGAGTAACGTCGCGCCTTAGTGTCGCGTCTCAACCGAAACACTCAACGCTGTGAGGAAATATGTATTGGGGTCAAGGTTCGGGTCTCGGATTTCTCACCTTCGTCGGCTATTTGCTCTTCATGTTTGGCACCGCTCTGGTCTGGCGCGGCCGCGACGAAGTTTCCGTCTGGCTCCAGGACGAGTCGTGCGCCGCGCGCCGCAGTTTCTCTCGCTACACCGCCGTCGGTCCGTTCTACGGCCCCCGTTCGGACTCGCGTCTGAAAGCCGTGCCTGCGACCTTCGTTCACTCGCTTCGCCGCATTCCGCTTAGCCCTAGCAGCGGCGGCATGATTCTCGCCTTCCTCGGACCGCTGCTGGTGCTCCTCGATTTTTTCATCTAATCGCGGCCGCACTTCATCCCAACCCACCCCGTCTCCATCCCTGGACAACTCACTTGCCACTTTGCCATTCTCATTCGCCATGAAACCTTCGCTCATTGTTCACGGCGGCGCCTGGGACATCCCTGACGAATCCGTCGACGCTTGCAAATCCGGTTGCGAGCGTGCCCTCGCCGCAGGCTGGTCCGTCCTCAGCACCGGCGGCTCTGCGCTCGACGCCGTTCAGGCCTCCGTCATCGTTCTGGAAGATGACCCCGTCTTCGATGCCGGCTTCGGCTCCCATCTCACCCTCGACGGGTATGTCGAATGTGACGCCATCGTCATGGATGGCTCGACCCTGCGCGCCGGCTCCGTCGCAGCAGTTCGCCACATCCGCAATCCGATCCGTCTCGCGCGCCAGGTTCTCGAAAATTGTCCACACATGATGCTCGTCGCCGAAGGCGCCGAGCGCTTTGCCGCCGAGCAAGGATTCGAATTGTGCGCGCCGGAAGAGCTAATTACTGAGGCCGAGCGCGACGCTTGGCTGAAATGCCGCAACAGCAAGCACGCCGCCGCGCACCACCGTGGCCACGAACAGGGAACCGTCGGCGCCGTCGCGCTCGATGGCGAAGGCCGCCTGTTTGCCGCCACCAGCACCGGTGGCACCTGCTGCAAACTTCCCGGCCGTGTCGGAGATTCACCTCTGATTGGTTGTGGTTGTTACGCCGATGCCAAGGCCGGCGGCGTTTCCTGCACCGGCTACGGCGAGGCCATCATGAAGGTAGTATTGGCAAAAACCGCCGTGGACTTCCTGCGCAATCCGCCCGGCTCCGACCCCGATCTTTCTGCGTCGATTCAGCCCAAGCTCTCGATTCCCGACGCACCGGCCCTCGCCGCGCGCAAAGCCGTGAGCCTTCTCGGCAGTCGCACCAACGCCACCGGCGGGCTAATCCTTCTCGATCGCAACGGAAATCCCAGCCTCGCCTTCAACACTCCACGCATGGCTTACGCCTACGTAGCCGACGGATCTTTTGTCGTTGGTGTGTAACATTGGCACAGCCATTTCTGGTTGTGCGCCGCAGCTTGCCGCTAAACAAAGCAATCCAGAAACGCTTCAGCTCCAGCAAAGGCTCAATCTACTCCCCGCCCGCGCCTTACCGATTCGACGTCACCGCAGCCGCCGCATTCCCATTCCCAATCGCGTCGCCATTCACCACCAGCTCCACGCGCCGGTTCCGCTGCCGACCTTCCGCCGTGTCATTCCCCGCCACCGGCTGCGTCTTGCCGAACCCGCGCGCGCTGATCGATGATGCCGGTACGCCCTGCTCCGCAAGGAAATCCCGCACCGAATCCGCGCGCCGCTCTGAAAGCGACTGGTTGAATTCATCGCTTCCTACGCTGTCCGTGTGCCCTTCAATCTGCAAATTCAGTCCCGGATGCGCCAGCACAATGCCCGAAATCTTCGCCAGCTTCTCGCGCGCCCCGGGCTTTAGCGTGTAGCTTCCCGTATCAAACAGCACGTCGGACATATTCACAATCAGCCCGCGCGCCGAATCTCTCGTCTGTAAAATCGAATTGAGCTGCGAAAGCAACTGCGCACGAAGTTGCGCCTTTTCCGCTTCCGCTTGTGCCGCGGCCTGTCGCGCCTTATCCGCCTCAGCTTCCGCTGCGCGTTGCTGCGATACCGCCGCGGCCCGATCCCGCGCCGCTTGCTCGGCCGCAGCTTGCGCCATTTGCTGCTGTTGCAAAGCCGCCGCTCGCGCTTGCTCCGCTTCCTGCTTCTGGCGAACCGCATCCTGCGATGCCTGCTCCGCCTCCGCCTTCATGCGCTCCGCTTCAGCCTTTGCCGCTTCCGCAGCCACACGCGCCTGATCGGCTTCCTGACGGCGCTTCACCTCTGCGTCCGCATCGGCGCGCGCCTTCGCCTCGCGTTCCAATGCGGCCTTTTTCTCCGCCACCATCGCGCCCTGCGCATCTTCCTCGGCCTTCTGCTTCACCGCCATCACGCGCGCTTCTTCCGCCGTCTCCACCACCTCCCGCGCCGCCGCATCCACCGATTTCTTATCGCGCCCCGAGTGATACACCTCCTCCGCGCCCTTCAACTGTTGGTCTGCCTTGCTCATGATCGAGGCCGCGTACTTATCCGCCAGCGCGATCCGCGCGATTCTCACCGCATTGCGCGCTTCGAACAGCTCCAGCGGCGTCTTGCGATCGATCCCAAAAATCGCATTCTCAATCTTCGTGTTCGATGACGAGTACACTCCACGCGCCAGCAGCTCATACCGCGCATCAATATTCTCGACCTTCGACAGCGTGTCCGCCGGTATTACGTTCTCCAGCACCACCACGTTCCCCGGTTGCTGCACCGCAAAATAAGGCTCCGCCGTCACAATCATCCCAAACGTCTGCATGTCGCTGATCGCCTTGACGTGCCCGCTGCCGTGGTTCAGCACCACTTCGCCCAAATTCACTGCGCGCCCCTGCGGCGACACCGCCCACAGCACATACGTCAGATATTCCAGCCCAAATTTCGTCGCCTCGTCGAACCCCTCGAACTTCGCATCAATTTCAATCCGATTACTCTTGCTCTCCACCTTCGCTTCGCCACTAGAGGCCGGCAGGAGCTCCGTCCCGTGAAAATCCAGCTTGGTCGACCCGCCCGCCCGCCGGAAATTCACCGCCTTCGTCGTGCGCGACACGCTCGATGCCGTAGGCCTCGAACCTCCCGTCTGCGCAAACGTCTGCGCCCCCCCAGCCCCCAAAATCGACCCTAAAATCCCCGTCATCACCAGGCAAATCGTTGCCGTTTTCACGTCAGTTCTCCTATTCGCCCGTAAGCAATCACGAAAAACGCCCGGCCAGAACTCTCCGGCTCCGGATTTCCGTGTTGGGGACCTTGTTGCGATGTCGAGCCGCGCCCCTTTCCCACAAGGGACACCGCGCAACTCATTAAGTGCTTACGTATCCTTAGGCTAGCAGAGATGTGGAAGGACGAAACGGCAACGCAACACCCATTTGCACAACTAATTACCCGCCAAACGCCCAGGTAAACGTCTGGGCACAAAAAAATGCGCGAGGGCCGAAGGCCCCGCGCACCGCGAAAACCGGCCCAACTAAACCGATCCACGCCGCAAATTGCTTCCAGTCACCGCAATTAAACAAGCACGACGCTAGTCCAGAAGCTAGAACGTGAACTTGGCCGCCAACTGAATCCCGCGCGGGCCGCCGCCGCCCAGGAACGGGTTTCCTATGCCCACGTCGCCCGTGGCAAGGATGGGATAACCGCTCTGGCCCACTTCACGGTTCCCGCTGACCTTAAAACCGTTGAATCCTGGATCGGCAATGAATGCCGGTAGGAACGGATTCGCGAAGTTCGGGTGGTTCAGCACATTGAAGAATTCGGCTCGGACCTGCACCTTCAGTCGCTCGGTGATCGCGGTGTTCTTATAGATCGCCAAGTCCCATTGTTTGAATGTCGGTCCATGCAGGGCATTGCGGCCGAGGTTACCGAAATGTCGCGAACCCGGTACACAATCGAAAGCCGTGCCCGTCGGCGCCGCCTGAGCCCCTGCTGTGATCGTGCAGGGGATCGCGAAGGCACTCAGATCGACGTAATTCGACGGATCGTGAGGATGATAGACAATCGGTCCAACAAGGTCGGGCCGGTCGAAAGCGTTGCCGCTTCCGCTGTAGTCGTCCTCGAAGTTGTAGTTAAATTGGAACGGCTGACCGCTCTGTAGCGTCGTTGAGCTATTCATTCCCCAGCCATTCCTAAGCTTCTGGAGAGCCCCGCTCATGTGTGGCAGGTCGTATCCGAAAATCCAGGTAAACCGGTGCGGCAGGTTGAAGTTCGAGGGTCCGTATTCCAGATTCGGCCGCGTACTGTCGTTAGGCTGCGCCGCGTTGGGCTCGAAATCTTCGCCGTCGCTCGAGTTATCTAGGGATTTCGACCACGCATAGTTCACGATGGATGTAACTCCGTGCCATCCGTTGACCCGGAAGCTCGCCTGCAACGAGTTGTAGTTTGACTTTCCGCTGGAGTTCTCCTGCAGCACGTAAAACGCGTTATATGGGTTACCCGCCAGGGGGCGCGCCGCACTGCTGAAATCGTTGATGCAGCCGCAGGCCAGGTCGGCGGCGTTGATTGCTGCGGTGCTAGGCTGGCTGAGATCGAAGAAGCGCCACAGGCGATGCCCCTGGGATCCGACATAACTCAATTGCAGCACGGTCTTGCTGCTGATCTGCTGCTGGATATTCAGATTGTAGTTCTCCATGTACGGCGTCTTGATGTTGCGGTCGAAGCCAAAAACATCGCATTCAAAGCTGCAGGTCGTCGTCGGCGTATAAACGGGACTACCCGCGACGATGGCTCCGACAACCGCGCCCGTCGAGAGAATCGCCGCGGGTCCGATGTTGTTGTACGCCGGTCCGGGATCGAAGAAGGGCGCGTACGGCAGGTGACCCAGCACCATGTCCTGCGAGAAGGAGTCGAAGAACATGCCGTATCCGACGCGGATCACGGTCTTGCCCTTCCCGGTCAGGTCCCAGGCAAGACTGATCCGCGGCGCAAAATCCTTTTTGTCCGGGTTGTACAAGTTGCTCAATCCTGGCTGCCCTACCTGCGTTAAGGTAAACGTGCCCGCACCCGCCGCGGGAGAGATGCTGG